>Ga0208373_1003188_pt1 | contig 16472 bp, 8 predicted proteins | sample RifOxyC2_FD_184036 | JGI IMG/M metagenome (GOLD analysis project Ga0208373, IMG submission 184036) | Soil microbial communities from Rifle, Colorado - Rifle Oxygen_injection C2 (SPAdes) | ecosystem: Environmental > Terrestrial > Deep subsurface > Rock core/Sediment | place: Rifle, Colorado...
GTGTTAACCGAAATAAATGGTCTCTGATCTTTTAAATTACTTACAAGTCTTCCTATTATTACGGGTACACCTTTATCTTTGATTAAGCGTAAAATATCTGTAAGGTTATCTCTAAATTGTTGAAGACCTGCATCGAACACTTCAGAATCTAAAACTATGTACTTATCTTTTGCCATCCTTGACATTAGCGTCCCCGAAGAGTCTCTATTTTTAGATGAGAATAATGACGAAATCCATTGAATGGAATTGCGTACAAATTGAGTTATCTTAAATTCATTTAATGATAACATTAATTTATTTAGGGTCCGGGATGAACCATATGATTGTACTGAACCAACACCCAATGCACCGTAATATTCATTATGCCCTGCATATATTAAAATTAAATCAGGCTTTTGATTTATTACGCCCGGCAAAAGATCTAACAAAGTGTAAGAATTTACTGCCGTCATACTTATATTAACAACCTCGACTGCAGTGTTGGGATATACCAATTCCAACCTTCTACGTATATAACGGGAAAACGATCCCATCGGATTATATGGATAACCTTGTGCACTGCTTTCGCCTAAAACAAAAACTCTGAAAGAATGTGTCTTTTTATGCTGGTCAAAAACATCTTCAATTGTATTAGGATTAAAATCTCCGCTTGTAAAATATTTCCTCCCTATGTCCGGGTTTATTATATATTTTCCCTGCCCGGCATCTACCCATTGTTCAAAATTATAGCCATAATCTATAATCCTTAGGAAAATTTCCAGCGCAATTAAAAATATAATTGGGAGTAAAACCAATACTGCATAAAACCATTTAGGAGTTTTTTTTTCCGAAGGATGCTTTGCAGAGGGATCATTAATAATAATTTTTATTTCGTCGCCTGGAAGATTGTATTTTTTAGAAATTTGATTTATGGAAAGCTGATCTTTATCAGCTAAGATTTTCTTCTTTTTATCCTTGGGTATTTTCAAAATACGTCTCTAAATATTGAAAAGAGCCACTAATTACGAGGGTTAATTTATTACGGAAGCAGAATTAATTACTAAATTCAGATAAACTATTTTTATATTCTGCATCACCTGGGAGATATAATTTTTGCTAAAACCTCTTCATTAATTACCGGATGATATTTACTTTTTAACCTCTCTTCTATTTCCTTTTCTATCTGATTTCTGTAATAGTTTTTGAAATCTTCGGTTATAGAACTTTTCACATCATTGAATGTTAATTGCTTCTCGGGACGAATATGATAACATTTTATTAAAGCATATTTAAACTGATTGTTCTCATCCTCAAATTTTACAGGACCTGATACTTCAGCTTCTTTCATTTCAAATACAGCTTTACCCAAAATCGGTTTTTCATCACTAAGATAAGATTTTATCTCCCCGTTACGCTCTTTTATGTAAGTTCTAACTAAATAGGTACCTGTCACTTTTTCAAAAGGTGTTCCACTATTTATTTTCACTGATGCTTTTTCAGCATCCTCCTTAGTAGGGAAGATCATTACAAATAAATTTCTTTTCTCCAGATGATAATAAAGAGTATTTTCATTTTCTTTATAAAATTGATGCAAGGCTTCATCAGTAGCTTCAGGAATTTTCGCTTCGACTTCAACCTGATTGTATAAGTAAACTATCTGGTTTTTTAGTACAATATTAGTTGTGAAAGCATTAAATATATTTTTTTTGAGATCCAGCGAATCCGCTTTTTTTACTATAAGGTCAGTACGCAGTGCTTCCAGAATAAACTTTTTTACATCGTCTTCTTTAACACTATCAGTATTTCCCATTACTAAAATATTATCCAATAATCTGAGAAATTCTTTATAATCGAGTGTACTATTATTATAAGTTAAAATAATTTTATTATCTCCATTTTCTAAAGCATTTTTAAAAGTTTTCCGGTATTTATCCTTATAAAAATCCGGAATATTAGACCACTGAACAATCTCTTCCAATGCAGTTTCATTCCATTTCAAATTATTTTCATCTATTAATTCTTTTTTATCTTTCTCATATTCTTCTACGCCGGTATTTAGATATGCTTCTTTAATATCGGATATAATTTTACTTTTTATCGAATCAAACGGTTCAACATGAATTTTATTTATATCCGCAATCTTCACAATCATAAATGCATTATCAGAATTCAAAACACGGACATCATTTTTATTTAACCGGAAAATAATATCACCAACCGGATCTGAAATGCTTTGCTTCCAATCAACCGGAGGCATATAACCATTATTCATTAATGAAATTTTATTTTGAGAATATTCTTTTACTAATGAACTAAAATCTTTTCCATTGTCAATCTCCGATTTAATTGTCATTGCTTTTTCCTTTAGGGAATCAAGCTCCTTTTGGGAAGCGTTTTCAGGTTTGTTTAATGCTATTAATTGATAAACAACCTCTTTATCCATAATTCCATGTATTTCTTTAGCGTACTCTTCATTGGCATATTTACCTACGTATTGAGTTTCAAAATATTCCGAAACTAATTCTTCATTTATTGTGCGGCTTATACTTTGAACCAGTTTGCTGTCTTTATCCAGCCCTTTTTCAAAAAAATCGATTCGTTTCAGTTGATTGGTAATCATATCATTTAACGCATGATTATAAACATCTGATCTATTTTCAAATTTTTTATAATATAACCAGTCTTGAACATATTTATGTAACTCGTTAATTGTAATAGAATGGTCAGTATCATACTTAGCAACAATATTGCTATCCGGTAATTCGTCAGCTTTGTATTCAATATTCATTAATAGAAATAAAGATGCGAGCAATAAAACCGGATGTCTGTGCGCTCTCATTAGTTTTCTCCTCTTCCCTGGGGTTAACACTTTGATAAATTTACAATAAATTCATTTCTTTAAGTCAAATTTAAGTTTTCCTTTTAAAAACATATAGAGGTTAATTATTGGTGTCCTAAAATAATTTTAAAAAAGAAAATATTTAATCAATAATTAAAAAAATCTAATATTTTAGATCACTCTTGAACTCATCCCTACCTTCTCTTACAAAGAGAATGGTTTATAAAATGTGATGACTTTATTTTAATATTCTGTCAGGATCGTTGTCATTTAACGTTTTATTTACCAATAAGTCTCTCTCTTTTTAAGAGGTTGTGTGAAAATTAGGTTTTTAATTATAAATATTAATAAAATTGTATATACAATTATCCTATGGCAGCAAAATACTTACTAAAAATATTGAACACCTACGGTTGTTCTTGATTCTTTGTTGGTCGTTTTATTTCTATAAATATTGAATTCCTAAAGGAATTCTTAAAACAAGTTCCGTAGGAACTTAATATTTGTAGAAAAAATGTTCTCCCAGGATAAAAGAACTCCTTGGGGGTTCGATAAATAATTGAATATTTATTCTCCGACTATGAATTATCGCACAATCTCTTTTTAAGAGAGAGATTAGAGTGAGTTCATTTTATTTTGAACAACCTAAATAACTATTCCTATATAAACAAAACCCCGGCAAAATACTTACCGGGGTTAAGAAAGAACAAAGAAAGATACCAGGTTATTTCATTAGAACCATCTTCTTTGTTTGGGTGAAATTATCTGTATTCAGAGTATAGAAATAAACACCGCTTGCAAGAGATGATGCATCAAACTCTACCTGGTACGACTGCGCAGTTTTATAACCGTCTAATAAAGTAGCAACTTCTTTTCCTAATGCATCATATACTTTAAGAGTAACATTTCCTGCCTTAGGAATACTGAAATTAATTGAAGTTGTGGGGTTAAACGGATTCGGGTAATTTTGTGAAAGCCTGAAATCAGCAACTACACCGCCTAACTCTTTAACTGAAAGTACAGTCGTTCCACTATTTAATGCATTTAGCAATGCTGTATGATATGTATCTTTATTTGTATTAAAATCAGCCTTAGCATCAGCGAACCAGTTTAAGTCGCCGACAGGTAAACCATCTGTACCACCTGCCATCAAATCAGCATCGGTGTATGCAAGGTCAATAGGAATCGGCCAGTCAGAATAGATGAAGTCATTAGTTAAGTCTGTATTTATCACCCTCCAGAAAGGTAATGTAACTGCACTTGTAGTATCAACTGTTGCAAGTGCATATTCTTTTATTGCATCCACCTGATCGGTTAGAAGATCTGCGGTACTAGCAAAGGCAGGTAATTTTTCATACCATTTACCTTGAGTCAAGTATGGATAGTTTGTATCATCATTAAATAGTGCCTTAGTTCTATCATTCATTTTCATATTCTGTCTCACCCAGGTATCAAACCCATTGATAAACTCTGAGTTAGCTTCAGCACCTAAATCAGCTAATCTGGGATCCCAGTATGCAACATTAGCTTCAACCAGCCATTTCCTATCCACTTGTTCCATAGTCTCTGGCAATGGGGCAACATCAATAATACCCTGTGCTATATTATCTATAGCCTGTTCGCCCATATCCTGAGTCATATTGGGTCTAAAAGGATGGATGTTGCTATTTACAAATATATTATTAGTAACTATAGCATTACTCTGAACTCCCTGGGTTTCGAGAACTACATTTGAACAGTTTATAAATGTGTTATGATTAATAAAAATGAATTTAACAGGGTAGTTTCTGAATTTGTATATATAACCCTGAGCCATTACGTGTGTATTATTTTCAACCCACATAGTATCGGTATTATTGTCGACATTATCATATACACCGCCGTTACGTCTGCATGTATTACCACTCATGTTTACAAAATAGTTATCCTTGAAAAAGAGGCTGTTTCCTTCATTTGCGTTGGACTGTACAAATACCCACCAATTAATTTCCATTATATTATTTTCAAAAACAATTTTCCTATTAGCAGAACCGGTACCGAAAAATGCCCAGCCAATTGTACCATCAGGCGCACCGCAAACTATACTGGTGTTTTTAATTGTCAGATCGTTACCCCAGGTAATACCGCCAGGGTTAGCATTAATGCCGGATATAATAGGTGGTGTTGCCAGAGGATCATCATTATTAACTATACGGGTACTGTTTGATCCAACAATAACTACAGGTCTATCTGGTGTGGTAACACCAGCAGCCTGAGGATACCATCCTCCGGCTTTCAGTTCATAAACACGGCCGGCAGGAGCATCTGTATCAACAAGAAGAACATTATTTAAGGAACTGGCTTCCCCCCCCATATCGGTATAATCTTTAATTACAAGTGTATCCCCTCTTACTTCGGAAACATAATCCATTAATACTTGAGCAAAAGATGTAGATAATGAAATTAGTAATAGAACTATAAAAGGTAATAAAACCTTTCTCATATCGAACCTCCTTAAGTTAATTAGAAACAACTAAGTTAGTTAAATTTAGATTATTGTTTAATCTTATTCTTTAAAAATATTCTCCTATATTATTTAACATATTGTTATTTAGCTTTATAAATTGTACCTTAAATTTAGTTCGAATACTCTCGGTGAATATTGAATTCCCGACAGGTTGTCGAAAACAGGCCCATCACTTACTCTACGGAATTTCCGGTATGTTTCAGTAACATTGTGAAAGATGTTTATACCGTTTAACTGGAGACTCAAACCATTTAACGGGAGATCCTGCTTAAGAGTAAAATCCCATTTATAAATATTACCCGTAAACTGATCCTCTTCAGGTCTTATACCAACTGTGGTAATTACATTCCCTTGTAAATTGAATGAAATACGTGCGGAGAAACCTTTATAATCAACTCCAAGAGCAATATTTAAAATATCATCTCCCTGGTTCAGCAGTCTTTGAGTACTTATTGTATCCCTGGTAATATATACTGTTCTGGTTCTTAATTGTCCTTGTTCATTAATATATTGTTCCGTTCGTTGTTCATTAACTGGCCGATGATAATCCATCTCAGACCAAACTTTTGTATAATTTACATTCAGAACTACTAAATTTAAAGGCTGGGGTAAGTACCAGAAGTTTGTCTGCCATTCAAATTCCAAACCTTTTATATAAGCCGGAGTTGGATTATTTATCCAGGTTTGTATTCTTTGGTTCCGCGCCGGTGCATTGGTTCTTTGTGCTTCCCAAAATGCTGAATCAGGGAAGGATACATCATACAATGATATATTTTGAAAATAGATTTCTGTTGAAAAAAATTGATCATCTATTTTTTTATAAAAACCACCGACTGTAAAAAGTCCTATTTCATTGTTATAAAATGAGAGGTAAGCATCATAGTTTGTTGAAACCCCAGGCTTTAATTTTGGATTTCCTGCTTGACTTAAGACATCAGCCCCAGCAAGAAAGAGAGAATTCGGAAGAATAGCCCGGTAATCCGGACGTGAGATTGTTTTAGAATAAGCCAGCCTGATATCTGCCCAGTCTGTAAATTTATAGCGAAGCTGTGCATTCGGGAAAAAATTATCGTCATTCCGGTCAACATTATTTAAAGTATCTATCAATCTTCCATCGCCGTCAACGCCATGAGTCTGTAAAAAATTGGTTGCTTTGTAATCCATATTATAATGTTCATATCTTGTACCGGCAATTAAAGTCACCCGGGGACCAATGCTGAAAGTACCCATCAGATAGCCTGCAGAAAAAATTTCAGCCCCATGAAAATCGTTTTGTACAGATCCGGCTAAATGAACTCCTTGGTTTGGCCAGCCAGCTCGCGCTAAAGTATAAAAATCATCCATCATATCTATATCAAAAGCATAATTGAAGGGATAGGTTTCATTAAGAAAGTATTTACCTCTTGAGTAATCTGTGTTCTGGATATCAGTAAAAAGGAGACGATTGGCACTAGAAAGAACTTTGCCGGGAATAAAATCTACAACTCCATCCCAGGAAGGTCCATCTCCTGCTCTTCTATACCATCTGTTCAGGTCATTCTCGCGTGTTGTTCTTATAAATTTACCGCCTGCCTTAAAGATAGAAGAGAAGTCCTTCGAAAATGAAACCGGCAGGGTAAAATCAAGCTGAGAATTATATATATGCTGAGTGAATGCAACCTCACGGATTACCATCCAGTCTGCTAAACGAGCACTTTTATAATCTTCAGGGTTAACCTTAATTTTTAATACTTCATCATGTGTCAAAGTTTCCCTTAAACCAGCATAACTTTGACCAAAAGGGTTGTCAGGAGCCGGATTGGCAAAATTTGTATTATCTCCCGGATCAGCATATCTTATACCGGTATTGCGATCGCTGTATGAATAAGATAAGGTTAATTCTCCTTTTATATCGCCGAAATTATATTCAGTTTGAAGTGCGTTAGCAATTAACATTCTGTCATATTTATCCCTGTTTAATGCATATATAATTCTATTACCACCGAAATCAAATTGTGTATTGTGTGAAGCATTATCATTTATACCTTTGGTAATAGTATTTTGCAGCAATAACTTGCCGTCTGGAAGTTTGTAATCCATTATTAGACTTCCGCCAAATGATGAGACTACATTTTGCTGATCATTAAAAGTCAAGTTGTCCATTCGATATGGAGCAAGACCAAATGATTGTTCTCCATTTCTTGTAAAAGTAGTCGAAGTCTGATCATTACCAACTTCTGAACGGTCTGCATTCCCCTGTAGAAAAACACCAAGTTTATCATTAAAAAATCTGTTGCTAACACTTGCCCAGAATCTATAGTTACCGTATGTCATATCCTGCTGATTTAAACTCCCTTGGGTAAGCAAATCTAAATGAAGATTGGATGGTGCTTCACGCAGCCTTAAATTAACAACACCTCCGATAGCATTTGCATCCATATCAGGTGTAAGAACTTTCACAACTTCAATACCTGAGAGCATATTAGCTGAAATAAACCCTAAATTGGTGGCACGGGTATCTTGATCAGTTGAAGGGAGCTGAATACCATTTACCAGCACAAGATTATTCCTTGCATGCATTCCCCTTATTACAACCTGATCCCCGTTCATTAATGACAACCCGGGCAAGCGGCTTAAGGCTGTTGCTGCGTCAGCATCTGGTAGTTCGTGAATTTTTTCTGAGGAGACAATATTTTTTATAGTATTAGAAGAAAGCTGCTGGTTAATAGCCTCCAGCTGACCTTCAAGTTGACCTGTTACAAGTACTTCCTCACCTTCTATAGTTTGGAATAATAGTTTAATATTTATTTCCAGATCTTCACCACCCCTGATTTGAACAGGAACTTCTTTTTCCTGGTAACCAATATAACGAACTGTTAATGTATATGAACCGGGAGGAATTTTATTTATTGCATATCTGCCGTCCATATCTGTGGCTGAACCAAGGCTATAACCTTTCAACCATACATTTGCACCGAATAAAGGATCGCCGGTTATTGAGTCTGAAACAACCCCATGGATCTGTCCGGAGCCTTCCTGGGCAATCAGATATGAGGATGCTGACAACAGAAAAAAAGTAACTAAAAGAAATCTTGTAAAAATCATCATGGTTTTACCCCTGATTTTATTTTTAGGGTTATTAAATAATTTGTTTTTAGGAATTTTGGATAAGCTGGTAAGATAAGAATCAGAAAAGATGTTAAACTTAACATAAATACTTTCCCTGTAATTGTGGAAAAAGTTTGTTCAATAATTTGATTACAGTTTAATCTTTTTGAAACGTTTCAATTTTAATTAAAACTTTTCAATTTTGCAAGTGAATATATAAAAAAAAAGGAAAGTTCTGTGCTTTGGATCTTTTAAATATTGATTAAAGCTGTGTATGCAGTAGTAGGCTTAGACTAATATTTCAAATTGTTTTTTAGATTTGTAATTGCTTAAATTGATTTTAACTGATAGTGTTTTTGTGAAAATATAAGTAAATAGAAGGAATAATTGTGAAAAGACGTGAGTTTTTCAAATGTACTGCTGCAACAGCTGGTGCTCTGACTCTTACGCCATTTGCAGATATTTTCGCCGATCAAAATAAGAAGAAATATGCGAATGATATTGTAACTCTCGGCAAAACAGGAATCAAAGTATCGCGGCTGGCTATGGGAACAGGTACCCACGGATTTAATCACCGCTCAAATCAGACCGTTGACCTCGGTATAAAAGGATTGGCTGATCTTTTACAAAAAGCTTACGAAGAGGGAATTAATTTCTGGGATTCGGCTGATCAATATGGTACTCATCCTCATCTTAAGGAGGCGCTTAAACGTGTACCAAGGGAAAAGGTAGTCATCCTTACCAAAACCAAAGCAACCACTGCAGATGAAATGAAAACTGATCTGGATCGTTTTCGCAAGGAAATCGGGACAGATTATCTTGATATTATTTTATTACACCTGATGAGAGATCCGGATTGGCCTGCTATAAAGAAAGGTGCTATGGATGTAATGGAAAAAGCGCGTCAGGATGGTGTTATACGTGCACATGGAGTATCCTGCCATACTTTAGGAGCGTTGGAAGCGGCGGCTAATTCAAATTGGGTTCAGGTTGATCTTGCAAGAATTAATCCCGAAGGTGCCGTAATGGATGCAGATGTCCTTACAGTTGAAAAAATTCTCAGGAAAATGCATAACAGTGGTAAAGGAATAATTGGAATGAAAATTTTTGGAGGAGGGCAGCTTGTTAATAAGATTGATGAATGTTTGAAATATGTTCTTAGTCTTGATTTTGTTGATGCTTTTACGATAGGACAGGAAAGTCAGAAGCAAATGTATGATCTGATAAAGCGGATTCCTGCTGCAAGTGTTTAAATCAAAAATTAAAAAGTTTAAATAATTTTTAACTCAGACTCTGTTTCTTAATCCAGGGAGAAAACATTGATTGCAAAGATTTTCTACTTTTCATCTTTCATTTGGCCTGCCTTGCGGGCAGGCAGGCATCTCCCATTTTCCATTTTTCTATTTTATCTCTTATTTGTTCAATACAACTTTGCTCAAATTACCGGTTCTAATCTGACTTTGAATGATTCTTCGTATTTTGAAAAACGTGGATTGAATATTCTGGTTTTCAGTAATTACTATGGTCTTTTCAATGATGAAAAGCTTAGCGGGATTGAAATTATTCATCATGGTGTTAGAACTGTAACCAATGGCGATGTAAGATTAAGTCCGACTCCTGAGCAGTGGGATCCTATCCCGCAATTTAAAGAACGAAAGGTTAATAAAGAGAATAATACTGTTGAGGCTTATTTATCTTATCCAAAATTTAACTTTGAGTATATGGTAAAGGCTGAAGCAAGAGATGGAGGAATACTTCTTACTATTAATCTCGAGAATCCACTTCCAAAAGAACTAGAAGGAACTGCAGGTTTTAATTTAGAATTTTTGCCGTCGGTGTATTTTGAAAAAACATATATGATGGATAATGAAAATGGTACGTTTCCACTCTATCCATCAGGTTCAATGGAAACCATATCAACTGGAAAAGTTGAACCAAAACCTTTAGCTGTCGGGAAAAGACTTACTTTAGCTCCAGAAGATCCTTTGAGGAGAATTACAATTGAAACGAGAGATCGAGAGCTTTCACTATATGATGGAAGAAATAAAGCACAGAACGGATGGTTTGTTGTCCGGGCACCGATCCCATCCAATAAAACAGGTAAAGTTGTTGAGTGGTTTTTAACTGCAAATACTATTTCTAATTGGGTGCGTTTACCGATGATAGCTAATTCTCAGTTGGGATATCATCCCGATCAGGAGAAAGTTTCTATAATAGAATTTGATAAGAATGATAAACCGCTTAACTCTGCCCGTTTATTAAAAGTAAATAATGATGGAAGTTATACAGAACAATTTAGGGGTGAACTAAAAAACTGGGGCAGTTACTTAAGATATAATTATTTCATTTTTAATTTTTCTTCAGTTAAAGAAAACGGGATTTATTTAATCGAATATGACACAATCAGAACTTCTCCATTCAGAATTGCAGAAGATATTTATGAAAATGCATGGCATCCTACTCTCGATGTTTTCTTCCCGGTTCAAATGGATCATATGTTTGTGAATGAAGCTTACCGTGTCTGGCATGGTGCATCTCATATTGATGATGCTTTGCAGGCTCCGGTTAATCATGAACATTTTGATTTGTATGCACAGGGACCAACTACAGATACTCAATATAAACCTGGAGAGCATATTCCAGGCTTAAATGTTGGTGGCTGGTTTGATGCAGGTGATTTTGATATCAGGACTCAGACACATTATTCTGCTGTGTCAAATTTGGTTCAGGTCCGTGAAAATTTTGGTTTAGAAAGAGATGAAACAACTATCAATCAGAAAGATCGTTATGTAGATATTCATCATCCCGATGGAAAGCCGGATATTCTTCAGCAAATAGAACATGGAATCCTGCAGTTGCTGGCACAATTTAAAGCTGTTGGTCATGCTATTAACGGGATTGTTGAAGCGCATCTCTCTCAATATACACATCTTGGGGATGCCTCAACAAAAACAGATAATCTTGTTTACAATCCTCAGCTTGATAGTTTGGAATCTGACCTGCCTGACGGCAAGGCAGATGGATTTACAAGCGGCACTTTTGATGACAGGTGGGCATTTACAAGTAAATCAACTCCATTGAATTATGGTTCCATTGCTGCGCTTGCTGCAGCAAGCAGAGTTTTGCCCGGGTATAATGACGAACTTGCTGATGAATGCCTGGAAACTGCTAAAAGAGTTTGGGAGGAAGAACATAGTCACGAACCGGATTTGTTCTCTCATGGCAACACAACCGGGGGTCCATTAAATGCAGAGGAATTAAAAGCAGCAGTTGAACTTCTGATCTGTACAAAAGAAAATAAATATGCTGACAGGATAAATGAGCTTCTTTCGAAAATGGAAGACAGGTTTAATTTTAATGCTTCTTATTTTGTTCGTGCAATTCCATATATGGATAAGTCTTATTCAAAAAAAATAGAAGAGCTGGTAAAAAATTATAAATCTAATCTAGATAGTCTGAACAAACGAAATCCTTTTGGTGTTTTTATTACCACAGGTGGATGGGCTGGTAATGGAGCAGTAGTTGGTATTGCATTAACAAACTACATCCTTCACAAAACATTTCCAGAAATAATTGATCCGGAATATGTCTGTAGAGGATTGAATTACATTTACGGTTGTCATCCCGGTTCAAATATTTCTTTTGTTTCAGGAGTCGGAACTGTTTCTAAAAAAGTTGCTTATGGAAATAACCGAGCTGATTATTCTTTTATTGCGGGAGGTGTAGTTCCGGGCGTATTGATAATAAAACCGGACTTTCCTGAGAATAAAGAAGACTGGCCCTTTCTATGGGGAGAAAATGAATATGTAATAAATCTTGGATCGAGTTATATATATTTAGTAAATGCAGTGAATGAATTGTTAAATGAAGATAGGAAATAGCACAAAAAAATTCTTTAATTATAATAAAACGAAAAGGGGAGATTGAATTGGAAAAATTTTTACTCGATTTAGTGAAAAAAGCTTATAGTGAAAAACGTCGTCTTGTAGCACCACTTATCGGCTTTCCCGGCGTAAAGATGACAGGATCAACAATAAAACTTGCCCAGCAAAATTATGGCGAACATTTTAAAGTATTAAAAAATATATCAAAAACATTTATGCCCGACGTAATCTTTCCACTGATGGATCTTTCGGTAGAAGCAAATGCTCTTGGCAGGTTTACGGTTTTTCCCAAAGGGGAATCGGCAACCGTTATTAAAGATGAATTCACTTTATCTGATCTTGAAAAATTAGAAAATGTTGATATTACATTTGACAGCCGTGTCCTGGCATATGTTGAAACTTTGAGTTTAATGAAAAGTGAACTGCCTCCATTTGTATTCAGAGGGGCTTATGTTACAGGTCCGTACACACTTGCTGCTCTACTGATGGGAGCGGAAGAAGCTGCTGTTTCAACTATTTTGCATCCTGAAGAACTGCACAATGTCTGCAAGCTTGCTGCAAAAAAGATATTGGATTACGTGGAACTTTTAATTTCATCCGGTGCACAAATAATCTGTATTTTGGAACCGAGCGCCGTTATGCTCGGTCCGCACCAATTCGAACAATTCTCGGTGCAATATGTGCGTTCAATAAGTCGTGTTTGCGAAAATGCAAGTGTTGCTTCGGTATATCATATTTGCGGCAATACAATGCATCTTGTAGAAATAATGGCGGAAGCCGGTGTTGATGCACTAAGTTTAGATTCTGCTGAAGCCGGTGTTAATCTTCCATCTGTAGCAGAGAAAATACCAGGGGATGTTATAATAACAGGGAACATCAGTCCAATCGGTTCTCTCCTTAGAGGAAAACCCGGTACTGTTCAGAAAGAAGTGCTCCAATTATTAAAGAGTATGGAATCATATCCCAACTTCATTCTCAGTACGGGATGCGATCTTCCGCAGGAAACTCCTTTGGAAAATATACATGCATTTATGAAAGCAGGACGTGATTATAGATTTAACTGAATTAGTTATTAAACTGAAGTTACTTAAATTGATCAAAATGATCTTTTGTTATTCCGAACCTGCCTTGCATACCATCGGTATGTAAACCGGCAGGCAGGCAAGTTCAGCATGACTTTTGCGTAACTTCGGTTATTAATTATAATGCTTGAAAGTGTATAAATGAAAAAAAACGTTTTATTTCTTGTAATGCTCTTTGCTCCTTTAAGATTTTCACAAACCGATTCAGTCTTATCCGGTGTTTACAACTGGAGTGATCTTGATCTGCAAGTAGAAAAAACAGATTACTTTGAGAAGAGACAAATTCTTGAAGGCAGCGTTACTGATAATGAAAATCTTAACGTTTATGCTTTAACAATCGAACCGGGAAAATCATTAAAAGAAAAAAATAATGAAGAAACTTTAATTATTATAAAAGAAGGCGAAGTAAAAATTTCTGTAAAAGATGATAACAAAATTTTAATTCCCGGAAGCATTGCTTTAATTATGTCGGGCGATGATTATGAAATAGAAAATTCGGGAGATAAGGATGCGACATATTATGTCTTTCTTTATAAATCAAAATATCCTGTTGATATTCAAAGAGGAATTGAGACTGGTGGATCTTTTATGATTAACTGGAATGATCTTGAATTTCATCCGCATGATAAAGGTGGCATAAGACAATATTTTAACAGACCGACTTCAATGGCTAAAAGGTTTGATATTCATGTAACTAATCTTAATGCAGGAATAAAAAGTCATGAGCCTCATACGCACAGAGCGGCAGAAATTGTTTTAATGATAAACGGAAACACTGAAATGGAAATCGGAAATGGTTTGTATAAAGGTACGGATGGAGATTTATATTTTCTCGGTTCAAATGTTCCGCATGCAATTAAAAACACAGGAACTGAATCCTGTATATATTTTGCAATTCAATGGGAATAAAAAATCTATATGAAAAAAGAAACAAAAAAATTAAGAAGCCAGGAATGGTTTGGTGGTTCGGACAAAATGGGATTTGTTCACCGCTCGTGGTTAAGAAACCAGGGCTATCCTGATGATCATTTTCGCGGCAAGCCGGTAATTGGTATTTGCAACACGTGGTCTGAGTTAACACCTTGTAACGGACACCTAAGAGATTTTGCTGAGATAGTTAAGAAGGGCGTTCTGGAAGCAGGAGGTTTTCCTCTTGAATTTCCTGTTATGTCTTTGGGCGAAACGATAATGCGTCCAACAACAATGTTGTTTCGGAATCTTGCAAGTATGGATGTGGAAGAATCAATCCGTGCAAACCCGATTGATGGTGTTGTGCTTTTAACAGGCTGTGATAAAACAACTCCTTCAACAATAATGGGAGCGTGCAGCGTTGATCTGCCGACGATTGTTGTTCCCGGCGGACCCATGCTTAGCGGAAGATTTAAAGGAGAATTTATTGGTTCCGGTTCTTTTAGCTGGACAATAAAAGAAAGACAAAAGAAAAATACTTTTTCCGAAGAAGATATGCTTGAAGCAGAAATTTGTGGTTCGAGAAGCGCAGGGCATTGCAATACAATGGGAACAGCTTCAACAATGGCAACAATGGTAGAAGCTTTGGGTCTCACCTTACCGGGAATGTCTTCAATTCCTGCAGTTGATTCCCGCAAAAAAGTTTTAACTCAATTATCAGGTCGACGAATTGTTGAAATGGTGAATGAAGATTTAACTCTTTCCAAAATTCTTACAAGAAAAGCATTTGAGAATTCAATCATTGTAAATGCAGCTGTCGGAGGTTCGACAAATCTTTTAATTCATTTGCTCGCAATTGCGGGAAGAATCGGCGTTGAATTAAATCTTGAAGACTTTGATAAACTTGGAAGTAAAATTCCGTTGCTCGTAAACTTAATGCCTTCCGGAAAATACCTGATGGAAGATTTCTTTTATGCCGGCGGTTTGCCTGTAGTTCTTAAAGAACTTGAAAATTTATTACATCACGATGTGTTAACAGTTAATGGTAAATCACTAAAAGAAAATAATGCAAACGCCAAATGTTATAATGATGATGTGATCGCAACTCTCGATAAACCATTTCAGCATAATGCAGGCATTGCAGTGCTGAAAGGAAATTTATGTGAGAATGGCGCTGTAATAAAACCATCGGCTGCAACGCCAAAATTAATGAAGCACAAAGGAAGAGCAGTTGTCTTTGAAAGTATGGAAGATTATCATGCAAGAATAGATGATCCCAACTTAGACATTGATGAAACTTATGTCATTGTTCTTAAAGGGGTCGGACCAAAAGGATATCCCGGTATGCCTGAAGTCGGCAATGTTGATCTTCCTGAAAAATTAATTCAGAAAGGTGTAAAAGATATTGTAAGAATTTCAGACGGCAGAATGAGTGGAACAGCTTACGGAACAGTTGTTCTTCATATTTCACCAGAGTCTGCAATCGGCGGAACGCTTGCTTTAGTTAAAGATGGTGATATGATTGAATTGGATGTCGCTAACCGTAAATTACATCTCGATATTTCCAATGATGAATTGAAAAAACGAAAAGCATTGTGGGTTCAGCCCGAACCTCACACTGACAGAGGTTATGTGAGATTATTTCTCGATCATATCCAGCAGGCGGATAAGGGCTGCGACTTTGATATCTTAGTCGGTAAATCCGGTTCTGTTGTTAAGGGAGATTTGCATTAGTAGCATAACGTCATGCTGAACTTGCCTGCCTGCCGGCAAGGCAGGTTTCAGCATCTGAGATTTGCTACGCAAGAGATTCCGAAACAAGTTCGGAATGACATAATTCATAAATAACCTAAAGGAACAAATGGTTGTTATATATTTACTACTAAGCGTTGTTCTAATTATTCTTCTTACTGCAAAATTAAAAATCCATCCTTTCATAGCACTTTTTCTAGTTGCAATTTTTTACGGCTTGTTTGCCGGAATGCCGTTGAATGAAATAGTCACTTCAGTCAATCAGGGATTTGGCGATACGTTAGGAAAGATAGGCTTGTTGATCGTACTTGGAGTAATAATAGGATCTTTCTTAGAAAATTCCGGCGGTGCTTATGCAATGGCAGAAAAAGTTTTGAAAATTATCGGGAAGAAAAGAGTCCCGACAGCAATGGGAATAATCGGGTACATTGTTT
>Ga0208373_1003190_pt1 | contig 16469 bp, 14 predicted proteins | sample RifOxyC2_FD_184036 | JGI IMG/M metagenome (GOLD analysis project Ga0208373, IMG submission 184036) | Soil microbial communities from Rifle, Colorado - Rifle Oxygen_injection C2 (SPAdes) | ecosystem: Environmental > Terrestrial > Deep subsurface > Rock core/Sediment | place: Rifle, Colorado...
AAAATTTTGTCGAAGCAGAAACTCCGATTGCATTGCGTTTACCAGGACAGGAACCGTATTTAAATCCAATGTCAGTAGAAATTCTCGATCCTTATCAAGCACCGTTTAAATTTTATTTACGCACATCACCAGAGTTTGCTTTAAAAAAATTATTGGCCGCTGGTTGGGAAAGAGTATTTGAAATTAGTAAATGTTTTCGTAATATTGAAAGTTTTGGTGGAACTCATAATCCTGAATTTACCATGATTGAATGGTATCGAGCGCCAGGATCTTATTTAGATATTATGGATGATACTGAAAATTTATTTAAATATATTGGAAAAAAACTAAATATTCAAAAATTGAAATATAAAAATAATGAGATTGAATATTTGGTGGATTGGGATAAAGCAACGGTAAAGGATTTGTGGAAAAAATTTATTCAAGTAAATTTAGATGAGTATTTGGATATTGAAAATTTAAAAATATTAGTGCAGAAACGAGGGTGGAATGTGGAAACAACAGATATGTATGAAGACCTGTTTTATAAAATATTTTTAAATGAAATTGAACCAAATTTAGGCATAGATAAACCGATATTTATTTATGATTATCCGGCTCAAATGTGTTCATTGTCAAGATTGTGTAAGGATGACCAGAGATATGCCCAGCGATTTGAATTGTATATTGGAGGGCTAGAATTAGCCAATGCGTTTGGTGAATTGACAGATCACAAAGCTCAGAGAATCAATTTAGAAAAAGATAGGGAGCTTCGTGTTCAATTGGGTAAAGAGGTTTGGTCTATAGATGAAGGTTTTATTGAGGCGCTGGAAGCGGGGATACCGTCGGCTGGGGGTATTGCCTTGGGTGTTGATCGTATGGTAGTATTATTTACTGGAGCAAGGGATATTAACGAGGTGATATTTCAGAGCGTCCATGATCAGATATCTAATAATTAATTGTCAGTTTGATAACTTGTCGTTTGGTAATATATCTTTGGGCTTTCCTCACCCCGCGAGGGGCTCAGGGATGAGCCTCGGCTCATAACCCGCCCAAAGACATATTGCCAAACTCATTTAAAATAATAAAATATATGGCTTCTACATCAGACGTACGTAAAGGGGTAGTTATAAAACATCAGAATGATTTATTTGTAGTAGTTGAATTTCAACATATCAACCCAGGAAAAGGTTCAGCCTTTGTTCGAACTCGTATGAAAAGTTTGGCTAGTGGTAAGGTGATTGAAATTACTTATAAGACTAGTGAGACTATTGAGATTGTGAATGTTCTTTTCCAGAATATGCAGTTTCTATATAAGAGTGGTGATAAATATGTTTTCATGGATATGAATACATATGAACAGGTAGAAATGGATTCTGATTTGGTTGGTGATGATGGAAAATATTTGAAAGAAGGCTTGGCGGTAGTCGTAGGTCTTTATGAAGAACGACCGGTGAATATTCAGCTACCAAAAAAGATTCAGTATAAAGTAGTTGAAGCTCCTCCAGCGGTAAGAGGTGATAGTGCTTCAGGCAATGTTACCAAAGAGATAAAATTGGATAATGGTTTGTTGGTGCATGCGCCAATCTTCATTAAAGAAGGTGAAGAAATCTTGGTCAACACTGAGACTGGTGAATATAGTGCCCGCGCTTAAATAAAAAGCAAAACCCACGATAATAAATCGTGGGTTTTTTTGTTAAATTTCAGTGTCGTCGGCTTCGTCATCGAGTTCTTCGTCTGGATCTTTTTCTTCTTTGGCATCTGGCCAAGCCGCCTCAGAGTTGCCATCACCATATTCATCGAGATTTTGTTCAAATTCGTTGTCGCGTAGGTCTTCCCAGCTTTCTGATGGTTCTTTTTCCTCCTCGTCTAATGTAGACATATTTGGTATAGTAAATTGAGTAAAAATTATTTACTAAATCATTTTATTATTTTTTTAAAATTAAGTCAACGCCTAGGGTTGACTTTTTGTTGATAATTTTGTATGATAAACTCTCTGATTAGTGACTTGCGGGGTACTAAAGTACTCCCGCTCATTCGAAGAAAATATCCAAGCAAGCTTGTCTATTTTGCTTCTCATTTCGCGGGGTATACTATACTCCCGCGGCATTCGTAGAAAATGCCAAAATAAATTTTGTCATTTTACTACTCATTTGCGGGTGTCATATAACGGCTATTATTCCAGTTTTCCAAACTGGTAACACGGGTTCGACTCCCGTCACCCGCTCAAACAAAAAAATCGCCATTTAAGCGATTTTTTTGTTTGAGCTGTGTTTATGAAAAAGTTCGGACAATTTTTAAAGACAAATAGCGAATAACGAAACGATTGGGGGGGGGGCGAAACGGCGAACGAACGGCCAACGGGCGGGCAAAAAGTAAGGGGTTGGGGGATGGAATTTTTGCCCATTGTGTTAAAATGTCTAAATTAAGCCAAAAACAGTAAAAAGATGATCTAGTGTGTATAATATGCTTTGACAAATTCCAAGTTAAGTGATATTCTTTGAATATAGATTATCATAATCTAATTACTATGTCAAAATCAAAATTTATTGCAGGTACATTTCGTCAACAAGACGGCTATAAAAGTTTTCTCCCAACGCCAGTAAACAAACCTTTTGATTGGGATGATCGTCGTATAGATTTGTTACTTTCAGATGCTATGCGTTATTTAGGTGAACTCAACGCTTATTCTACTCTTGTCCCAGATGTGGATTTTTTTATCCGCATGCATGTGGCCAAAGAAGCCACTCAATCCAGTCGCATTGAAGGTACAAAAACAAATATTGATGAAGCGGTTTTGTCCAAAGAGGAATTAGCGCCGGAAAAACGTAATGATTGGGAGGAAATTGATAATTACATCAAAGCAATCAATTATTCAATCAAAAATTTGGAAGAGTTGCCACTATCAATTCGCCTGATTAAAGACTCTCACAAAATCCTGCTTTCTGGCGTTCGCGGTTACAGCAAACAACCGGGCGAAATTCGCCATAGTCAAAATTGGCTTGGCGGTGCCACACTCGCTGATGCTGTGTTTATTCCGCCACACTATACCGATGTTCCAGAGTTGCTTGGCGACTTAGAAAAATTTTGGCACAATAAGAATTTAGAAATTCCTGATTTAATTAAAGCTGCAATTTCACATTACCAATTTGAAACCATCCATCCATTTCTTGACGGTAATGGCCGTATTGGTCGTCTGATAATTACTCTTCAATTGGTAGATCTCGGTATTATCAAAAAACCGACTTTATATATTTCTGATTTCTTTGAAAGAAACAGAACTAAATACTACGATGCATTATCTATGGTTAGACAGTCGGGTGATATAGAACATTGGATTCGTTTTTTTCTCACCGGCGTTGGACAAACTGCAAAAAAGGGTAAGGAAACATTTGAAAAAATTATTGCTTTGCGTAAACGCTATGAGAACACAATTGAATCTGGTATGGGTATCAAGCGACAGAAGGTGGGCAAAGAATTGCTGATGCAGCTATTTTCTAAGCCTGGCGTAACTGTTAAAGATATTAAGGAATTGATGAATACCAGTATACAAACCGCCACCACATTGGCCAACGAATTTGAACGACTCGGCCTTTTTATTGAAAAAACTGGTTTTTCACGCAATCGTGTTTTTTTTCTCAAAGAATATCTAGATTTATTTATTGATGGTAATACAAAATAATTTATGAATAACTTTAATTCCAAAGCTGGTATCATCTGGCAAATTGCGGAGCTGCTGCGAGGTGGGTGGAAACAATACGAATATCAAGATGTTGTTTTACCGCTTGTCGTTTTGAGACGGTTGGATTCTGTCCTCGCCGACACTAAGCCAGCAGTGTTGGAACAATATAATCGCTTTCATGGTAAGGTTGAGCTTGATCCTATTCTTAAATCTGCCAGTAAGGTTGGTTTTTATAATACTTCGCCGTATGATTTCAGCAAACTTTTAGAAGATCCAAAAAATATTGCCAAAAATTTGCAGAATTTTATTGATGGTTTTAGTGACAATATCAAAGAAATTTTTGCGAAGTTTGATTTTGGAAAACAACTATCTCGTTTGGAAGGTGGAAATTTATTATATCTTATTCTAAAAGAATTTAACAAAATAGATTTGCATCCTCGCGCTACCAGCAATCACGAAATGGGTTCTATTTTTGAAGAGTTGATTCGTAAATTCAACGAGCAATCCAACGAGACCGCTGGTGAGCATTACACTCCACGTGAAGTTATCAAAACCATGGTAGAAATTTTGTTTGCGCCTGACAAAGAATTGCTAAACAAGAAACATATCATTAAAACAATTTACGATTGCGCCAGTGGTACCGGTGGAATGCTCACTACAAGTAAAGAACATATTTTGTCTGTTATCAACAAAGACGCCGACATATATTTATATGGACAAGAATTGAATCCGATTACATATGCTATATGTAAATCCGACATGCTTATCAAAGGTGACGATCCGGATAAAATCAAAGGTGGAGACAAAGATCATACCAAAGCCAGCACACTTACCAATGACCAATTTATCGGCGAACAATTTGACTATTGCCTGACAAATCCTCCGTTCGGAGTAGATTGGAAAAAAGACAAAGAAGCAGTAGAAAAAGAAGCAGAGCGCGGTTTTGCCGGCCGGTTTGGTGCTGGTTTGCCTAGAATTTCCGATGGACAATTTCTGTTTCTTCAACATTTAATATCTAAAATGCGCAACACGATTGATGGTGGCTCGCGTTTAGCTATTGTTTTCAACGGTTCGCCATTATTTACCGGCGATGCTGGTAGTGGAGAAAGTGAAATTCGTCGTTGGATATTGGAGCATGATTGGCTGGACGCCATCGTCGCTATGCCAGATCAATTATTTTACAATACGGGTATCAATACTTATGTATGGTTTTTGAGTAATCGCAAAGAAAAGAAAAGAGAAAATAAAGTACAACTGATTGATGCTAGAATATTTTTTGAAAAGATGCGTAAGTCGCTTGGCAACAAACGCCATGTAATTTCGGATGAAAATCGCGCAAAAATTTTGGAATTATATAATTCATTCACCGAAAATCAATATTCTAAAATTTTTAATACCACGAATTTTGCCTTTCGCCAGATTATTATTGAGCGTCCGCTTAGACTCAAGTTTAAATTTACAAATGAAAAACTTGAGCAACTAAAATCCCTTTTTAATATCAGAAATGAAGATGAGAATGAACAACAGATTATAACTAACAAAACACAGCTAAAGCAAACAAAGAAAACAGTATTAGAAAAATTGTCAAAACAAATTCTAGAAGATAATAAAAAGGGGGTGAATTTGAATAGAAAAATAAAAGAAGTTTTCCAAAGTTTTGATAATGAAGAATATTTAAACAGAGAGAAATTCATAAAAATATTAGATAAAAGATGTAAAGATTCGTTCGGGGGTATATTTGCAGGAGGTGAAAAAAAATCTATTATCAAGATTGTTGGCGAGAGAGACGAGGCTGCTGATGTTTGTTTGGACAGTAATGGTAAGTCAGAACCGGACAGTGAATTGCGTGATAGTGAAAATGTTCCATGGGGTACGGATGTTTATAAATATTTTGAAAAGGAAGTAAAACCATACGCACCAGATGCATGGATCAATGAAACTGTGCGAGATCACAAAGATAATGAGGTTGGTAAGGTTGGTTATGAAATTCCTTTTACTCGGTATTTTTATAAATACACACCACCGCGTAATTTAGAGGAAATAGAGAGTGAGATTGAAGGTGTGGAGAATGAATTGTTGAATTTATTGAAACAATTATGACAACTGAAGAAATAAAAACAAAAATCGAAGCGTCTTTGTCGAAACTGTATATAAAAGATAAGATTTTGATTGACAATAAGACAAATGAAAGGGCGATCTGCGCACATTTACTGTGTTACTTAAAAAATGAGTTTCTACAATGGGATGTTGACACAGATTACAATCGTGAGCAGGGCGATGTTAAAAGAAATATCGATCGCAATATTATCGTGCCAGATATTATTATTCATCGTCGTGATAGCAGAGAAAATTTAGTTGCCATTGAAGCAAAAGGTTATTGGAATGATGAATCGCGTGAAAATGATTATGTCAAATTACACGGATTGCTATTTAAACAAAAATATAAATATGCGTTTATGATTGAATTTGAGGCGCAATCATGGGAAATAAACGAAGTGATTTTATGAAAAGCATCGAATTTAAAAAACAATTTAAGCCACACGAGGAATATAAAAATACTAACATTGATTGGATTGGAAATATTCCTTCTGTTTGGAGTGTGAATAAAATAAAAGAGCACTTTTATTTTGAAAAGGGCAAGCACTCTGCAATTTTTACACAGGAATATATAAATTCACCTGAAAATATTGGCGATTATCCTGTGTATAGTGGTCAAACTGGTGATCAGGGAGTGATGGGAATGATCAATAGATTTATTTACAATTTCTCTACACCTGTAGTTTTTACTACTACTGTCGGAGCAAAGGTGATGACACCAATGTTATTGAAAGGCAAATTTAGTTTGTCGCAAAATTGTCTATTGATGGTGCCAAAAGATAAAAGTGTAGATGCGAATTATTATTACTATCAATTATTTTCATTGTTTAAAAGAGTGCGTGATGACATACCGAATCATATGCAACCATCGTTGCGTATATCTGATCTTAATAAATTTGTGGTAGTTACTCCTCCATACGAATCGCAACAAAAAATTGCTGATTATTTGGATGATAAAACAATGGTTATTGATAAAAGTATCGAACAAAAACAAAAACTAATTGAATTGTTAAAAGAAAAACGCGCAGCGGTTATTAATAAGGCCGTAACGCGCGGGTTAGATGAAAATTTGGAATTAGTGAATAGCGGAGTAGAGTGGATTGGGGATATCCCGAAGGTGTGGAAAATTGAGAAGTTAAAGTTTGTCGCCGGAATAAACCGCAATACACTTTCTGAGACCACCGAGTCAGATTATAATTTAAAATATATTGACATCGGTAATGTTGATATAAATGGCGTAAAAGACGAACCTGAAGAGCTAAATTTTGCGAGTGCCCCATCGCGCGCTAGGCGGATAGTCCAAAAAGAAAATATAATTGTTGGCACTGTACGAACATATTTAAAAGCTCTTGCATATTTCGACAATCCAGAGTCAAATTTAATAGTTTCTACTGGATTTGCTGTGTTAGAGCCAACAAAGAGCATGGTTGGGAAATTTATATATTATTTTGTCTGCTCTGAAAAATTTATTCAAAAGGTTTCAAAATGGTCAACTGGTGTTAGTTATCCGGCGATTAATCCTACCACCCTTGGGTTTCTTCCTGTTTGTATTCCGCCAATTGATGAACAACAAAAAATTATTAAATATCTAGATGCGCAAATTAGCGGTATTGAAATTGCTGAAGAAAAAATTAAAAAATCAATTGAATTATTGCAAGAATACAAATCATCCCTGGTTTATAATGTAGTGACAGGGAAAGTGCAAGTATGAATTTAGTAAGAAAGAATAAATTGATTTTAACATTGCTGGTGCTAATTTTAGTCACCGCGTTTATCCTATTTTTTATAAGTGACATTTTAAGCACAATAATCTTTTTATTTGGCATAGCTGGTGTATTTGCCGAACTTTATTTAGATAAAAAAAGTATTGGTATTGTAATAATTATAGTTTCTCTGTTGTTAACCCAAATTAAATCACATTATGATGATTTGAATTTTAGTCGAATTAGAGAATCACTAGACCAGTCTGAACAAGTACTCACTGATAATACGAATAAATTAAATGATGCAAAAATTAAAATGGATGAAGCTAATGTTGCTGTAAAAAATCTTAATGTTAGCCTAGACAAGACAGCTAACTCTTTGTTAAATGCCGAAATGATTTTAGATACAACTAAAAAAATTTTGCAACAAACCAATGTGGCTTTGGAAAATACAAAAAAATATAGCTATGTTGCTAGGTATGGATATTATGGTGGCGAAAATTTGATTGGTTTAGGGCTTGCAACGGATAGTAAATTATATAATCTTATGGAGCCAACATATTATACAGAAAATAATTTGTTTTATTATCGATGTGGTGAACCGTACGAATCTACTTATTTGCAAGCAATAAAAGAATTTACGGATTTCCCTTTTTCATATTTTGCATTGGCTGTTTGTAAAAAACAGAGAAATGAACCGGATTGGAATCATTATGCTAAGAGAGCTGTAGAAATCGTAAAATGGACCACAACTATAGGGGGACATAAAAAAGAGCACGATTCAATATTAAATTATTTAGAAGATATTTTGAAGAATTAATTAAATATGTCATTTTCAGAAAAAATACAAAATTGGTTATTTCAGCTACTGGTTGATAAGCCCCATACTTGGCGTGGTCTTTTAATTGCATATTTTTTTATCACTGCACTGTCATTAGCGGCTCATATTAGTATTAAAAATGATTTTAACTACGAGTGGGCATCTTATGTATCCGCACTATTTATAATTACAATTATTTGGCTAATTTATAAATATAAGTATCCACGAAATAATAAAAGACAAACAGGTATTATAATTGCTTTGTTTGCCAGAGACGCCGAAGCATTAAAATTGAAGAAGACATTTATTTGCGAATTGGAAAAGAATATAAACAGCGCATTATTGGGTGATGTTTTTAAAATTATCCCACTTAAAAATCACCAAGCCGAGTTGGTAAAGAATGAAGCCGATATCAAAAAAATTAATAAAAAAATATATGGACATTTCTATCTGTACGGTGATATAAGAAATGAAGTAGACGGAAAAACAAACAAATATTTTATTAATTTAGAAGGTTATGTTGCTCATCAGCCAGCACCTATTCCTGTAAGCCAAGAACTGTCAATGGATTTTAGAAATGTTTTACCAAAAGAACTTAATTTTGCTGATTTTTTTGGTTACCGGTGCATACGAGCAACGGGAAAAATTGCTTACTTAGCAACAAAATATGTTGTGGGAATGGCCGCGTTTCTATCAGAAAACCCATTTTTAGCATATCGACTCCACCAAGATTTGGAGAATGAATTTAAAGAATATAAGAGTATTGAAACGGAAATGAAGGACAAAGCCGAGATGTCAAAATTTGATAAAAAATATTTGGGTCAATTGAAAAATAAATTGGCGTTAATTATATCCAATGAGGCACTTATTTTATCTATTATTTACGGACGAAATAATCGGCCTGCAGAGCATTTAAATTTTTTACAAATAGCAGAACAAAAAAATCCAAACAACTACGGAGTTTGGCTTTTAAAAGCAATTACTGCCTTTTTTAATGAGAACGATTCAGCCAGCGCACGGAAATATGTGAAACGAGCAGCGGAACTGGCGTCACAATCGTGCGAATGGAGATATAGTAAGGCCTTTCTAGATTTTTGGGACGGACATGTTGAGGCGGCGTATAAAGAGTGTCAAAAAATAGACAAATCCTCATACAATAATGAGCATCTCACGGTTGATGATGTGGAAAATTTTAATCTAAAAATTCTTGAACAAAGAAAAGATAAACCGCAATTATACTTTTGGATAGGTTATCTTGTTTTTAAAAAGAGAAAAGATTTTGTGTTAGCTAAAAAATATTTTCAAGATTTTATTGTTTATGGTGGAAATAACATACCATTTCTTAAAAATAAAGTTGATTCATTTATGATTGAAATTGATCAATCAAATAATTAAAATATGAAAACCAATACCAAAGAAAAAGGATTTGAGGATTTTATTGAGGAATACTTGATAAAAAATAATGGCTATGTGGAAAGAAAACCGAGTGCATATGATAAGGCGCTGTGTTTTGACACCGAGCTAGTTTTGGAATTTATAAAAACATCTCAAGCAAAAGAATGGCAAAAATTAGTAGATCAACACGGTGTGGATGTTGATAAGCGATTTTTGAATAGATTAGATGAAGAAATAAAAGCGCGTGGGGTGCTAGATGTGCTTCGAACTGGATTAAGTGATCATGGTGCAAAGTTTGATTTGGCTTATTTTAAACCAGAGACTGGTTTGAATGAAGAAACCAAGAGGCAATTTGAAAGCAATATTTTGAGCGTAATGCGACAGGTGAAATACAGCGATAAAAATGAAAATTCCATTGACATGGTGACATTTTTAAACGGTTTACCAATTTTTACCATTGAACTCAAAAATCAACTCACTGGCCAATCTGTGAAAAACGCGATTCAACAATACCGTACTGACCGCGATCCCAAAGAAAAATTATTATCTTTCAAGCGTTGTTTAGTACATTTTGCGGTTGATACCGAATTGGTATATATGACCACCAAATTAGCAGGGCTGGCCACATTTTTTTTGCCATTTAATAAGGGCAATAATAATTCTGCTGGCAATCCGGTGAATGCAAGCGGATATAAAACCAGTTATGTATGGGAAGATATTTGGACAGCAGAAAGCACACTGGAAATAATTGGCAGATTTGTTCATTTAGAGAAAATTGAAAAAACCGATGTAAAAGGACATAAATATTATGCCGAGACATTAATTTTTCCACGATTCCACCAGCTTGATACCGTGCGTCGACTAATTCGCGACGCTCGTGAAAACGGAGCGGGGAAAAGTTATCTTATTCAGCATAGCGCTGGCAGTGGTAAAAGTAATACTATCGCTTGGGTCGCCCATCATTTATCGGAATTGCATAATGTTAAAGATGAAAAAGTATTTGATTCGGTGATCGTGATTACGGATCGTCGGGTATTGGATAGACAGTTGCGTAATACGATTATGCAATTTGCGCAAACGGCCGGAGTAGTAAAACCAATTGTTGAAGGATCCAAAGAGCTGAAGGAGGCGTTGGAAGTCGGAGAAAAAATTATTATTACCACTTTGCAAAAGTTTCCGGTTATCGTGGAAAATATGGATGCGATACCAGGCAAAAGATTTGCGGTAATTATTGATGAGGCGCACTCTTCACAATCTGGTGAAAGTTCAAAAAGTTTGAAACAAGTTTTGAGCGCGGATAATAATGTTAACGAAGACACGGCTTTAACAGAGGCAGAAAATGAGGAAGAAGCATTTGAGATTGAAACGACCGAGGATATGGTATTGAAAGAAATGAAAAGCCGCCGCGCGAAAACAAGCAATATTAGTTTTTTTGCCTTTACTGCCACCCCAAAACAAAAGACATTGGAAATTTTTGGTGAACGCAGTGTGATAGACGGGAAGTTTTATCCGTTTAGTTTGTATTCAATGAAACAGGCAATTGAGGAAAAATTTATCTTGGACACTTTGAAAAATTACACGACTTTTCAAGTATATTTTTCTTTGCTCAAAAAAGCTGTAGACGATCCGGAGTTTAAAAAGAAAAAAGCACAGATGTTGTTGATTTCTTATGTTGAACGCCATGAACATGCGATAAATAAAAAGGTGGAAATAATGGTTGATCATTTTATCAATAATATTGAGAAACAAATTGATGGCAAAGCTAAATCAATGATTGTTACAAAATCACGCTTACATGCAGTGCGGTATAAAATGGCTGTGGATGCCTACTTAAAAAGTCATAATTATCCTTTTAAGGCGATAGTGGCTTTTTCTGGTACCGTCAAAGATGGGAAACTAGAATATACAGAAGGTCAAATGAATTGTGTGCCTGAAAAAAATACCGCAGAGGAATTTAAGAAAGATGAATATAAATTTTTGATTGTGGCGGAAAAATTTCAAACAGGTTTTGACCAGCCATTATTAACGGTAATGTATGTAGACAAGAAATTAGGCGGTGTGAATGCGGTACAGACATTGAGCCGATTAAATCGTACCTGCCCTCACAAAGAGGAAGTGTTTGTGCTTGATTTCGTAAATGATGCGGATGATATTAAAGAATCCTTTCAGCCATATTACACCACGACTATTCTTTCGGAGGCAACTGATCCAAATATTTTGCACGACCTGGAACGCGACATTTTGAATTTCAAAATGTTTAGTGAGGATGAGGTGGAACATTTTGTGACTGATTATTTTTCCGGAGCGAAGCCGTCGGTTTTAAATAGCTTTCTTGATGGTGTGGCAGTGCGGTTCAAACAGTATTTGCCTGAGGAGCAAGAAGATTTTAGAAGTAAATTGCAGGATTATGTTCGTAAGTATGCTTTTATTGCTCAGATTATTACTTTTGAAGCTACAAGTTTGGAGAAGTTGTATATTTTTTCTCGCTTTTTAATTCGTAAATTGCCGATAATCAAAGAGCGGTTGCCGTTTGAAGTTTTGGATAGTGTAGATATGGAATCATATAAAATTTCCAAGACAAGTGAAACCAAAATTGAGATGGAAAATATTGATGGAATAATTGAACCGATTGATGGGCGAGGTAGAAGTGAACAAGAAGAGGAAAAGGAATTGTTGTCAAAGATTATTAAAGATGTAAATGAAAAATTTGGAACTGATTTTTCTGGCGGTGATAGAATTATATTGAATAATCTAAGTAAACGATTGTTAGAAAATGAGGGTGTGGAAGGTGCAGTTAGAAATAATACGCGCGAAGCGGCCAAAATCAAATTTGATTCTGTTTTTCAAGACGAATTGATTGGTATGGTTAATAATCATTTTGATTTATACAAGAAACTTGATTCCAATCGTGATCTGAAAGATTATGTAAAACATAGAATATTTGATTTTGTGCATCGTAAATTGAAAGTCAAAGTATAAATTTATGTCCGAATACTACACCCCACAACGCACAAGAAATCTTTATGAATCCGACTCTGACGAACCGTTTAAATTGTCGCGCTCCAAGATTGATTTGTTTTTGAATTGTCCGCGTTGTTTCTATGTTGACCGCCGTTTGGGTGTCGGTCGTCCGCCAGGATTTCCTTTTGCTCTAAATTCGGCCGTGGATCACCTTTTGAAGCTTGAGTTTGATATTCATCGCGCCAAAGGCACAAAACATCCTTTGATTAAAAAGTATGGTATCGATGCGATTCCGGCCGCTCATGAAGATTTGAATATTTGGAGAGAAAATTTTAAAGGTATACAATACCTACACAAGCCAACCAATTTAATTATTACTGGTGCTATTGATGATTTGTGGATAAATAAAAATGGGGAGTATATTATCGTGGATTATAAATCTACTTCCAAAGATGAAGACATAACTGAACTAAATAAGGATTGGCAGATTGGATATAAACGTCAGATGGAAATTTATCAGTGGTTGCTTCGTCAAAATGGGTATAAAGTCTCTGATACCGGATATTTTGTCTATTGCAACGGACAAACAGATCGTAAAGCGTTTGATGGTAAGTTAGAATTTGATATTACTTTGATTCCATACAAAGGCGATGATTCGTGGGTGGAGAAAACTATCGTTGCTGCGCACAAGTGTTTGAATGGAAGCAAAATTCCAAAAGCCGACGCGGATTGTGATTATTGTGCGTATGTTAGGGCAGTAGAAAATAAAACATTGCTGATTTAGAGTGCATTTTCAGCATTATCTTAGTAAATGATAATAGTTGATCCATTATAAATAATGTATATTATGGCTAATGATAAAACACATCGTGGTAATACTAGCCAATTTTATGTGGCCGCAGAACTTTGCCGTCGTGGGCTTGTCGCTGTAGTTACAATGGGTAATTGTCCCAATACTGATGTTTTGTGTAGTAATAAAGAGGGAACAAAATTTGTCCATATCCAAGTAAAGACATTTCGGCCACGCGATAAGGATTGTAGTGTGGGGTTAAAAGCAGAAAAAATTTATGGAGACAATTTCTTTTGGGTTTTGTGTGGCATACCAGAACCACACGACAAAGACCAAACTTTTAAATACTATATTGTCACCTCAAAAGAAATGGGTAAAAATGTTAGAGAATCTTTCGAGTTATGGGCGAAAACTCCTGGCAAAAAAGGCCAAGTTCGTAACCAAGAAAATTCGTTTAGAGCTGTTACTCTTCCGCCCAAAAAGGATTTAAACGGATGGGATCTTTTACCGCATTTGAATAATTGGAAAATAATTGAAGAAAAGCTTTAATAGATGGCTGTGGATAAGTAGTCGTAAGTTTCAAAATTATACCCAGTAACGTATAAAAAATTTGTACAATTCAGAATACCCTAGTTAAATATAAATTGTATGAAAAAAATAATTCTGCCTTTACTGCTAATCATAGCAGATTCCGTAATAATTATTTTTCTCATCGTATCGCTTGGGTTAATTTCTAATAATAAAATAGAAAAAAATATTATCAGTATCCCCATTGTGAGCGCCGAAGTTCCATCGACCATAGAATCATCTGAGTCTGTGCAATTATGCGACAACGAAGATGAAGTACAATACTTTCCAAAACCCATCCCGATAGTTTGGAAAGCAAAACTTATGGGTTGTTTGGTGAGTTGTGAAGGAGCTAGTTTTGAGCGAATTCCAACCGATGTTAAATATCCATATTTTGCCGGTTATGGTCCTGCTATTAAAGCCATTATAGACAATGTGTCGTTAGTCGACATGGGTGATGTGCCTTGGGGTTCAAAAATGCCGATAAAAATTTATGGTCAAATGATAGGAATTGACGCTGATCATCCCAGAACGGTTTTTAATAATAAATGTGTGCCAATAGTGGACATCGATAGAATTGAGAAATTATAATCTGTCAATAATTTTATTTTATAAATATATGGACGACCAAAAATATATTGTGGATATAAAAGATCTTAATTTATCTGCGCCTCCTAGACATGCAGTTTTACCCGAAACATTGGTAGAGAGAGTAGAACGTTTAAAAAATATTCTTGCAGAAGTTGAGTTGATGCCTTTAGAGCAGGCTTTGTACAATTTTCGTTGTGATAGGCACCCAGAGAGCGAAGTCGTTATATGGGAAGATATTGCAAAAAAATATGAACAATACATTTTAGTTAATCCTCAATTATCATTAGAGGATAAGCGAAATGTATACAGTAAATTGCTCGCTAATTCTTTAGAAGTAAATCCTATTAGTGTTAGTTTCCAAACAATGAAGACGTGGTTGTGAATTAAAATTATTACAGCGGTGCGCCAGCTTCGCTGGCACGAAAAAAAACCGTTCGTCGTTTCGCCCCCCCCCCCCGTTCGTTTCGTTATTCGCTATTTGTTCCGAAAAATCGTCCGAACTTGTTCGTATATACAGCTCAAAAAACACCAACTTCTAGTCGATGTTTTTCTTTTTAAATATATTTAAATTCATTATGAAAAAAATAACTATTGAGGTACTGAAAGCCCAACTACAAAATAACGGCATTGATCTCTCAAAATGGGGACAAGGAGATGCTAAAACTATCGAGCAGCTTTTTGAAGAAATTGAAGAGGGCGAAACAGAATTAATAAAAGACATTGACGGTAAACTCGTAAGGAAGGTGCTCGGCGTAGGGGCGGATATATATTATGTTGACGGAGATAAAACTTTTAGATTAAAGGAAGAAAAGCAGGTATTTGGGGATGGGCGAGTGAGAGTGAGAGATTTTGGAAGGGCGGTTTCAGAAAAAATGAAGTTTGGTGAGTATTCACATGATGCAATGGTTCGTGGAATTCAAGAAGAGTTGGGTATTTCAAGTAATGTTACATTGCATGAAATAGAAACGATCGTCGACAAGAAAGATTCACCTAGTTATCCTGGTTTAATGTCTAATTATGTTGTAGATGTTTTTAAAGTGGAATTGACTTCTAGGCAATACAAATCAGAAGGGTACATTGAAGAGCGGGATGGTCTAACAACATATTTTGTTTGGGAACAAATATAATTTTTTATTTTTTTATTATACATATAACAACCAATCGATTTTATGTTATAATATCTTTGCTAATAATATATAATTATGTATTTTAAAAAATTTACTACTCTTTCCATACCAAACACTTTGTTAGATTTAAAATCATCGGTAAATGGTTTGACCAAAAACGAAGCCTTGGATAGACAAAAAGTTTATGGAAAAAATAAAGTCATTAGCAAAGAATCACATTGGTGGAATATTTTTTTGAATCAATTTAAATCGCCTTTTATTTATTTGCTATTTTTTGCGGCTGGGTTAGCATTTTATCTGGGCGAAAAAATTGATGCCATAATGATATTGATTTTTATTACAATCAATACAATTTTAGGTTTTTGTCAGGAATATCATTCGGTACGATCTTTGCTGATGTTGAAAAAATTTGTTATTGCTCGCGCTCGAGTTAAAAGAGAAGGGAAAGACGAGTTGATAGATGCTATCGATCTAGTTCCTGGAGATATTGTGATAATTGAAACAGGGGACGTGGTGCCAGCAGATATTCGTATAATTGAGATTGAAAATTTAACTGTCGATGAATCGGTGTTAACTGGAGAATCCGTGCCAGTAAATAAAAAATGCAATGAATTAAAAACAGAAGCAAGTGAAGTGCACTTGGCAGAAAATTTAGTATTTTCAGGTACATTGGTGGTAAGTGGAAAGGCGATAGGAGTTGTGATTGGTACTGGCAAAACTTCCGTTATGGGTGAAGTAACCAAAATGACCATTGAAA
>Ga0208373_1003192_pt1 | contig 16460 bp, 13 predicted proteins | sample RifOxyC2_FD_184036 | JGI IMG/M metagenome (GOLD analysis project Ga0208373, IMG submission 184036) | Soil microbial communities from Rifle, Colorado - Rifle Oxygen_injection C2 (SPAdes) | ecosystem: Environmental > Terrestrial > Deep subsurface > Rock core/Sediment | place: Rifle, Colorado...
GGTTGTCGTGGTCGTACTCGTCGTGGTCGACGAAGCGGCTATTGTCGTTGTGGTGGTGGGAGAACTGCCGGTTGTGGTTGGTGAACCGGTGGTTGTAGTTGTTGTGGTAGTACTGGCAACGGTTGTGGTCGTTGAACTGGTCACAACTTCACCGCAACCGTGCAGGCCGATAATGATAGAAACTAATAATATAAATAATATTCTGTTAGCCATTTTAACTCTCTAATAACTTGAACTAGGGAGCATACTTAAGAACGATCCCTGATCCGCCCACCGCCCAACCATGGGTAGCATCATAAAAATTGACATCGTGCAGCCAATTACCAGCCCCGGCATTAACTGAATTCCAGGCTATACCGGCGTTGGTCGTATGAAGCAAAGTCCCGTTAGCCCCAACCACCCAACCGTCCAACATACTGGTAAAATAGACGGCAAAGAGCTGCTGCGAAGTCCCGCTGTCCTGCACAGCCCAGGACACCCCCCCATCAACAGAAACCTCAATTGTCCCGTTTGTCCCAACTGCCCAGCCATGGGCGGAATCCGCAAAAAAGACGTCGTTGAAGTTCCCATTATATGAACCTCCTGCTGTCGCTGACAGCCAATTGGTCCCCCCATTGGTAGTGTATAGAATAGTCCCTCCATCGCCCACAGCCCACGCCAGCGTGCTGCTTATGGCATGAACAGAGTTGAGGGTACTGGCAGTCGGGGTAGATTGAGTGCTCCAGGCAAGCTCCGGATTAACAGTTTTAGCTATGCTGCCGTTTGAACCGACGACCCAACCGGTTGTGGCATCAACAAAACAGAGCCCATAACCGGAAAACGGGGTCGCTAAAGCAATGGCAGCCCAATTATCCCCCGAATCTGTGGTTTTATAAAGAGTGGTGTTTGACAAGGCATATCCTGTAGTTGAAAGAGCGGCAAAAGAGATATCAGAGATATTATTCCCAGTAGACAGTTTTAATGACCAGGTCCCCCCTCCGTTGCCGGTTACCTCCAGAGAGCCATAACCACCCGAAACAATTGCCTGGGTATTTCCCAAAGAGAAGACCGCGTTGGCATCGCCAACCCCGCTAAAACGAACTACTGTCCAGCCGGTGGCAACAGTAGTTGTGGTAATTGTGGTGGTAACTGTGGAAGTTGTGGTGGTTGATGAGATGGTTGTCGTGGTGGCTGGAACTGTCGAAGTGGTCGAAGGACTGGTGCTGCTAGTTGAAGTCGCGGGAGTTGTTGCGGTAGTTGTGCTGCTGGTTGAGGTAACCGTAGTTGTTGTCGTTTCTTCAACCGCCTGCCCGCAACCGCTAAAAAGCCAGAAAGGGGCCACGACCGCCAACAAAAGAACCAAAAACAGCCCCTTCCCCCTTATTCTCATGACATAGAATTATACACTATTTCATGCAAGTTTTGCCTGGCCAGGAACGAATAATAAGTGAAGATGGACACACCGACAAAACCGACCCAAACAGGGCCCAATTTAAAGGCTTTAGGTTTCAATAGCCCGATGGAGGTTATTGATCTCTTGGCCTTAATTAAGGTTGATGGAGAGCCGATCATCAAGGATGACCAGGTTCTCCTGAACCCGCAGCTTAAGGCGGACACAATTGTCCGCTATTTTCATGATAAGTTCCAGGTTAAGCCAAACCTGCTTCCGTACATCGCCGCCACCATCAAGCGTGGGCTGAAAAACGGCCAGATCAAGTGGGGGAGCTAAGAATGAACGCTTTACCAGAAACAACCAGTAGAGAAACACCCAGAGTAACCCGCGGACAACTGAAGGCAACCCAACGGCCGGAGGTCAGGGAAGCGGGCCACAACATCCCTTTAAGAACGGCTGACATTGAACGCTACATTGCCGATGCCAAAAGATACGCCACCAATGATTCGCCGGACCGTAATTTACACGGCGTCACAACCAGGCCCCTCCCCTCACCAGAACAGCTGCAAACCGCCAGTGCGCCCGTTATCCGAAAACAGGAGCTCAGGCTTGGCCCAACTGTCCCGGAACCAACCGCCCCCAGCATCGAAACAACTGCCGATCCCTTAATGGCCCTGTATACCCTGTTGCCAAAAGAGGCTCGAGGTTTAGTCAAAGAAGCGGCCGCTGAAAGAAAAATATTACAAGGAGCAACCGCCTAATGGAAAAAGAAAAGAGCGCTCTGGAAAAATTGGAAGAATTATTAAAAGAGGTCTGGCGCCAGAGCGGCCAGGGCTCGGTCATTGCCGCCAAGCATACCGAATTTGTCGTTGAGCCAAAGGTTTTCCTGGGCAACCAACTGAACCCGGAAATCCTAAAACTCTTAGTGGTCAACTACCTGTTGAATACTTCAAAACAAGACTCGGGGATAGGCAATGAGATTGAATACGACGGGGAAAAACTGGTCATTAACAGCCCCAACGGCAAACCGGTAGTGATTGTCCGCGACCGCAAACTTATCCAGCAATACCTCGACTCGCAATAGTAATTTTGTCCTTACCCGTCAGGGGAAAAGTCTTTTCCTGGCCAGATTGCCAGGCAATTTTTAGTTGATGTTTTAATTCTGTGATGCTGGCAACCTTATGGTTGAGGGCCAGGACTTTTAATTCCAGTAAACGTAATAATGAAGTGGTGGCTGTCGGAAGCCGGCCAAACCTATCTTGCAGCTCGGCCTTAATTTCTTTTATCCCCGCCTCCGACGTAATATTATTCATCCGCCGGTATAAGGCAATCCTTTGTCGGTCATCGGCCACATAATCGGCCGGGATGGTGGCTTCGACTTTGAGGTCAATTTCCACCTCCCTGATGGGCGTAACGCTCTCGCCTTTTATTTCCCTGACCGCCTCATCCAGCAGCTCACAATAAAGATCAAACCCCACCTCGTAAATATGACCCGATTGTTGGGCCCCCAGCAGGTTGCCGGCTCCGCGAATCTCCAAATCCCGCATCGCCAGCTTGTAACCCGAACCCAAGGCGGTGAATTCCTGAATTGCCTTGAGCCGTTCGAGTGCCGTATCGGTCATCCCCCGCGCCGGATGGTAAAACAGGTAAGCATAAGCCCGGACAGCCGAACGCCCGACCCGCCCCCTGATCTGGTAAAGCTGGGAAAGGCCAAAGCGGTCGGCCTGGTCGATCAAAATCGTGTTGACATTAGTGATATCCAAACCCGATTCAATAATTGAGGTACAGACTAAAACATCCGTTTTGTTGTCCATAAAAGCCAGCATTGTCCGCTCCAGCTCTTTTTCCTTCATCTGGCCATGAGCAATTGCAATCCTGGCGTCGGGAAGTAGCTTTTTCAAATGGGCGGCAGTCGCCATGATTGTTTCCACAAAGTTATGCAAATAATAAACCTGACCGCCCCGATCCAGCTCCCGCCGGATGGCATTTTTAATCACCTCTTCAGAATAAGGCAGCACCTGGGTTTTAATTGGCGAGCGATCGACCGGCGGGGTAGAAATCATGCTTAGCTCCCTGATCCCGGACAGGGAAAAATATAAGGTCCGGGGGATGGGGGTAGCGGTCATGGTCAAAACATCCACTGTCTGTTTAATTTTTTTTAGTTTTTCTTTATGGGTCACACCAAAGCGCTGTTCCTCGTCAATTACCAACAGGCCCAAATCCTTGAACCTTATATCTTTGGAAAACAACCGGTGTGTCCCGATTATCACGTCAACACCGCCGGCGGCTAAAGCGGCAATAGCCACCTTTTGTTCCTGCGGGGTGCGGAAGCGTGAGAGCATCTCAACGACAAAAGGGAGGTTGGCAAACCGCTGGCGAAAATTATTATAATGCTGTTCGGCCAAAATCGTGGTCGGCGCGACCACCGCCACCTGCCGACCGGCTGAAACAGCCTTAACCGCCGCCCGGATAGCCACCTCGGTCTTGCCATAGCCGACATCACCGCAAATCAGGCGGTCCATAGGACGTTCACTCTCCATGTCCTGCTTGACAGCCCTGATGGCTTTCAGCTGGTCGGGGGTTTCCTCATAGGGAAAGGTCCCTTCCAATTCTTTTTGCCAAATATTATCCTGCGGAAAAGGCGCTTTGGTGAATTTTTCGCGCGAAGCATATAATTGCAGCAGTTCTGCCGTCATGTCCCGCAGTGATTGCTTCACCTTGGCCCTGGTTTTAAGCCAGGTGGTTGTTCCCAGCCGGCTCAAGCGTGGTTTGGCTTCTCGACCGCCGGAATATTTTTCCACCAGCCCGATCATGTGGGGCGGGACAAACAGCCGGTCGCCCTGGGCATATTCAATTATCAGGTAATCAAGCCACCCCTCTTCTATTTCAACCTGTTCGGTCCCTTGATAAACCCCAATCCCATAATTTTCATGTACGACATAATCACCCGGCTTAAGGTCAGAGAGCAGCTCATCTGCCACCCCCTCTTTAATAATCACTTCTTTTGACCTGGTTAACGGCTCTTCACCAAAAAGCTCACGATCGGTCAGGACCTGATACCCGGCAAAAACAAACCCGCCCCTTAAGCCCCCTTCGACCAGGATTGTCTCATGGCTATATTCATCCTTCAGGCGGGCAGCATGCCGGCTAAAAATAAAGCTTCCCCGGGGAATGGCAGAAAACTCCTGCCGGTAAATTGGGGGGGAATGGAAATGAGGCTCATCGGTTTCGCGCAAAAAACTGGAGAGCCGGACCTGGGCCTTGGCCAACACTGCTTGAACCTCGCTTTCCCCGGCAACCTGGGCCAGCTCCAATTGTTCATCCGCCAGGAGCAGGGCACCAATTGGCAAATGATCAAGCAGCGCTCCTTCACTTGTTTCAATCATTGGTAAAAGAATAAATTCCTGAACAGTTTTCACCGAACGCTGGGTAAAGGGATCAAATAATCTAAGTGATTCAATTTTATTGTCAGATAATTCGATCCTCAACGGCTGGTCCTGGTTAGCCGAAAAGAGATCGATTATCCCGCCCCTGACGCTGAACTCGCCGATTTCCCCGACGATGTCAAAACGCTTATAACCCAAATCAACCAACTTGGCCGTCAATTTGTCCATTTGGACAGCCTGGCCAACTTGTAAAACAGTTGTCTGCAGCTTTAAGGCGGCTGGGCTGACCGAGCCTCCTTGCAAGGCACTGATTGGGATCAAAACAATTTGCGGGACGGCGGACAACCAGTTATGTTTTATGGCCAACCGCCGGCCCAATAATTCTTTGCTGGGAGAGACGGCATCATCCAGTGGGGGGAAAACAGCAATATTTTTCCCGGTTAATAACACTAATTCCGCCCGCCATTTTTCGGCCTCACGAAGATGCGCGGTCACAACCACCAATTGCTGACAATCAATTGCCAGGGCGGCGGCAATCACCGATTTGGCCGCCCCGATCAAACCATTATAATCAACCTGACCGGTGCCCTTTAACTGGAGTAATTTCTGCTTGTAATAATCAGAGGAATAAAAAAGTTTGACTAGATCATTCATCTAGGCATTAAAAGAATTCATCGCTTTGCTCACGCCGCCGGTAATAATTGCCTCCGTCGCTTCCGCCGCCCGGATAACCGCCTGATTGAGCAGTTCGCTCTGTCCGCTCGGGATAGGTTGCAAGACATAATCACTGACATCCCCCATCAGCGTCGGCCGGCCAATCCCTACCCTGACCCGGGGAAAATCAGTTGTCCCGACCGCGGCAATAACTGATTCCATCCCATGATGCCCGCCAGCCGCCCCCTTTTCCCGCAGCCTGATCGCCCCCACCTCCAAATCGACATCGTCATAAAGCACAAGTAAATTCCGGGAAGTTATTTTGTACCAATGCAGGATGGCGGCCACCGATAAGCCGGAATTATTCATAAAAGTCTGGGGTTGGGCAAGGATTACTTTGTGCCTGGCTATCTCAACTTCGGCGATCAGCGCCTGGTGTTTATCTTTTTTGTTCGGGTGGCCATGGCGGGCTAATAATTCTTCAATCACCATAAAGCCCAGATTATGCCGGGTGGCGACATATTCTTTACCGGGATTACCCAGCCCGACAACCAAGTACATCTGTTAGCGCCCTAAAGAAAAATCGATGCCAAACCTGACATCATTGGTGACATTTTTGGTTGAGTCAGCCGGCTGGTCTTTGAGGTAAGAGACACCCAGGACTTCAATAAACATTTTAAACTTCTTCAGTAAATTATCGGTGTTCAGGTACATTTGCCTCCAGGGTTCAAAGCGCAAACCAACCCCGTAATCGGCCACATTGAGCCAGTAATCATTGCGCGGCGAAGAGGTGATATCAGTCTTCAGATAGGTTTCAATCCCCCGGCCAAGGTGCCAGCCAAGTTTTGGCTGAAAGTAAAAGATGTAGGAGTTAAAGTCGGCCTGAGCAAAATTGGTCGAACGAAAAGACAGGTTTGACCAGATCTCTCCCCACGGCAGGGCGGGATTATAGTTATCCAGGTTCCATTCATGCCAGAGGTCAAGGCCGTACCGGGTGTCCTGACGCGGATTGGCTTCTCCTGAAGAGGCATTTTTCAAATAAGTCGCGGTCAGGGGCTCATAATAAACTTTTAGGTCGCGCAGCCATTCGTCAGTCCAATTGGAGCCGGCATAACCGGCCAGCGGGCGAAAACGCAACCCTGCCCCGTAATAAATGGCGTTATCCCAGTAATCATTTGATTGTGCAGCCACCCCATAATAAACACCATAGGCCTGCAACGGAAGGTCGACGACATTGATACCAAGTTTCCCCTCAAAACGGGCCAGGATGGAATTAAAACTTTTCCGTTCAATATTGGTCCCGTAATAAGCGGCGGAATTCCAGAGGTCGGCAAAAAACAATTGCTGTTCAGCTATAGCCGCCCCTGCCAACCAGATAACCAGCAGCCCAATGGCAGAAAATTTAAGCCGCATAAGCCTCCCTATTGATTAGCCGTCAGCAGATAGATATTGTCGATATTGAAATTGACTTTACCCTTGTCAGACGGAGCAATGCAGATAAACTGCACCTGGAGCAAGCCGCCAGAGCCGCCAGTCTGTTGGGGATTCCAAATATCATCCCCGACCAGCGGGTTGTCATCGATAAAATCGGCCAGAGGGACAGAAACCCTTTTCCAGCCGCTCCAATCGACTTTAATCTCGTAGGAATATTTATCGTCGTAAATCAGGGCATAATTCTTGCTGGAGTCCTGTTCGACTTGCCAGTTTTTGTTATCATCGTCCACCAGTTCAACCTTGATTGTTCCCGAGCCAAGGCCATTACCATAAACATCTATTTGGAAGGTATTGTATTTGCTTAAATCGGCCCCTTCTTTGGCCAGATAAGTCCCGCAACCGCCGGCGTACCAACTTTTGGCCGGCCCGGACAAGAGCAGTGAGTAATTGCCTACCGGGAGAGGCTCGCCACCTTTATAATTGCCATTGCCGGCAATTTCTGACTTGGTCAGGTCAAAGGTCCACCATTCACGCGGGCTTTTCAGGCTCCCTGATTCAAAATCATCAACCAACATCATTTTTTCCATCATCGCCGGACCGGATTTGGTCTCTGGAGTTTTTGGAGCTGGCCCGCCCATGGCCGTCGCGGGAGTAAAACCCAACAGGCATGACCCGACCACCAAACAAACAACCAACCATGCTACCTTTTTCATGTTCAACACCCTCCTGAAAAATTATTTAAATTGCAGCCAACCCCAAACACTTGGATCCTTGTAAAAGTAAAAATCACCATTCCAAATCAATTGTTTTTCCCGCTCGCCGCTCTTGTCAGCGTCATCAAGCGCGATATCGAACCCTACCCTGGTGCCGCTGCCCGGGACAAAACCGTTGGGAAAAAACTCCCAGGGGACTTTGGCTTCGAGTATATATCCTTTATCGGCTTTTTTCACGATAATTTCACTCCCGTTTGGAGTTCGCCGCCGCTGCCAGCTCCAAATGGTCGGTTTAATGGCGCCGCCATCGCCGGTCCCAAAACCGATCTGGTAATCGCTCCTGCCAAATGATTCCCGGTTGGCCGAAGCCCCCGGATCAGTACTGATGACCAGCTCAACCGCATCACCGTTCCAGATATCCTGCCGTTCTTTTTTGTTGACCAGCGGGATAATGTCGTTGACTTTGGCCGCCAGGTAAAAATACTTACTGTCATAATTAAAATAAATCGTTCCGGACAGGTCGCTTGGCCCTTGCCAGTTTGTCCCTTCCTTAAAAAAGGCGCAATCATCCATCACCAAAGGATTAGCGGTATTCCAGTCGCCCAAATTACCGTCGATCTTAATGTCGCCGGCAGCCTTATTGGCGATGGCGGTCAATTTTCTCTCCTTGATCGGCACCTTCACAAAAGAGCCCAAGGCCTGTCCAGAGCTTTGGAAAATCGGATCTTTCATTATATCTTTGAAAGCGGCCAGTGCTTTGGCGCTGGAATTAACCCGCCAATCAGTCTCTTTTTTCAAATCAAACCAGATCAAACAGTCGATATCACGCATGCTGGTTTTCAAATAATCGGGAATTTCCCTGATCCAGGCCGCTTTGTCCCCACCCTTTTCAGCACTGGCAAATTCGGCCACCATGATCGGCTTTCTTGGCCAGAGCTGGCTGGCCCGGCGGACCTGTTCACGGAATAAGATCGTAAAAACCTGCCAATCGCTCCAGCTTTGGGTTGTCCCCCAGTTGTAACCGTCAAAACCGATCCAATCAACATAATCATTGCCAGGATAAGCCGCTTCCCAGTTATTCCAGCCTTCGTTGGGGAAGGAATAGTTCATTGGCGCCCAGACAAATTTGGCGTTACTGGCCCCTTCGGACCGGAAAATATCCACCACATGACGGAAGGCCTTGATATATAGTTGCGCATCGCGGTCGTTGTTGACTAAACCCCAAGGATAGCCATCAATGTTAAATTCATGGGCGACCCGTAAAAAAACCGGTGAGCCAACCTCTTTGACCCCTTTGGCCCAGGAACGGATATATCCATCCCACTGGCCGGAAATAATATCCTTGAGGTGGATTTTTTCTTTATCGCTCCAGAGCCACGGTTCCCAGACAATATGGGGAGCCGCGCCATAATTGATTACATTCATTATCTCTGCTTTAGGGAAAGGCTGGGCCCAATCCTGGTACCACATGACCATGGCCGGTTTTCTGCCGACCTGTTGGGCAAACTGCGTGATGTAATTCATGTTTTTCGGAGCTCCTTCACGGAAAACCCCCAAAAACACTCCCTGATTATTACTGCCGCAGGTAATTTTTGGCACCACTGCTATGACGCTCCCGGCTACCACTGACAAACAAACTGCCGTTAATATAATTCTCTTTAACATTGCTTAACTCCCTTCTATCCTTTAACTGCTCCGGCGGTCAGCCCCTGGACAATGTAGCGCTGAAGCAGGAAAAATATGATACAAACCGGGATGGTCGCCACTGTTGCGGCCGCCATCATCAGGTCAAAACGGTTCTGATAGTTACCGACAAACAAGCGGATGCCGACCGGGATGGTCATCGTATCGGCATTGGTCAAAACCCAGGCAAACATCAGTTCGTCCCAGGCGTTAAGGAACAAATATATCCCGGTGGCAATAATGCCGGGGATGGCCAGCGGCAGGGCGACATTCCAGAAAACCTGGAATTGGTTGCAGCCGTCAATTTTGGCCGCTTCTTCCAGCTCAACTGGTATGGCGGCAAAAAAACCGCGTAAGATCCAGATCGAGAAAGGGGTAAAAAAGGCCGAATAGATTAGTATTAGCCCCCAAAAAGTCCCTTTGACAGGCAGCCCGGTCAGCATGGTAAATTTTATGAACATTATATAAAGCGGGATAAGGTACATCAGCGCCGGGATCATTTGCGTCGCCAGGATGGCATTACTAAAGAGGTCCGAACCGGGAAACTTAAACCGCGACAAAGCATAGGCGGCCAGCGTCGAGAGGGTCATGGCAATGACGACGGTAGTACCGCATATGACCACCGAGTTACGCAGGTACAGCCCAAAGTTGACGTTTTTCCAGAGGTCAACATAATTTTCCCAGTGGATTTCCGTATGCCCTTCGATATTGCGGGAAAGGCCGATCCGCCCGATGGCGATATCGGTGGAATTCTTGACCGAAGAAAAAAGCATCCAGCCGATCGGCATCAAGGTAACAAACAAAAAGACCAGCATGACAATATTGATCGACAGATCGGTCAACCGTTTTCTTAAATAATAAGGCACCTTAGCGGACCTCCTCAGCCTGTTTATACAGACGGAACCAGACATTAACGATCGCCACCATGACAATCAACAACAAGACAGAAGCGGCCGCCCCGGTACCAAAGTTCCAGAGCTGGAATGAATTGCGGAAAATATTGGTCATCATCAGGTCTCCCCATTCCCCCGGGAAACCGGCACCAAAACCGAACATCATAATAACAATATTAAATGAATAGGTGTTGGAAATTAAGCCAAAGAGAATCAAAATAAACCAGACCGGCTGAAGCATCGGCCAGGTGATCATCCAGAACTTGCGCCATGGCCCCGCACCGTCAATATCAGCCGCCTCGTACAATTCTTCCGGTATCGTCTGCAGGCCAGCCAGGAGCATTAACATGGAGAGCGGCCAATAGCGCCAGATAGTGGGGATAATGATTGCCCAGATCGTGTTCGCCCCGGTCAACCAGGAAGGCTTGAACGGCAGCAGGTGCAGCCAGTCAACCAGCATGACATTGATCAAGCCACCTTCTTTTAACCACATAATCCCCCAGAGCAGGCCGGTAACATAAGTTGGAATAATCCAGGGGAAAAGGAAAAGGGTTCTGACCAAAGACCGGCCAAAGAATTTGCGGTTAAGCATCAAGGCGACGACCATCCCGACCCCCAATGTCCCCACTGTCACCAAGAGGGTATAGATGACCGTATTACGCACCGCTTCGAACAAGCCGATACGAATTGGGCTGTTAACATCGATCAGGACTTTATAAAAATTATCTAACCCGACAAAGGGGGCCAGCAGGTATTGTGAAAGGGTAAATTGATTGAGCTCTAAAAAAGACATGTAAATCCCCTGCATGATCGGGAAGATATGCAGGAAAAGCATGGCTAATAGCGTCGGCAACAGGAAAACGTAAGCTATCCTGTTTTGCTTTATGCGCTGAAGAACCGGTTTCTTTTTTTGTTTATTAATTTGTCCGCTCAAGACAGACAAGCCCTCTTTCTCCGGTCTCAATGGGCCTGAAAAGAAAAAAAACTACAACCTTTATATCTTATCGGAAAAATACGCCTTTTGCAAGGCATCGCGGTAAGCAGCCGCGGCAGAGGCTGATGAGTCAATCCGCCAATCGCGCTCTTTATTTATATTGAACCAGCAAAACAGCTTGACCCGCGGAAAACTGTTTTCCAAATCAGCCAGCGCGGCCGTTATCCAGGCCGCCTTATCCCCCCCCTGTTCGGCCGCGGCAAACTCGCCGACCATTAAAGGTTTGTTGGACAAGGCTGTCAACTGGGCATATCCGGCGCTGAAAGCCTGGTGGAAACTTTGCCAGTCGTCGTACCCCCAGTTATATCCGTCAATTCCGAGCCAGTCGACATAATCATCTCCGGGAAAATAGGCGGCAATATTGTTCCAGCTGTCACTGGGAACATTCGTATTATTTACGCACCAGACCAATTTGATGTTGGTCGCCTGGAGGTCGGCTCTAACATTATATATATACTGCCAGGCGCGTTTATAAGCGGCCGGACCGGCCGCCGCGCCATTGTGAAAGCCATCCCAGGGATACCAGTTGCCGTTCATCTCGTGGGCAAAGCGCAGCAACAGCGGCTTTTGCCAATTTTTGGCCGCCTGCATAAAATCCCGCACATAACTCTCATAACTTCCGGCAGCGATAGACTCCAAGGTCCCTGATTGATTGGCTATCCACGGTTCCCAGGTCAGCAAAGGGATGCTGCCATTGGCATAAATCTGGTCGACTTCGCTGGAGGGAAAGGCATTTGGCCAGTGGATATAGATTGAAACAACCGCCAGTTTTTTGCCGCTCAAGCTTTCAAAGCTGGCCAGGTTTTCCAACCCATTAACATAAGCCCCAGTCGCGCAGCCAGTAAAATTACCGTCAAGGTTGTCGCCGGGCAAGGCAGTTGATGTCATTGAAACACTCGAACAGCCGGCCAGTAAAAATAAGAAGAAAAAATATGGCAGGACACTTTTTGGCATCCTATCGGAGATGGACGTTTTTGAGCTCTAATTGCGTTTCCGACGGGCCAACCACCATAAACTGAACCTTATAGGGGTTTTTGACAATACCAAGGATTGGAAAAGACATTGGCTTAAATAGGTCGGCAGAGATTTCTTCCATCAGGTAATCGTCTTCAAAAGAGGTGGCGGGCAAGTCCAGGTTTTTTCGGTCAAAGACCTCAACCCGCAGCCTGGTCCAGGGCTGCAAGCGGTTTACTTTCCCTTTGATCTCTACCTCCAGCAAAGAAGGGTTTTTGATCCCGGAATCTTCAGGGACTAAAAGCACACAACCCAAGTCCGTCCCCTTGCCGGAAAGAAAATACGATTCCCCTTTTTCTGCTACCTGCTCACCCGGTTTGCCGAAACCGGCAAAAATTGGTTTCCTTGTCATGTTGGGATTGTAGCATAATCTTTTTTTGTAGTCACTCTTTGTCACAATGAAAATAAATGAGAGAAATTATCACCAGATATTAACGATATATATGTAAGATGAGCGGTGTAACTGCCACGACTGGAACAGCTTCCACAATTGTCCGGCAAATAATGGCCGACCGGGCCGGGAGTACCCAGTCCCCTGAACCGGCAGTCACCTTGCCGTCAACCGCCAGCCTGCCCAACATCACCCCGCCACCCGAAATTCAGCAGATAAGTGACGAGAGTCGCCTGCAAGGTCTGCCGCCCCTAGATTATCTTTTGGCCAAGTATGCCCAACTGGTTGAAAAATCCGGCGAAGCCATTCCGGAAACAACCGATCCGGCACTTAAAATCATGCTGCAACTGGAGGTCATTCTGCGCAATGGATCCGATCCGGCAGCGCTGTCACAGCTGCGACAAACCGTTGAAGCCCTCCCCGCCGATTATCGATTCAAACCATATCTGTTATTGATTTACGCGGTTAAAGCCGCCCAGGCCAAAGCGATCAGCCAAACTGCCCTGTCCAGTCTGCTGGAACAGGCGTTAAAGCTGGGAGAGAGCAATGCCGACCTGCAATATCTTGGCTACAAGCTTTATTTGCAGCTTGGTAACGAAGCCAAGGCCTTTGACCTGTTAATGAGAAGTTATCATTTACTGGCTAAATTGCCCCCCGAGGGCCAGCTTTACAGTTTGGACAACTGGCAAGCCGAGGTTAGAGAACTTGCTCCACTCTTGCCGCCCGACCTGCTGTTGGAAGTCGCCGCCTTTTTTTCCAGCAAAGCGGCTCAAGCGGCTGGAGCACAAGCTTATGATACGGCTGTAACCTATCTGGCGTCAGCCATTAAGCTGATTGAAATTATTGATACGGGACAGGACAAGAGCCTGGCCCTGCTAACCGGCCACCTGCATATGCAAATATCGGAGCTCTGCCTGGCGAAAGATGAGATTTATGAAGCTTACAATGAATTATCAATTGCGGCCCAGGCGTATGAAGCCGCTCCGGCCGATGACCCGATTGCCCAATTGACTCTGGCCGAGATCTACCTGAAATTCCTCCTGATTAACAGGCAACAACCAGCCCGTGAAACCTATCTGATTTATGGCAGCCAAAAATGCCGCTACAAAGCCTTGGCAGTTTTAGCCGCAGTCGAATCACAAACCGGGGACCAGCCAGCCCTGCTGGGCAAATTAGCCGAGCTTTATCTGGCGGCCGGCCAACTTGCCAAAACTATTGAACTTTATAAGCGCCTAACCCAACTGGAGCCAAATAATCCGGCTGCCTGGCTGAAACTTGGCGATTTCCTGCTCGGACAGGGAGAGATCGAACCGGCATTTAGCGCTTATAAACAGGGCTTACAGGCCGCCTTGGCCAACAAGGATCTCTCCAGTTTAAGCGATGCCTATCTCCGGTTCTCGCTCCTAAAGACCAATGCCCAAAAACAATTGGTCGATTTACAGACAGGCCAACCCACCCCACTTCAGGAGCTGCTTAATTTTGTTACCCAAAGTTTAATGCTCTGCCTCAATCCACTGGGGACACTGCCCAGGCTAATCTCAGGGGCGCTTGGCTCACAAAAACAATTTGATGAAGCCGAGCTCCAGTTGATCATCAAAGAGAGCGCCGATTTGGAAGGCAGCTGCCTGGCCCACCTGAACCAAATTGCCATCGAAAATAATGACTTGAATATATATTTCAATCTCTATGCCCAAATCACCGGCCGGACGGTAGTCTTCGCCCAATTATTGGCAGAAATGGCGGCAACCATTACCAAACCGGAAAAAATATCCGCTTACAGGCAGCTGTCCGAACAGGTCCGGCAACAAGCCCTGGGAATGATAGAGATTGTCAGCAGCGGCCCATTTGCCCAGCATATCGATGACGAATTTGCCCGGGCGCTGGCCAGCCAGGATCCTGCCTTGCTTACCAACTCAACCAGGGAAATCTATTCCGCACTAATGGCTTTTTATCAGCTTTTATCAATGGCTGACCTGCCGACAGAAATAAAAAGCCCGCTGGCGGCAGAAACCGACGAACTCTTCCCGCGCCTGCGTCAATTACTAAAACGGGCCAATGAATTGGCCCAAGAAAGGAAAGAGCCGGCGCTGGCGCTGCAGTTTGCCCAGCTGGCCAGTGAATTGGCCCTGCACCTGCCGCCTAATTTAAAAAGCCAAAAGAGACAGCTGTTCGACCAGGCCGGGGAATTACTGCAATCCTCAATCACCCTGGCCAAAGACAACCAAGACGAAAACACACTATTTACTATTGCCGCCGGCCTCTATGCCACCCCGCAGTATTCTGCTTTAGCCGTGACTGCTTTGACCGACCTGGCTGGAAACGACCTAAAAAGACTTCAAGCCCTGTCACTGTTTCTGTTAGACCTTTGGACAAAAGGTGAACAGGAAAGCTCATTGACCAGCCAGGAGATCCGTCAGGCGCTGGGAGAAAAATTAAAAGAACTTTATGGCCTGATGCTCGAAAACAAAGCTGCCAGCCGCGAAGAAAAGGTCAATTGCTGCCGCCAGCTCTGGATTATCGGCCAATTGGATGAGGCCTATCTGGGATATATGCGGCTGGCCATGGAAGAAAAAGGGAATAAAGACTGGCTGGGACCCTTTTATTATGAATTGGGCTTGATGGGCTTTGCCAGGGGGAAGCCGGAAAAAGGGCTCGAATGGCTGGAAAAAGCACTGAAAGAGGGTAGATTTTCGTCAGCCCAAAAAGCGGTGTTAGCCGCCCAACTTGAGCTCCTGCGCCAGCAGAAAAGTCCGGCCGATTTTCCGGTGACCAGCGATATTTTACCCGCCTACCGCTTGTGGGCCGCCTCACTCCTGTATCAAATCTGGGGAGGGACCAGCGAACAGGCAATCAATGATTTACTATTTTCTGAAGGGTTAAAACCGGTTGAAACCATTACCGCCATAGAAATTGTCGGCAATCAAAGGACCGCCAGCGAAATTTATCTGCAGGAGCTGCAGTTTGCCGGAATAACCGTCGGCCGGCCGCTCGATACCAGTTTGGCGGAAGTCCGGGCCAAACTGGAAAGCGCCTCACGTCGCCTGGGAACTTTTAAGATAACTGATGTTCACTTGATTAACGGCCGGTTAATTGTCTTGGTCGAAGAAAAATCAAACTGGGATATTCGGATTGATGGCGGGGCAGCCGGGCATGGTTTTGATGGCAGTACAACCTTTGGCTATAAAAACCTTTTTGGCCGCGGCGTCCGGGCCGGCGCGTCGTTCAACTTTGCCTACCAAAAAGATTTAGCCGGGATAAAGAGTTTTAAATATTTTGGCGGTCGTCTGTATTATTTTGACCCGACATTATTTGTGGTCGGTAAAGATCGGCCTGTTTCCGGCGGGGCCACACTGGAACACAAAACCCGTTTTAATCCGCGTTTCAATTCGATCGAAGTTATGACCGGCGGGGAACTTTCTCTCGGCATTCAAATCACCAGGGATTCCACCCTGACCCTGTCCCCCCGTTTTTACCATGTCAAAGAAACAAGGTTTGGCGGGACATATTATGAGGGAGGGGTACGACTGACTTATGCCATGGACAAGCGGGATAATCCCCTTTTTCCGACCAACGGCTTTTATTTTTCTGCCTCGGTTGAACCCGGATTTTACCAAACCGGCAATGGAGGGGAGTTTTATTTTAACAGCCCGCTTGATTTTCGCTACTATCAACCACTCGGGCTGGGTTTTGTCCTGGCCTTAAGGGCCGCCGCCGGTTTTGGCTACAACCTTATGGGGGGGAGCCAATATTCCCTGGGAGGCGGCATGATGAATCCATATGTCAGGGGAGCCAGTGGGCCGGCGGGCGGCGGCAATATTATGCTTAGTTTATCGGGGGAATTACGCGCCCCCCTGATCGACGTCAATAAATTAGCCGATGTAGCCGAAGATTATCCCATAAAAATCCAGCCTTACGTGCTGGTTGAC
>Ga0208373_1003194_pt1 | contig 16448 bp, 12 predicted proteins | sample RifOxyC2_FD_184036 | JGI IMG/M metagenome (GOLD analysis project Ga0208373, IMG submission 184036) | Soil microbial communities from Rifle, Colorado - Rifle Oxygen_injection C2 (SPAdes) | ecosystem: Environmental > Terrestrial > Deep subsurface > Rock core/Sediment | place: Rifle, Colorado...
GAGGACAACATAGGGCTGTTTACCCGCGTTCGTTTCGATGGAACGGACCGCTTCGATATCGGCGCGGCTGACATTGTAGCCATGGCCGGTCGCGTAGACGTCATGTCGAGGATAGGCGAGGTACCAGGAGCCTGTGATGGCGGCAGCGAGGAAAACGGCGGCCGCGATTCGAACAGCGAGAGGGCGGGTTCGAAGCCAATCGGCAATATGTCCGCCGGCCAGAATTAGGAAGGGAACAAGAAAAAAGATCGTCAGAGTCAAGAGTCGGTCCGCGTAATTGGACTGTTCGTAGTCAATGAGAAAGGAAAAGTCTGTGACGGTTTTTAGGAGAAGAAAATTGATGAGCAAGATAACGGGAAGGACAAGCAGAGGCGTTATGGCGCTGTCTTTCATCCAACGTTTCCAAAGGAGAATACCTGCGCTAGCTGCGACAAAGAGAAGGAAAAATCGGTTCGTTCCGAAGAAATAAACCACGTCGAAGATGGGGGAGTATCGATCGGGAAAGGGCGAGGGAAGGGCGACAAGATTTTTTAAAAGGGAAGGAAGCAACTGATTGAAGTGAAATTTAAACGGTTGGTCAGAGAGACGGGCTTGAACCCAGAAGGCAAGAGGAAAAATAATGGAAGAGAAAAGAATGGTTGCCCAAGAAAGGAGGCGACGCCACCCCTCGTCATTGCGAGGAGTTCGTTTTTTTTGTGACGACGAAGCAATCTCCTGAGTGCGAGATTTCAACGAGAGATTGCTTCGCCCCGACAAAATTTGAGGGGCTCGCAATGACGAGTGTGTTGACGCCAAAAAAACAAAGATGACCGCTGGCAATCCTGCCAGGGGGTGGATGAGGAGGGTGGCAAAAGCGGAGAGGGCGGTCGGCCACCAAGGCCATTCTTTCTGTCCGACGAGCCGCGGGACAGCCAAGAGAATCGTGAGAAGCGTCCAGAGGTTTGCCAGGCCTTGGGGCGTGGTCAGAATAAGAGAATCGAGGGGAAGGAGAAAGAGAAGGAGGAGGGAAGCGGCAGCAAGACGTTTATCGCGCAGGAGAGAGAGGGCGGCCGTAGACCAGGCAGCTGGAAGGAGGAGAACAGAGAGAACTGGGACAAGCCAGCGGTCCGCCGTTTCGATGGGAATCAGAAAACCCAGATAGGAAAAGAGGATGAGCGCGTACTGGCCGATGTAGTAGAAAGGTTTCGGTGTGATGGTTCCGAAAGCAGCGATGTGGTTTTCCGTTGCTTGGTGGATGAAGGGATCAAAGCCGTATCCAAGCGGAAAAAGGACAACGGCAGCAGAAAGAAAAACAAACAACGCGCTGACGGCAAGAGCGATGCCGATCCGATGTGCACGCCCGAAAAGTAAGACAGCGGACAGGGCTGTTGCAGAAAGGCCGAAGAACAGAAAGGTCCTGGACGGAACCGTTTCCCAAACAGACCGCACAGCGTCTTGCGTGGCTGAAGCGTGGAGAAGCGCAAGGGTTGCGAGAAGAAAAAAGACCCCACAAACAGCGAGAATCCAGAATCGCCACGCCAACGGATGGCGCGCGGATGGAGAAAGAGGAACATTGGATGGTTCCTCTTTTTTTCGATGGGACGAAAAAAGGGCCGTAACCCCGATGCTTAGGAGAACGCCTAACATTGCTTTCCAGCTCGTGATCGTTCCCGTGTAGTAAACAACGGAGCCTGCAATGGCTAAAACTGAGAGGAAAATCCAGACACCGAGGACTCTACGAAGGATCCTTCCCTCCTGAGGGAAAAATCGACTTCCGATTCGTCCTCCAATTTCGGTGAGAAAAATAGTCAGCAGGCCGATGCCAACAACAGCCGAATGCCAAAAAAAGAGGTTGACCAAAAAGAAAACTAGAAAAAAGAGGATACTTGTGTTAAATTTTGCAAAGATAAATCCTTTTTTTAACATAGCAGCCCCTCGCGGCAGACGAAATATGCCGCTTCATGATACCACGATCAACGTTTTCCAGCGTTTTTTGGAATTCCAACGCCAGTCTGCCAGGCGGGATCCTTCCCTTGTCTATCCTCACGACCACTTGCTGGCAAGGACCATTTTGCCGCTGATCCCCCTTTGGGTGAAGCCGAACCATGTGACCGTGATCCGGTTCTGTTTGATTCCCTTTGTCTTATGGTTGCTTCTTCTGGGATGGTATAAGACCGGTATCCCCCTCTTTTTTGTTGCAGCCTTTACCGATGCGCTGGATGGTTCGCTGGCCCGTGTTCGTAAACAGATCACGCCCTGGGGGACGTTTTATGATCCAGTCGCTGACAAATTGCTGATAGGTTCCGTGGTGCTTTTTATTGCGGCCAAGCACGTGCACCCCTGGTTTGCTCTTCTCATTGTTTCCGTCGAAATCTTCATTGTGTTGGGCGGCGTGGTTCGCCGGAAAAAAGGGAAGATCACGAGCGCAAATTTTTTTGGCAAGACCAAGATGGTGCTGCAGGTCGTGGGCATTCTCCTTTTGCTTTTGGGTGTTTGGACACAGACGGCGTTTCTCCTAACCACCGCCGTTGGCATCCTTGGCATTTCCGTGGCCTTCGCCCTTGTGAGTCTTGTGACGTATGGATTGTAGGGAAAGGAGGAGAAGAAATTTCTTTCTCTTTTTTTTGGGAACCGTGAGTACGCTCTTTTTTCTTTCCGTCCTTGTTTTATCTTCCCTTGGATCAATCTACGTTTCCCCGGATGAGACCGCGAATGCCTTTTTTGCAAATCGATTCGCTGCCGCGGGCCATCTCGAAGTTTTTGAACCGCTCAACGTCCAGCTGGGGGATGTCCTGTTCCCGCGCAGTATTCTTTCCATCCGCGGCTGGCTTGTTCCTGTTGGTTTTGCCGGTCTTCCTGTTCTCTATGGGACGGTTCTCAAAATCGCGGGAGGCTGGATCCTTCCTTTTTTCACTGCCGCGCTTGCCCTTGCCAGCGCCTTTGCCTGGTTTGCCCTTGTCAAAAGAATTTTTTCCCAATCGACGGCCTTTTGGTCTTTTCTTTTTCTCCTTGTTCATCCGGCCTGGTGGTATTATGTAGCGCGCTCGCTCATGCCAAATGTCCCTTTTGTTTCGTTCTTGATTCTTGGCGTCTTTTTTTTGGTTGTCCGTCCTTTGCGCGCGCGGATCCCCTCGCATCGGCTTGTTCCATCCTGGTTGGATGCGGCGCTGAGCGGCTTCTGTCTCGGTCTTAGTCTATTTATTCGTCCCTCGGAGATGGTGTGGGTGCTTGGTTCCTTGTCCATCGGAGCCATTCTTTTTTTTCGATCTGTGTCCTGGAAACCTATCCTGGCCTTTTTGTTTTTTTTCCTTGTTGGATTTTCACCTTTTTTTTCCTTCAACGCTCGTTTTTATGGGAATCCGCTAGCGACGGGTTATACCGTGGAGACACCGCCCGTTTCTGAGACAATTTTTTCCTTGGTCCCTTTGGCAGACCCGCCGTCCGTCTTTGGATTGGAACCGGTGTTGCCCCCCCCTGCTCAGCGCGCGACAGAGGAGCCTTTTTTTCCATCGCTCTTGCGCCAAGGGGGACGTCTGCTTCCGTTTGAAGTGAACCCGCGCACGGCCTGGTTGCACGTGGAAGAGTACGGGTTAAAATTTGCTTGGTGGGTCGCTCTTTTGGCCGGCGTCGGAATGGTCGTGATTTTTTTGGAGCGAAAAAAGGAAGGACTCAAGGGTCGGATCTTGTTTGTCAGCCTCTTTTTAGGAATCACCGGATGGCTTGGATTGTTCTATGGCAGCATGACGATTCATGATAACCCGGATCCGTCGATTGTGAGTATTGCCAATTCCTATGTGCGGTATTGGCTGCCGGCGTTTGTGATGATGAGCGCGCTTGCCGCACATGGATTTGCCTGGTTGGTTGAAAAAATTTCCAGGAGATGGATGCGGCTTTCTGTTGCTGTTGTCGGAAGTTTGGTGGTGGTCGGTCTTGGATTTCAATCAACGTTCCTGTCCCCGCACGACGGATTGTTCGCGGTACGCCGCACGCTGGAACAATCTTTGCAAACCCGGCAGCGCGTTTTGGTTTTGACCGAACCCAACGCGGTTTTGATTGTGGACCGGTCTGATAAGCTGTTTTTTCCCTTCCGACGCGTTCGTTTTCCGCTGCGAGACGAAACCACCTATACCCTCCTTCCAAAATTGGCCGCAAAGGGGCCACTCTATTATTATGGGATCACGTTGCCGGATGCGGATTTGCATTATCTGAATACCGATAAGCTGGCAACGATGGGACTCCAAATTGATTTTCTCGAAACGTTCGGGGAGGAGTCGTTGTATCGAATAAGGGCTGCAAAGACCTTGCTTTTTCTCTCTTTTTCCTCCACACTTGGGTGGCTTTAAACCAGTTTGAATCGGTAGAGATCCTCCATGCCGTTATGTCAAATCTCCTGTCTTTTTTCCTTGGCGATCCCAATAAAAAAGTCATCGATGCTCTGCAACACGATGTAGAAAAAATTAATGGTTTAGAACCGTCCATTCAGATACTCTCGGACGAAGGGTTGCGTTCTAAGACAGCGGAATTTCGAGAGCGGATCAAGAACGGTGAGGCCGTGGATGATTTGCTCTATGAAGCCTTTGCCGTCGCACGCGAAGCCGCCAAGCGTCAGCTCGGGCAGCGATATTTCGACGTGCAGCTCATGGGAGGGATCGTGTTGCACCGCGGCAGCATTGCGGAAATGCGTACCGGGGAAGGAAAGACATTGACCGCCACGGCCCCTCTCTATCTCAATGCGCTTGAAGGCAAGGGCTGTCATCTCGTGACGGTCAACGACTACCTGGCTCGCCGCGATGCTGTTTGGATGGGACAGATTTACCATGCTCTGGGCCTGACCGTCAGCAGCGTCCAGCACGATGCCGCTTTTCTCTACGATCCGTCCTATAAGCACGAAGCAGGAACCACGGAAGAAGGGCAACACGATGAGGAGCGCGATGAAACCGGTTCGTTTCGCGTGCATCAGGACTATCTGCGTCCAATCAGTCGCAAGGAAGCGTATGCCGCCGACATCACCTATGGCACGAACAACGAATTCGGTTTTGATTACCTGCGCGATAACATGAAATATGCGCTGGACGATCTGGCCCAGCGACCGCTCCATTATGCCATCGTGGATGAAGTTGATTCCATCCTCATTGATGAGGCGCGTACGCCGCTTATCATCTCCGCTCCGGCCGAGGAATCAAATGAGTTGTATTATCGATTTGCCCAGATCGTTCGGACGTTGCTTGAGAAGGATGACTACACGATGGACGAAAAAATGCACGGCGTTGCCCTGACCGAACAAGGGATCGCTAAAATTGAAAAGGCGCTTGGTGTGGATAATCTGTATGCGGGCGGTATTGCCATGGCCCATCATGCGGAGCAGGCTCTGCGCGCTCAGGCGCTTTATAGGTTGGATCGGGATTATGTTGTCAAAGACGGCCAGGTTATTATTGTGGATGAATTCACGGGTCGGCTCATGCACGGGCGCCGTTATTCGGAAGGATTGCACCAGGCCATTGAGGCAAAGGAAAACGTTGAGATCCAGCGTGAAAGTGAAACGTTGGCCACGATCACGTTCCAGAATTATTTCCGCATGTATAAAAAGTTGGCTGGCATGACCGGGACAGCAGCAACGGAGGCAGAAGAGTTCGCAAAGATTTACAAGCTGGAAGTCACGACGATTCCGACCCATCGGCCCAATCGACGCACAGACAGACCCGACCGCATCTATAAGAGTCAAGCTGGCAAATTTTTGGCCGTGGCGCGCGAAGTGAAACGTTTGCACGCGGCCGGACAACCCGTATTGCTGGGAACGGTTTCCATTGAAAAGAACGAGCTGTTGAGCGAGCTGTTGAAGCGGGAAGGCGTACCGCATGAAGTCCTGAATGCCAAGAACCACGAGCGTGAAGCCGAGATTGTCGCGCAAGCCGGCCGACCCGGAGCCGTGACCTTGGCCACGAACATGGCCGGACGTGGTGTGGACATTGTGCTTGGTGGCAACCCTCCAGATTCCGAAAAAACGGAAAAAGTTCGGGCAAACGGGGGACTCTTCGTCATTGGTACCGAGCGCCACGAATCCCGACGCATCGACAACCAGCTGCGCGGCCGCAGCGGGCGACAGGGTGATCCGGGCGCGACGCAATTCTATCTCTCCTTGGAGGATGATCTCATGCGTATTTTTGGATCCGACCGGGTCAAACGCATGATGGAAGTGCTGCGTATTCCCGAAGATGAACCGATCGAACACAAAATGGTCTCCTCTTCGATCGAAAAGGCCCAACACCGGGTTGAGGGCCACCATTTTGACGTCCGGAAGCACCTTTTAGAATACGACGATGTTCTCAACAAGCACCGCGAACTTATCTACGGCCGTCGTCGGGAGGTGTTAGAGGCGTTTGCAGATCCGGCTCCGGACGCGCTCAAACCGAAGATCTTGGAACTTGTCGAGGATGTGATCGAACAGACCGTGCTTTTTCACACGAACGAAGAAGATGGAAACGTTAAAGAAATCGTGGAAACGGCCTCTTCTCTCATTCCCATGGATGAAACCGGCAAGCAGATCCTTTCTTCCCTTGTCTTCGCTTGGACCAAGGACAAGCAGCGTTTGGCAACGGAACGCACCAAGATCATTGAAGCGGTCATGGAGCGCGCCCGGGAAACTTATGCACGAATGGAGGAAGCTTTGGGTGACCGGCTCTCGTTCAAACGGCTTGAACGCGATGTGGTTCTTCGTGCCATGGACCGGCTTTGGATTGAACATCTGCAAGCCATTGACCAATTGCGGACGGGTATAGGTTTGCGTGGCTACGGCCAGTTAGATCCGCTTGTGGAATACAAGCGGGAGTCGTTCCAGTTGTTCAATCATCTGCTCGGATCCATCAATGAGGAAATTGCCATGAACTTTTTCAAAGTAGCCCAGCACGCGGTCCAGATGCGTCAGGTGACGCTGGCAGGGAAGTCCCTGCTCGATCGCCTGGGTGTCACGCTCCAAGGCGCGACGAAGACCGCGGACGCGCGGCCCGTGCCGACCACGAATTCTTTGCCACGGCCGAAAGGGATGGAAGAGCTCTCGGCCACGCCTGTTTCCGTGGTCCAGGGGTCTCCGTCCCAAGAGAAAGTGGGGCGCAATGATCCGTGCCCTTGTGGCAGCGGAAAGAAGTACAAGAAGTGTCACGGCGGTTAATGAGTAGGGATCAATCTAACTCGAGGTTGACTGTATGAATCTTGTAATCATCAACGGGCCATGCGGAGTTGGAAAAAGTACCGTAGCAACGACACTGCATCAGACTATGCCACTTTCGTTTCTTGTTGAGATTGATGCCATTCGTAGGTTAATAAATGGCTACAATGAACACGCGGAAGAAACCAGCCAATATTCATTTTCCGTCGCGTTGGCTATTATTGAAACTCATCTGCAGACAGGCAACGATGTCATTGTTGAAAAGATGATGCGCGACGAGACGCGTATCGATCGCATGATCGCGCTCGCCAAGCATCATGGCGCTCGCGTCACGGAAATTATCCTATGGGCGCGGAAGGATTTTGTTTTGAAACGCGCAACCGATCGTGGGTACAGAGAAGACAGTCTGCTTACACCGGAGAAATGCGAGCGTTTTTGGAACGAGATTGACGTCATAAAAAACAAACGGCCAGGTGTCATCGTCATCGATGTTGAAAAACTTTCGCCGGATGTCATTGTCGAGCGAATTAAAGTGGCCATGCAAATTAAAATGTGAGAAATAATTCTGCCTTCATCGACAGTCAGAACCTCAATCTTGCGATTCGAGCGCAGGGTTGGAAATTGGATTTCAAACGGTTTCGAGTGTATCTTCACGATAAGTACAATGTGGGAAAGGCCTACTTATTCATCGGGTATATTGGCGGGAATGAAGGGCTATAGGTCTCTCTGCAAGAGGCCGGCTTCACTTGCATCTTCAAGCCGACATTGCACTACAAGGATGGAACAACCAAGGGGAATTGCGATGCGGAACTCGTTCTTTGGTCTATGATCGAATACGGAAATTATGAGAAGGCGGTAATCGTGACCGGCGACGGGGATTTTCACTGCCTCGTCGATCACCTTCTCAAACAACAAAAATTAGAGTGTGTTTTGATTCCTGATCGCGATCATTTTTCCGGTCTCCTCAAATTCAAGCAGTTCCGACCGTTCCTCCGGTATATGAACGATCTGCGCGATAGACTCGCTAAAAAGAAAGGGCCCTATAAGGACGGAACCTTATAGGGCTTGCTTTCCATTGGTGATGCTTGGATAATATCAGCAATTCAGATCCTTGACAAATCAGATACGGCTCGCCTCCCGATTCGCTTTCAGGCGGATGGGGAAACGAGCTGTGATGATGGACTTCTCAAACATTCGTGTCAAAAAGGCGCCCTTTCACGGGGGTTTCGAGGCGGATGTTAGGCAAAAGTTCAAGTTTTTTCTCCCCTGCGTATCCGCGCAGAAATATAAGAAGTGTACATGGGAAATAGAGGGGGCGCGTTCGTGGTTTTGTCAATCGTCTCATTATCGTCTATAATACGTCTATAAAATAGGGGGAATCTCAAGCAAACGATTTTGATTCCAAAATGACTTTTGAGACAGCCGTCAACATCCTTGAGACGCAGCGTTACGGAATTCCGTTTGAGGCGATTCGCTTTTTGCACTCCTTGCCGCCGAGCAAGGAATTACAGGATCGCATTCTCTTTGCGTTTGAACACGCTTATGATGAAACCCACATCTTGAAGGAGGATGATTTTTATCTTTCCACGCCCCTTTGGTATGCCATCGTAGCCGAGAATCACCTCTGCGAGGAATTGATCGACCCCTTGATTCACTTATTGACGGATTCGGAGGCAGATAATTGGGATTTTTTGAATGAACAGGCATCCTGCGATCTGACGTTGCTTGCAAAAATTTTTCCCGATTCGGTGTTTTCAAAAATCATAGAAGCGGTCGATCGTGAAATTGGACGGAATTCCAATGGTCCCTACATGTATCTCTTTGAAGTATTCGATTGTCTTCGTCCGGGAGAAGAGGAACCGTACAAAGAATGGTTTTTACGTACCCTGGAAGATGAGCGGCTTGAAGGGCTGGATCTTTTCGTTCATTATCCGGCTCGTTTGCAAATAAAAGAAGCTGTTCCTGTCTTAGAACGTCTTCTTGTTCGTTATCGTGGTGAACACACAGAAATTGAAATCGAGGAGGCTCTTAAAGAATTGAAAGCTGGTCATATTTTATATCCTGAATTTTCAAGACCTTATATTGAACGGCGTGGCGATTGGGAAAAACACTATCGTGCGCACGAAGAGTGTTTTTTACCAGATGATGATGAAGGGGGGAAGATAGAGTCTTTTCCTTTTAATCCGCACATCAAGCAAGAAAAGATTGGTCGTAATGATCCGTGCCCTTGTGGCAGCGGAAAGAAGTACAAGAAGTGTCATGGAAGATAGAAGGGCACCGCTTGTCGTTCGTTTTGACATTTTTTAAAGCTGGTATCTAAAATGACGTCGTCGAGTGTGATTTTCTAAATGCTTTCGGTTCTGTATTTTTTTTGGTTAATGTCACGGATATGCGCGCCTTTTTACGTTCTTCTGAAAAATGGTTTTTTGATGAATCCGGGGAAGTCTTAGAAAGAGAAACCATATCTTTGTTCGAAACGACCCTTCGATATTTTAAAGATTGGGGTGCCCTTGAGCTGAAGGGGAATAACGGGATAAAAGAAAGAGTTAAAAGCAACATCCTTCGAGCGGAGAGGATTCAGAGTACTTTTTATAAACAAGAGGCCGAAAGAATGAAAATTTCCGTGGGCGAATTCAAGGAAAGATTGCAAGAGAAGGTCGAAGGTTTGGTGGCACGGTCTGAATTTTTCAAGGCTATTCATCCCCATATTTTGCAGAGTGTTCTGGAAGACGACGGGCGGTTCAAAAATCAGTTTGAGATAGGGAGGTCCGACGGATTGTTGGACCCGACCTACCGGGCAGAGCAGGAAGAAAAGATGTTTGATTTCCCGCCTTATTCTAGCGGTGCTGCGATGAGACCGATTTACGGATATTTCTCAGACGACAAACATGGGATCATTAACGAAGACGGACGTATTCCGCCTCCAAACCGCGTCTGTCAGTATGGCGCTGTCACTGTGAAATTGAAAAAGGAACGCGTTTTGGAGAGGACAACGGTTACGTTTCACGACAGCTTACATATTGCTGACGTCTGGCCGCCGACCCCGGCTTCTAAACCGCATTTCACGAGCTTCAACTTGGCAGATTTCAACGAGTTCGGCGCTGGCGGAGAAGTTTTAGACACGTTGGGACGTACCAGTGTGACGAACTGGGGGGGGCTTACACGGAAGCCCAATACCACGGCCAGCTGACGGCGGAAGATATTGCATCCGTCCATGTATCTTTGGACAATGAACTCGACGAATGGGAGATCGACAAGGTGCGCGAGATTATCGAGAGATGGAATGAATCCCATCCGGATGCGATCATTACATTCGTTGTTTACTAATGGTTTAAATAATATGAACGAGATGTATCCCATTGCAAAACTCGGCGGTCAGGTGCTGGTCATTGATAAGAGCGATTTACCACACGTAGGGAAAGGAGAGGAAGCAAAAGAAGTGAAGTGCGTCCGCGTCGACTTTGATAAACGGACGGTAGATTCCCCGTGGGATCTGGAAAAGCACCTTAGGTTCAATCCGTGGGAGGAAATCAGGGACGAAGAAGAAAGGAGAGTCGTGATGCAACGGATTGAAACCTTGTTTTCCGAATTGGATCACAAGGTCCAGGAGTAGCCAATAAAGCCTTTATGGAACGAGAAACGGATTTTTCTCCCAGTAAAGAATTTGGACCAAGGTTGGATTTTAAACAGCAACTTGAAGTCGTCTGGCAGCGATGGAAAGACACACAACCCGAGGCATTCGAGGTCGATGCGAAGTCGCAGGAGGTCCTGATGTCCAAATTAGGAGAGCGCGAAGACGCAGTGGAGTTTCATAAAAAACGAGAGACTTTTTTCGACGTTTTGAAGGAGTATGGCATAAGGGTAGAGATGGAGGTAGATGAAGAAGGCTATTATCATTTGCCCGTCTCAAGTCACTTTAGCGACAGACACCTTCCGTGGGGGTATGGGTACAAGGGGGGGGGCTGCTCGGGCTTTGCTCTTGCGTGCCTTGGGCATGAACGCGACGTCCATGCCGCGCGATGTAGACATCATTCGTTTGACTTGCACAGAAACCTGGGGGTGGACGGACGAGGAAGTGGCACAGGAGTTTATGTGGGAAGATGCTTCCAACGGGCATGGGGTGGAACTCATTGAGAGTTTGGCGGATTACTTTGCGACGCGGGACTTCAGTATCAATGAGATTTTCGCAACGGACGAGGAAGTGATTGCTACCGAACAATGTCTCCTCGATACGGTTCGGCATATCCTACGTCTCACACCGTTTGAGAAAGAGGACTGGAGGAATCGTCCAAAGATGTTTTCGAAAATGGTTCGTCTTTACGCGGAGGGCATCGTGAGGAACGAGCCGGTCGTTATGGAGGAGAATGCGTGGAGGTACGAGAAAGCTTTCCTTACTCCATTTCGGATGGCGGTGCAGCTCGATCGGGCTTTTGAGCGCGGGTCGGCAGTCGCCGAGACGTTCGTTTCGAAATTGAAACAGTACCAGCAGTTGCCGGAAGAATGCGTAGGAGCCAAAGAGGCGGTAGAATACCTTTCAAGATGCATGGCCGGATATGAGTACCCTTTCTATTACCGTCATGCCCCGTTTGACCAATTCGAGGCGGAAGATAGGTGGATTGAAGAGGCAAAAATTCAAGATGATTTTGAACGAAAAGTTAAGCAAAGTAAAAAAAAGAAAAATAGGTGAGGGGGCGTTTTTGTTTGTCAGAGAAAACGAAAATTTTGCCACGAAGAAGGATCGTGGGCTATGGTGAAAAGAGGACGGAGGGCTTCTCTCTCCTCCCTCTCTTTTCTATGATGACAACACAGACGCGGAAACGGCTTTTTTTCCTTCCCATTTTTTTTGCTTTCCTCATTTCTTCCTTTTTTCCCGTAGGAAAGGCATTTGCGGCTTCAACAACCGTCGCTTTTTCTCTTCCGCTTACTATCGACAACATCTTTCCGTTTGCGCGCACAGAAGTAACGACATTTGGTATCCCGATTCCCCAGACGTTGAATCTGTTTACGATAGAAAAACTCGGCGTGCGGGATGCGAATGGGACTTTGGTTCCCGCGGAGTTTCGTGTCACGTCCCGGTGGGGTGGAGGACCGCAGGACACAGAACGGTCGATCCGGTGGGTGCTGATTTCCGCTCCTCTTTCTGTCGGTCCTTCAGGAACGGCGGTCTACAGGCTTACGAATGACGGAGATGGAAACGCCTCTGCCCAACGATCTTCGCACCTTTCCGTGGAAGACCGCGGATCCCAATGGGTTGTTTCGACGGGCACGGCCGAGTACATCCTTTCCAAGGATAAGCTGGATCTGTTTGATCGGGTCACCCTTGACGGGGAAGTGGTTCTTCGCCCCGACGCGCGCAATGGGTTCTTCGTGACCGCTGCGGACGGAACAGTTTTTTCTTCCCAAACCGATCTTGCAAGCCTTGCGTGGAGCGTGGAGGAACAAGGTCCCCTTCGCGCGGTCTTGAAAACAACCGCCGTGTTTGCGCCCAGTTTTACCGATGAGCAGGATTCTTCTTCCATTGGGGAAAAAATCGCGCCGGCTTCCTATTTCGGTTTTTATGATGCGATGGATGAAGCGAACACAGCCCTCGATGAGCTCACAATGACCATCCGTTACGTCTTTACGAACGGACAAAGCGACGTGAGGCTTCTTGTCTCCGTCCAAAATTTGAATCCGTGTGTGATTGGGACCGGACCCGATTATTATGCCCAACCGACCTGCCAACGTATTGGCTCTCTTAACAGTATTCAGTTCAAAGATCTGCGTTTGCAGCTTGCCATCGCGGACATGCCGATAGGAACGCCGGCTGAGCGCGCGGAACCATCGAAAACAAAAGAAGCATGGAATGGGACGCTCGGACCGGATGACACTGTGGAACTCTATCAAGACTCCACGGGATTTATCGAAGGGGATGGCCTCGGTTGGAATTATCAGGCTCTCAAACAATTCGCTCCTCAGGATCCGGCTTATGCGACGTTTCCAGGCAATAAAGTTTTTTTGAATGGATCATTCCTTCTCCAATCCGAGCGCTCCAAAGGGTGGATCCGTCTGAGTGCCAACAATCGAACCATTGGCATGGCCGTGCGGGATTTTTGGCAGAACGCGCCCAAGGCCCTTTTGATGAGCGGGAAGGGTCTCGTGACGGCCGGTCTTTATCCGGATCGGTTCCCGACAGCCTTTCGTTTCCGAGCCGGAGAGCAGAAGACGGATGAACTCCTCCTTGTCTTCGACCACCGCGACCTCTTTGCTGCTGAGCGACGTGTGCAGGCTTTCTACGATCCGCTTCGTCCCACGGCTTCGGCCGTCTGGTATGCTGACAGCGGAGCCTTTGGGAGGATGGTCGCTTTTCAGGGATTGGATGACGCGCGCTCCGGAGCCTATGAGCGCCAAATAGCTTTGACGGTCGATCGGGAGCTGAATGAGCAGGGTGCCCCGGATTGGATGAAGAGCGATCCATTGACGCTTCCGGAACGCCTGCGCGCTTACAATGTTTACGGCTGGCGTCTTTACGGAGACCAGATGATCGATTTCGAACAGCGGACGGCGCAGTTTCAGAATAAGTATGATTTCGTGAACGGCTTTATCAAGCAATCCGTCCGCACCATCGGCTCGCCGTATGAGGATGTTTGGTGGAGTCTTGCCAGGCCTGCTGCGCGTCATGCCGCTGATTTTCTCCTCACGCACGCTCCCGAAGGAACGTCCGTTTCCCATTTTTCCGTCAAGGCACCGTGGGGGATGGTGTTTCATGAGGCGGAGAATCAATTTGATCCCCTGCGCGGGAACAGCGGAAACCAGGGAACAGCCCCGGCACTCTATTCCGGTCTTGAGGGTTTGGTGAATTTCTATTATCTGACTGGTGATCGTTCCGTTTTGGATGCGGCCAAAGAAGCGGCAGAGAATGTCCTGTGGCGCCTGGAGCACGATGGGGTGCTTGGGAATGTCCCCGAGAAGGGCATGGGATATTTTGAATGGTTCGACGGGGAGGAAAAAACGGATCTGTCCGACGGGCGCGGCGTGGCAAATTTCTTTTCCATGATCATTCCGGTCTACGAAGCGACAGGGGAAAGCCGATGGGTGAACGGGATGGATTTGATGCAGAATGATCTCAGAAAAACCTTTGATGGGGGAAACCAAATCAGTGGAAATTTTCTCGCCTGTCCCTGTTCGGGACGTTCGCTGACAACGACTCCATGGCGCACGCTCTATCTTTACAGTGGTGTGGTGAAATACCTCTCTTTCTTAAAAGAACGCGGAGAAGCCGGGACGCAGGTTTCCAAAGAACTTGCGGAGTTCTTGGATGAACGCTTAGCTTTTTTTCAAGAAAAGATGTTGTATGTTGATACTCCTCAGAAAGGGATGACCTCCCTCGCGTCTTCGTGGTCATGGGCAGACGGATCTCGCGGAAATCCAGATGAAAGTAATTGGTCCCTGGTGGCAGCAGATGTCTATGCCGCCATGTCCAATCTTGGCGTGACCGATGATTATCAGGCAACAGCCCAAGCGTTGTTTGAACACGGATCCCATTATTGGAACGGTTTTGCTTGGGCACCAGTTTATTCCTCCGTCAAGGAAGCTGTTCTTTCCTCCAATTATGGAGAAGAGGCCCTTTGGATGATCAATGCCTTTTCTCCATGAGAGGAGAAAGGTAAACTAAAAGAAAGTTGTTGCACTGGCTTTATTTTTCATGCAATTTTTGTGGGTGTTTTGCAGGCCGCTGTCCTTGGTTGCATCCAGGGTCTTACGGAATTCCTTCCGGTTTCCAGTTCAGGACATCTGATTCTTGTCTCCCGCATTTTCGGGTGGCCCGAACAGTCCGTGACGTTTGACGCTGCGCTCCATTTGGCAACGCTAGGAGCTGTTGTTGTTGCCCTGTTTCCGGATTTACGCCGGATAGGGAAGGGAATTTTTGAAAAAGATCCTATTTGGAATAGATTCGTCAAAAAAATTCTTTTGGCCAGTGTTCCGGTTTTTGCCGTTGGTCTTTTTTTTGAACCATGGATTGAAACGGTTTTTCGTTCGCCCGTTGTTGTCGTTGCAAACCTTGCGATTTGGGGTGTTGTTCTTTTGGTCGCGGATCGGACGGTGCGCTCGCAAGCACTGGGCGACGTGCGGCAGGTGAATTGGAAACAGGCGGTGGGAATTGGGGCTGCGCAAGCGCTTGCATTAGTCCCTGGCACGTCCCGATCCGGCGTTACCATTTCCGCTGGGCTTTTTGCCGGCCTTGATCGGGAGACGGCCGCGCGTTTTTCTTTTTTGCTTGGTATTCCGGCTATTGCCGCGGCGGGTGCATCCGCTCTCTTGAAGGTGGCAGAGGGCAGGGTGTCTGTGGAAGGATTCCCGTTGGCTGTTGGTTTTGTCTGCGCGTTCATCTTCGGATTTTTCTCCGTTCGGTGGCTGTTTACCATCCTTCGAAAGGCAAGCTACCGCGGATTTGCGATCTATCGCTTGGGGGTTGCCGCGGTTCTTTTTCTCTGGCTTTTCCTCTAGCCAAACGGATGGGTTCATGTATAATAGCCACGCTCGGAGAGGTCGCATAGTGGCCGAGCCACCGCCTCCGGCGGGGTCCCGCCTTTGGCGGGATGCGCTTGCTTGGAAAGCCCCGATTTTATGTACGTTGTTTACATTCTTCAAAGTCAGACAAGCGGCAGGTTCTATATAGGGCACACAAAGGACCTCGTCCAGCGATTGAAGGATCACAACCGAGGGTCGACGAAATCAACAAAAGGAAGGGGTCCATGGAAAGTTGTGTATAAAGAGCAATGGTTTACTAAACAGGAAGCTTGGAGTCGGGAACATAAGATAAAGAGCTACAAGGGAGGAGAAGCGTTTAAAAAATTACTTTTGTAAGGAGAGGTCGCATAGTGGCCTAGTGCGCTTGCTTGGAAAGCAAGTATACCGCAAGGTATCCAGGGTTCGAATCCCTGCCTCTCCGCCAGGACAATTTCTTATCGACAGACTCATGTACTTCAACGTACATGGGGTGGCAATGAGACATCGTTTCGCAACAAAACAACCAGTAAAATGGTTGTTTTGTTATTGTGTGTGAATTTTCTTTTTAAGAACGGAGGGGTGGCGATGTTGTTCTAATTTTTTAATTCCTTAAGTTTTTGATCCCACCATTCTTTCACAGCGTTCACATGCGCTTTATGTCCTACTTTTCGGAAGTATTCGAATTTCTCCGGCTTAATAGACATTTTGGGTTGCTGGAAACAACCGATGGAATCATTCCTTCGGTTGTTTTTGTTTCTTCTGTTTAGAAGGAATTGAGAGGATGGCTTCAATCATCTTTTTCTTCGTCTCCAGGTTC
>Ga0208373_1003195_pt1 | contig 16444 bp, 15 predicted proteins | sample RifOxyC2_FD_184036 | JGI IMG/M metagenome (GOLD analysis project Ga0208373, IMG submission 184036) | Soil microbial communities from Rifle, Colorado - Rifle Oxygen_injection C2 (SPAdes) | ecosystem: Environmental > Terrestrial > Deep subsurface > Rock core/Sediment | place: Rifle, Colorado...
CTTACCGCAGCTCCCGTAGCCTGCCACTACGATCGTCTTTCCCGCAAAAAGAATATTGGTAGCCCTGATGATACCGTCCACCGTGCTCTGCCCCGTCCCGTAATAATTATCAAGGAGATGTTTCGTCTTGTTGTCGTTGACGGCAATCATTGGGTATTTGAGAGCCCCGTCACGCTCCATCGCCTTGAGGCGTATGATCCCCGTCGTCGTCTCTTCGCAGCCGCCATATATACCCGGTATCAGCTGAGGGTGTTTGGAGTGTATCTCGCTAACCAGATCGCACCCGTCGTCAATCGTGATGTGCGGTTTGAATGCGATCACATAATTTATGTAGCGGTAATAATCCTCTTTGGTCTCTCCCTTATAGGCCCAGACCTTCACTCCTTCCTTCGCCATAGCCGCGGCCACGTCGTCCTGGGTGCTCAAAGGATTGCAGCCCGTGATCGCCACCTCGGCTCCGCCGGCCTGCAGGGTACTTACTAGATTTGCGGTCTCCTTTGTCACGTGCAGCGCCAGGCCGATCCTGACGCCTTTAAGAGGTTTCTCTTTGGAGAATCTCTCCTTTATCTTCATCAAAGCCCCCATATGGAGCTCGGCCAACTCAATATTATTCGCACCCTGCTCTGCCAGTTTCATGTCCTTTACTTCATAATCCATTGTATTCCTCCTTGATTAGTCGATAGCCGATGGTTGGTAGTCAATAGTTAAAACCATGAACCCCATCTCTTAATTTTCTTATCCCTTAATTTTTTCACCGGCCTTTGTTGGAGATGAGTCAGTCGTCTGATATATACCATCAACTATCAACCGCCAACTATGAACTATCAGATTCCGGCTTTTTTCTTCAGCACTTCTACTTTGTCCGTCTTCTCCCAGGGGAAAATATCCCTGCCGAAATGACCGTAGGCCGCGGTCTGGAGATAGATCGGTTTCCAGAGCCCGAGCATCTCGATTATACCGATGGGAGTGAGACTGAAGATCTCCTCGTCCCGAATCAGTTCCATAAGTTTAGCCTCGGAAACCTTTCCAGTTCCCTCGGTATTGACCATCACTGAGACCGGCTCTTTTACCCCGATGGCATAAGCCAGCTGTATGGTGCAGCGATCGGCAAGTCCTGCCGCCACAATATTCTTGGCAACATAGCGGGCCGCATACGCCGCGGAACGGTCCACCTTCGTCGGGTCTTTTCCGCTGAAAGCGCCGCCGCCGTGAAGAGCCCATCCGCCGTACGTGTCAACGATGATTTTACGTCCCGTCATTCCCGTATCGGACTGAGGCCCTCCGACAAGAAAAATTCCCGTGGGATTCACGAGCACATCTTTGGAATAATCGAATCCCTTCAGAAGATCTTTCGGAAGAACCGGTTTTATTATCTTTTCGATCATCTCCTCGCGGGCCGAGGACTTTAAAAGACGTTTACCGCCTTTCTCTTCCACGGATTCGATCGTATGCTGGCTTGAAAGAACCACCTTCCTTATGCGAACCGGTTTAAGATCCTCATACTCAACTGTCACCTGGGATTTGCAGTCCGGCCCCAGAAAGGAAATCTCCTTCTTTTGACGGGCTTCTTTCTGCCTCAGAACCAGCCTGTGGGAAAGAGCTATCGGAAGCGGCATAAGCTCCTTGGTCTCGGTGCAGGCATATCCGATCATAAGCCCCTGGTCGCCGGCGCCGCCCGTATCCACTCCAGCGGCTATATCGGGAGACTGCGGACCGATCGCATTCAGGATCGCGCAGGTGGAAAAATCGAATCCGTATTGAGGCCCTGTATAACCGATATCCTTAAGCAGTTTTCTTACTATCTTGTGGACATCTATCCAGGCCTCTGTCGTTATCTCCCCTCCCACTATCACAAGCCCCACGGTTATGAAAGTCTCGCAGGCCACCCTCGATCCTCTCTTGTCGTCAGGATTAGTCCTGTAGGGTTTCAATCCTTTCTTCTCATCGTCGGTCAGAACGGAATCAAGAATAGCGTCGGAAATCTGGTCGCACACCTTATCGGGATGACCGTCGCCGACGCTCTCACTCGTGAACAGATAGTTTCTCATCGCTTGCTCCTCCTTCTCTATTTTTTCTTTTCAATACGCTGGTACTCTTCATCTGCGAGCCTGTACTGCTTTTTGTCGCCAATATCATACCAGTTTTCCGTGAATTGATAAATATATACCGGGACCCTTTTATAGAGCCAGGCAATGTAGCGGCCCGGCTGGTCCGGGTTATTCCCCTCAGAGAGATACTCCTCTATCATTTTCAGACTATCTCCCGGAAAATAATAGACACAGCTTGCGGCAAGAGCGCTCTCGGGTTTTTCCGGTTTTTCCCTCATAGAGACCAATTTTGATCCTTTATCTACTTTTACTTCTCCAAATCTCCTGATATCTTCGATATTCTCAAGACGCCGGGCGGCCATTGAGATGCCTTTATTACCCGCAAACCTAACAAAATCCTTCATATCAAATTCAAAAAGGTTATCGCCCCCGATGACCAGCAGGTCATCATTGCTTCCGCTTTTTTTCAAAACATAATCCATATCGCCTATTGCTCCCAGCCTCGTTTCATTGGTCAGCGTGCCGTCGTTAAAAACCCGTATCTTATGCTTCTCATTCTGCTTCACTGCCCAATCCTTGAAATGCTTTTCGAATTTATTATTCGTAACGATCCAAATTTCTTTCAGATCAGGAATACCCGGCACCTTATCAATAAGCCTCGCCAATATTTCTCTCCCTCCTATAGGAAGAAGGGGTTTTGGTCTATCCAGCGTAAGAGGGTAAAGCCGGGTCGCATATCCAGCACATAAAAAGAGAACGTTCATGCAGTCCTCCTCTACCCTTTGAAAAAAGCGGCAGTCCGGGAAAGCCCTTCGACGATATCCACTTGAGAGCGCCAGCCCAATCTCTTTCGGGACTTGCCGGCATTGAGTTTCGAGCTCTGAAGTTCACCCAGCCTGGCCTGTTTATAAACAGCAGGTTTTTTGTAACCGGTTATTTTTTTTAGATACCCATAGAGCTGATTGACAGAAAGAGACCGTTCCGTGCCTATGTTAAATATCTCTCCTTCGCCCTTTTTAAGGGCTATCAGATTTGCCCTCGCCACATCTCCCACATAGACATAATCCCTGACCTGTTTACCGTCACCGAAAATATAGAGTTCTCTGTTTTCCAGCATCGCCCGTGAGAATATAGCCACCACACCGGCCTCTCCATGGGGATCCTGCCTCGGGCCGTACACGTTTCCATAACGGAAAATAACGGATTCAAGACCGTGAGCGAACCTGAAAAAACGGAGATAATCCTCAACCGCCTTTTTGCTGATGCCGTAGGGTGATATGGGAAGAGCGGGTTTTGTTTCAGAAGGCGGACGGGGACATTCTCCGTACATCACTCCTCCGCTTGAGGCAAAAACGAATCTCTTCACCCCAGATTGAACGGCATTCTGAAGAAGATTCAATGTGCCCATTATATTCGTTCCGGCATCGAAAGAGGGGTCGGTTACGGATTTCCTCACGTCGATCTGCGCCGCATGATGGTTCACGATATCAAACCGTCCTCTTTTAAAAATCTCTTTGATCTTACTTGACGTTATATCCAATTTATAAAATTCTGCTTTAGAATTAATATTGCTCCGTCTTCCGGAAGAGAGGTTGTCAACAATGCTGACCCTGTGACCTTCTTTGATGTAAAGATCCGCAATGTGCGAAGCGATGAATCCCGCCCCTCCGGTCACCAATACCCTCACCGTGCCCCTCCAGTGGTAAGTGATAAGTGGCAAGTGATCAGTGAAAGAAAAAACCGTGAAACGTGAAACGTGAAACGTGAAAATAAAACAACGATGCCCGGATGCCTCCGGTAATTTTTTTCTATTCTTCCCTTCATTTATTGCTTTTCACTTATCACTGCGCACTGGTCACTGTACACTTCTTTTTTACTGCCAACCACCAACTATCAACCATGGACTTCTTAATAGGCTCCTTTCTGGAACAACACCGCCGGTATCGTCCTCAAGAGTATAGAAAAATCAAGCTCCCACGACCAGTTCTGGACATAAAAAAGGTCAATTTTAATCATCTCCTCGTATGGAATCTCTGCCCTTCCTGATATCTGCCATAATCCCGTGATCCCCGGTTTCACGCGCAGACGTTTCTTGGCCTCTCTGTCATAGGCCTCAGCTTCCCAGAGAACCTGCGGGCGCGGTCCCACAAGCGACATTTCACCTTTCAAGACATTCCATATCTGGGGCAATTCATCCATACTGAACTTTCGAAGAAATTTTCCGATCCACGTCACGCGAGGGTCTTTTTTCATTTTAAAGACCGGACCGGATCTGTCAGAAAGATGTCTGATTCTTTCCAGCAAATCATCGGCATTCTGCACCATGGAGCGGAATTTATAAAAGCGGAAAACCTTTCCTTTTCTCCCCATGCGGAGCTGGGCATAAAAAACAGGCCCTGATGATTCCATCTTTATAAGAAGTGAAAAAAAAATCAGAGGAAAAGAGAGCAAGGAGAGCGCTCCTATGGAGAGGAAAACGTCAAAAAGAGCTTTCACATACTGATTGAACCCTGAGAGCGGAGTCGGTTTTAGATGAAGGATCGGCACCCCCAGGAGAGTATCCATTACAAGATCTCCCAGACGCAGCTCAAGGATATCCGGCACCAGGAAAAAAGAGAGCCCGTTTTCCTCGCAGATATCGGCTATCTCCAGGCTTTTGGCATGATCGATCGGGGACCGGGCCACTACGATCCCCTGGATATTGCGCCTCGTAACAAGCTTAGAAAGCCTGACGCGATCTGGGAAATCCGGACAAACCAGAGAAATGATGTGTTCGCGTTTCAACCGTCTCTTTAAAGCCCGTACCAGCTTCCCTTCACCGATCAGCAGCATCCGGGACGGGAAAAAGAGATACCGGAAAGAACCGTAAACGAGGCGTTTGGTTAAAAAATGCACGATGGCAAGCAGAAGAGGCGCGATGATAAAAAGAAAAAAAGCGACAAGCCGGGAATAAGAAAATTCTCTGTAAAAAAAACCAAGGGCAACCGTAATCACCAGGCTCATAAAAACAGCACGAACCAGCTGGAACCAGTCGAGCAGAAAATCGTAATGGAGGTTCTTGTAAATTTTCTGATTCCAAAAAATAAAAACCCATATAATTATCAGTACGGGCAGAGATTTCATATACGGGAGGAAGCCCGGTATCCCTCTCTCGGCAGCAAATAATCCGCTTTCGAACCTCAGCCGGAACGCAAGATAAAAGCTGAAATAAATACCCAGAATATCAAAAAGAACAAGAGGAAGAGAGAGGTTCCGCCTGAAAATTTTCATCTTCAGTTATATACCAAATATATATATGTTAATCAACGCGAGAATCTCAAAGAGAGCACCCTCCAGAAGGCTTCAAAAATGATGCCCGGGCTGAATTTGCTCTTTCCCTTGAGCCGGGGGGAAAAACTGATCGGAATTTCCTTCAAAACGAATCCCTCCCTGAATACCCGCCACTTGAGCTCAACCTGAAAAATAAACCCCTTGCTTTTAAGATCCTCTATCTTTACTTTATGAAAAACGCGAGAACTGGTGCAGTTATACCCTGACGTCACATCACGAATTTTCATCCCTAACAAAGCCCGGACAAAAGTGTTTCCCATGCAGCTTATCAAGTGACGGGTGGCCTTCCACATAGAGGCATCGCCGCCTTCCACATACCTGGAGCCGACAACAAAATCTGCGTCTTCCTGAAGTAACCGAGGGATTGCCGAAGCCGGATGCTGGAGGTCTGCATCCATCATAAGCACCTTCGAATATCCAAGCTCCGCCGCATACGCAAATGCGGCACGGTATGCGGAACCGGTACCAAGTTTATTCTCCCTCCGGATCAGCTTTATCTTCTGGTCTTTCCGCGCCAGCTCCTGCAGAAGATCTCCGGTGCCGTCGGGAGAATTGTCGTCCACAAAGAGGAGATCGCCTGAATAGTACTGCGCTATCTGCTCCAGGAGGGGCATAATATTACCCCTCTCATTATAAGTCAGGATTATAATCAGCGGTTTTTCTTCCATAAATTCCTCTTCCATTCAATATATTCCTGCAGCTCCCGCAGAAACCTCTGTTTTGAGAATTTCTGAACCCTGTTTTTTATCTTACCGGAATCAAACCTCAATCCTTCGAACCGAAGAACCGCCTCTTTTAGCGAAGACCAATCGGGCCGGTCAAAAAACAACCCGCTCGCGGTTTCTTCAATGGTCTCAAGCGCGCCGCCTTTTCTAAAAGCTATCACTGGACATCCGGCAGCCTGCGCTTCTACAGGCACAATCCCGAAATCCTCTTCCTGCGGAAAAATAAGCGACCTGGCGCCGGCATAAAATGTCTTCAGCTCGGTTGCGCTCCTCCATCCCAGAAACTCAATATTTTTCCCGGCCATTTTTTTCAGCCGGTCTTCATCCGGCCCGGACCCGATAATTTTTAAGGGATACCCAAGCTGATTGAAAGCTTCTATCGCAAGATCCACTCTTTTGTACGGCACAAGCGCCGTCACCATAAGAAAGTATCCTCCACCCCAGTTCTGCGGATATCCCTCTACATCCGCAGGAGGATAAATCAGATCTGACTCCCTGCCGTAAATCCTTTTAATCCTCTCTTTTATAAAATTTGAAATCCCGACGAAATAATGCACCCGCGAGACTGTGCTTACATCCCACATCTGCAGCGGTTTTCTTAACGCTGCCATTACGCTCCGGGTGATAATTCCCGCCCTTTCCGGGTTAAAATATTCCTCATACTGATCCCATATATACCGCATAGGGGTAAAACAGTAACAGATATTAAGCGCTCCCTTTGGCGGCTTCACCCCTTTTGCCACACAATGGCTGGTTGAAATAATAAGGTCATATCCGGAAAGATCGAAGCTTTCAACCGCTCTCGGCATAAGCGGCAGATAATACCTGTACCTCTCCTCAGCCAGGGGCATCTTCTGGATAAAAGACGTAACTATTCTATGATTCTCAATAGTGGAAGAAACTGTTCCTTTCTTCCAAAGCAGTGTGTAAATATCCGCTTCCGGATAAAGTTCACAGACCGCCTCTAAAACCTTTTCCCCTCCCCTCATCCCCGTCAGCCAGTCATGCACCAGCGCAATTTTCATATTTCATCCTCTAACAGCTCCATCATTTTTCTGACAGATTCTGCCCAGCTAAACCGGGAAGCCTGTTTTTTCCCTTTTTCAATCAGCTCCTGCCTTAAATGGGCATCCTTCTTCAGTTTGCGGACACTCCCAAGAATATCTTCGTGATTATACGGGTCACAATAAAGTACTGCATCGCCGCATAATTCCGGTAATGAAGCGGTTCTTGATACAATAACAGGAGCACCGCAATGCATCGCCTCAAGAGCAGGAAGACCGAATCCCTCATAAAAAGAAGGGAAAAGAAAACAAAATGCATTTTCATAAAGACGTCTTAACTCAGATTCTTCAACATATCCAAGACAATTTATATCGGTCCCGGCAGAAACCTCTGCTTTTTTAAAAATTTTACGGTTTATACCTCCGACCAGAACCAGAGACAACCCTAATTTAAGAATCTCCGGGGCTATTTTCTTTAAAGCTTCTATGTTTTTTGCCGGGTGGACACTTCCGACAGCCAGAACATATTGTCCGGGAGAAAATGAATATTTCCAGTCCTTATTCGATTCCGAAGAGACCCCGAGGATATGCTCTCCCGAACCGTATAATACATGAGCCCTCTCAAATTGTTTTCCGCAAAATCGGATCAGTTCCTCCCTTGAAAACCGGGAGTCTGTAAAGATAACCTGGGAATTTTTGCCAAGCTTCGGCAATAACATCTTATACCAGCTCCTGAATAACAGGGAGTAGGCTCCGGGAAACGCATAAACAGCAGCGTCATGAACAGTGATGCTTTGATCCTTTTTAAAAACAGGCGCGGTATTGCATAAATTGATCAAAAAGCCGCGGCGCGCACAGGAGGGGAGTTCCGCCTGTTCCCATAAATGGCCAGAAAATATGCCGGCAGAAATAACCTTTATGGAATCAAGCTGAATAAAATCACTGACCCTCGGTTTTAAAAGAACAAACGAGAATTTGTTCCTGATTGTTTCATCCAGAGAGAGACGCCTGTCGAGAGCGGAAACCATTTCATAAGCATACCGCTGAACCCCTGTCTTCCCTTGAGTCAGAAATCTCCCATTGATATAAACAGTTTTAGTCAATTTTATCTCCGGTCCCCGTTACAAGGATTTCTCGATAAATTTCTTCTGTCTGTTTAAAAATATTTTTTCTGGAAAAAATGGATCCGGCTCTTTTTTGTCCTTTTTCAGCCAATGATTTCCTTAAATCCTGACGGCTGAAGAGCAATTTAATCTGTTTTTCCAGATCTCCGGCATCTCCCTCGCTGAATATAATCCCCCCATCGCCGATAACCACAGGAATCTCGCCCGAGGAGGATCCGATCACTGCGACTCCGCAGGCCATCGCCTCTATAAGCACTCTCCCAAACTGTTCCTTCCAGTTTTCTGTCGTCAGAGAAGGAAGGACAAAAATGTCCATGCAGTTAATAAACTTCGGCAAATCCTTTGAAAAAACATGATCTTGAAAGACGACCTTCCCATCAATACCCCGCTCCCTTGATTTCTTTTTCAATTCCTCAAGAAAAGGGCCGCCGCCGATAAGCAACAGCCTGTAATCAATTTCCAGGTTCCTGGCGGCCTCAAGCAGCGTCTCGATACCCTTTTCTTTAACCACCCGCCCCGCGTAACCTATGCAGAAGATATTCGAGTCCCCCAAAAGCTCCTTTTTAAAAGCTGCCGCATCCTCTTTCCTGAACAGTTCCGTATCGACACTCAGCGGCAGATACCTGATCTGGCCGGAATACCCTTTCTCCCTCAAAATACCGGCCCCTTCGGATTCCGTAATAGTCAGAAACAGATCCGTGTTTTTTAACACCGCCTTTTCAAACCATCTGAACGGAGCAGGAGATCTACGCCTTAAATTCTCACACGTATATATGATGATTTTGAAGTCCCGGCCCGATAAAACCCTGAACAAGACCACCTGGAAAGCCGTCATGCTCCAGGGCTCGTTATTTACGAATACAAAATCAGGAGCGATCCTCCGGAGTTCCCTGAACAGACCCCATAGATACATCCTGACAGAATTATGAAAATTGAAAACCGACCGGATGAGACGCACCTTATACCCCTCGGCCTTCAGCGTTTCATACCCTTGAGGATTTTCCTTTGCGAGAGAAGCAGACAGCAGAACAGTCATATCCATGTCCCTGACGCCCGGTGCCAATAGACCTATTCTGGTATACGGTTCGATATACGCATGAGAAATAGCGGCCCCCTTCAACAAACTGCGGGCCCCCTGTCTGGAAATAACGGTTTATTGAAGTTTCCCGCTACCAGATATAAAAGAAAAAGCAGAATCTCCGCTCCCAATAAAGACCATGCAGCTCCCATATATCCCCACCTGGATATAGTTAATACGCAGGCTGCCAGATATAAAAGCACTGTCACGAAATACATCTTTAATGCTGCCGCATGTCTGTTTACGCTTATAAAGAAAAACAGGAACAATTCATTAATAAACATAAAAAAAACACTCGCGGATAATACCGACATGGACGCTACGGCCGGTGAAAAATCCGGGCCATAGAGAATCCGGATCAGGAATTTAGAAAAAACAAACAAGCATGCGCTTACCAGAAGCGAAGATGCCGATAGCAGGATAAAGGCTTTCCTCAATATCCCGAGAGAACTCTTTTGTCCGTTCTGAAAGTTTTCACAAAAATGAGGGAAGACGGCCGCCACAAAAAAAGACGGAATAAAAAGGGTCCCCTCGATCAACCGGAAAGAAGCGCTGTACCATCCCACTTCTTCACCTCCCCGGAAAAACTGCAGTATAATGGTATTCATTTTAAGGAGTATCGCGCCGGCAAAAATGAGCAGGCCTATGGGCACTGATTTTTTAAAAAAATCCAGCCATCCTTTCCTCTCCGTCATGTAAAAAGAGACCTTGTACTTTTTTCTCACCAGGTATTGCGCTGCAAATACCATTACGAAACTGACAGCGAGGAACAAAAATGAGAGCGGCTCAAGTCCCCACTTCATAAAATAAATCGCCGCAAAACCTGAACCTACAAGCAGCACCCGCCAAAGGAGCATCAGAAGGGTCTCATACCCCATCTGTTTATGCGCCCTGAAAAGATAATTAACCGGGTCAATAAATGACACTACAATCAGTGACAGAGAAAAAAGGACTACAACTTTATCTACGTGTACCGAAAAAAACGCAAAAATCAGTAAAACCACCACCGCGATAACCGACAAAACAATTTTTAATCCGTAAATACTGTTCAGGTAAAAATCATCCTGACCTGGTTTTTCATGAACGGCCTTGATGAGATAGTTATTTGTTCCAAGGTCCGTAAGAATAGCCAGCAGGCTCCCGAAAGAAAAGGCATAAGAAAAAAAACCGAATTCTTTCGGCCCCAGCGAACGGGCCAGGAATATCATAAAAAGGAACCATAAGGCCTTGTTTACCCCTTCTCCGCTCAAACGGATAACTGCGTTTTTTAATATGGAACCGGCCATTATAATTCTATCTGCCTGTTCACTTCGGATTTTTTTACCAAGCTATTTTATTATCCTGACTGTGACATTCTCTGCGGGGAATAACCTCGACAGAAATGAAGACTCGAACTGTTTTTGACTTTTCAGGCTGTAATTCACAAGCGGCTCGATTAACCGGTTTAAAAAAAGGCCCGCGCCGAAGACTATTTTTCTATACGCAACATTTTTGAATTGAAAATCGAAATAGTAATCCCTGCGGTATGCGGAATCCTCTGCGAAAAAATCGAACGTCTCAATAGAAAAAAAGTTTTTGTGTGTCGGATCAATAAAATTGTTTTTAGACGAAAAATGCGGCACCCTGATCGAGAGAGTGCCCCCCCGTTTCAGAATCCGGTGAAGATCCTTCAAAAGCGGGACGTATTCCACATGTTCCAGAACGTCCTGACACAAAATATAATCAAACTCCTCAGACTCGAAAGGCAGCGGAAGACGGTTAATATCATGAACTACATCTATTCCCTCTAATTTTGCGGCATCCAGATTGACCCACCCTTCCCTGATATCTGCGCCGCATCCCAGATTCAACTTTCTCATATATCTTTCCTCATGGATTATAACACAATTATATATCTAATTATATTGCTATCTATGCACTAAAAAATGCCATCTTACATTTTGTATACTCTACCAGATGACGTTACCGCTATGCCCGAACTGTTCTGCAAGAGAGAATCCGCAGCTCATCCGCCAGACAGACTTTTTTCGGCTCTGGGAATGCCCAAACTGCCGGCTCTTATTCAAATCGATCCCCGATCTGGACCGGAGGAAATCACAGGAACTTCAGGATGTAGTCTACGACGACCTTACGGAACGCACCGAAACAAAAATATACCGCACCATAGCCAAAAAGAGGTTTTCTCTTTTACGGCAATTCATCCAATGCGGGAACCTTCTCGAAATAGGCTGCGCCGCAGGAGAGTTCCTTGAACTGGCTCAAAATAATTCCTTCTCTGCCACAGGCATTGACGGCTCAGAGCTATATACCAAATATGCCTCACAAAATAATCTTAAAGTTCTGCGCGGCCGGCTTGAAGATTTTCACTTTCAGAATGAGTCCTTCGATGTAATCGCTTTCTTTCATCTTCTGGAACACCTTGAAAATCCTTCGTCTTTCCTAAAACAAATCTATCCGCTTCTGAAACCCGGCGGATTTCTTTTTATCATCACTCCCAATAGGAATTCTTTTACTGATAATCTATTTGCCTCAAAAAACCCAATCATCAACCAGCCCGATCATCTCTTATTTTTCTCCGAACCGAATCTAAGAACATTGCTCACAAAAACAGGTTTTGACCTCTTCTATATTGCAACAAAAGAATACCCTCATCATCTCTTTGCTTCCATCAAATCCGTTATAGGCCAGCAACTGCATCAGCGGAAACCGGACTACTCAGCATCACCCCGGTCAACAGTTTCTCAAACAACACCATTGAAAACAAATCTTAAGCTGAGGATAATAAGACAAGCTCCATATATTCTATCCTCAATCTTCTATCTTCTGCTCTTACCCTATAGACTTCTGCTGGAACGCAACGGACGAGGCCACGAACTGATCTGTCTTGCGAAAAAAGTTAAATAGCTAACGATGCACGCCCGACGGCCGGCAAGGCAGTGTTGTCGGTTGACAGTCAAATAATTAAGTATAGTGTCCCTTTTATTCCCTAAAAAATAAGCAACGGCCTCTCCATTCACTTCAGGTGGAAGGGTGTTGTCGGAAAAAACTTATGCAGGGACGTTTTTTTTATATTCTACCGAAGCTCACTCCAGCAGTCCAGAAACATCCCCGAAAAAAATTATTCCCCGGTAGACAGAAGATGATTTTCATATTACTTCTTTATCTCTTTCTCTGTTTTTTCCAGAAGTTTTTTATCCTCTTGGGAAATATTCTGCGATTCTTTTAAAATATTCGGGGTAATAAACATTACGATTTCTCTGGTCAACTCAACTTCAATGGTCTTGGAAAATAAATATTTTATTACGGGTATGCTCTTTAAAATAGGAATGCCTCTCACATATTTAACTTTTTCCGTCTTTTTCAGACCGCCCAGAACAAAAGTATCTCCGTCTTTGACATTAACTTCAGTATCCAGAGACCTGTCGAAAATTATCGGCATTCCGGCAGGGCTCCAGCCGGTAAGATTGCTGACGCTGGGTGAAATTTTCAGATTGATAAAATTGTCCTGCTGTATGACAGGTGTAACGCTCAAACTTATCCCAGCTTTGGCTGTTCCCTCACTTGAAGAACCGCCTGTCGTGTAAGGTATTTTTTCACTCGCATTAAGAGACGCCGCAGTATTATTTCTGGTTACCAACCTCGGTGATGCCAGTACGTTTCCTTTGCCGTCTCTGGTCATGGCTTGAATAATATTGGAAAGCTGTATACTGCCAGCAATACTAAATGCAAGACCTGAATCATCCCGCTTCTCACTATATTTAGAATCCTGGCTGGGATTATTAGGATATTTATGATCATAACTGTAGTCAGTTTTATCTATATCATAACTCAGATCAGCACGGATCGAATCAAGAATACTTGTAATATCCACCCCGATATTTTTATAGTAATCAGAATTCAGTTCCACGATTGTTATCGCTATGGACAAATGTTGAATAGGCACATCCAGACTCTGTATCAGATTTTCGGCTTCTTCGATTTTACTCTGGATATCCGTAATCAATAAACCGTTTAAATCTCCTGCTATAAATATTCTCCCGTCAGCAGAAAGTTTATGTTCTAAAAAACTTGATATATCTGAAGCCTTGGTATGTTTTAAAGTTATCAGCCGGGAAGTAAAATTGCCTCCTGCGACTGTATTCTCTGTATCAAGATGCTCAATAATCTTGTCTAAGCCCTGCAGCATCTCAGGAGTATCCGTAATATACAGGGTATTATCTTTTTCGTTGACATAAACAGAACCGTATATTGAAAGCATGTTTTTTACAACAGGTTTCAGTTCAAGGGCTTTGGCTTTTTTCAGCACAAAAAGTTTTGTCTGCAGTTCGCGGTACTCTTTATCGAGCCTGTAGATTTTCAAATCGTCCACACCTTCTAAAGACAGGCTCTTGGCAGTTAAATTAATTACTCCGGCGGCACACACAACCGCTGAAAAAAACAGACTCTTTATTTTCATAAAACACCTCCCCCTTGTTTAAATCTTATTATAGTTTACCCTTTCTTTCCTTGTAACATTGTAACCAGAGACTGTTTTAGCTGAGTAATAGAATAAAGGGGACACCATACTTAATTTATTGCTCATATTTAATTCTTCTTTTTTGGCTTTGGGCCGGGTTTGCGTTTCATCAAAATGCGTCCGGTAATATCTTCCATCTTTTTAATAAAATTCTCTTCTCCTAAAGGCCGCCCCGTCCGAATGCATTTTTCAAATTCTTTTTCACAACCAGATTCATCAGTTCCAGCTAAATATTGTCTCCAATCAGTTATCTCTTCCGTTAAATATAATGGCTCCAATAAACTATCCTTTTTCTTCTGGACATGGGCGCCTGCACTGGACCATTTATAGTCTTCGGCTCTTTTGACTATCCCGGCCTTTACTGGATTATTTTCAATATACCGGATCACAGCATACAAATATCTCTCATCGAGAGGATATGACTGGAACCTTCCCTGCCATAAATATCCTGTCCACCCTTCTCTCCGGTTAATGCTGTTGGAATATTTCCTGTGCGCTTCTCCAAACGCTCGTCTCAAACTTTCTTCTTTTTCAGGCACTGCTACTATATGGACATGATTACTCATAAGACAATATCCCCAAATCCTGACTCCTGATTTTCTTGTCTCTTCCTTCAACAGCGTCATGTATCGGGAATAATCCTCATCCCGGAAAAATACCGGTTGGCGGCGATTCCCCCTCTGGATAATATGATGTGGATATCCTGAAGCTACCACTCTTGCTATCCTTACCATGACTGCATTTTACCATTTATACCTTAATTAAGTATAGTGTCCCTTTTATTCTCAAGGCAGTGTTGTCGGCTGACAGCAAACTTAGCTGATAGTTGACGGTTGGCAGTTGATAGTAAATAACTATCCACACAGAAACTATTTATCATACACTGGTCTTCTGATTCTGTTTTTCCCTGAGCATTGATATTAGAGTCTGTTTCAACTGAACTACTATTTCCACCTGATCGCCGGAAAAATTCTGACGTGTGATGATCTGGAGAAGCAGGTCAATCTGCTGGGGCGTGAGTTCTGTTTTTGGATTATTGGTCATTATGCCTCCTAAAAATAAAACATTATTGCAGGCTCAATGTAGAAAGGAGATTTGTAGGTATATTTAAATATGTGTTGTGTAGTTAAATATGTATATTCAATATTCTTTGGCTGTTCATAACCTATAGAAAATGTAACTGCGCATCTCGGCGTAATTTTATATTCCATGCCGACTCTTACCAGCTCTGTGAATATTTGCACATCGAGCGAAACACCGCCTGCATCACGTCCGCTGGGATTAAATTCAATATTATTTAGCGATAAGCCAAGACCTGCATAAGCTTTTAAAAGGCTCGATAAATTTCGGCTACAATTCACTGTTAACGCATATGAATCTAAAGCTCCAATCATAGCCTTACTTGTTAAAGCATACTGTAAATGGGTATTTTCTCCTATAATCGGCATTGCTATCAAACTTTTTTTCGATAAATCAAAAAAAACTTTCCCATTCGGAAAATATCTTAAACCAAACCCCAATAACTGCAATTTATGATCATCACCATGAGCTGTATGGTCTTGATACGTCCAGTTATTCTGATTATGCTGTTCCCTGTAATTATAGGGAAAATAAACTGCCAATTTTTCATCTCCGGTATCAGATGCATAAGTTTTTGCGAATAAAATCAGCATTAAACCAATTCCGAAATAGACAGAAAACTTCTTTTTCATTTTCGGCCTCCTTAATATCGTCTCTTTAACTACTGCAACACAATTACGTAGCAATTAATCCATGTGCTCGAAGAGCATCTAAAATATCATTGATTGTAGTACCAAGTGCATCAAGTGCTGCATTGGTAGTCGCCCACGAATTTACCGAATGAACTGTGTTTGCATTAGATATCGCACTTTCTCTCGGTCCTACTACTTGATATAACCCCACATACAACGCATTTAAGTACCCCAGCTTCAAATTTCCATCTGAACCCCAAACTCCGTCATATGGAAAATTTGTATTTCCACTAAAAGTTTGCCCTGCCCATGTATTGGGATTGTCTAATTTTATTTTCAATCCGTCTACACTTTTAACAAGAGAAGTCCCATCTAAATCAAGATCTAAATTTACCTCACCAGTACTTCCCGGACATGATAAACCATATCCTGCATTGATTAGAGTCACTGCATGGGATGTAACATTTCCCGGGGTAACCGTGTATGTTTCTTTATTGCTCTGGTCAATCAATCTTAAATTTCCCCAGAAAAGATCACCAGACGCACCGCCTGCTGCCACAGAAGTATTCAAAATATTGTTAGCTCCTGCTGCACCAAGCCGTATTCCTCCCTGCACGTCCAGCTTAGAGCCTGGTGTTATTGTACCGATCCCAACTGTGCCGTCGCTCCTGACGACAAGCTGATTGTTTCCATTGCTGTCCTGCACCTTCAAGCCGAAATAATTAGAATCAGCACCTGCTGATTTTATCGTGAGCCTGTCATTTGCTCCCGGATTATTCAATCCTGCCCCTACATTCCCGCTCACGATCAATCCATTGGACGGAGCGGCATTCACTCCGGCATAGCTCCCTATAGCCACCCCTCCGTTTATATCCAGTTTGCTCTGCGGGCTGGTCGTGCCGATCCC
>Ga0208373_1003196_pt1 | contig 16444 bp, 18 predicted proteins | sample RifOxyC2_FD_184036 | JGI IMG/M metagenome (GOLD analysis project Ga0208373, IMG submission 184036) | Soil microbial communities from Rifle, Colorado - Rifle Oxygen_injection C2 (SPAdes) | ecosystem: Environmental > Terrestrial > Deep subsurface > Rock core/Sediment | place: Rifle, Colorado...
GAAGAAAAAGAGTGAAGAAAGAAAAGTGAAAACAAAAACGGCTCGGGCTGCGCTGGCTGGCAAGGGCATTTGTTGCTGACATCGCCCTATTATTGAGCGCTGCACCATCGGGTGTGAAGGATGGGCGTGGGCACTGTGCACGACGGAATTACCAACAACCGGATTTGCAGCACAAACAAAGGAGGAAAGAAAGACAAAGGGATGGGATGAGAAAGAAGCCATCGGCAATGAGCTTTTAGGGAATGCCTTTTTTGGAATGATGCCGAGATCACGCTACAATCGAGGCAGGCAGCGAAACTTGCGTCTCTGGCCATGCGACAGGGTTGCAGGCTTCAACAAGCCGAAGTATTTCGCTCGCCCTGGTTTGACAACAAGGAGGCATAGGGAACCTTGGCTTGCCCCATTGAGAAAGCCTCTGGTGGAGGCATAATTATTTAACCATTTCACTTGTCTTTCCCTTTCCATGAGCTTCAGATTCACTATCACAAAGCGATTAAAGAATATGCCTGCCCGCTTAGGGAGAATTACCACACCTCATGGCTCGTTTCCAACCCCTGCCTTTGTCCCTGTGGCAACTGCAGCATCTGTTCGCAGCCTAGATACGGATGACCTGCGGGAGCTTGGCTCGGGGGTGATTCTGGCAAATACCTACCACCTGCATCTTCGGCCAGGAGAGAAGCTTGTGAAGAGATTAGGAGGCATCCATGGCTTTATGCACTGGGATGGGCCGGTATTCACTGATTCAGGCGGATTTCAGGCATTCTCCCTTGGCTATGGCATGGAGCATAATATCAATAAATTAGGAACTATCTTTCCGACAAGGGAGGACGCCACACCTCATAAAAAGTGGGCGACTATTGATGATTCAGGCGCTACCTTTAAGTCGCATATTGACGGCTCTGTCATCACGTTGACACCTAAGAAATCAATGCAGATACAATCTGACTTAGGGGCTGATATCATTCTGGCGTTTGATGAGTGCACTTCCCCACTATCTGATTACGGCTACACGAAAAAGGCGCTGTTGCGCACCCACAGATGGGCCGAGGAGTGCATCGCTGCAAAGGGGAATCCTAAACAGGCTATGTACGGCATAGTGCAGGGAGGGGCATACCATGACCTTCGGGAAGCGTCTGCTTCTTTTATCTCCTCGCTTCCTTTTGAGGGAATCGCCATAGGCGGGTCTCTGGGGAGGTCAAAGAAAGATATGCATGACATCCTATCGTGGGTAATTCCATTGCTTCCTGAGCAGAAGCCGCGGCACCTTCTGGGAATAGGGGGCATTGATGATCTCTTTGAGTGCGTTGAGCGCGGGATTGATACCTTTGATTGTGTGACACCTACGCGATGGGCACGGAGGGGTGTGGTTTTCATCTCGCCAAAAGAGGGAGGGACACCACAAAATAAGTTCAGAATCAATATTGCAAGAGTAAGGTACAGGACAGAAAAGAAGCCTATTGACCGCTATTATACACATCCTAGGCTGCTGCAGTATTCACTGGCGTATCTTTCGCATCTGTTTATTGCAAGGGAGTTATCTTTCTTCCGCCTTGCATCACTGCATAATCTGGCTTTCATCCTCAGGCTTATGGAGGACATCAGAATCTCTATAGAGAAGGGGGAATTTAAGCGCCTGAAGAGGCAGTGGCTTGGCTGAAAAATGACACACTCCCAAAATAAATCCAGCTAAAGCTGGGGGTTTCTCACGCAAACTATTTAACTTAAACTTTTTCCTCTTGTGAGGTCGCTACGCTAAAAGTTTAATGTATGGTTCGCTAAACGAGAAACACCCCACTAATGCAAGCAACCACCTTTAAAGTGAGGTGGTCGCAATGACTAAAAACAAATATCCGCACTTCAATCCAGAAGTGCACAAGATCGAGAGTAAAATCACAATGGTGAGAACATCTCATCACTGCAAGTACAATATAAACTACCATATTATTTGGATTCCAAAATACAGAAAGCCAATTTTGGTAGGCAAAGTAAGAGAAGTTTTGAAAACAATTATTGACGGGCAATGCCAAGAATTGAGCTTAAACAATCTGGCATTGGAAATAATGCCAGACCATCTGCATTTATTTGTAGGAGCAAAGCCAACAGTAACTCCTTTCAAGATAATTCATAAATTGAAGGGTAATACTTCAATTCAATTAAGGCGAGTATTTCCAGACTTGAAATACTTAGGATACAAACAGCATTTCGGAAAAGGCTTTGATGCTCTCTGGGCAAGAGGATATTACTGCGGCTCTGCTGGACATGTTTCTCAAGAGCAAGTCAAGCGTTACATCCAAGAGCAGATGGGGAAAAGTGTTTTCGAGTACGACATTTATGGATGCCCAACAGAATTGAAAGGTCAGTTGAAGATAGGGGATTTTGTAAACTGATTATAACTTATAGAATTAGGCGAAGTTTTGTTCGTAGAGGGATGAGCGTCGTGGTTTATTTCTTCCAGACAATATGCCCATTTATATTATTTTTCTCATACACTTTTAATACTTGCTCACAGAAATCTATCAATTCTTTATCATTATTTTTCTTTGCCAATTCGTAAAGCCGTATAAACATTCTTTTTCCAGTTTCAGTTTGTTTGTAGTATTTCTTTTGAAAATTGTGTTGCGCACATAATGTTTGTCCATTTTCAATCTCAGCTTCTCCGCCTAATTCTTTTGGTTTGATGTGGTCTGCTTGGATTTCAACTCCATCAGCTTTACCTCTTCCACAAATCACACACCTATAATTATCCCTTTTGAAGAATAGTCATTTTTTCATTATAAATAGGTATTTGAATCCTCTTAAATAGAAATTATCTTTTATTGCTCTTTGTTTCCATGAATAAGTGTTTGAAGTTTGGTTTCGTCTAGTCAAACAAACAACATCCAAAGGCTTAAAATGTTTTTCCAATATTTGATAAATTTTAATTCCAACAGGGATAAATCCAGAATTGCTTCTCCAATGGTCTCCGATAACCCAAGCAATGACTTTGTCTTTTTTCAATATTCTTTTTATTTCTATCGCAACTTTTTCTAGTTCTTGATAAAACTCTTTCTTTTCACAAGAAATTTTGCCAATACAATTTGGATTATCTGAATATTTTATATTATCCCCATATGGAGAATCAATAAAAATCATATCAACAGAATTATCATCTAGTGGAATTTTCCTAGAATCGTTTTGTATTATATCTTGTCTTGTTGGAAAAATATCATAACCAATTACTTTACGATTTTCTTCTTTGCAGACATCAATTGTGGTACCACTTCCGCACATTGGGTCAACTATTAAATCTCCTTCTTTAGTGTATCTCTTTATCAAATTATAAATAACTCCTGCGGGAGTAACTCCATTAAATTTCCAATTTCCCTTAGGATTTTTTCCATAACTCTGTTTTGGAAAGTCCCATAATGTAGTCGGCTCAAGAATCAAATCTTTAGGCATTTTTTCTGTTGGAAATAGTGCTTCATTATTCTTTGATACATTTCTGTATGGAACTTTATATTTTTTCCATATCCAATTTTTCCCAATTCCACTTGCCCTAACAAAAGAAGTTCTCTATTTCTCACAATATTACTAGGATAAACTCCCTTAATATTGAGTTTATCTTGCGTACTCTCATAAATAAGTCTTTTCCATTCATCTTGTATTTCCAGTTTTTTCACAGCAAAATCACCTCAATAGTTTCTTTAAATCTTCAATAAATTTATCAAACATTTTTACTTTATTGCTTTCATCGATATTCGCTTCAGTCATGACGTAGCTACCATCTGTATCTCTTTCTACAATGGCTCTTCCTTTTTTGGTAGGAAACTGCTTAGTTAGAGTACCGTCTTCATCAAGAGTTAAGAAAAATACTTTAACGTGTTTTGTAAGCGTATCGTTTTTTATTTTTAGATTCCAATATCCTGTTTGTGCAATTCTTTCTCTTAACGTTGATTTACTAGAGAGAACAGCTAAAACTTTGCAATCTTTTGGATCATAAACTACTAAATCCGCATCTGGAAGATGAAATCCGAATTTACCATAATCAATGGCTAAATTTTTCTTTACTTGTTTAAGTTCTAAGGACAAATTCTTTGGATCCGTTCTCTCAAATTTTTTACCGCTAACAATTTTTAGCCCTAATGATTTAACAGCATCTTCTGTAATATGTAGTATCATCTTTTCTAAAGCGCTTCCTTTGAAACCTTTCCATGATTGCTCATGATCATTTTTCTCGGTTGGATGTTTCTCCCAATCTTTTTTATGTAAAATTTTTGCTTCTTTGAGAAGTTCAGAAATGTGTTTATAAGTATCAACACCATATTTCTTTTTCTTTTCTTCATATAGTTTTACCAAATCTTCAAATTTCATCTTAATTCTCCAATAATTTTTCCATTATTAAAATATATTCATAAGCATAAGCCAACCTGTCTGATTCTCCTGTCGAAGTAAATCTTCCAGTTTTAGAATCTCGTGTTTGTGGCAATACTTTTGATGGAATTCTTCTTTTTATGATTTTATGTATTTTAAATCCTAAACTTACCATCATTTCAGTAAATACTTCTGCGTTGAGTATGGGGACTTTCTTTAATTCAGTATTTCCTATAACAATACAAGCTCGTCCTTTTGGCTTCAGAACTCTATACATCTCTTCAAAACATTGTTGCATCTCAAAAAAATAATTTTTTACTGACTCTGCTTCTTTCTTTGATTTTTTGCTTAATTCTCCTATCTCTTGTTTTGCTAATTTGCTCTTAATCCCATTATGGTCAAATTCTTTCTTATGAATTGAACCTATAAATCCTTCTCTAAACTCATTTACACTTTTAGTGTATTCTAACCACAAAGCAGTAAGCTGATGCAAATCTGCATATTCGTAAGAAGTAACGTAAGGCGGAGAAGTTACAATTAAACTTACGGAATTATTTTCCGCAGGGAGATTTCTTGCATCTGCTTTTTTTAAGTTTAAGTAATATTTCAAATTACCTTTTACATTAGTTGATAAAATATTCCAATAAACATCATTCCCCCTAATCATTTTTTTAATCTGCCTTGAAAATAAATTTATCGGAATATCTATTTTTTTGTTGAGGTCTCTTGTTGGTTTAATACTTTTCATTAACCAAATAGATGCATTTTTCAGGATATTTGAAAAAGCGCATAAACAAAAATCACGAATATCTTTATCCTTTATAGTATCTATTCTTCCCAAAATTGTGCCTAATTCCTCCCTTAATTTTTTATCTGGAAACCAATATTCAATTCTTTCATTATTTGGGATTATAGGTACAATTCCTATTTTTGATAATGTCTTTTGATGCTTATTTCCAGATTCAAGATATAACTTCAAGTCAAATAATATCTTATCAGTTTCATTTTTTAATTTATCTGGATGAATAGGATTTGTTTTGACTTTAGAGATTAAATAAGCAACAGGGTTTATATCAACTCCTACTGCTTTTCTTCCAGAAACTAAAGATTCGATGAGTGTTGTTCCGCACCCCATAAACGGATCACAAACTATCTCGTTTATCTTTGTATTTTCTTCAATACATCTTTTTGCTAATTGTGGGATAAACTTAGCAGGGTATTTATGAAAACCATGAGTAGCATAAGAAGTATCTTTTTGCGTTAAATCTTCAAAAACCCAGCTATTGTCTTCTGCTAATTGTTTAAATATTTGAGTTAATTCAAATTGAATGTTTGGAATGGAATCTATTACCTTTCTTTTCTCTATGTTAAATAATCGAGAGCCTTTCTTTTTCGCCAATTCTTCAAAAAGTAATTCCACTTTATCCTCTTGTTATATTATAATCTATTTTTTATTAATTTATTGCCAAAACACAACTTTCTCCTTGAAATGTCCAAAGGCCATTTGTCCAATCTATAAACTCTTTTTTCAGTACATCTGATTGTTTACTTCCGCTTGTTTTTTTCCAATCTTTTTTATAAAGAACGACTATTAACTCCACAGGTGCAATTACATAAGGAGCAGAAGCACTAATCCAAGAACCCCAAGCAGTCCTTCTTGAAATGTTGCCTTCATTCCAGATTATAGTTGAATGACACTTAAATCCTATTTTCTTTGCAATAGTGGTTAAATCTGCACCAACACTTTGTTGTCCACCTTTATTTTTATCTAAAGGAATATTCAAGCAAAGCCTACCATCATTTTTAAGCCAATGGAAGCAACGAGTTAGCCACTTTGTACTAAACTCCAAATATTTTTCATAAGAAATTTGGTCATCGTGAGAGTTATACTTTATATCTACATTATATGGTGGAGAAGTAACAATTAAATCAATCTCTCCATTTTTGATTTCGTCTGTAGTCAAAACATCGTCTTTTACGATTTTTACGTTTTTAGCGTCAAAAAATTTCTTATTACTACCCCTCATTCCATAATTAAACATTTTATCCACCTTTATAAACTTAACTAGGATGGGGGAGTTTGGTTTAAATATTATACGCACAAATGTCCAGTGGTTTCGTTCGTACGCCCCACCTCAAGTTCGTTTCGTTAGTCGAAATGTCCCATATCAATCGTTTAGCCACTAAAAATTATTGAACTCGAACTTAACAAAAGTTTTATTAATGTTTGCCTCTTGCTGTAAACAAGAAAGAGGACGACGGGCTTCATCCCACAGATAAATCAGTGGGTATCCGCCCTACGATTTTATGAGAAAAAGCGCCCTAAAGGGCGGGGTTTAATCCTTTAGGCCACTAAATAATGAGGCTCCGCATGAAGGGTTAAGACGCAGCCTTAAGAAGCTGGGTTTTATACCCGCGATTTTGAAGTAATCCTGCGGCAATTACTGCGCCTGCGAATCCCTTTTTTTTCCCGTCGGAAAGTGCAAGTGTACGGTTGCAAGCAACAAAAGGGAGAAAAGTGCACCGTGTCCATGGAAGCAAGAAAGGACAGCTATTGAACTTTTGTGAATGATATTTTTTGATTGCCCCCCTCTAAACTTCTACATCACTTTGAAGCAAAAATTTATATATTGATACCTGTCAATATGTTCTATGGAGAAAAATCTTGCACTCTTCAAGGCACTTTCGGATAATACCAGGCTTGGCATTGTCACTCTCCTTCTTGCGGGTGAGAAATGCGTATGTGAAATAGTCCCGCATGCCAAGAGAACGCAGTCAACCGTAAGCATACAGCTTGGCAAGCTTGAGAAATGGGGGATCCTTGCATCAAGAAGCCAGGGGAAATGGAGGTACTATAAAATCAGGGACAAGCGCGTCTATGACGTGCTGGGTGCCTTAACCCCTGGAAAGCATAATGGAAAATGACAAGAGGGAACTGGATTTTTTCAGCAGGTACCTGCCGTTGTGGATTACTGTGTGCATCATTCTCGGAACAGTAGTAGGCTATCTTTTCCCATCCCTTTCTGCAGCCTTGGGAGGAATTGAGGTTGCTAATGTCTCTATCCCTGTTGCCGTTGTCCTTCTTGTCATGATGTACCCTATCATGCTGAAGATTAGCATCAAAGGAATAACTCATGTCAAGGACAACCTCAAGCCATTATGGCTTACACTCATCATTAATTGGGCAATCAAGCCGTTTACCATGGCATTCATCGCCTGGATTTTCATGAGTATCCTGTTCTCAGGCATCATTCCGCAGCACGTGCAGAAAGAATACATTGCTGGAATGATTCTATTAGGGCTTGCGCCATGCACTGCAATGGTTTTGGTGTGGACCTATCTTGCAAAAGCAAATGTGAACTATGCTTTGGTCCAAGTTGCAGTCAATGACCTTATCATACTGGTGCTGTTTGCGCCTTTAGGAAAATTCCTGCTTGGAGTTACTACACATTTTCCGGTTCCGTTTGCTACTATCCTCTATTCAGTTCTCTTTTATGTGGCAATCCCCCTGCTGCTTGCCGGCATCACAAGATATGTGCTCATCAGAAAGAAAGGGGAGCAGTGGTTTAATGAACGCTTTGTTCAAAAGATGGAGTGGATTACCCCTGCCGGATTGCTTGTAACGCTCGTGCTCTTGTTTATCTTCCAGGGAGAAAAAATAATCCATTATCCCTTGCATATCGTCCTGATTGCCATTCCTTTAGTGCTCCAGACCTATCTGATATTTTTCGTAGGCTACTTTGGAGCCAAAAGGCTGAAGATTCATTACAGCGAGGCTGCTCCCTCAGCATTTATCGGCGCAAGCAACTTCTTTGAGCTTTCTGTTGCCGTTGCATTGATTCTTTTTGGAATGAATTCTGGAGCAACCCTTGCAACGGTTGTCGGGGTGCTTGTTGAAGTTCCTGTCATGCTTTCCTTAGTGAAGATCATGAAAAGAAACAAGGAGAAATTCCAGGGTGGTTAAAATGAACAATGATCAAGTAAAAAAGATAGTGAAAGAAAGCTATGCAAGGATAGCTGATTCAGGCTGTTCCTGTGGCTGTAATGGCAAGGATACAGTAGCGATAGCAAAAAGCATTGGGTATTCTGATGAAGACCTCACTGTTGTCCCTGATGCCAACCTTGGCCTGGGCTGCGGGAACCCTACCGCCTTAGGTGAAATCAGAAAGGGCATGACTGTGCTAGATTTAGGCTCTGGTGCGGGCTTTGATTGTTTCTTGGCAGCAAAAAAAATTGGCGATTCCGGAAAAGTCATCGGTGTTGACATGACGCAGAAGATGATTGAGCGGGCAACTGCCAACGCAAAGAAATATGGGTTTGCCAATGTTGAGTTCAGGCTGGGAGAGATAGAAGACCTGCCTGTGGATGACGTATCAGTGGATATTATCATCAGCAATTGCGTTATCAACCTTTCGCCTGACAAGCGCAAAGTGTTCAGTGAAGCCCATAGAGTCCTTAGGAAAGGGGGTAAACTGATAGTCTCTGACATTGTGCTTCTGAGAGAGCTTTCAAAGAAAGACAGGGAAGATGAGCGCCTGATTGCTGGCTGTGTGGGAGGAGCAATCCTAAAGGATGCCTATCTGCGGCTGGTAAAAGATGCAGGGTTTAAGACTAGAGTACTCTCAGAAGACGGGGACATAAGCAAGAGGCAATATGAAGGATTCCCTCTTGAGAGCATTAAGATAGAGGCTATCAAGTAAACTGCTGGGTAGTAGGGCGGAGGCTGATTTTTTAAGCTTTATCAATAGTTTTTATAATCGAATGGCCTATCTATTTAACAGGGGAAAACCTAACGCGGCTGGTCTTCTGTCCTCGGTGCACATATTGCCATCTGCAGGCCTTGCGCCTAAATACAGCGTATTGCCCTCAATCTTCACCAGGTCATACTCCTGCCCACATGCGCTGACTGAAGGCAAAAATGAGCAGCCAGCTGAAGATATGTCTTTAGCCTCACCCAGCGCAAGCCCACAATCACCAAATCCAAGGCTGCTGATAGCATCAGCATTGGAGGTGAGCAGAGTCAGTGTCTTCTTATCGAAACTGAACACTGCCTCACTTGCGCCCTGTGCTTCTGCGGAAGGGGAGCCTATAGAATAAGGTCCTTGCGCATGGAACGAAAACAATGGATGGGCCAGGTCCTTATCCCCGTACATGGTAAATACAACAGACCACGTTGAGCCTGTAATCTTAAAATCCCTGGTCCCATAAGCACCTGTGCCTAAATCCTCAGGAGCCTGGCTTCTCCAGTTTCCAACAATAGCATTCTCCTGTGTTGCACACCCTGCCATACCTATGGCTAATATTCCCAGAAAAAAAGCTGCTATCCCCCATATTGCATTTTTCATGTTGTATCACCTCAAAAGCCCGATTAAATGAATAAAATCTATACTTCCGTGACCATCCCTTTCTTTTTCATCATCCGTGCAAGATACACTATAGGGGTATCGCAGAGAGCGACAACCACCTTCAGGATGTAGGATATCACGAATATCTCTATGATGACTTCCCAGGGGAAGAGCTGCTTCCAGCCAAACAGGCCAAACAAGCCGACAAAGGCAATCCAGGTGAACACTATGTTGTCAATCAGCTGGGAAATTATGGTTGACAGGTTGTTCCTCAGCCAGAGATGCTTTCCTTTGGTGCGCTCCTTGAGCAGCGTAAAGGTGATGATATCATGGGTCTGGGAGATGAGGTATGCAGTGATGCTTGCTATGGCAATCCGAGGGAGAAAGCCAAAGATGGCGTGCATTGCATCGTTTGAGAAGTCTGAGGCATCGGGGACAAACAGCAGGGACAACTGCATGACAATGGTTGTTGCAATAAGGGTAAAAAAACCAATCCAGACTGCTTTCTTTGCTTCTTTCTTGCCGTAGTTCTCTGAGAGGATGTCTGTTGCAAGAAACGTAGTGCCGTAGATGATGTTGCCCATTGCAGTGACCATTCCAAACAGCTGCACGGTGCGCATCACCTGGATGTTCGCAAGAATCATAGCAATTGCCGTCCATGCATAGATGCCAGCTTTCCCGAATAAGACGTAGGCAAGCAGGATCATGCTAAAGCTTGCAAGCATCATCACTATCCACAGGGCTTCATTGAGCATGGCGGGAGGTGTTGTGAGTGCTTATAAAATTATTATGGTTGATGGCTGTGCTACTCGTCGGCCAATGCGTAGCCTCATTCTTTTCGTTTCAGGCAATCATTTCATTGCACTTTCCGACGGGGGAAAAAATAAAGAAAGAAAAGTGAAAAAAGTGAAGGAAAAGAAGTGATAACAAAAACGGCTCTGGCTGCGCCGGCCAGCAGGCCATTTGTTGCAGCCATCACCTCAGCATTGAGCACTGCGCAGGTCATTGCCTTAGGCTTGAGTGCTGCACCGGCGGGTGTGAAGGATGGGCGGCTATGCAGTGCACGACGGAATTTTCAAGAGCAATTTCGCCGCTGGCGAGAGGAGGAACAAAGCCAAAGCGCCAGGGGGCAAAACCAGCATTAGGTAATGCCTTCTTTAGGTAATGCCTTTTTGGTGAATGGTGCCCATCTTACGATATCATCAAAGCCAGCGTTTTTCACTCCAGCAGAAAACCGTTTGTGGTGCCGTCGGCTCGCATCCCGCTCTCGCTAAGACGCTAACCGACATCCCCGGATGGGGCGTCCCCTTGTCGGTTGCGATGGATGCAGGGCTGGAGATGCTCACGACAGTGACGGCACCACGGGTTTTTTGCTCGGGGAGTGAAAAACGCAAAGGAAGGGGAAGAAGCAGGCAGCACAGCAGAAAACATAGCAGGCAACACAGCAGGCAACCTTCACCTCAGTATTAGAGCGCTGCACGGGTGTGGGACAGAATAGCTTTATGCTAGCCAGTCTAAATTGTGCCATAGCATCGTACAGAAGCATGCTATAGTAGCGATCCTGGCGCAATGCCTTTATCCTAATGCCACTATATTTTACCCTCTCTATTGCTTAGGACACAGGCAACTTATCATCCTGAGCAACTACCCCTACAGCACATAAGCTCCTTGCTCACTAATCATTGCCTCTTCGCACCCCTTAAACTGCGAATCGGAAAACACTGCATTCCCGAGCATAATCATTGACGCATGGCCGCCTCTGGAAGTGATTGTGCCAACCAGCTCCCTCACCTGCTTATCAGCCAGAAGCCCGCTCTCCTCAGCAAACTGCAACGACACCTTCAGGATATCAGGGAATGATGGATGAGGCAGGCCGGATACAGCCTCTAAAGCCTTCTCGCCAGCCATGTTGATTAGCTTCTCCTTTGCCCTGTCGGTGATGACCGACGCAGTGTCAAGAGGCCCAAAGACCTTGTAATATGCCTTCCCCGTTATCCCAAGCCGCTCAGCCTCAAGCGGAGAGCCAGGCATTGACTTCATCAGAAACCCGCCCAGATACTGCGCAGTAATGTCCCCTAATCCCGTGTGCGCCATCACCTCGGCAGCGTGGGAAAGCATGGCAAGCTGTTCGGCAGTCTTCCCTAAGGAAAGCAGCGCGTTCACGGCATACGCAGAAGCAAGCGTTGCAGCCCCAGACAGCCCAAATCCACACCCAAACAAAAGCTCAGAGGAAAGCTCGATGAGCAGGGGCTTATCCGTCAGCCGCGCCAGGACAATGCTCACGGGAGAAATCACAACATGCTTCCCATGCAGCAGCACCTCAGCCTTTGATGCCAAGGATGCTGTTGCGGTAACCCCTTTGTCAATGGTGAAGCCTATTCCAAGAGAATGCGTCGTCTCAGGGGTATCCCCGCGAACAATCCTGAAAATGCATGAGAGGTTCGCTGGAGCAAAAGCAGATGCCCTCATAGCCGCTCAATGGCCCCCTGCAGGATGATGCGGGAAAGCTCCTGCTTTGTCCCCTCATGCATGGCTATCACCCCGTCAGCATGCACCATGATAACCATGCTGCGCTCAGAGCCAAAGGGATGTCCGGCAATGTCATTGGCAATGACAAGATCTGCATGGGCTGAATCAATCACCTGCTTTGCAGCGGCAATCAACTCCTTTTCGCCTGCGCCGCTAAGCGCCTTGAATCCTACCAGATAAGCCTGAGGATTTGCTGCCTTCACGAGTGATATCAGCTTGGGCGCAGGCACAAGGGACAGCGACAGTTCCTTCGACGAATGGATTTTTCCTGCAACCCTTTCCTTCACCCGAAAATCAGGGACCGCAGCAGCGCAAACCACAAGGCAGGCATCAGCACATTCCCTCTTCATGGCTTCCTCAAGTGACCTGCTGGTAGGCGTGGGAACAACGCGAACCTTCCCCCTTGGCTGCACCTCAGCCCTGCCCAGAAGAAGCGCTACCTCTGCCCCCATCCGTGACGCAGCCTCAGCCAAAGCAATGCCAAACTTTCCTGAGCTATGGTTCGTGATTGAGCGCACGCCATCGAGAGGCTCAGCAATAGCTCCTGCACTGACCACCACTTTCTTGCCGAGAAGGATACCTGAAAGGGAAAGCTGCTCCTCTATCTCAGCAACGATTTCATCAGGCTCGGGAAGCCTTCCTTTCCCTGCATATCCGCAGGCAAGGTTGCCTTCAGCAGGCTCAACCACCATAATTCCCCTTTTCCTCAGGGTGGCGACATTCTCCTGCACGCAGGGGTTCTCCCACATGTGGCAGTTCATCGAAGGAAAAACCATGATTTGCGACTGCACGGCAAGCGCGGTGGTAGTCAGGAGGTCATCAGCAATCCCATGGGCAAGCTTTGCGATGACGTTGGCAGTTGCTGGCGCTACGACAAACAGTTCAACTGCATCTGCAAGGGTGATGTGGTCGCTTTTGGCTTCATCCCTGTACTCTTTCCATGAATACCCTTTCGTCCACTGGCTCCTGTGCACGGGAACGAGAGTATTCTCAAGTTCAGCGAGAGGAAGAAGGTGCTGCACGTGCTCTGTTATGATAATCTCAACTGCATGCTTTTCTTTGAGCCTCTCCACTACCTCTATCATCTTGTAGCACGCAATCCCTGCGCTGATGCCGATGAGGATGGTTTTGGGCATGATTGCTCCTAAGCTCCCTTCACCTCATCCCGATACCGCTTAGCAGCATCGCCAATAATAGAGCGCAAATCACAATACTTTTTTGCAAACGAAGGAGCCTTTGCATACAGCCCGAGAAAGTCATGCGAAACAAGCACCTGGCCGTCACAATGCTTCCCGGCACCGATGCCGATAGTCGGAATAGATAGCTTTGCAGTTATCACCCTGGCAACCTCGTTAGGGATGCACTCAAGGACAACGGAAAAGGCGCCAGCCTTCTCTATTGCAAGCGCCATTGATAATATTTCATTCGCTTCCTCATCGGTCTTTCCCTTCTTTTCAAACTTTATGGCAGTCTGGGGCAGTAAGCCAACGTGGCCCATCACTGCAATGTCTTCTGAGACAAGCGCGTACACTATCTCTGGCTTCCCTTCCGGCTTCACTGCCCTTGCCCCCGCCATGACAAGCTTTTTGGCATGAGAGACGGCAGCCTCAGGCACCACGTCACTCTTGTAGGGAAGATCAGCAACAACCATGGCATGTGAAGCCGCTTTTGCAACAGCTTGCGTGTGCTCCTGCATCATCAGCAAGGTCACTGAGCGGGTATTCTCCTCTCCATACACCACCATCCCCATCGAGTCACCGACAAGCAGGATGTCAACGTAAGGGTCAAGCGCCTGTGCTATCGCAAATTCATACGCTGTCAGCACAGCAATCTTCTCCCTCCCTTTCATGGCGATGATGGCGCTGATGTCCATGCCATTAGCGTTGCACGGCGAGCTATAAAAAAGTGTTGCTTTAAAAAGAAAGCAGGAAACAAGCCATGCATGCCCCTTGCAGATGTCCACTGCCACCTTGACCTATTCAATAACGAGGAGATAAAGGAAGTCATCAGAAGGGCGCAGGATGCGCAGCTTAAGGCAATCATCACTAATGGCATCAATCCGGAAAGCAACAGGAAAACGCTTGACCTGGCCAAGCGGTTCCCTCTCGTCAGGCCTGCCCTTGGCCTCTATCCAACTGACGCGATAAAGCTCAGAGGCGAGGAGATAGAGGATGAGTTGGAGTTCATACAAAAGAACAAAGATGCCATTGCAGCAATCGGCGAGGTGGGGCTTGACAACACCGCAAAAGACAATGGCCTGCTCAAGCGCCAGGGGGAAATCCTTGAAAAGCTCATCGCCCTATCAGAAAAGATGCGAAAGCCCCTCATCCTCCACACGAGAAAGGCGGAGCAGGAGGCCATTGATATGCTGGAAAGCGCCAGCGTCAAAAATCCCCTCCTCCACTGCTTCTGTGGCAAGTTAAAGCTTGTCAGAAGGGCAGCTGACAACGGCTACCACTTCTCAATCCCCGCTGCAATTGTTCGCATGGAGCACTTCCAGAAAGTCGTTGAGATGCTCCCACTGCCTCAACTCCATGCAGAGACAGATTCCCCCTACCTCTCTCCTTACAAAGAGCAGAAGAACGAGCCTTCATTCATTATTGAGTCTGTCAGAAAGATTGCAGAAATAAAGAGCATGACCATCGAGGATACCGCAGGCAATCTCTTTATGAACTACCAGAAGATCTTCACGTAAACCATGGCGCAAAAAACAGCAGTTGTCAGAAGGACACCCTACCGCTCTTTTGCCTTAGGCTCCCTCCCCAAAGGATGCAGGCTTTGCGCTGCTGGGAAAAAATCAGTCTTCTTCATTACAGGCGTCTGCAACGCAGGCTGCTTCTTCTGCCCCATCTCAGAGCAGAAAAAGAACAACGACGTCATATTCATCAATGAGCGCCCGGTAAAGAAAAACAATGACGTCATCGGGGAGATCAATGCCTGCCGCTCAGAAGGCGTGGGAATAACAGGAGGCGATCCCTTAGCAAGGATTGACCGGACCTGCGCATACATAAGGAAGCTCAAAGAAAGATACGGCAAAGGCTTCCACATCCATCTCTATACTCCCCTTGCCCTCGTCACGGATGACAAGCTTAAAAGGCTCCACGGGGCGGGTCTTGACGAGGTACGCTTTCATCTCTTTTTAAACGACCGGAAGCGATGGCCAATCCTTGAGAAAGCAACAGGATACTCATGGGACGTCGGCGTTGAGATTCCTGTCCTTCCAAAGATGGAGAGGGCAACAAAAGAGCTCATTGATTTCATCGCTGGAAAAGTGAAGTTCCTCAACCTCAACGAGCTGGAATACTCCGACACCAACGCTTCTGGCATGGAGCGATTCGGCTACGCCACAAAGGGCGCTGCCTCTTACGCTATCAGCGGCTCAGAAGAGCTGGCAAAGCGGCTTCTTTGCTATTGCAAAGGAAGAATACCAAGCGTCCACTACTGCACCGCATCGCTCAAAGACAGCATCCAGATGGCTCGGCGCATCAGAAGGCGCGCAAAGACTGTTCGGAAAGGCTATCAGAGCCTAACCAGAGAGGGCATGATAAGGACTGGAGCGCTCTACATCCCAGAATTAGCTCCTGGTATCGGCTACAGGAAGCAACTGACGCAGGAGAACAGAAAGAATGCTCTTGCGGCATTGAGAGCGGCGTTGCCAAAAGTCAGAGAGCTTGACAGCACGCAGGGCATGGACATTGATACCTGCAAGCCCAGAATCACTGCTTCTCCTGCATTCATCAGAAAGAGCAAAAGAAAGCTAAAAGAGCTTGGCCTGCTTCCTGCAATCGTTGAAGAATACCCAACCTGGGACGCCTTTGAAGTGTCGGTTGACCTCCTCTGACAGAAAAGCAGGGATTGCTTGTGGGCTTATGGATTATCTCCTTGCCTCATCCAGCTGCCGCAGCTGCTCGCAGGAATTTCTTATATACTCCCGCGAGAGCCTACCGCACACCGTGTAATCCCCTGCTGTGATGAAATTCATGTAGCACACATCTCGGTTATCCTCTCTGCCGATACGCTCACACACTTCACTGTCCCGCTTCTGCAGGGCAAGAGCGCTATAACAGTCCATGACAACGCTCTCTGTCGCTATCTGCGCACAAAGGCTCAGGTCGTCATCTGCCTTTGCCTGCTCAAGCTGGCACAGCGAGAGCGCAAATCCTTCTTTCCCATTGCAATCAACTGCGGCAGGAGCAGAAGGCGCCAGCGTATTCTGCTGA
>Ga0208373_1003200_pt1 | contig 16427 bp, 19 predicted proteins | sample RifOxyC2_FD_184036 | JGI IMG/M metagenome (GOLD analysis project Ga0208373, IMG submission 184036) | Soil microbial communities from Rifle, Colorado - Rifle Oxygen_injection C2 (SPAdes) | ecosystem: Environmental > Terrestrial > Deep subsurface > Rock core/Sediment | place: Rifle, Colorado...
ATTGTGTGCTCATACATTGAGATGAATGGTTGAATGAATTAACAGTTCGACCTTTCTCTCAGCGTACAGCGATCTAACGTGTTTATACCATTATGAAACGTCTTTTCATCGCCCTTAGCTTCCTCTTTCTCCCTGTGGCGGTACACGCGGCAGCAGATTTGTCTATCAGTCCGGGGGATATTCGTTTTTCTTCGGACGTGCTTGTTGCTGGGGATGAAGTACGTATTTACGCAAAGGTCTATAACGTTGGGGACGAGGATGTATCGGGCTACGTGAGCTTCTATCAAGGAGCAACGCTTATTGACGATTCGCTGGTGATCTCTCTCCTTGCTGATGGAAGTCCTGAAGAAGTCTATATTGACTTCGTTGTTCCAGAGGGCTCATTTAACATTTTGGCTCTTCTGCGCGGAACGGATCCGTCAGATGTAAGCTCGAGTAATGACTCTGCTCTTACGTCCACCTATATACCCGTTGTCGATAATGACCGTGACGGGATCGACAACGAGGACGACAATTGCCCGGACACATCAAACAATAATCAGCTGGATACGGACTCAGATGGGCAAGGGGATGCCTGTGATTCAGATGATGACAATGATGGCTTGACCGATGAGGTTGAGGCAGAGCTGAACACCAACGCAACACAGCAGGACTCAGATGGAGATGGCGTGACAGATCCTAATGATGCCTACCCAATGGATGCGGAACGAGCAGTTGTCGAGGAAGAAACCGAATCTGTGCCCGAGGAGACGGCCGCTCCAAGTTCGGAGGCCTTCCAGAAAATTGTTGAAGAAGTAGCAAAAACAATCAAAGAGACCGTGACGGCATCAGAGAATGAGAACGCTGATACGGATTCGGGTAGCTCTGAGACGACAGAGGATGAGACGGTTGATGAGGGGCTTCATATCTCTCCGAACGCCGTATTCGCTTATACACGTGATGAGTGGAATGCCTTTACGTTTACCGTCCTCACAAACGCCTCGGAACAGACGGTCTATATTTGGGACTTCGGGGATGGAGTGACTTCATCTAAACCGACGGTGCAGCATGTGTATAACACGTCTGGCGCGTTCCCTGTGAAGCTGACAACAACCGATGAGAGCGGAATTGTTTCATCTGAATCAACGACCGTCCTTGTCCCTTTTTTCCACCTGAAAAATCGTCTCGTCCTTGCATCCGTTGTTTTACTCATGCTTCTGCTCCTCGTCGGTATTGCTTCCTTTGTGCGTCTTGGAAAGAAGACTTCCCCGCATGCTTAAGTTTTTTCAGAGAGAATCCAAGACGATTATTGGAGCCGCAACGATTGTCGGAGTGCTTTCATTTGTGAGTCGTATTGTCGGGCTCGTTCGTGATCGGATATTGGCAGGAACCTTTGGGGCAGGGGATACGCTGGATGTGTACTATGCGGCGTTTAAGATTCCAGATGTGGTCTATAACTTGATCGTTGTCGGAGCCCTTTCGGCGAGCTTCATCCCGCTCTTTTTGTCCCATTACCACAAACCGCTTGGGAAAGCGCGTGCCTGGGAATTCACGAATAACGCGTTGCACCTGATTGGAGGAATGACTATTCTGCTTTCGATTGGGCTTGTGCTATTTGCCGAACCGCTTGCGGCGCTTGTTGCTCCAGGATTCCACGAGGCAAAACAGCTTCGCGTGGCGGACTTCATGCGAGTGATGTTTCTTGGACAGATTCTCTTGGCGATCTCCATGATTTACGGGTCCGTTCTTCAGAGCCTAAAAAAGTTTCTCCTCTTTTCACTGGCGCCGATTTTTTACAACATCGGAATTATCGTAGGAGCTCTTTTGCTCGTAGACGTTTTTGGCGTGATTGGACTTGCATGGGGGGTTGTCCTTGGAGCGTTTCTCCATCTTGTCGTGCAGATGTTCGGTGTGTGGGAGAGCGGGTACCGTTACCGGTGGACGTTCAGACCGCGAGCGGAGGACATGCGCGAGATGATCAGACTCATGGGTCCACGGACTGTGGGACTTGCGATCAATCAACTGATGCTTCTCCTGCTGACGATCATCGCGTCAACATTTGTCGTGGGCTCCCTTACGGTTTTTCAGTTCGCCTACAACATTGAGTTTTTTCCTGTGGGAATCATCGGTGTCTCATTCGCCATCGCGGTATTTCCGACGCTCTCAGAAATGGCAAGTCGAAATGATACGCAGGGTCTGATTGAGACAATTGTAAGCACAACACGTCAGTTGCTGTACTTGCTTGTGCCAATGATGCTCCTTTTTTTGATCTTTCGGGCACAGATCGTTCGAGTGGTTGTCGGAGCAGGCGCGTTTGATTGGGCCGCAACCATTGCCACGGCAGATACGCTTGCCTTCTTTGCGCTTACGTTCATTCCACAGTCGATGATCTTTGTTCTGGCTCGTGCGTTCTACGCGCTGCACGACACGCTTTCGCCCCTCATCATCGCACTCGTCTCGGCTCTTGTAGGCATTCTCAGCGCGTTTCTTCTCAAGGATCAGTTTGGCGTTATCGCGTTGGCCATTGCCTATTCAATTGCGTCGCTCATCAACGCTCTCTTGTTGTGGATTTTCTTGCGACAAAAACTTGGAACCCTGAGAGAATCGAGTATTCTTACACTTGTGTTTAAATTAAGCGTTGCCGGCATGCTTGCGGGTCTGGTGATGCAATTGGGCAAACCGGTCGTTCTGACGTTCCTCTCTCTGGATAGTTTTTTCGGTGTCTTGTTTCAAGCAATCTTGGCTGGTGGTCTCGGACTCCTGGTGTATGTCGGAATTGCCTCCTTGTTGCGCGTCGAAGAACAAAAGCGATTCTTTGAAAGCTTGAAACGGAGCACCTTGCGCCAGTCGCGCCCTCAAGAGGTTGTCTCAGACGGATAAGTGGACGTGTCCTTTGGGCTTTTGTAGAATGCGTTTGCTATGAATATGCATGAGGTTAGATCGAAGTACCTGAAATTTTTCCAGGATCGCGGACACGCCCTGTTGCCATCCGCCTCCTTGGTTCCAGAAAATGATCCCACAACGCTTTTTACCGGAAGCGGCATGCAGCCGATGATTTCGTTTTTGTTGGGAGAGAAGCATCCACAGGGGGTGCGGCTTGCAGATTCGCAAAAATGTTTTCGTTCCCAGGACATTGAAGAAGTTGGCGATAACCGTCACACAACGTTTTTTGAGATGCTAGGGAATTGGTCGTTGGGAGATTACTTCAAGGCAGAACAATTGCCATGGGTATTCGAGTTTCTCACAACAGAAGTTGGGCTTGACCCCAAAAATCTCTACGTGACGGTCTTTCGAGGAAATTCAGATATTGCTCGCGACGATGAGTCTGTGAGAATTTGGAAAGAAGTTTTTGCGAAGGCTGGAATCGAAGCTCACGATGTTGATTTTGCTGATCGTGACGGCATGCAGGGAGGACGCATTTTCTACTACGATGAGAAAAAGAACTGGTGGTCGCGCTCAGGTGTACCAAGCAATATGCCCGTCGTGGAACCCGGTGGTCCTGACTCGGAGCTCTTTTGGGATTTTGGAGTGGACGGCCGGATGCATGAGCAGTCTGAGTTTAAGGATCAGCCATGCCACGTGAACTGTGATTGTGGTCGCTTCATGGAGATTGGGAACAGTGTGTTCATGGAGTACAAGAAAACTGATTCCGGATTTGAGCAACTCCCTCAAAAGAACGTGGACTTCGGTGGGGGACTGGAACGCATTTCTGCCGCGGCGAATGGAGATTCTGACGTCTTTAACCTTTCGGTGTTTGATGGGGCGAAGCGAGCCCTGGAATCGATGGGCGCTGTGAGGTATGGGACGGATCTTGCGTCAACGCGATCCATGCGAGTTATTCTTGATCATCTTCGCGCATCAACATTTCTGATTGGAGATGGGGTACTGCCGTCGAACAAGGACCAAGGCTACTTTGTCCGTCGTCTGATCCGTCGAGCGGTCCGTTTTGGGAAGAATCTTGGGGTCGATCAACTATTTTCTTCTGTTGTTAGTGGAGCGTTTGTCGATGAATATCTGTCGTCGTACCCAGAATTGGGTGTGAAGCGTGACGGTATTCTTTTGGAGATTGGACGGGAAGAAGAGAAATTTCGAAAGACGCTTACGAAGGGGGAGAAAGAGTTTGAGAAACTATTCACGGGGAAAGGAAAGATTTCGGGGGAAGACGCATTCATTCTTTACTCAACATATGGGTTCCCGATTGAACTGACAGAAGAAATGGCGGTTGAGCGGGGACAAGTAGTTGATCGAGTCGTATTCCAGGAAGAATTTCGCAAGCATCAAGAGCTTTCTCGGGCTGGTTCGGAACAGAAGTTTGCTGGCGGGCTCGCGGACACTTCAGAGGCCACCGTAAAACTCCATACAGCAACACACATGTTGCATCAGGCATTGCGTTCTGTGCTGGGTCAGCATGTTGCGCAGAAGGGGTCCAACATTACTCCCGAGCGACTTCGATTCGATTTTTCCCATCCAGTGAAGATGACACCAGAACAGATTCAAGCAACAGAAACTCTCGTAAACGAAAATATCAAGAAAGACCTCCCAGTCCACTTTTTGATGCTCACCCTTGATGAAGCAAAGACTCGTGGAGCGATCGGACTTTTTGAGGATAAGTACGCCACACTCGGGGACAAGATCAAAGTGTACTTTATCGGGAATGAGGCAACCGGAGAATACTACAGTAAGGAGGTTTGTGGGGGTCCACACGTCGAACACACAGGACTTTTGGGACATTTCAAAATCGTGAAGGAAGAGGCGGTCGCTGGTGGAGTTCGAAGAATTAAGGCAATTTTAGAGTAAAAAAGCTATCCACTATTCATTCTTGACAGTAATACCCCTCATCAGTACAATACCGGCGCCTTAAATCTCATTGATTTCTTGTCGTTTTGGCCCGGAGGTGCTAGAATGCGGTCGCTGTTTCATTATGGTAAATGCGACAAAAGATTTCATAGAGATGCGGGGCACGGTAGAAGAACTTCTACCTGCCGCGAACTTCAAAATCAAACTAGAAAATGGACAGATGATTACAGGCCACCTCTCAGGAAAGATGCGAAAGTTTCGCATCAGAATTCTTCCTGGAGATGAGGTGAAGCTGGAAATCAGTCCGTACGATCTTACAAAAGGTCGGATTGTGTATCGTTTTTGAGCGCAGTAGCGTCATCGATCGCATCGATGACGTTTAAAATTATGAAAGTTCGATCATCTGCAAAAAAAATCTGTCGCGATTGTAAAGTGATCCGACGTGAAGGTCGGGTAGTTGTTATTTGTAAGAACCCCCGTCATAAGCAACGACAAGGTTAACCCTATGGCACGCATCGCTGGAGTTACCATCCCAAATGACAAACGTGTCGTCATCGCCCTCACCTATGTGTATGGTGTTGGAGAGGCGACATCGAAAAAGATTCTTGCTCAAGCAGGAGTTGATCAAAATATCCGTACAAAGGATCTCACGGATGATCAAGTGAATGAAATTCGAACGCTGTTGGAGAAAAATTATCGCCTTGAGGGAGATCTTCGACGCGATAAGCTCTCAAGTATCAAACGATTGAAAGAAATTGGTTCGTACCGAGGAACACGACACAGCAAGAGTCTTCCGGTACGCGGGCAACGAACAAAATCCAATTCACGTACGGTTCGCGGAAATGTTCGTCGAACGACGGGAAGTGGACGCCGAACCCTTACCAAGACCTAACCTCCTATGGCCGTGCAGAGCAATACAAAGTCACGTACAAAGAAGAAAGTCATCCGACAGGTGTCACAAGGATGTGCCTACATTCAGGCTACCTTTAACAACACTATTTTGACTCTCACTGATCTCAACGGGAACACCCTTGGGTGGTCCAGTGCGGGAAACTGTGGATTCAAAGGTCCAAAGAAGTCGACTCCATATGCGGCGAGCATCGTTGTAAAGACAGCGGCAGATCGAGTGAAGGAAACAGGACTTAAGGAGGTGAACGTATTTGTGACAGGTGTTGGATCAGGACGCGATTCTGCCATTCGAGCACTCAACGCAAATGGGTTTCAGGTGCTTTCTATTAAAGATTTGACTCCACTCCCACATAACGGGTGTCGTCAACCCAAACCACGACGCGTCTAGGATATGGCAACTCAGCGAACCCCCATTGTTAAACGATCTCGCCGGCTCGGTATTACGCTTGGCAAGGAAAAATACGTTCGACGTCGTGCGTATCCACCAGGTGTCCATGGACCAAAGCAGGCCATGAGTCGATCGAGGCTTTCGTCTTTTGGCGAACAGCTCAAGGAGAAGCAGAAGGCGAAAGCCATCTACGGGATTCTCGAGCGCCAATTTTCAAATTACTTCGACAAAGCAAGTCGTACAGGAGGAAACACGGCAGAATCCTTGGTTCGCTTCTTGGAGCTTCGTTTGGATAATGCGATTTACCGCCTTGGATGGGCAAGAACACGACGTCAGGCTCGTCAGATCGTTGGTCATGGATTTATTCAGGTCAATGGAAAGCGAGTGGATATTCCCTCGTTCAGCGTTTCTATCGGCGATGTCATCACGATTAAACCTTCAAAACTTGAAAAGGGAATCGTGAAGAAGATCCCTGAAGCCATGAATCAAAGCACACTTCCTTCATGGATTTCTCGCGATGAAAAAGCCATGACAGGAAAGGTGACGGCATTACCTGAAGGTGAGGATCTCAAGCAGGATTTTGACCCAACACTCATCGTAGAGTTTTACTCTCGATAATCATCATTTTTAAGACTTTTGTATGGAGAACATTCTTCTTCCATCACGTATCCAGTACGACGACGGTGAGCGCCCTAATGAGGGTGTTCTCACAGTTGAGCCTTGTTTCCATGGATACGGTACAACACTCGGGAATGCGCTTCGACGCGTTCTATTGTCGTCACTTCCTGGTGCGGCTGTTACGGCTGTTAAGATTAAAGGCGTGAACCACGAGTTTCAGGCAGTGAAGGGAGTAAAAGAGGATGCCCTTGAGGTGATCCTCAATGTGAAGTCTCTCCGATTGAAATGTTTTTCAGATGAGCCTGTGAAGTTGACACTAAGTGTGTCTGGTTCAAAGACCGTTACCGCCGGTGATATTACTCCAAATGCGGACGTTGAAATTATCAACAAAGATTTGGTTATTGCTACCGTTACCGAGGATGGTGCTTCATTCGAGATGGAGCTGACGGTTCGACGAGGACGTGGCTACACAACCAGCGAGGATCGAGTAGGAGATGCCCCACGAGACATCGGAACGATCGCGATTGACGCATTGTTTTCACCTGTGCGAAACGTTGGGTACCGCGTGGAGAATACGCGTGTTGGAGAAATCACCAACTACGATAAGCTCATCATGAACATCGAAACGGACGGGACGATCTCTCCAAAGGAGGCGGTTGAGGAATCAGCAAAGATTCTTATTGACTATTTCTCGATCTTGACCAATAATCAGGCGTCATTGATACCAGACGAATCCGTCTAGCCCCCTATGCGTCACCGAAAGAAAGGAACAATTCTAGGTCGTGAAAAGGCTCCTCGCGAGGCCTTGCTTCGAAATCTTGCGGCAAGCGTGATTTTGTATGAAAAAGTGACGACCACCGAAGCAAAGGCAAAGGCGGTTAAGCCTCTCGTCGAAAAGGCCATCACAAGTGGAAAGACGCAAACGCTCGCCTCTCGTCGAAAACTGTTGAGTTTTTTCTACACAGACCACCCCGTCAAGAAAATTTTCGAGGTTCTTGGACCACGCTACCAGAACCGAGCAGGAGGCTACACACGAATCATCAAGCTCGCTCCTCGAAAGAATGATGGGGCCGAGATGGTTCAGATAGAATTGGTGTAACGCAACTTTATGTCTAACGAAATTCACACAATCGATGCAGCCGGCAAGGCACCAGGACGTCTGGCTACGGAAGTCACCCGAATTTTAATTGGAAAGCACAAACCAACGTTCACTCCTCATATTGATGACGGTGACCACGTGCAAGTGTTGAATGCGTCCAAGATGGTTCTGACGGGAAAGAAGATGGATCAGAAGGTCTATAGTCATCACACAACTTATGCCGCAGGTCTTCGTCAGAAGAAGCTCAGCACGTTGTGGGCAGAGGATCCAGCCGATGTTCTGCGACGAGCAGTCTCGCGCATGCTTCCAAAGAACAAGCACCGCACAGAGCGTCTTAAGCGGCTGATGGTAACCAACTAGCTGATATGAGTGAAACAAAATACATTGAAGCCATTGGTCGTCGAAAGGAAGCCGTTGCTCGGGTACGTCTTCATCATGGTGGATCAGGAAGCATCAAGATTAACGATCGTGAACTCGTGGAGTATCTCCCATTGGAGACCATGCAACAGGCAGTCACGTCTCCGTTGAAAGAGACAGGAATGGAGAATGTCTTTGACATCACTGTCCATGTGAGTGGTGGAGGGATTCATGGACAAGCAGATGGAATTCGTTTGGGAATTGCCCGAGCACTTGTTGACTTCAATCCAGAATTTCGAAGCACATTGAAGAAAGCAGGATTCCTTAGTCGAGACGCACGCGTCAGAGAGCGAAAGAAGTTTGGACACAGGTCCGCCCGCCGCTCACCACAGTGGTCAAAACGTTAAACAGAAATCAAAAAGCCACCCTAAGTTCTATACGAAGGGTGGCTTTGACTTTTCTATACATATCTGCTTAAATCCGCGCGAAGGAGGTGCACATGAGTAGTGAATTCCTGTTCAAGGCTGAGCCGAATCTGCCCTGGGCAATCATCGACGCTGACAAGTCAGACTATCCAACCTCACCCCTGGAGGAGATCGTCAACTTCGATGGGATGATCGTTGCGTCATGGGGGACCAACGAGACTCGCTTCCCGATCGTCTTCCGCATCGCCCTCACCTTCGAGGGGATGAGGATGATCAGGGGGGTACTGACAGGCCTCTTCAGCATCCAAGTCCAGCCAAAGGACTCACTCATCCTGCGTGCACTTACTGAGCGTGTGGGTCGCACACTGTCACCGCGTGACTACCTCAAGCGGGTTGTAGCTGAACTCGCCAGGCATCCGATGTATCCGGGCGCTCGTCTGGATCTCATCGGCGCGCACTACGGCGCCAGGGGAGGAAAGCGGCTCTTCATGAGTTTCTCGGGCACCGCCGGCTGGCCCATGCTCGTCGCCCATCGGCAGGCTGAGATCGCTCGGCACAACCTCTTCATGAGTGGAGCTTCGTTCTGGGACAAACTAGTCTGGTGGTTGTACCCCAGTACCCAGCCGACGTGCCCGATGCCGTTGGATCCCAACCCTCCTTCTGACCCCTGGATGGAATCCGGGGTGAAGGACCGTATCGAGGACATGATCGGTGGACGTGGTTTGGACGCAGGTCCGCTTCGGATGGCGGGGGACAGTCTCTTGCGCAAGATGGGACGCGACCCCCGCTTGAGAGATGTCATGCGTCCCTTCGAGATGGGTGGTGGCACCATCATGGGCACAGATCGCGACCTCATATCATTCTCGGACACGGTGCGCAGCAACCTGACCGTGGTTCAGCTGGAGGTCGACCTCGACTGACCGAACGACTGGCGGTGGACAACGTTCCATCGTTTTATTTTTGCCTCAAATTGGGGTAGACTAGCGACGTGTGACAGATCGAGTTGCGAAAAATGCCCTCTATTTAACGATCGCTTCTGTTGGACAAAAGGTTATCGCTTTTGTCTACTTTTTGTTCTTGGCCCGCGTCATGCAGCCCGACCTGACTGGGCAGTACTTTCTCGCGCTTTCGATTACGACGATCTTTTCTGTCGTCGCTGAGTTCGGCATTACCTCGGTGACGATTCGTGAAATCGCAAAGGAACCAACGCAAGCACGCGCACTCATCTCCCATGCGCTTGCACTCAAACTCCCCCTCATGATCCTCGCTGTTCTGGGAGCCGTGATCACGGGACGACTTCTTGGCTACCATGCTGATGTCCAAATTTTGATCGCGATGGCGTCGGTCGTTCTGGTTCTGGACGCCCTCCAAGTTTTTTTCTACGGCGTGTTGCGTGGATTCCAAGCGCTTCAGTACGAGGCGGTTGGGATTTTCTCTGGGATGTTCACCACGGCCGCATTTGGTGGCCTGGTTCTTTTTTTTGCGCCCTCGCTCCCACTTCTGGTCGTTGCCCTCATGGCCGGGTCCTGTATCAATCTAGTGGTTGCCTCGTCTCGTGTAGCGAAACGCCTCGGGTGGTCAACACTCATTCCTCACTGGTCAAGTCAGGACGCGCGACTCATTCTGAAAATGGCTTTCCCTTTCGCGCTCGCGGCGATCTTTGTGAAGGTCTACTCCTACGTTGATTCCATTTTCATTTCCAAGATTCTCGATACAACGGCGGTTGGCCTCTACGCCATTGCCTATAAGTTTACCTATGCCTTTCAGTTTCTTCCTCTCGCGTTCATCGCAGCTCTGTATCCAGGCATGAGTGCCGTGGCGGGGAAGGATGAAGCGAGTCTTGAGCGCATTCTTCTGAGGAGTATGTGGTACATGGCCGTTCTTTCGGCCCCCATCGTCTTTGGGTTGTATGCCGTGGCGCCAGAGGCCATCGCGTTGGCGGGGGAGGGGTACGAGGCAGCGACGGTTGTGCTCCAATCACTCATCTTTGTCCTGATCCCAATCTTCCTTGATTTCCCCATCGGAGCGCTTCTCAATGCGTCTGGAAAACAGACGATCAAAACAGCCATCATGGGCGTCACTATGGTCATCAATATCGTTTTCAACACGGTTCTCATCCCGCAGATCGGCATCCTTGGTGCCGCCTATGCCGCACTCGCCAGCTTTATCTTCATGTTCGCGGCTGGTCTTTTCTATATTCCAAAAGTCATTCCCTCGTTCTATTTTGGGCGACTTTTCAAAACGATTCTCCCCATCTATCTTGTTGGAGCGGTCATGCTTGTGGTCGTTGTTGTGCTTAAGCCTCTTGTAGGGTGGATGCCAGTCGTCTTGATAGGAGGCGTCGTATACCTCACAGGACTGCTGCTCACGGGATCGCTTAAGCTTACAGACCTTCGTTACTTTAGGCGTGTATGAGCGAGAAAAAGATGCTTCTCATTACCCCAGACTTTCCTCCCAATGAGGGCGGCGTGGCACGCTATCTTCAAGCCGTTGCCGAGCATCTGAAGGATCGAATCGAGGTCCTTGCCGATCCACACCCCGCGTGGAGTACGTTTGATCCAAACGTGGGCTATCCGATTTACCGTGCTCCACTGCTGAGTCGATTCGTCTGGCCGAGGTGGCTGAAAACTGTTTGGTATCTCTGGTCATATCGTTCTCGATACGATCTGATTCTTACGAGTCATGTGCTTCCGGTCGGCTCAGCCGCCTTGCTTGCCAAGAAACTCACGGGAACACCCTACATTCTGTTTGTTCACGGCATGGACATCCGCCTTGCCTCGTCTTCGAATCGAAAGCGCCGACTCGCCACGAAGGTCCTAAAAGGCGCGCGGCTTGTCGTTGCCAACTCCCAAGCGCTCGCCCGCGAACTCGCTCGCGACTTCGGCATCCCCGAGGTTCTTGTCGTGTATCCCTGTATCCCCGAGCCCTTTAGTCCTTCTCGTCCTCTTGATCCTTCTCGTCCTTTCTCTCTCCTCACCGTCTCCCGCCTCGTTCAACGTAAGGGCCATACCCATGTCCTCAATGCGCTCGCGCATCTTCGGGGTACCGGCGCGCTTGGCGAATTTGTCTATCACATTGTCGGCGAGGGGCCTATGGAGTCGAGCTTGCGGTCGATGGTGGAGACATTGGATCTCAGCCGTCATGTGGTGTTCCATGGGAGAGTTTCAGACGAAGAGCGTCAGCGTTTGTATCAGGAGTCAGATGTGTTTGTGATGCCTGTGTCCCAGGATCCTATCGACAAGGAAGGATTCGGGCTCGTCTATATCGAAGCGGCCGCGGAAGGATTGCCTTCGATCACAACACGTGTAGATGGTGTCGATGAGGCCGTGATTGACCAGCAGACAGGTATACTCCTCGAATCGCAAGACGAGCAAAAGCTTGCTAACGCTATACTGACCTTAGCAAAAAATTCGGAGCTTAGCTCCGTACTATCAGTGCGGGCTCGTGAGCACGCAAAGGCGTTTACGTGTGAAAATCAGATGTCCAAACTCGACCCGTACCTATGAAGCTCTCGGTGATCATCCCGACCTATCAGCATGCGACCACGCTTCCTCGTGCGCTTGATTCGTTGTTCGCTCAAACGCGTCAGCCGGACGAGGTGCTCGTCGTGGATGACGGGTCGACAGATGGGACCGTCGAGGCACTCGCCCCATACCGCAATCGTATCGAGTATCTCTATCAAGCCAATCAAGGCGCGCCCGTTGCTCGCAATCGTGGGTTTGAGCAATCCACGGGTGAGCTTGTTATTTTTTGGGACGCCGATGTGATCGCGGAACCGACGATGCTCGAGAGACTCGAGCATGCGTTGAGAGAGAATCCCAAGGCTGCATGGGCGTACTCAAGTTTTTGGTGGGGACGTCGGCTTTTTCAGGGTCGACCATTCAGTGCCGAGGCACTACGCTCACATAATTACATCCATACAACCGCGCTTATCCGTCGAAAAGACTTCCCGGGCTTCGACGAGTCACTCAAGCGCTTTCAGGACTGGGACTTGTGGCTTACCATGAGTGAGCAGGGCAAGACGGGTGTATTCGTCACGGAGACCTTGTATCGCGTCCTTATCGAATCAGATCGACCGTCGTATTCACGTTGGCTCCCCAAGTTCGTCTACCGACTCCCATGGCGACGTATCGGCTGGTCCCCTCGAGTGATCCGAGGATACGAATCGGCTCATGCGGTCATCGTTCAAAAACACGATTTATAGATATGGCACAATTTTTTTCTCGCACATTTTGGTACGCGCTTGCGTGCATGGCCGTCCTCTATGGGATTGGCATTGTTGGGTACTACACAGGAACCTCCGCGATTCTTTTGGGATTCGTATCATTGCTGAGCGCGGCGCTTGCCTTCAAGAAACTCGACTACGCGCTCTACCTCGTGTTCATCGAACTCTTTTCAAATCCTCATGGGGCGCTCCTTCTCGCGGACGTTGGTGGCTTTGCCGTTTCCATGCGCATGGCGATATTCGGCGGAATCATGCTGGGGTGGGGGATTGGGTTCCTCATGCGACGCTATCGTCCAGAACTCAAGGACGGTCGTGCGCAGATCTTCCTCTTTGTCGCCCTGGCGGCCGCGCTTGGATTCATCATCGGTGTGCTCTCGCGAGATCCTGTGTCGGTCTTCAAGGACGGGAATGCCTATCTCTATCTTTTCTACCTTCTGCCCGTGCTCTCAGTAACCTGGAGTCACAAACACCGTCATGATCTTCTCCAGATCCTAGCCGCCGGAGCTATCTGGGCCGCAGCCATTTCGTTTACGATCCTCTACATCTTCACCCACTTTTGGGTCGCCTTACTTAGCTCTTTTTACGAGCTGCTGCGAGATCTCCGTATTGCAGAAGTCACAGACGTAGGCAACGGCGTGTATCGCGTGTTTGTTCAGTCACAGATGTTCACGGCGGTCTTTGGATGGTTCGTCCTGACCCTCACCCTTACAGGAGAAAAGCGACGCTGGCTCATGGGTCTTGGCGCGGTCATTATCGCTATTGTGCTCTTGGCGCTCTCTCGTAGTTTCTGGGTAGGACTCATGCCGGCTCTCTTGTTCATCTTGTTCATGATTTACAAAACAGCCAAGCCACGGCTTAAAACCATTGTTCGATTCACCGGCTGGTCTGTGCTCACGGCCGCGTTAGGTGTCGCACTCCTATTCGCCATCGCATTGTTTCCCATTCCCGACCCAAGCCTCGCGGGCGGATCGCTTTTTGACTCGCTTAAAGACCGCACGACCGAGACAGGGGACGCGGGTATCTCAAGTCGCTGGAAGCTTCTCTCACCGATGATTAATGAAATCCTCGCAAGCCCGCTGACCGGACACGGCTTTGGCAAAGCGGTCACATTTGAAACCGACGACCCACGTATCCGAGCCATCAGTCCAGACGGTACCTGGTCGACGACCTCCATGGAGTGGGGCTGGTTCGAGCTCTGGATTAAGATGGGAATCCTGGGACCTCTTGGCTTCCTGTACGCCGCCTATGAACTGATCAAACGCCTCTGGGCCTACCGCTGGACCGACCAAGCCTGGATCGGTCTCGCCCTGGTAACCGGTATCATCTTCATCTACGGCACTCACTTTTTCTCGCCGTATCTCAATCACCCCATAGGTCTAGGTTATCTACTATTCTTGATCCCATTTCTCCCAAACAAAAAACAGGCCGAGTCCCACGGCGCTGTGTTCCTGGAAGAGATCGTGTCGGTGAGGAGACCAGCGGGAGTTGTGGCGAGTGAGTGATAGTGTGTGAATAAACAGCGGATCGGTATGGATATCTGAAAACAGTTCAGATAAAAACCAGTTAGCTGAAATCATCATAAATTTTTTATGCCACAATCTAAACAAAATAAGGTAATCCTCCTTCACGGGTGGACAAACGGCGACATCGCGAGTATTCCTGAATTTCTACCCGACAGTGAACAGAACTGGATGGGTTGGACTAAAAAAGAATTGGAAAAACTTGGATACCATGTGAGCACCCCTTTCCTGCGATACGGTTATAAATCAGAATATGATGACTGGAGGCGTGAAATTGAAAAATTAGATATCGATGATGAAACTATTCTTATCGGCTGGAGTTCTGGTGGTGCGTTTTGGGTGCGATGGTTGAGCGAAAATAAGCGACGAGTAAAAAAGCTTATATTAGTCGCTCCAGCCAAAGTGGTTGGTAATACAGCAATATCGTTGACGGAAATTCGGGCTCTCGATATAAATCCGGAATGGCGTCCCCAATGGGAAAGATTTCATGATTTTCAATGTGATCCAGAATTAAAAAACCGAGTTGAAGAGATTGTTATTTTTATTTCAAATGATGCTCCATGGCTCGTTGAAGCTGCTAATCTGTATTCTCAAGAATTTAATGCGGAGTTAGTCAACATTGAAAATCAGGGACATTTTGAAAATCATCGACGACCATCGCCCAAATTTCCTGAATTACTAAAGGTAATCTTGCGGTGATCTATAAAAAATTTATGATGACATCAGCTAACACTGGCTATGCGGTTCCGCTTCGCTCCACCCATATTGCTCCCTACGGTCGCAACATCGCATAGCCAGGAACGTTAGGCGAAATGCCAATTCCACTTAACCAATAAGAATATGAAGATCTCACTAAAAAACAAAAGCAGCGTAATCATTGCCAGTGTACTCGTGGCTGCATTTTTTTGCTCCACTATTTCGTTTACATGGATAATGCTTCGGGTGAAGTTCTCGTAATTCAAAGCTACACAGATGTCCCCGTTGATTTACAAGAACTTGTACTTTGCGAAGAGAAGAAGCCAAGCTATTTTAATCCGTTCCGTAAAGTACAATTCAGCTATAGGGTGGAGCAAAATGGTACTTATACCGAGTGCAATATAATCGAACAGGCAGAATCTATTTTGACATCAAAAATGCAGCCACTCGTTAACGATCCTTACGAGTACTGGAATGGCTTTGATGAAGATGGTTTTGGTAGACCACAAATCGGCTATACCTATGCCAACATATTTTTCTTTATGGTTCAGTATCTCATCATCGCTGCTTTTGTTTTCGTTCTTATAAAACCAGAAAAATCTAAATAATCGTGGAATTGGCACAACGCCTAACAATGAATAACTGGATCACTCACTCCGCTATGCTTCGTTCGTTCTCCCAAATCTGGCGGCGGTATGTCGCTTCGCTCCAAATTGTACCGCCACCAAACTTCAGTTATTCATGGACGTTATGTGAAATTACCTGTAAATTTATTCAATAATCATAACGAAAAAACTTATGGGAGAATTAAACGAAAAGTCATTTGTCCCTAAGCCCGAAAAACCAAAATCAATTGAAGTTCTTAATATTCCTGAAGTGAGGGTTAGTTCTGCTTCATTTACCAGAATTAAAGATTCTGAAGGAAGACAAGCTTTGTTAGTTAACAAGAATAGAGCTGAGAAAGGCAAAATCGTACTAACCCCCATTGGTGGTGCGATCGAAGCCACAGCTGATGGCGTAGAAGAGCTAAAACGATTACTTCATATTGACGGAAATGCATTTGAAAAAGGCAATGACCTTAGGTTCATGATGAGTGGTAAGAAAGCCAATAAATACAGAAGCTGGTTCCTCAGCGGTGAACAGAGAGAATCAGAACCTAGTCGTGAAATTATTGAGGAATTAGTTGACGAAGCAGAACTATTAGACAGAGAGGAATTAGAAGAACTTCAATGCAGCAGAGCTGGCTACGCAACTGAACTAGCTGAAACCACTCGCACAGGTCAAGAGGGACGAATGACTCTTCGTTTATTGGAAGTCAGTAGTGTCCGGTTAATAATCCAGCAAAGTTAGTTGTTTCTGAACTTCGGGTTCGATGTCGTCGAGGTTGAAGTTAGAAAAGAGTGTGTCTATGGGT
>Ga0208373_1003201_pt1 | contig 16416 bp, 13 predicted proteins | sample RifOxyC2_FD_184036 | JGI IMG/M metagenome (GOLD analysis project Ga0208373, IMG submission 184036) | Soil microbial communities from Rifle, Colorado - Rifle Oxygen_injection C2 (SPAdes) | ecosystem: Environmental > Terrestrial > Deep subsurface > Rock core/Sediment | place: Rifle, Colorado...
GTGCCACCCCTTCATTCGCATAAATTTTAGCTGGCAAATTTGTCGTGTTAGAAAATTCCAGTGTCACATGCCCTTCCCATTCTGGTTCTAATGGCGTGACATTGACAATAATACCGCAGCGCGCATAAGTTGATTTACCCAAACAAATCGTCAGCACATTGCGCGGAATTTTAAAATATTCTACCGTGCGCGCCAAAGCAAATGAATTCGGTGGAATAATACAAACATCTGCCTGCACATCCACAAAATTATTTTCATCAAAATTTTTTGGGTCAACAATCGTTGAATTTAAATTCGTGAAAATTTTAAATTCATTTGCGCAGCGAACATCGTATCCATAACTGGAAACGCCGTATGAAACAATGCGGCGCTGATTAACTTGTTTGACTTGCTTTGACTCAAACGGATTGATCATTTGATGTTGTTCAGCCATTTGACAAATCCAGTGATCAGATTTGATAGACATGCTCGGTTCCTATTATGTTATATCCTGACGGGCAGACACACAGGTCTGCCCCTACGAATTTTTATGCCGCACCGTGTATAACCCTTCGTCAATGAAGATGCGAATTTGTTGAGTCAACACAGCAGCAACTGAATAATGTAAAGCCAAACAAACCCATAGGGAAAAGGGAAAAGACAAAAGGCAGCCTCTTCCTGCAAACTGTTCCCTTTTTTCTTTTTACTTTTCCCTTTCGTTAGTTTCTAAACACTCTTAAATCGAATTCTTCAACTTCGCCTTTTGAAGTGGAATGGGTATATACCCTCACAAATTCCATTTGATCTTTTGTCGGACAAACATGTGTGCGCTTACTTTTAATTAAGTTTTTTGCCGCTTCAAAATCCATTCCTTTTTCTGCAACTAAATAACACATCAATGTCATCCAGCTTCGTGCGCGTCCTGCTTTGCAGTGAATATAAACGCTTCTGCCTTTTTCAATGGTTTGTTTTATTTTTTCCATCACAGGTTTCATCGCATCAACTGAAACTTCTGCGCTAAAATCTGGAATACTTAACTGAATAGTTTCAACACCTAAATGATGCCAATCTTCGGGTGAAACCGGTGTTAATAAAATTCCTTCTCCTTTTAATTCAAACGGTGTAACGATTGAAACAATCAAACCTAAAGGATGTTTTTTTTGTTTTGCTTGTTCAATAATTTTTAACTGATGCGCACCGTGTTTTAAAAATTTTGTTTTAATCGGCAATGCACCCAACATAATTTGATCGGTAATCCACGCCCAATGTGAACGGCGCTTTTTATCATGCGGTAATAAAGTGCCGCATAAAAAACTGATAAAGAAAATTATTTTTCGATAAAGCGTTGCAGGCGATTCATTTGGTTTTTTTTTATTCATCTAAAAATTTTTCTTTTTTGGGAGCAGACACACAGGTCTCTTTTTTGGGGCAGACACACAGGTCTCTTTTTTGGGGCAGACACACAGGTCTGCCCCTACTATAATAAATGCGGACAAGTCGCGACCTGTCCCTACGAAACTTTTATATCTGTGGCGGTTCCTTCAAACACTTCGGCTGCCATCATAATGGTTTCAGATAAAGTTGGATGCGGATGAATCGTGCCGGTAATTTGTTCTGCCGTTGCGCCTAATTCAATGGCTAATGCCAATTCTGAAATTAAATCGCCTGCATGCACACCCACGATGCCTGCGCCTAATATTTTTTCTGTTTTCTGATCAAATAAAATTTTTGTCATGCCCTCGGATCTTCCCAATGTTAATGCGCGTCCGCATGCCATCCACGGAAAAACGCCTTTGCCGTAATCAGTATTTTTTTCTTTTAACTCATTTTCTGTTGCACCCACCCAAGCAATTTCTGGATCGGTATAGGCAACAGAAGGAATACATTTGGCAGCATATTTTCGCGAACTTCCTGCTATCACTTCCGAAGCTAATCGTCCTTCATACGCTGCTTTATGCGCTAACATCGGTTGACTCACAATATCACCGACAGCAAAAATATGTGGTACGTTTGTGCGCATTTGCGCATCTATCAAAATAAATCCTTTTTCATTCACTGATACGCCTGCTTTTTCTGCGCCGATCAATGCGCCGTTTGGTCTTCTGCCGACAGAAACTAACACTTGATCAAAACGCTGCGGCTCTTGCATTCCTTTTTCATTTTCAAAACTGACCCAAATGCCGTCTTCTTTATTTTCAACTTTTATCACTTTTGTCTTTAATAAAATTTTATAATTGCGTTTCACTCGTTTAAATAAAGGTTCAACTAAATCGCTATCTGCACCCGGAATTAATTGAGACATCATTTCAACCACTGTAATTTTTGCACCTAAGGCTGCATAAACAGTTGCCATTTCTAAACCAATAATGCCGCCGCCTAAAATTAATAATTCACCTGATGTTTTTTCTAATTTCAGTGCGCCCGTTGAATCCATGATGCGAGGATCATCCGGTAAAAAAGGCAATTTTACAGGCAAAGAACCTGCAGCAATGATGGCATAATCAAATGAAATATTTTTTTCGCCATCTAATGTTCGCACTTTGATTTCATGCGGTGAAATAAATTCTGCTCTGCCTTGCATCACATTCACTTTTCTTTGCTTGGCTAAAAAAGCTAAACCCGAAGTTAATCTTTTAACAATACTGTCTTTCCATGCCGCGATTTTTAACGGTTCGATTTTTTTTATTTCAGTTTCAATGCCGTTTGCTGACATAGCATTCACTTGTTCTAAAAAATCAACTGAATGTAATAATGCTTTAGAAGGAATACAGCCGACATTCAAACAAACGCCGCCTAAGGTTTCGCGCTGCTCAATTAAGGTCACTTGCTTACCTAAATCCGCGGCACGAAAAGCAGCGCTGTAACCGCCAACACCTGCGCCTAACACTACTACTTCTGTTTTAATCGCTTCAGTCATTATTTCATCTCCTTCTTCATCGTAAAAAGAGGGCTTGCGCCCTCTCGTTATTTTTTCTTTTTAAAATCTTTGCAGGATTTAACCCATGGATGCAGTGATCGCAAACTCTTCGGTAAATTTTTTATCGCATCTTTTGCCGAATAAATGCTAGGATAATTTCCATAAGCTAAAATGTACCAAGGCAAACCATCCAATGTTTCACGATGCACAGACACTTTCCCTTCTAATTGGTTCGTTTGAATAAAGTAATCTACGTCATGTATATCATGGCTGCCGACCATTTGTATGGTATAACCTTTTCCGCTGTTACAAGTTGTTGGATAATTAGCTATTTGTCTAGAAGAGTTTTGACGGGTAGAAAAAGTTTTTGTTGATGATGCAGTTTGACCGGTGAAAATATCAACTTTTGTACCTTGCGCACGTGCTTGTCCTAATAACGCCAAAGCTTCTTTAGCTTCAGCTTGTCCTTGATTAGCTGCTTTTTCAATCCATAAAATAGCCGTTGCTCTATCCTGTACTGTGCCGATACCATAATAATACATATAACCTAATGTATATTGTGCATCTGATTCTCCTTGTTCAGCTGCCTGTTCTACTTCATCAACTGAACAATTATATTTTTCCAAATAAGGATTATTGCTGCAAACAAGATGATCCGGCGAAGATTGAGGAGCGCAAGAAGATAAACCAATAATGAATGCAAATGACAGAAAAAGCAAAGCTAACCATTTCCTAAACATATCAAACTCCTTGTTCAAAAGATCCCTGTATTTTCGCTAGATATTAAACGCTTTGCAATAAAAAAAAGAGTCTGTTACAAATAAGAAAGTAACAGACTCTAGTTCGGCTTTTTGAGGGAGTACAGATTTATTTTTGCGCCCAGTAAGACACTGCACAGTAAGGGCAAGTTGCCATATGTGCATTGAATTGATCTGCATTCATCATGCGATGAGACGCAACGAACATTCCGACTCCCACGACACTAATAAATAAAAGCATGCCGACGCTCGTGAGTGTTTTTTTCATAGTTGATCCTCCTTGATCAAGCCCAGTCACAGTCATAAGAACAATGGCTGTGAAACCTGCTGTCTTTATTAGACAACAGGATGCACAGTATAACACAGGGAAAATTTGCCAACAAGAAGGACTCAAAATTTTGAATTTAAGTGATTGATATGAGGGAAATTTTATAAGAAATAAATCGGAGTGACTGGATTCGAACCAGCGACCCCTAGCTCCCGAAGCTAGTGCTCTACCAAACTGAGCTACACTCCGATAAAATTGTGCCTGCCGTCCGTGGCGAAACTTTTGTGCTTTCTTCAAATTCACCCAGCCTTGTACATCCATGTACTGGCGTTTGCTCGGCTGCGATCAGCCACTGGCTGATCGGTCCTTTCGCAAACCCAAACTGAGCTACACTCCGATAAAATTGTGCCTGCCGTCCGTGGCGAAACTGACAAATTATCTGTCATCAAAAGTGCCTATCATAATTTCTTTGCATTTGAAGGTCAAACACATTAGAATAGCCCGCCTATTTTGATTGAACTTAAAAAACAACTTATGAGGTGAATTTCAATATGCCAACGATTGATATTTCAGATCATGTTCCTTTTGATCTGGCTTTAAGACGTTTTAAACGCGCCTGCGAAAAAGCAGGAATTCCTAGCAAATTACGACAAAAAGAATATTTTGAAAAACCCACATCCGAGCGCAAGCGCAAAAAAGCAGCTGCTGTTAAACGCTATGCTAAAAAACTTAAAAAAGAACAAGAATTTTTAGACCGCGAACGCCGAAGAAAATAAAGTTTCTCAGCCTAAAGTAGTCGGTTTCAAATTTCATTCAAAGGTGGGCAAAGAATTTCCACTCCGCTGCTTTTAAACGGTGGTGGTTATCCAGTTAAAAGATACAGAGGCTTCGAATAAGACTGAGAATTGAGGAATTCAACGAGGCAGTTTTCTGTCCTCTGAATGAAGGAAATCATTATGACAGATTCCGTGCTAAAAAATAAAATCCAACAAGATGTCATTGCGGCGATGCGTGCGCAAGATAAACCGCTTCTCAGTACATTGCGCTTATTACAAGCCGCTATCAAACAAAAAGAAGTGGATGAACGAAAAATATTAGACGATGCAGATGTGTTAACGGTACTGACTAAAATGATTAAGCAGCGCCGCGAATCTGTCGAACAATTTGCTGCGGGCAATCGTCAAGATTTAGTGGATAAGGAAAATGCTGAAATTCAAGTATTGCAAGCTTATTTACCTGCGCAAATGAGTGAAGCAGAAATTGAAAAAATTGTAAGTGAAATCGTGAAATCCTTAAATGCTTCTTCCCTGAAAGACATGGGGAAAGTCATGGGTGCATTAAAAGCAAAGCTGCAGGGCAAAGCGGATATGAGCATTGTTAATGCAAAAGTAAAGTCTATGCTTGGTGGCTGTTAATTTTTTTCCTTTTTCCTTTTTTCTTTTTCCTTCTCATTTGAATTTGTTTAATTCATATTTCGACGTAAAATGGATGCATTATGTCAAGCGCCATTCCACAATCTTTTATTCAAGATCTTCTTAATCGTGTTGACATTGTTGATATTATTCAAGTGCGCGTTAATTTAAAAAAACGCGGCGCAAATTACACTGCCTGCTGCCCTTTCCATAACGAAAAAACACCTTCATTCACTGTTAGCCAAGAAAAACAATTTTATTATTGTTTCGGCTGCGGCGCACACGGAAATGCTTTATCTTTTTTGATGAATTTTGATCGAATGGAATTTGTTGAGGCAGTGGAAAGTTTAGCTGCTTCCGCAGGACTCGAAGTTCCCTGCGAAGAAAAAATATCTTCTGAAAAAACAGCTTCAACTAATGCGCTTTATACTATCACAGAAAAAGCCGCTCAGTTTTATGAACAGCAATTAAAAAAATCTTCTGCAGCCATTGAATATCTAAAAAAACGAGGACTTTCAGGTCAAATAGCAAAATATTTTCGTTTGGGTTTTTCTGTAAATGAATGGGATGCCTTATATAAAACACTTTCCTCACAAAATAAAGAAGTGTTAAAAGACAGCGGCCTTTTCATTGATAATAATGGGCGTTTTTATGACCGTTTTCGAAACCGCGTCATGTTTCCCATTCGTGATATTCGAGGACGTGTCATTGCTTTTGGCGGCAGAACATTTACCGATGAGCAGCCAAAATATTTAAATTCACCAGAAACGCCGATCTTTCATAAAAGTTTTGAACTCTATGGTTTGTATGAAGCTAAACAGAAAAATAAAACTCTTGTGCGCGCATTAATGGTAGAAGGTTATATGGATGTTATTTCACTTGCGGAGCAAGGCATCACTTATGCAGCAGCTACTTTAGGCACAGCGATTAATATTAAACATGTGCAAAAATTACTGCGCTACACGCACGAAATTATTTTTTGTTTTGATGGTGATCAGGCGGGACAAAATGCAGCAAAAAAAGCATTAGAAATAACACTGCCGCTGATACGGGATGATATTAAAATCCGTTTTATGTTTTTGCCGGAAGAAGATGACCCAGATAGCCTGATTCAAAAAATTGGCAAACAAGCATTTGAAAAATTAATGGATGAATCGCAAACGATTTCTGATTTCTTTTTTGATCAGTTAAAAAAAGAAATTCCTATTCGTTCATTAGATGATAAAGCGCGTTTTGCTGAACGTGCTTTAAAACAATTAGAAAAAGTACCGCAAGGAATTTTTAAAAACTTAATGGAGCAACAATTAGCTAACCTATTATCCGTCGAACCTGAACAATTAAAGCGTTTAGTTTTTTCAGCAGAAACAAAAAAACATCCTGTTAATATTTCTTTGCAACGCATGCATCCAGCTGATTTAATCATGGCGTTACTTTTAAATCGCCCTGCGCTAATTGAATTGATCCAAGATACTCAGTCATGGCAATTTTTTAAATTTGAACATAAAGATTTTTTTGATTTGCTGATTATGACGCTTAAGCAGCATCCGCATATAAAGGCAGGCGATTTATTGACAAAAATGGACCCTCAATATCATCCGCTTATTGCAAAGCTTGCTGCGTGGGAATTTTCTTTTCCTGAAAGCGGCATTGAAGCAGAATTCTTAGGCGCCATTGAGTGTTTAAATCAATTGAGCCAAGAAAAGCTACGGCAGTATTTAATACAAAAGGCAAAAAAAACCAGTTTGAACGAATCGGAAAAACAAAAACTAACTTCCCTGCTCAAAAACAAATTTTCTGAAGTTGAATAAACAAAACGTTAACGGTAGAATATGTAGCTTTGACACTCACCACTGGATAAACTTATGAGCGAACACCAACAAGAGTCAAACTTAAAACGACTAATCGTTGAAGCAAGACGCAAAAAGTTTTTAACTCATGAAGATCTTTTAAATTTTTTACCCAACCATTTAATTGGTCCTGAAAAAATGGCAGGCACCATTAGCCTTTTAAATGAAATGGGTATTAAAGTTTTCGAAGTAGCTCCAGATGATGATTCCCTGATCGTGAAAGAAGGTGAGTCACAAGACGAAGAAATTAATGAAGCTGTTGAAGTATTAGCCAGTGAAACACGCACAACAGATCCTGTCCGCATGTATATGCGAGAAATGGGCAGTGTTGAATTGTTAACACGTGAAGATGAAGTTGTCATTGCTAAACGTATTGAAGACGGCATCCAGCAAGTCATGAGTGCAGCAGTTCAATATCCGGAAATTGTAAAATCCTTTATTACCGAATATAAACGTATTAAAGAAAATAATGGGCGCTTAAGCGATTTGCTGTCGGGATTTTTTGACGAGGAAGCAGCTAAAGCAGAAGCACAACCTTTGTTAGACGTAGAAGAAGAGGAAGAAGAAAAACCGCTGAAGAAACAAAAGAAAGTAAAAAAATCTAAAGAAAAAGAAGAACCAGAGGAAGAAGAGGTAGAAGAAGAAAATGCAACTGGTGATGAAGATGATTTATTTGCTGAAAGCGGACCTGACCCTTTTATCACAGAAAAGTATATTCAGAAATTAGAAAAAACTTATAAACGTTACGTTGTTGCCATTAAAAAATACGGCAAAAAAGATAAAAATACACTTAAGCAACAAAAAGCACTTGCCGAAGAATTTTCAAAATTCAAATTATCTACCAAACAATTTAATAAACAAATTAATAAACTGCGCGGCTTATTTAATAAAGCGAGAGAAGAAGAACGATTAATCATGTACTATTGCGTGACAAAAGCTAAAACGCCAAGAAAAACTTTTATCGCATCTTTCCCAGGCAACGAAACAAATACACGGTGGTTGACAAATTACATGAAATCTAACCGCATCTATACGCGCGGGTTAAAAGCTTATGAAAATGAAATTCGTCAATCACAAAAAAAATTAAAACAAATTGAAGAAGAATCTTCTTTAACCATTCACGAAATTAAAGAAATTAACCGACGCGTTTCTATCGGCGAAGCAAAATCACGTCGTGCTAAAAAAGAAATGATCGAAGCGAATTTACGTTTAGTGATTTCAATTGCAAAAAAATACACAAACCGCGGATTACAATTTTTAGATTTAATTCAAGAAGGCAATATCGGTTTAATGAAAGCCGTTGATAAATTCGAATACCGACGCGGCTATAAATTTTCTACTTATGCGACATGGTGGATTCGACAAGCCATCACGCGGTCGATTGCAGACCAAGCGCGAACAATTCGCATTCCCGTTCACATGATTGAAACCATCAATAAATTGAACCGCATTACACGACAATTAATGCAGGAAACAGGACAAGAACCTACGCCAGAAGAATTAAGCCAATACATGGATATGTCAGAAGAAAAAGTGCGTAAGGTTTTAAAAATCGCGAAAGAACCCATTTCAATGGAAACACCGATTGGCGAAGATGAGGATTCAAATTTAGGCGATTTTATCGAAGATACCAATACAGAATTGCCACTTGACTTTGCAACCAATTCAGGATTACGCGAAGCGATGGAAGAAATTTTAAGCACACTGACTCCGCGCGAAGCAAAAGTATTGCGCATGCGTTTTGGTATTAATATGAATACGGATCATACACTAGAAGAAGTTGGCAAACAATTTGATGTAACGCGTGAACGTATCCGACAAATTGAAGCCAAAGCATTAAGAAAATTGCGTCATCCAACACGCGCAGAAAAACTGCAAAGTTTTTTGGATTCGAAAGAAGAGTAAAATAAAATATTTTGTATTACTTTTTTTAAGGATCTTAGCTCAACCCAACGATTTTGTTGGATAATTTGAAAATGTTTTTTATTGTTTAATACGACGAGTTTTCTCGGGCCCTTAGCTCAGTTGGGTTTGCGAAAGGACCGATCAGCCAGTGGCTGATCGCAGCCGAGCAAACGCCGAAGAGCAGGAAAGCTCGAAGGCAGGTTTTTTGAGCAGAGCAGGATTGCGAAGCGAAAAAAAGAGCAGCCGCGAAGCGGCGTGCGCTAACCAACGATTTTGGTAGATCATTTAAAAATGTATTTTATTGTTCAGTAGTTTCATTTTTCAGGGCCCTTAGCTCAGTTGGTTAGAGCAGCGGACTCATAATCCGTTGGTCCAAGGTTCAAGTCCTTGAGGGCCCATTCTATTCGCTCACTTCGTTCGTTCATTTCGCGAGTCCTCTGCGGATTTGCCGTGTCCAGAAAATGGGTGAGATTCATAAATTTCTTGGAGAGGTACCGAAGCGGGTGAGCAATAAGGATCGACATGCCAGTGGCATGTCGCAGCCGGCGAACGCGAGACAGGATGTCGAGCTGGACAATGCTACATGGATGTATTAAAACTTTTAACAAAATTTTACCTTTTCACGGAGAGGTACCGAAGCGGCCACAACGGCTCCGACTCGACTAAAATTGCAGGACAGCAATTTTAGCCCAAAATGACACGGTCATTTTGATCCCGAAGGGATTGAGCACAAGGATGTGCGAAATAAATCGGCTCGCCGATTTCCTTCCTGCACGAAATTTTTGATAGAATATTTTTCTTGGAGAGGTACCGAAGCGGCCACAACGGCTCCGACTCGAAATCGGCTGAGGAGCCAAAAGCTCCTACGTGGGTTCGAATCCCACCCTCTCCGATATTTTAAAAAACGCAATACTTTCTTGCATGAAAATTTGTTTTAAAAACTGGATATAGATTCGAACCTACCAGTGGGTTCGATTAAAATTGCAGGATTGCAATTTTGAATAAAATCACACCGTGATTTTAGCCCGAAAGGTGAGCAACAGGATGTTGCGAATAATCCCACCCTCTCCGTCAATTTTCACTTTTTGTGAAACTTGGCGGTGTTTTTTGAACGAAGTTCGAACATTTTTTGAGCAAAATCCTTGATAAGAAAACTAATCCCATCACCTATCTGAATAATTGGAAGGCAGGACATCATCTTTTTTCATTTTGCATGCGTATGAAAAGCAGTGCATAATGACTAAAAATGATGGCAAATTCTAAAGAAGCAAAAGCACGAATAAAAATAAACAAGCTGCTTGAACAAGCGGGCTGGCGATTTTTTGATAATGAAAAAGGACAAGCAAATATTTCGCTTGAGCCGAATGTAAAACTTACGCAAAAAGACATTGACGCTTTTGGCGAGGATTTTGAATCTACAAAAAACGGATTTATTGATTTTTTATTGCTTGATGAAAAAGGTTTTCCGCTCGTTATTTTGGAAGCCAAAAAAGAAGATAAAAATCCGCTAGACGGAAAAGAACAAGCGAGAAAATACGCCCATACCGAAAATGTCCGCTTTGTTATTCTTTCAAACGGCAATCTTCATTATTTTTGGGATTTGGAACGGGGCGATCCTGAAATTATCACCGAATTTCCAACGCAAGAATCTTTGAAGCACAGGCAAGATTTCAAACCCGACAATCAGCGTTTGGCAAATGAAGAAGTCAAAGAAGATTATATCGCTCTTACGCAAAATCCGAACTTTAGAGAAATGTTGAATTTTGAATTAAAAATTTTAAATCAAAAAGAAAAAAACAATTCAGAATTTAAAATTCAAAATTTAGAATTTATTCAAAAAAACGATTTTAAACTTTTACGCCCCTATCAGCTCAAAGCCATTCATGCTTTGCAAAAATCCGCTGAAGCAGGAAATGATCGTTTTCTTTTTGAAATGGCAACGGGAACAGGAAAAACGCTTATTTCCGCCGCAATCATCAAACTATTTTTAAGAACAGGCAACGCCAAAAGAATTTTGTTTTTGGTGGATCGTTTGGAATTGGAAGATCAAGCACATAAAAACTTTGTCCGCTATTTGAGCAATGATTTTTCCTCTGTTATTTACAAACAAAATCGTGATGACTGGAAAAAAGCAGAAGTGGTTATTACAACCGTTCAAAGTCTTTCATCGCAAGATAAATACAAAAAGCTATTTTCCCCGACTGATTTTGATTTAGTTATTGCCGATGAATCACACCGAGCAATCGGCGGAAATTCGCGCGCAGTTTTTGAATATTTTATCAGTTATAAATTGGGTTTAACTGCAACGCCGAAGGACTACTTGAAAAATGTTGATCCGCAAAAATTATCTCAAAAAGACCCGCGAGCTTGGGAAAGACGGCAACTCTTGGACACTTACACCACTTTTGGCTGTAAAAACGGCGAGCCGACTTTTCGTTTCAGCTTGCTTGATGGCGTAAAAGAAGGATTTTTGATCAATCCTATTGTTTCAGACGCACGAACCGACATCACCACTGAATTACTTTCAGAAAAAGGCTATGCAGTTATGGTTGAGGACGAAGAAGGCTTCGATCGCGAAGAAACATTTTTCCAAAAGGATTTTGAAAAAAAATTCTTTTCCGAAAAAACCAATCGTGTTTTTTGCCAAACACTCATTGAAAATTCTCTTAAAGATCCAATCAGCGGTGAAATCGGCAAAACTATTGTGTTTTGCGTAAGCCAAAAACACGCTTCCAAAATTACGCAAATGCTCAACAAACAAGCGAGCTTGCTTTGGCCTGAAAAATACAATTCTGATTTTGCCGTGCAAATCACTTCAGATATTGCCCAAGCCCAACAATTCACGATCAATTTTGCAAATAATAATTTAAGCGGACATACAAAATTTCTAGAGAACTACAAATCCAGCAAAACAAGAATTTGTGTAACTGTTGGAATGATGACAACGGGTTATGATTGCCAAGATATTTTGAATCTTGCGCTTATGCGCCCGATCTTTAGTCCGACTGATTTTATCCAAATCAAAGGACGAGGAACAAGAAAATTCACTTTTGAATATACCGACGAATATGGCGAAAAACACAAAGCAACCAAAGATCGCTTCAAGTTTTTCGACTTCTTCGCTAACTGCGAATATTTTGAAGAAAAATTTGATTATGATGAGATTTTGCAATTGCCAATCAAGCAAAAAGGAACTGGCGGAGAAGGACCCGTTGGCGTTGATATTGATGAAATAGAAGTTTTCAATCCCGACAAAGTAAAATCTCTCACCGAAACACCTGTCGGAATAGAGGGAATGAAAGTTGATCGCAAACTTTTTGAAAAAGCCCGCGAAGAATTGCAAAAAGACACGGAAGTAAAATCTGCCGTGGAAAATGAGCAATGGGGAAAAGCCGTGCAAATTATGCGGGACAAATATGAAGATAAACCGCAATTATTTTTGAATCTTGAAAAAATCCGCAAGAGTGAAAATCTTGATCGCCGTATTTCTTGGCGTGAATTTTTGGAACGAGCTTTCGGCTTGATTGATGTTTTCAAATCCAAAGACGAAAAATTGGAAGAAGAATGCGAAAAATTTATTTCAATCTACAAGCCAGAAAGCAAATATGTTCCGCATATTAAAAACTATCTGAAGGCGTATATTACGAGCGAATATTTTAGAAATGAAATAAACAATCAACGATTTCCGAGAGAATTTGCTGGATTTACCATGGCAGAATTTAAGCAATTGAATGGATTTCGCGAGATTGTTCCGACATATGTCAAAGATTATGTAAGCGTTAATCAATATATGAAATAATTAAATTATGAAAAAAGATAATCAACAATCGCAAATAATTTTGTATCAAACAGAAGACGGTAAAACTCGCGTTGAAGTTCGTTTTGAACACGAAAATGTTTGGCTGACGCAAAAACTGATGGCGGAGTTGTTTGAAACGACTGTCGCGAATATCAATATCCACCTTAAAAATATTTTTCAGACTGGAGAACTTTCGCAGGATTCAGTTATTAAGGATTTCTTAATAACTGCTTCGGATGGGAAGAAATATAAAACTAAGATGTATGGGTTGGAAGTTATCATTTCCGTCGGGTACCGCGTAAATTCCATTCGTGGCACGCTTTTTCGCCAATGGGCGACTGACCGCCTTAAGGAATATATGGTTAAGGGTTTTACTATGGATGACGCGCGTTTAAAGCAAGGTGGTTATAAATCGCGTTATTTTGAAGAACTTTTGGAAAGAATACGGGATATTCGTTCAAGCGAGAGAATGTTGTATCAAAAAGTAACTGATATTTACGCAACGAGTATTGATTATCGCAAAGATGCTGAAGAAACAGAATTGTTTTTTAAGACTGTTCAAAATAAAATGCATTTTGCCGTTAGTGGAAAAACCGCTGCGGAAATAATTGCTCAGCGCGCCAATAGTAATAAACCGTTAATGGGACTTACGAATTTTTCAGGGTTGCATCCAATTCAACGAGATATTTATATCGCGAAGAATTACTTAAATGAGAAAGAGCTTGAGATGCTCAATCGAATTGTGGACGCGTATTTATCATTTGCTGAAATTCAAGCCCAAAGCGAATATGCTATGTCAATGAAAGATTGGATTGGCAAACTTGATGAATATTTAAAAATTTTAGGAAAAGGAATTTTAAAAAACGCAGGAAGCATTAGCGCGCAAGACGCGGAAAATAAAGCGTTTGGAGAATATGAAAAATATAAAAAAGAGCAAAATAAAAATTATATTTCCGATTTTGACAGGGAGGTTAAAAAGCTTTTAGAGAACAAAAATAAGCATAAAGAAAAATAATATTATGTTAGACCAGCAAACAAAACGAAAACTAGACTCCGCCCGACAAATTCTTGTCGGTAAAGTGCCCGATCCAAAAGCACAGGTTGAGCAAATCACTATAATGCGATCAGAGAACAAATTGTTGCGGATTTGGCAAAAGGCGTTTCAAAGTTGGCAATAAATAAAACCGAATTTTCAAATTACTTAATTGATTATGTTTCTATTGAGAAGCAGAATGATTTTGGAAATAAAATTGTAACCGAACAGAAGAAAATAGCAGAGATGAAAGCAAAAATTGAGGAATCGGAAGAAAATATCAAAGAAATTATTTTTGAGGTCTTGTAAAAATATTATGAAAAAAATTGATAACAAAGAATTGAAGGAGATTATACAAAGCGGACATATCAATCTGCTTATTGGTTCAGGTTGTTCACTTGATTATCTTACGACCCTACTCGACATCGAAAATCGAATGAATGAAGAATCTACCAAAGCACAGGCACAAAAGGATTATTACAAGCTAATAAAAAAATCAAAAGCCGTCCTCGATGAATCGCTTGAATCTAATACAGACGAAAAAGCAAAGCTCACAAAAACCAAACAGAATTATGATTCTTTCCTAGGATTTTGGGCAAACACTATTTCAAACAGATCGTTGCATATCGTAAATAAACAGGTGAATATTTTCACCACTAATTTTGATATGTTCATGGAAGATTCTTGCGAGCGGTTAGGTATTCCGTATAATGACGGATTTGCAGGGCAAATAAATCCTAATTTCAGTGTCGCAAATTTCAACAAAATTCAACGATACAAGAGTTTGCAGTTTGATAATACTTCAGATATTCCACTTTTCAATATAATCAAACTTCATGGGTCGGTTTCTTGGCAGGCAAAAAATGAAACTATCGTTTATTCAAATGGAATTCATATTGCCGATGATCTCGATGATAAAACGGGAGATAATTTTGACGAGGGATATAAAAAAATTGCCGTTATTAATCCAAACGCAGAGAAACATTTTGAAACCGTGCTTGATACGAATTACGCTTCAATGTTGCGGAAGTTTACTTTGGAATTAGAGAAAGAAAACAGCGTTTTAATTTTGATAGGATTTTCTTTGGCTGATAAGCATATCAAAAACTTGTTATATGGAGTAATGAAGTCAAATCCAACCTTGGTCGTTGTATATTTCTCTTATTCCCAATATGACGAAACTAAGGACAAACACGAAGAAAAGAAAAATCCTAATCTATATGTGATCTCGCCAGAAGCGGATTTCTCTTTTGAGAAAACAACCGAATATCTCGCTAAGGTTTTTTCAAGCAATGGTATTTCTGAACAGTATGAACATGAAGAAAAGTGATTTTAATTTACAAGACCGACTTGTTAATGATTCCGTCTTTACGATAGGAAGCGTTTTTAGTGTTAAGGGAAAAGATATTGTTGTTAAGGTAAATAAAGATAAAAATCTTCCACACTTATTTTTTAAGGGTAGAACAATTAAAAATGTTTCTGTCGGGCTTTCTAACTATGTAAAAATCCTCAAGGGATTTACAGAAATCATCTGCAAAGTTGAAGGTGAATATCTCGAAGAAGACAGATACCAAGTTGGCAAAAAGTATTCCAACGAAAAACAGAAAATAAGTCGTTTTCTTAATGTTTCGGTTTTTGGTTTTTATGATCATGATTGCAAATTTCAACATGGCATTAAAGAAATGCCACTTATCGGAAGCGAGTGTAAATTACTTTCAAGAGATGAGTTTGAAAAACTTCATCAACTTTCAGGTAAAAACGAACTTTCGGTTCATCTCGGTACGCTAATTGATGAAGAAACACAAAATATTTTTATATCGGTTAAAAAACTTTTTGCGGGACACATCGGTATATTCGGCAACACAGGTTCAGGAAAGTCGAACACGCTCGCAAAAATGTTTACAGAACTGTTCAGGTTAGACAGCTTAAATGGTAATTTCAAAACAAAATCAAAATTTATATTTATTGATTTCAATGGTGAATACTCAAAAGACGCTGATGATAAAATTCTAACAGAAAGCAAAAAAGTTTATCGATTAAAAACAAAAGACAACAATGGCGACAAGTATCCGATACTAAAAACTGAAATAGAAAAACTGGAACTTTTGTCTATCTTGCTTGATGCTACGGAAAAAACACAGCAACCATTTTTACACAGAGCGATAGATAGTAAGAATTGGTTTGATACTGATAATGAAAACTTTCGCAAGGAAAGGGAGAATTTATTGAGAAATCTAAAAATTATTCTGAATAAAAATGAACCGAATTTCAATCCACCTTTTTTGAAAATATTTGTTGCTGATTTCAAAAGTATTGGAGTGCAAATGCTGAAAAAAGAAGGCGAACAAGAGAAAAATATTGATGATATAACCTATAACTATGGTGGGCCCTTTTTCTAGACAAATTTTTAATTATTTTAAGACATAATTTTCTGTCTCTTTTTTTGCGCAAAACGGTTAGTGTTTCACGCGCCTTTTAATGCCAATTTTGGCATGTAA
>Ga0208373_1003206_pt1 | contig 16399 bp, 13 predicted proteins | sample RifOxyC2_FD_184036 | JGI IMG/M metagenome (GOLD analysis project Ga0208373, IMG submission 184036) | Soil microbial communities from Rifle, Colorado - Rifle Oxygen_injection C2 (SPAdes) | ecosystem: Environmental > Terrestrial > Deep subsurface > Rock core/Sediment | place: Rifle, Colorado...
CGCACTACACTGGAGAAGCACTTCACCGACATGCTCGATATCGAGTTCACCATCCAGGAGGGCAAGCTGTGGATGCTGCAGTGCCGTGTCGGCAAACGCACCGGCACCGCCGCCCTGAACATGGCGATCAACATGCTCGATGAGGGGCTCATCACTGAAAAAACCGCTGTCATGCGTGTCGCGCCCAAGCAGCTCGACGAGCTCCTCTACCCGATCATCGACCCACGGACGGAAAAGGACGCCCGCTTGATCGTCAAGGGTCTGCCCGCCGGACCAGGCGCCGCCTGCGGTGCACTGGTCTTCACCGCCGAGGACGCCGTAACGTCCTTCCGCGCCGGCAAGACATGCATCCTGCTGCGCGAAGAGACGAACCCCGAGGACGTCGAAGGGATGCGTGCAGCCGCCGGCATTCTTACCGCCCGCGGCGGTATGACCTCCCATGCGGCGCTCGTTGCCCGCGGCTGGGGCAAGTGCTGTATCGTCGGCGCGGGGGGACTGCACGTGGACGCTAAAACCAAGACCGCCCGCATCACCGGCTCCGATATCGTCCTTACGGAAGGCGATGTCGTCACCTTGAACGGTACCAAAGGTCATGTGTATCTCGGTTCCCTGCCGATGATGGACGCGACCGAGAATCCGCTTTTCCAGAGATTCATGACCATGGCGGATACGTTCCGTACAATGGGCGTGCGGACCAATGCCGATACACCGGAGGACGCAAGAGCCGCCAGAGCTTTCGGCGCAGAAGGCATCGGTCTGGTCCGCACGGAACATATGTTCTATGGCGAAGGCTCCGATCAGCCCTTATTTTATCTCCGTAAGATGATCCTCAGTAGTACCGCCGAAGAGCGCAGGGCGGCCTTGGGTGAACTCTTCCCATTCGTCAAGGCCTCGCTGAAAGGCACGATGGAGGCCATGGAGGGTTTGCCGGTGACCATCCGTCTCCTCGACCCGCCGCTGCACGAGTTCGTGCCGCAGGGTGCGGAAAAGCAGGCAGAGCTGGCCCGTGCACTGGGCATCAAGGCAGAGGAGATCAAAAAACGTGGCGAAGCGCTCCATGAAACCAACCCGATGATGGGTCATCGGGGCGTCCGTTTAGGCATCACCTATCCCGAGGTGAGCGAGATGCAGATCCGGGCCATTTTCGAAGGCGCCGCCGAACTGACCAAGGCCGGCAAGACGTGTATCCCGGAGATCATGGTACCGGTAACCTGCGACGTCTCCGAAATCGAAGTCACGAAGAAGATTACAGACCGTGTTCACTCAGAAATCCTTGAGCAGTTCGGCCTCTCCGAGCTGGATTACAAGTACGGCACGATGATCGAAATCCCCCGCGCCGCGCTGCTCTCGGACCGGATGGCGAATGCCTGCGAATTCTTCTCCTTCGGCACCAACGACCTGACCCAGATGACGTTCGGCTTCAGTCGCGACGACATCGGCGGATTCATGAACGAATATCTCGATCAGAAGCTACTCGCCGCCGATCCCTTCCAGACGATCGACCGGGACGGCGTCGGTTTACTCATCAAGATGTCCGTCGAAAAGGGACGCGCCACTCGTCCCGACCTCAAGATCGGCATCTGCGGCGAGCAGGGGGGCGATCCGGCCTCCGTCGATTTCTGCTATGAAACCGGCCTGACATACGTGAGCTGCTCCCCGTTCCGTGTCCCCATCGCGCGTCTCGCGGCGGCCCAGGCGGCGATCAAGGCGGGTGGGAAGAAGTGAATCAGTGAACGAGAAGGTGCAATAAAATCCCCTTGACATACATGACCATATCTTTTAACTTTCTCATAGACACGGGAGGAACGATATGGGAATTATAAACTTGGCAGATGCAAAAGTATCGTATGAGGGTCAAACGCTTCCTGCCATTAATCTGATCAGCAAATTGCAGACACAGCTTCGAGAGGCAGCATGCCGGATCGCTACCATTGCCGAAACGCTCGGGGATCTTCAGGCAGCCCTGCTTAACTCCCATACTGTTGAAGTTAAGCTTACGCTTTCCAAAGAAGACTACGGAAGATTCAAATCAATGGAGGGAATGGATGACAGTGAGCGGATCCGAAAAGCCATCATGAACGTGATTTATCCCGAAGCATCGGGTAGTTCCGGGGAGGCCGACAAATTCAGGCCGGCTGCGGCCATCGTCGAATCGAGCCCGGCTCCGCCACCAGTTGAATCCGCACCGATGATTTCCAAATCTGCAGAACCGATCCGTCCCCCTGTTCCGGAGCTGCAGTCTGCCGAAAAAAACCCGCAGGAGCAAACGGTTACCTCAGCGCCTGTAATAAAAAAGAACCCGACCACCCAATGCCCCACATGCCATTCCCTGATAGAATTGCCCGAGACGTTGAACGACGCATGGACTGTTGAGCTTACATGTGGAACCTGCGGAGCCAAGTGTCTAATGAAACCCTCCTTCACGAAACCGCTATCGAACTATCAGTAATAACTAAGGTGTAATACAAAACAGCACTCTTCCTTGCCTGGAAACTCTACCCTGTTGAGACTTCGCTTTTTATCTGAAATCGTAAATTCGGAATACCTATATCCTGTCCGGTGAAAAATCGCATCGCGCGAGAGAATTATGCCATTGGGATCGATATGATAGGAAACGAACGCGATGATTTTCCGTACTGTTGAGCCTGTCATTTTACAGCAACTTTAGGGCTCGTAATTATAACCCATTGTAATATTTAGATTACTCTTTATAAAATCCGAAAATTCCCAACGCTGTCGCGTTAGAATATCTTAGTATAAGCTGCTGTTTTTTCTTGACAATGGATCTTTTTTCTGATATTCTTCAAGTGTAAATTGGCAGTTGTTCATCTCATATGCTGTCAGATTGCCGGAAGTAAAGGAAGGTTTTTTTAGTGGCAGAAAACGTTCTGATTACCGGAGGCGCCGGTTATGTCGGCAGTCATACCTGCCAGGCCCTTGCGGCACTGGGTTATCTGCCTATCTCCCTGGACAATCTGACACACGGTCATATGTGGGCTGTTCAGTGGGGTCCTTTTTTTAAAGGAGATATCACCGATTCCTCGGCTCTCGATCAAGTCTTTTCAGACTATCAGCCAATTGCTGTTATTCATTTTGCCGCTTTTGCGTATGTCGGCGAATCGGTTGAACACCCGGCCCGATATTACCAAAACAATGTGGCCGGTTCGATCACGCTGCTGGAGGCCATGAGGCGACACGGCTGCAAGAATATCATCTTTTCAAGCAGTTGTGCAACTTACGGTATTCCGTCACAGATTCCCATCCCCGAAGACCATCCGCAGCTCCCCATCAATCCTTACGGTAGAAGCAAACTCATGATGGAGCAGATCATCCAGGACTATGGGAGCGCTTATGGTATCCGATATGCTATTCTGCGATATTTCAACGCCGCAGGCGCAGATCCTGGCGGGCATATCGGCGAAGACCATGATCCCGAAACCCATCTTATTCCCATTCTGCTTCAGACTGTTCTGGGTCGGCGTGATTATGCGGAAGTCTACGGAACGGATTACGACACCCCGGACGGCACAGCCATCCGGGATTACATCCATGTGACCGATTTGGCCGGCGCCCATGCCCTTGCACTGAAATATCTGGCCCAATTTAGTCAAGATCTGTGCATCAACCTGGGGACGGGACAGGGTCGATCAATAATGGAAGTTATCCAAGCGGTGCAGCAGGTCACAGGAAAGACCGTGACCTATCGAACCGTCGGCAGGCGACCAGGCGATGCGCCGGTTTTGGTGGCAAAGGCAGACCTCGCCTATTCACTCTTAGGCTGGAAGCCGGATTTCATAGACATTCAGGCGACGATATCGACAGCCTGGAACTGGCACCAATCCCAATCGACTCACCAATCTTCATCGATGAAAAGGAGGACACAATGACTATGAAAAAAATTCTGCGATATTTTTTCATTGGAGTGCTGCTGATCCTCGCTCCAGGCTTCTTTCCAGCTAACTTACCGGCAATTGATACGGGAGCAGACAATTCGCTACTGGAAGGGACACAGATTACCAAGCAGTATCTGCTGCAGCTCTCCGGTACGGTCATGAATGAAAGGTTCTCCAAGGCTCGGGCATTGTTGACCTTGACGCCGAATTCACCCGGCGATCCCAACCCCTATCTGATTGTCATTGAGGGTTTCCCCAAGCAGGATTCGCGCAACAGCTTTTTCTGGAATTCCGGATATTCGGAAATGTCAGCGATTTCAAACGAGATCACCTGTAATATCCAACGGACATTTATCAAAGGGACACCGCTGTTCTTTATGTTTTTAAGTCCGGAACTAATGAGACTCCCGCGCGATGTGATATCCACAAGGGCAAAAGGCGAAGTGGAAAAAGATGCCCTAAAAGTGGCCCTTCCAACCGTGGTTCCTGCCAGGGCCGGCAAGCTGAAACTTCGCATCCATTCGAATACGGTTTCAGGGACAGTCTGGATGAAGGGTTATGACCCGATAGAAAAGGCGTTTGTCCTGTACAACGCCCATCTGTACGGGACAAAATCGTATCACCTGAGACCCAGTGACGAAAAGAAGAAGCGCACGATGGTAGAGGGGGAATGAAAATACGTCGGCTCACCGCGATCATTTCAGCAGTTCTGCTTTCAATGCTGATATCAATTGGCGCAAGTGCGGGAAGCAGCCGCCTGTCGTGGCATCCTTCGGGCTATGGCGGTGGCGGACGGTTCACGGCCATTGAGATAGACCCATCAAATCCCAAAATCGTTTACATCGGATCGGATGTTGCAGGACTCTTCAAAAGCCGTGATGGTGGTGACCACTTTGAGATGATCGGAAAGAATCTGGAAGGCTTTGCTGTCGCGGATATCGCGAGAAACCCTGCAGCCCCCCATCAGCTTGTTGTCCTGACCAACGATGGTCTGTATTACAGCATCAATCAGGGCGACGACTGGATTCGAACATCTGGAGAAATCCGCTACACTTCACGGTATTTTGGAAGCAGGCTGCTGCTATTTACCTCAAACTCGCTGTGGATCGGAACCGACGCAAAAGGGATCTTCAAAATCCCCTTGAGCGATCTTAAAGCTCCCCCGCAGCCGGTTCCGGGAATGGAACGTTTGAAGGTCAACGGGCTTACGGTGTATGATGGATATTTGTACGCAGGAACTTCCGGTGGTGTTTATCGACTGGAGAAGCAAAGCTGGAAACAGCAGAATAAAGGACTCTTACAGGGTTCTGTCGAGATTGCGGATATCGCCTCTTCACGAAATTCACTCTACGCGGTTGAAAAAAAGCACGGCCTGTTCCGGTGGGATGCAAAAGCCCTCGCCTGGGAGAGTCGCCCTGTTTCGCTCGCTTCGCAGAGACAAAAGCCCAAGGGGTATAAATCCCTTCTCGTTCATCCTAACAATCCGGACCTGGTATACATCGGCTCGTTCCCCGATGATTGGCCGCATCTGCTTTATAAAAGCCGGGATGGCGGATCCACCTGGAAATCCATGCTCTCGTTTCGGGTAGATCCGGAAGGGCCTCCCAATTGGACCAGTACCCTTTCAAGCCCTGAAAAAATGGCATTTATCCCGGGAACGCCCCAGTCAATCCTTCTGACAGACTGGATGAACATCTGGAAGACCGACGATGGAGGAGACCACTGGCATCAAAAGCATCATGGGCTACAAAACACGTGCGTCAATGACGTGAAGGTGCATCCCCGGAACCATAAAATCCTGTATCTGTGCGCTTCGGACAACGGCTTGATGATTTCCGAGGATTCAGGCACACATTGGAGGAGGGCGATGAATGGCGCAGGCGACGGCCATGCCCAGGAAATGGAAATATCCCCAAAAGATCCTTCCCGGATGGTCTTGCTGAAGGGTATCTATAACACAAGGGGGCGTGTTGATATTTATGAATCCAGAAACTCCGCGGCAAGCTGGAAGGGTATCGGTTTTACAGCCCCCATAGAAGCCCTTCCCAAACGGGGATATGTCGATGGTCGGGCGACCAATGTGGAGATGGACCCCTTTTCCGAGGACACGATTTATGTAGGAACCAATGGGTATGGCGTGTATAAAACAACCGATGCGGGCAAGACCTGGTCTCCGATGAATAAGGGGTTGAGCACCCCTTTTATCAAAGGTCCGGGGGCATTGCGGGTTCATCCCCGGGTTCCCGGAACTTTGTTTGCAAGCACACTGGCAGGCGGTATTTATAAATCCACCGATGGCGCAAGCTCCTGGCAACGCGTGACAACCGGAGACCGATTTACATTTGGAATGGCTATAGATCCTTCCATGCCATCCCGGATTGTGGCGGGCAGTGCCGGAAACACGATCTTGGTCTCAAATGATGCGGGGAAGAGCTGGCAGGAAACGCGTCTTCCCGTGACGGCACATCCTCAAATGGCCGTATACACTGTAGCCATCCACCCCCAGCGCCCGGGAGTGGTCTTGGCGGGGACGATTCGCTATGATAACAAGGCATCCGAGGGACTCTTTATCAGTACAGACGGTGCAAAAACGTTCAGACGGGTTCCTATGGATATTCCCAAGGTAAGTATCACTGCCATTACCTCTTCGGCGGAAAAGCCGGATGCAGGATATGTCGGGTTTAATGGGACCGGGATTTTTCGGATAAAACTGGAATGATGAAAAAAGCTCCTCGAGTGCCGGTTCCGGTGGACTGGATACCTAAAGGATGATAGCTTATTTCTCTACTCATATGACTCGGAATAGCCTCCAGGAGACGGGCACGCGATGATTTCCAGATTGAGGCTTGTCATATTGGTCAACTGGAAGGAAAAAGGCGATTGGTCTTTTCTCCTTTCGCTAAAGAATAAGGTCAAAAGTGTCGATATTCTTCAGCCAGTTTCGTTCAAACATCAAATCAGCAGCCGATGGACATCTATATCCAATTATTCATCCGAATTCTATGTGCCGCTCCTGGCAGTGGTCCGGAAAAAACGTTTTGATGTTGTTGTCTCCTGGCAAATGCGCATCGGCATCTGCTATGGCATCCTGAAACGAATCGTTCATCCCCAACAGCCGCCGTTACATATCATTCAAGATTTTCATATTGACTTGATACAAACCCGGTGGCTTTATCGGTTTCAGCTTGCCCTGTTGAAACTTGCAATCCCGGGGATTGATTATTTTTGCTGCACGTCGACCGAGGAAGAAGCCATTTACAGCCAGATGTTTCATATTCCCCGGAGTCGGATTCTCTTTTTGCCTCTGGTGGAAGCTGCGTCTAGTTTCGAGGAACCGAGTCACCCCAGGAAGGATTATATTTTTTCTTATGGGAAGAGCGACAGAGACTTTGAGACATTAATTCGGTCGGTTGCCCCATTGCATATTAACACCTATATTCTAACCCATAAATACAAACCTAAGACTCCGGTGCCGGAAAATGTTTGCATACTCCGGGAGTATGTTTCCGACAAGGAGATGGTCCAATGGATTGCATCCAGCCGGATGGTGGTTCTTCCCCTGAAAGATTACCGGATTTCCGCCGGACAGATCAGTATGCTGGAGGTGATGGCCCTGGCAAGACCGCTTATCGTCACGGAGAATATGGCCTCAAAAGAATATGCGGTTCATCGGCATTCCGCCCTGTTTTTTAAGGCAGGCGATGATAAGGAGCTGGCTGATCATATCCGGTATCTGTGGGATCACCAGGAATACGCAGAACAGATTGGACAACAGGCCCGGCAGACCGCCTTGAAAATGGAAAATACACGTATGACGACCTTCATCAATCTACTCGAACAGTGTACAACGGATATTCAGAAAGGAGAATACCAATGAAAACCTGCCAAACCCCGACAGATGTGAGGAGAAGGCCCATAAAAACCCGTCAAACCTTGGTAGCCGTATTGTGTGGAATGATGATACTGGCATTTCCTCTCCACGGCCACTCCGTCACAACGATGAGCATCCAGTTTGAGGATACCCTTCGCCTGATCGCTTTGGACATGCCGCATAAAGAGGTCATTGAAACACTGGGAACCCCAGACATCATCAAGAGCGACGGAATGTGCCTGCAATACGAATCCCTGGGATTAAGCGTGTATTTGAATAAGAACGATCAGGTGGAACAGATCTATCTTTCCAGAGACTTCAAGGGATCTGTAGGCAATAAGAGGGGATCAGCCGGCATTCAGCTTTCGGATATTGAAAAGGAATTCGGAGCGCACGGGGATGTTCATAAACTCAACTACCAGCCCTCCCCCATCATTCAGACCAAGGCTACGACCGAAACCGAGAATAATTCGGACCCCACCGGCAAGGAGAAAGGAGAATTTCCGCTTCAATACCCGGGCAATAAAAAGTTGTACATGTTTTACAACAATGGAAAGGTCATGAAATATAAATACGTTTTGGATGAAGACGGAATAGCCTTCTGGCTGGATGCCAACAGGCAGCTTTACGCAACGGTCCTATACACGTCTCGAAGTAAAAGTGCTGCCATTATATTACCCGAGGCAGTAAAAGAACCGATTGCGGCTAAAGAAAAGGCGGCGGCAGAAATAGCCCGTCTTCCTGTCGTACATTTTGACTTTGACAAGTACAATATCAAAAAGATTTATATTCCGGACCTGGATCAGCATGTGGCCTATTTGAGTGCAAATCCATCATCGCCCGTTACCGTTGAAGGGCATACCGATTCCATAGGTTCGGACCAATACAACCAGAAGCTGTCGGAAAGAAGGGCACATGCTGTGCGTCAGTATTTGATCGAGAAGGGGATCGCCTCTTCGCGGATCCGGATCGTGGGATATGGCGAGAAAAGACCCATTGCAGACAACAAGACCAAGGAAGGCCGAGCCATAAACCGAAGGGCAGAATTTGAAGTCACGGTTAAAAAATGAGTGAGTCGTCAAGTCTTGCCGGCCAGATTGGAAAAGCCAGTGCGGTGATCATGATCTGGTCAATGGTGGATAAAATCCTGGCCATGGGCAAGGAAATGATGACAGCTCATCGCTTTGGTGTTTCGGCGTCTTTGGATGTCTTCAATCTGGCCTATTCATTTCCAGGGACCATTATGCTGTTTTCCGGTGTATTGGGCGCAGCGTTTGTTCCTCTGTATCTGGAATGGCGCAACCATTCGTCTCGGGAGGCAGATTCCCATGCCACCTGGCTGCTCTATTTAACCACCTTGTTTTTTTCGGGCCTGGCCCTGATCTGCTTTGTCTTTACCCCAGAGATTATTCAGTTGATCGGCTACGGATTTCAGCCAAGGGAGAAGCAGTTGGCTATTATCATGGAGCGGCTTCTGCTCCTGTTAATGTTCATTGATGGAGCGGGGATTATCTTCCGGGGAATCCTGCACGCAAGAAAGCTTTTTTCCCACCTGTATATTGCACCGCTATTCGTGAATATCACAATTATTTTTCTCCTGTTCTTTGATATGGGGCTGGATATTTATGTCCTGGTGTGGGGATTTCTCATCGGAACAGCGATGAAAACCATTTATATGGGTATCGCGCTTTATCGAGAAGGATTTCAATATGGCACCCCTCAGCCGTTTGACCGTCAAAAAATAAAACCGTTTTTGTTGTTGGCCATTCCCATGTTGGGGAACGCACTGATCGCAAACTCCAATATTATGATAGACCAGGTAATGGCCACCCAGCTCCCCTCCGGATCTGTTTCAACACTGCGTTATGCCTTCCGGATCAATGATTTTCCCGTCCAGGTGGTCATTACCGCGATTTCAATGGCCATTTTCCCATTCATCGGTGAGGAAGCGGCTGCCGGAAATGACGAGAATCTCAAGCGTATTTTCAAATACGCCCTCATTTTTCTAGGGTTTTTAACTATCCCCATTACCTGCCTGGTGGTGCTGTTTTCTGAAGACGTGGTCATTCTGTTGCTGAAACGGGGCGCATTCGATATGGAAGCTACGAGACAGACCGCACAAACTCTGGTCTGCTACAGCCTCGGTCTTTTCTTTTATGCTTACACGTTTATCAATGGCAGCTTTTTCGCGGCGCTGCAAAATACCAAGGCCCTTTTATACATGACAATCGCCTCTATTTTTTTAAATGTGTTTTTTAATTTTGTATTTATGCACCTGATCGGCGTCAGGGGAATTGCCCTTTCCACCAGTTTCACCATGTTCATCATTTCAATTTATTTTGTTTATTTATTGAAACAGCGTCTGGGCATATCCGACCTGTCGGAAATATTTTCCAGTTTTTACAGGATCATCCTTGCTGCCGCCTGTATGCTGGGAACTGGATTTCTATCTTTGCAACTATTTCGGATGGTGACAATCGAAAGATGGATATATCTCCCGATTACTTTAACCCTCGTGTGCATATCCTATTTGGGGGTTGTCTGGATGTTTCGTACCGATGATTTGAGCAACTGTTGGGAAGCATTAGCCCGTATGTTGCGTACCCTGGTAATCAGCGGGAAGAGCAATCGAGCACAGATTTGACAAGGTGTGACATGAAGGACTCGCGAATCGTGAGCATAATCGCACCCATATTTAATTCCGCCCTATACCTATATCTGCCTTGATGGTGACATCAACAATTGCAGGTGACAAGAGGATATTATAGTAGTAACTTCTATCCTCTAACAAATCATAACTTCCTCCAAAATAAAGATTGAAAACTAATCTAAATGTATTTACTGGCGTTATTGATTCATACAGCACGTTATTGCCATTGCTCGGTAAATAGTACGCATTTAATATTGAATAACACTCTTTCAAATATGTTTTATCCAGATTCGACCAATCTGTCATGGACCGGGGACCGTGGTCAGCCTGCAAAATAATGACCGATAAATTATCTTTTCTTGAGAGAATGTGATTGATAAGCTTTATTAACCTTTTATTAATATACTGTATCTGTTCCCTATAACCTTTTATGTATTCATCCCGCGTTCCCCCCTCGGCAAAAAAATCTGTCGCATCGTTCACACTATACTTTCTATTTGGTTGGAGCTTCTCCCCATTTGGGCCGAATACAAACGGAGGATGGGGTGAAAATATATGAGCATACACGAAAACAGGCGAATCCCAGCCAGTTGTATCTGCAATAATATCAAAGGTATAATTAATTCTTTCCCTATGCCTGTTGTATGATCCTAAAGATAAGTGTAGCCTTCTCAATAACTCCGGAAGAGGCGTGAGATTAAGGAGATTATACTCAAAATCATCTAACCAACCAATTCTTAAATTAAAATCGGCATTACTCATCCTTACATCCCCAGCCAGCGAAGAAGCAAACACGGTTGTATAACCATTTTGTTTCATTAGTGAAAAAACTCTATTATTGGAATATCTTTTCTCTTGAAAACCATCCGCGGGGTTAAGATACGATAAATTCAATGACGAGGATAGGGATAAGAAAGTAGACTGATAATTAGATTTACTTTTATCGGCGACATAGAACCCTTTTTGCTTTAAAAAATTGATAAATTCTCCATTATCATAGCCATATACCTCACTCAAAATACCTGCGCTTCCGTAAGCGTCTAAAATGATGTAGTATATATTTGGAAGTTTTGTAGTCTTACCTGATATTATTTCATTCATTTTTGCATTGTTCTTCCCTCTATTGTCAATACCCACCCTCCAGTGTGTAAATATATCTAGGCTAATGGAAAATGAGGGAATTAGGACCAAGGATAAAGCCACAACATTCATTATTTTCGTAAGATTGTGCAAACCCTTACGCGTTTTGATAATAAAATGGGCTCCAAAATAAAACAGACTACCCGCTGTTATCAAAAAGAATTTATGGGGACCGATGACAAAACTACCTATGAATAAACGGAAATCTTGCATAAGACTCGAACATGATTCGTAGGAAAAAAATAAGACTAAAACAAACGACAACAGGACCGCCGCTTTTTGGTCATCTCTTATAATTAGCCTGGATAAAAAAAACATCAATGACGTAAGAATCAGTATAAACGTTATTGGAATAACAACTACAGAAATTTGAAGCTCTCTAATGTTATGTGCAAACAGAAATAAAACTGGAAATGCTGCAAACAAAAACGGGTGGATAATAAGGGGCTTCCTTATATTCACATTCGCCTCCTTTCCATTAAATATAAGATTCTTTTGGAACTTTTTATGGGTATAGAGTCTCGTATTACAAAAACTTTTCCAAATTCATATTCAAACATTTGCTGAGTATAATAGGGGAAAATATCCTTCCTGGCAGACAAAAGCCTCTGTGTCTGTGAGTCCTCTTTTGGAACAAATTCAATAATAAGCGAATCGCAAATTCTACTAAAAAAATCGGCGATCTCGTTAAGGGGCAGGTTGTTGGAAATGGCCAAATGATGAATCAGTGCGAGAGCAAAGGCCATATCCGCCGGACCCCTTTCTATCAGAGATGATCTTTCTTCGTTACTCCAACCTATGCCCGGGCTTGGATTTGTCAAATCCATCAATAGCGGAAGGATATTTTTATTACCTGTTGAGACACACTGCATGTAATTTTTTTCAACTGCAGCGGGATCGGCATCAAAAGAGATGACTTGTATTCCTTTATCACTAGGAATTCGACTAAATATTCCTCTATTAGCGCCGAGGTCCCAGATAATTCTCGGATTTAGTTTGTCTAAATAGTCAGATACTATTTGCAATTTGTGACGAAATCCTTCCGGCGAATAATTTATATGATCATAGTAATCACCCCATTCGGTACCTTGGGGATTCCATCTCAGTTTTCTAATGGCAGACGCCAGACTGTCAATAAGCCCCAAAAAAGAAAAAAATGATATTTTGCGTTTTGTTATCTTTGAAGTTTTGTGAGAAAAATATTCCTGAGCTTTGGCGTGAAGATGAATATGCACTAGCAAAGAAAATTTTAAACGAGTAATAAATTGAAGAAGTGAGCTGGCTAAATCCAACGGAATGCCATCTATATAAACCCTTAGAAGTTGATTTAGCCTGATATCTTTGTGGCTCATTAGAGCCAAAGGAGCAAGAAAATGTTGGCAAAACTGTCTATAGGCAACCCAGGGCTGCCCCTCGTTGTATTTTTTAAAAGAAAGGGTATCAATAAATATCGGTTTCCCATTCTTGAATTGAACATTATAGGCACTGCAATCTTTTAAGGTCATCCCAAAGTTAAGGGCTCTTTTCTGTATTGCAAGCGTAGCCAAGGCCGCATCTTTCAGCTGTGAGAAACACCATTCGTATGGATATGATATAAATGGTATTTTCTCTGGCTTAATGACTTTGTACAGCGTATGAGGTGCGGGACCGTCAATGTCGGTTTCTTCATGCGGAATCAACAAATCACTATCTGCAAGATCTTTGTAGAGACCAGACTCCATCAAAAATTCGTATTCTTCTTTATAAACAAGGTTGATTTGTCTGAAAATTGATCCTTCTCGGCAAAAAAGAAATCCGCTTGGATCACGGAACGATCCAGAAACATTACGATTATTTGTTGGCACATTCATTGATTGCTTTTTCGGAATAAATTCCTGATGAAAAAAATGATTTTATTCCAGAATAGTTTAACCGCATACAATCCGCCGATCACAAAAGCTATAAATAGCTGAAAAATATAACTCCCTGTTCCAGGATCCAAGTATGCGTAAGCTTCTTGTGAAAATAATACCCCCCAAATAAGCGGTATTCCTATAATAGCAAAAAGCTTAAATCTCATCCCTCCCCCCCAGTGCCTTTATTGATAAGTATCTCTTTACGCCCCGGAAAACCTTTTAACAAAACCAACTGTCTGTAGTTGTTACAGGCTCGTTTATAACATTGTAACCGGTTATCGCGCCCACATCCCTGTACCAACCCGCAAGTAAGAACCACAATCTTAAATAACGGTCCTTTTTGGTTTCGTTGATTTGATAAGACATCACTTCCGAATAGTCAAGAGTATAATAAGAACGGTCTTGTATGTCAACACAATACTGGCAACTGTCAATTTCACATAAAAAACTTGACAGTGCCCATGATGAGGATTACAAATGCTACGCATTGGAAACCTCCTGGTGGACCTCTTCATCCAATGGAGCAGGGAGGATTGCACGATCAACAACATACACTTAATCACAGATGCAGAATGGCACGTGGATTGGATGCAAAGAGCATATGATAAATCAACTATTTATATTTTTAACGCCACCCCTGCAGGCCTCCTCGGATTTATAGTCCTGAAATCTTATCCAATCCTTAAAAAACATCACCAGGTCTATATCCAACCCCATCGATCACAGCGGAGACAGGAATGGATCGGAAGGCTTTTCCATGAAACTTGAGTTGATTCCTATCGCCGGGAACTTAAAACGAATCAGGGAAATATGGGAAAGCCTGGAGAAAAGCGCCAATAATTCCTATTTCCTTTCCTGGGGGTGGATCGAAAACTGGATTACCAGTCTCCCCAACCATGCCAAACCTGAGTTTGTCGTGTTACTGGACGGGACAGATCCGCTCCTGGCATTTTTCTTAGGGAAAGCGGACCTGGTAAGGAAGCATTTATTCGGGAGCCGAGGCTGGTTTGTCAATGCGACGGGAATTCCTGCCTTCGATCGCCTCTATATCGAGTACAACGGTTTTCTTTGCAAACAGCCGGAAGCTTTTCGATTCATTGATATATTAAAGAGCCTGCCCCCCTTTTGGGATGAATTCTATTTGCCGGGTCTGGATGCGCGATCTTTCCCGGGAACGGCGGCGCTGGATAATCTCTTCCCCTATAAGACCATAGTGGATGATGATCTTATGTCTCCATTCGTTGATTTGGATATGGTTCGCGAAAGGGGTGGAGATTATTTGTCGCTTTTATCGGCCAATACAAGGGCTCAGATTCATCGATCCTACCGATTGTGCGAAAAAACCGGGCCGGTGGGGTGTGAAGCCGCCCATGATACCCGGAGCGCAATCGATATCTATCATGAATTGATAGGTTTGCATGAAAACACCTGGGCGAATAGAAACAAAGAGGGAGCGTTTTCTTCAGACTACATCGTTCAGTTCCACAAGCAATTGATCCAAAGCAGATTTGAATATGATGAAATACAGTTACTCAGAATCAAATGCGAGAATAACACGATAGGGTGCCTGTACAATTTTGTTTATAAAAACAATGTGTATTTCTACCAGAGCGGCATCAACTACGCTCTGGATAAGCGGCTGAAACCGGGATTGGTAGCTCATGTTGAAGCGATCAAGCACAATGCGGCCGCTGGTCACAAAACATATGATTTTCTATGTGGGGACAGTCGCTACAAAATGAGTCTGGCAACCCATCATAACCGATTGATATCGGTTCGGCTGCAAAAACCTCTCCTGAAATTCAGGATCGAGAACGGTTTGAAAACGTTCAAACATATCCTGGTAGGGCTGAGAAAAAACATTACAAGCCTTCCTCGAGGCAGTAACTTTTCCTGTCGGCATAAAATAGGAGACAAGGGCAGTGTATGACTAAAAGCGTCATCATGAAATCTTTCGGGGAGTTGTATTTCAAGAAAGTAGCAGGCTCTTTTTGTAATACACGGGCGGCTATTCGGGAAACCGTTTTATCAGGGAATACATATGATACCTCCACTGGAACATTCGATTCAGGGGTAAGGGAAAATGGCTGACGTCATTTTATTTCGTCCGACAGAAGTCTATTCGGAGGCGATGTCCAGTCATCGCGCACCATTAGGCCTGCTCTACCTTGCCTCGGAGATTGCAGCAAGAGGCTTTTCAGTAAAAATCATAGATACGGAAACGACAAAGAACTGGGAAGAGGCTCTTGGCAGCGCTATCGAAGAAACCACCCTTCTTGCCGGCGTTGGCGTTATGACTGGGTATCAGATCAGGGGCGCAATCGACTTTGCGACCGCGGTCAAACGGATCAGTAAGGTGCCGGTGGTATGGGGCGGACTGCATCCAAGTCTGCTTCCTGAGGAGACTCTCAGGCACGAGGCGGTGGATATCGTGGTTATTGGAGAGGGCGAGGCGACCCTTGCGGATCTTGTCGAAGCGATGAAAAACCATGTTTCCCCGGACGGCGTTTGCAACATTCTTTACAAACGAAACGGCGAAATCATCCATACACAGCGCACGGAACGTTTTCTGGAAATGGACAAGCTCAGACTGCCTGATTACAGGCTGGTGGATGTAGAGTATTATGCGAACCAGAAGCGGTCCTATATGGGGGAACGGGAGAGATGTCTGGATCTCAATACCGACAGGGGATGCCCGAATCGCTGCGGCTTCTGCTACAACCTGAGATACAATTCAAGACGATGGCGCGGTATGAGCGCCGAGAAGGTGTTGGACGCCGTTACCGATATGGTGAATCGGTACCGCATTGATACCATAAATTTCACATCAGACAATTTCTTCGTCAACAAGGAGCGCGTTCGCGCTGTAGCTGCGGGGTTGATCGAACGGAAGCTTAACGTAGTATGGCAAGCGGACATGAGGATAGACACTTTTCTGCAGTATGATGAC
>Ga0208373_1003208_pt1 | contig 16387 bp, 17 predicted proteins | sample RifOxyC2_FD_184036 | JGI IMG/M metagenome (GOLD analysis project Ga0208373, IMG submission 184036) | Soil microbial communities from Rifle, Colorado - Rifle Oxygen_injection C2 (SPAdes) | ecosystem: Environmental > Terrestrial > Deep subsurface > Rock core/Sediment | place: Rifle, Colorado...
TGGCGGGGTTCCTCCTGTTTTACTATTTTAACCCGCCAGACTGTTCTTATCTTTCGCTATTTTTGTTCCAACTTTAGGGGTTCACTCCAGTGCGAAATAAATATAAGTACAATTAAAATGGAAATTTCAGAAAGACCTACTACACTCCGCTATCCTTTGCAACATAAAGAGGCATATAGCGCGATTAATTTTTGGTTAAGAACCTTTAATTCTTCCTTCTTAAAAGCTTCAATTATGTCAACACCGGAAGGAAGGCTTTTTTTAGGCCGATTAGAAGGACAAAGTATTGTAGTTAGAGACGAAATTCAGCCTTCCTGCACGCATCATGTCACTTATGAAATAAAAAAAGGTTCCGATTCTGACACCCCGGATATTGTTGTTAACATATCACGAGAACGCGAAGAAGAAGTAGAAAAATTAAAGACAAGATGGATAAGGCGAGATGGAGTTGTTTGTCCTTTTGGTAAAATCATTTCCAACGGTAAAATGGACACTATTTATCCCCCCAGAACTATTTCTTTTGAGGAAGAAAGAGCATTGCTTAATCCTTTATTGGAAGATTTAATAAAGATAAGGCGTTTTTGTCACCCATACAAGATAGCAAGTAACAATATTAAAGAAATTTTGATTAAAATTACTGCTCAAGGAGGAACACTTGCCGCTAATTGGCTGATTTTTTTATATGAAGATTTAATTTTAAAAGTCGCCAATAAATTTTATTGTGGTAATGCTTACTTCCTTGATTTTCTTAGGCAGGAAGTGGAGTGAACCCCTAAAGTTGGAACTAAAACGTATTCCCTGGAAAACCAAGGAAGAAATGGATTTGATGGTTACCTCAAGGTAATTCTAAAGCATCACTTTATTACCTGTTGTACTTATTTAGACAGTTATGGAAATCCAAAAGGGAAAAGACAACTCCAAACAGTAAGCATGGAAGACATGAGAAATCCCAGAGCAATTTCTGGTAATTACACAGCTTCTACGCCAGAAAATGTTTTAATAGCAAAAGAAAGTAGTACGAAAATTGATCAGCAACTGACCCCTGCAGAAAAGCATCTTTTCGAATTTATATTGTCCTGCCTGACAAAAGACGATCTTTCTGCAGAAGAAGTAGGAATTATGGCAGGAAGTCAAGATATCCTACGATGTGGAATAACGCGCTATGCACAAAAAGGCCTCAATGACGATGAAATAACATTTCTTAATAACCTTAAAGACCAAATACCTGATTTATTTTCCATGCTTTTTGAGTTTACTAGAAACGGGATTAAATTAAAAAATTACAGATACATTCTTGATGAGTTGATAGATCAACATGTAGAAGATAAACATGTAGAAGAGGAACTTAAAGCAATTTTAGATAAAAGTGCACTTTCAATACAAAGAGTGGGTCAGATATGTAAGTCTATTTCTAATAAGTTGACTAATTGACAACAACTAAGCTGATAGGATTTCAGCCAACTTATAGCCATCCCTATCGATATCTTTTTTACGTTTGACGGCAATTTTTGTAGGTGTATCTACAACTTTATCAGACAACATGCCAACCATTATAGAAGTTTTGCCGTCAAGTAAGGCTCTTACTGCCGCGGCACCGAGCTTGCAGGCCACCTCTCGGGATAACGCGGTAGGATTTCCTCCCCTTTGCATGTGGCCTAAAATACTAACCCTCACCTCAAGGTCTGTCTTTTTGCTTATTTTCTCGGCGATATCATGAGCATGCCCCGCCCCTTCAGCCAAAACAATGATAAAACTTGATTTGCCCCTCTGCTCCCCTTGTTTTAATTTTTTTGTGATATCGTCAAGATTAAAAGGGATTTCAGGAATTAAAATTGCCTCCGCCCCACAGGTAATGCCAACATCTATTGCGATTGAGCCGCTATTTCGTCCCATGACTTCAACTATGAAAATTCTTTCATGCGAAGTTGCGGTGTCTCTTATTTTATCGATTGCATTAACTGCTGTATTTACGGCAGTATCAAATCCGATGGTATAATCTGTTCCGTAAATATCATTATCAATAGAAGCCGGAATATTGATGATTGGAAGTTTTGTCTCTTTATAAATTTGATAAGCCGCCTTTAATGAGCCGTCCCCTCCGATTACAATCATGGCATCTATATTGAAAGCCTTTAAATTCTCATAAGCTTTTTGGCGAACAGTTTTCTCTTTAAATTCATGGCAACGATGTGTTAAGAGAATCGTCCCGCCTTTGCTTATAATTCCGCTTACGGATTTCAAGTGTAAATCAACAATATCTCCGTCTATAAGCCCTTGCCATCCCCTTTTTACCCCAAGAACATTAAGCCCGCTGGAAATCGCACAACGGACAACCGCTCTTATTGCAGGATTCATCCCTGGAGCATCACCGCCGGGAGTCACAACCGCTATGTTTTTGATTTGTTTTTTTGGCATAACTTTCTAATCCCCTATCAATAAGAAATTTCATGTAGAAACTCTAATCTCTTCTATTGATTCATTTGCAAGTATAGTATGTGCATAAGCAAGGCAAGCAAAAATATCTTCAGGTTCTAAATTGGGATAATCTTTGATAATATCTTTCGTTGTCATACCTTGCGATAATTGACCCAAAATCATCTCTACGCTAATACGCATTCCTCTAATAATCGGCTTAGCTCCAAATATTTTCGGATCAACTGTAATACGATTTAAAAGGATGTTTTCATTAAACATATGATCACCTCTTTGTTTATTTAGTATACAATATTGTTCTTTTTCTTGTCAATCAAACGAATTGATTTGATTGCATACACCCCAGCATAAGATTAAATCGCTGTATGGGTGAAATTTCAAAAAAAAAATAGACCCTCAACTTGCAGAAAGAAAAATAGAACCACTATTTCCTGAAAACCCAATGATCTCTATTCCCCTACAAAAACAAGAAATTCCGATAGATTTCTTAGGTAAAGATGGTAAAAAAATATAGTTTTATTACAGTTGCGCATTCTTGATAAATTCGCAGGATTCATGCCCAGCGCATCGCCGCCAGAAGCATAGTTTTAATTTTTGCTATAAATGACTTTACCTGTTCTTTTTATTTCGCTTAAGATATCAAGCTCATTATTTTCTTTATACTCTTTTGGAGTAAATCCCAATGCTTCAATTTCTGTTGTTTTTGATTTCCATGCTAATTTACCCAACATGACAAGCCGCTGAAATTTATTTTTATTTTCAAAAACCTTTGATATTATAGCTAAATCAATATCCGACCATTTTTGGGATGTCCCTTTTGCATAGGAGCCAAAAAGGATAGCTTGGTTTATCGTCCCAATTTTGCTAAATTCTTCTAAAAAAGATTTAATGTTTTTTTTTAGTTTAGTTTTTTTATTAGCCATTGATATATCTCCTCTGTTTTACTGAACAATTTCTTTGCTTGATCTAATTTTTTAATATTTAACTTTTCTACATAACTGGGATACCTGCTTGCAATATAATACTTATCTATCTCAATCAAACTTTCCAATAAATCATTCGGTAAATCGATTTCCAATATTTGACAAAGTCTTTCTAATTTATGAATATATGGTGGTATTGATTTTTTTTCTTTGACATATATAGCCTTTAAACATTTTTCTAATGTTTGTTGGCATATAAAAGCGCACCAGGTATATCTATGCGCATTAAGCAATGCTTTTGCGGACAACAAATCTTCTTTAGATTGTTCCAGCCAATGCCTGACAACAAGTTCTGGATTTTTAATCATAATAGAATTATACTTTAATTATAAAGGTTCAACAAGACTATATTAACAGGAGTAAACATAATGTCAAACAAAACAATAAAATTAGACTACAGCAAATTCGGGAATATTAATCCTGCCTCGTTTAATGAAGAGTCAAAAAAAGTTGAGCGGCTCCATGATATTATTCTTGAAGGGAAAAACCCTCTACTTAAAGACAAAGAGATCGTAATGACCGGTTGGAAAACAGAAAGCCCCTTTATTTCAAGTGATAAGCTTTTAGATATAAAAAAATCCGCGGAAGAGTTGAGAAACAAGATTGACGATTTCGTCTCTATCGGCATCGGTGGTTCATATCTTGGAACCAAAGCTACAATAGAAGCTGTTGTCGGCAACCTGGAATTATTTAACCTCTTCTCAAAAGAGGAACGAAACGGTATTCCTAGAATTTTCTTTTTGGGCAACCATATGGATCCCTCATATATCTCCAAAATCTTAAAACTTTTGGATAACAGAAAAATCGGTCTGAATGTTATATCAAAATCAGGCGGCACAGTTGAACCTGCGATCGCTTTTGCTATTATGAAAAACTTGATGGAAAAGAAAGTAAAAAATCCATCCGATCTTATTGTCGCAATAACAGACGCGGCAAAAGGGGCACTAAAAAAACTGGCAGGTGAAAAAGGGTATCAAACTTTTGATGTCCCTGATAATGTCGGCGGACGATTTTCTGTAACCTCCCCTGTCGGCCTGTTTGGACTTGCTATGGCGGGAATCGATATTGAAAAGTTTATTTCTGGTGTTAAATTTGGAGAAGAACAGACAAGAACGCTCCCTTTTGAAAAAAACATCGCCATGCAAAGAGCAGTTATCCGATTTATCGCCCATAAAAAATTAAACAAAAAGATTGAGCTTATTTCTACCGGAATTTATGATCTAAAAGGGGTTGCTGGATGGATGCAACAACTTGGACCTGAAAGCGAAGGGAAAAAAGGCGAAGGGCTTTGGATATTCCCTGTATTTTATACACAAGACGCTCATTCAATCGGACAGATGATACAAGAAGGAGAGAGAAATATTATTGAAACATTTTTAATGGTTTCCGATCAGGGGATTGACATGAAAATTCAAAGCAAAGGGACTCCTGTTGAATATTTAGATGGCAAGAATTTAAGTTTTGCAAACAACGCATTTGTAGAGGGGCTACTCGAAGCGCATGTTGAAGGTGGTGTCCCTTGTATGACCTACACGCTGCCTGATCTTTCGGCTTTTACAATCGGTCAATTGTATCAAATTGAAATGAATACAATCGCATTAAGCGGATTACTGCTTGGGCAAAACCCATTCATTCAACCAGGCGTTCAAAAGTATAAGGCTATTGCGGATAAGAAGAGCGGGAGATAGACTACATCCCTCGAAGCGCTTTTACCCTTTCGGCAATCGGCGGATGGGTTGAAAAAAGGCTCGTCAGCCAACCAACTTTGTTTTCTCCTACAGCTTTAAATGGGCTTATAATATACATGTGAGCAGTCGCCTTGTTCGCAACCTCAAGAGATTCAGTATCCGCGGAAATTTTCAGAAGCGCGCGAGCCAATCCTTCAGGATTTCTTGTAATCATAGCGGATGATGCGTCAGCCAAAAACTCACGCTTGCGCGAAATAGCCAATTTGATCAACTGCGCGATGATTGGAGATAGAATCGCCAATATTATTGCAAGAATAAAAATAATAAGTTGAACCTGTCCATTGCCTTCCCTGCTACTCTTTCGCCCTCTTCCACCCCACCATGTAAACCTTAAAAATAAATCTGACAACAAGACAACTGTCCCTGCCAGAATCGAAACAATTGTCATAAGCCTCATATCATAGTTGCCAATATGAGACAATTCATGAGCAATAACACCCTCAAGCTCAACTTTTTCCAGTTTGTCCAAAAGACCGGAAGTCACAGCAACAACCGCATGATTTGGATCACGTCCGGTTGCAAACGCATTTGGAGCAGAGTCTTCTATTATATACACTTTTGGTTGAGGGAGCCCTGCCGCAATGCAGAGATTTTCAACTATTCGATAAAGTTCGGGGTTGTCGCTTTTTTTAATCTCTTTCGCGCCTGCTATGGCAAGAACCATTTTATCACTACCATAATAAGCAATGACGCTTATGATAATCGCGATTATGGCCGCAATGGCAAGAAAACTGGATCCGCCAACATCCAAAGCCATTCCAATGACCCAAGAAAGACCGGTTATAAAAAGGATAAAGCCTATGATAAAAATCATAGTTTTGCGCTTATTTGAATCTATTTGACTATATAAATTCATGATTGAGTAAGGGTTAAAACTTAACCTCTACCGCTTTACGCTCTTCCGCATTTTCAACTTCAAACATCTCTCTCATTTTAAAGCCAAATGAGTTCGCGATAATATTTGAAGGGAATATCTGGATTTTTGTGTTTAAATCTCTTACATTTCCGTTATAAAATCTTCTTGAATACATAATTTTGTCTTCCGTATCGGTCAAATCGGCTTGAAGACTTAAAAAGTTTTCATTTGCTTTTAAGTTTGGATAATTTTCCGCGACCGCAAAAAGAGATTTGAGAGTTCCTGAAAGCATATTTTCTGCTTTCCCTTTTTCTTCTACCCCTTGCGCGTTCATCGCATTGGCACGAGCTTTTGTCACATTTTCAAAAAGCTCTTTTTCATGCGTAGCATAACCTTTTACAGTATTTACAAGATTTGGTATAAGGTTATATCTTCTCTTCAACTGAACCTCAATATCCGCCCATGCCTCTTCAACCCGAACCTTTAATTTAACAAGCCCGTTATACATCGTAATCACCCAAACAACCGCCAAAACAATAACACCCAACAATATCCAAAAAATCATAAATATTACCCCCTTAATAAATTAAATTTTTCTTCCGCATGTGAACAAAAAGATATTTTCACCATAAACTTTTGTATATATGCTAGCATAAGTTAAAAGACAAATTCAAGTGAAATTATGAAAAATAAATATAGAAGTATATACAAGAGAATTTAATGACAATTATAAATGCTAGTCAATCTTTAATGCAAAAATGCAGGAGTAACCCTTCAGAAGGGTCTAAAATAGTCCTTTTGACCAGCAAAGGAGCAAAGACTTATAATCCTACATTTCTTGTAGAACTATTATTTTCAATAATGGCAAAAGGAAATAGTTTTTCTTGAAATTAAAGTGAAATTTTTAAAAATATGTTTCGAGAAAAAATAGACCGAAAAATTTCAGAAATTTAAAAGGGGGAAATTAAGATGGGAACAGGAGCCTTGCTTCCAGGGAAGGTTAGAGATTTTGTGTTCAGAGGAGGACGTCGAACATATGGGACATTAAACGAACAAAGAACGCTTACAATAAAACAAGCTCTAAGAGTAGCAACCCTCGGAATTAAACATTATTTACAAACCGAGCTTGCTATAAGAAATTTGTCTCAAGAAACTTATGTAGCCTCCTTACCAGCAATTGATTCTATCAGAGAATTGCTAACCAATGAATATATATACAGATTGTGTCCTTCTGTCAGAGATGGAATTGTAAATTCAATTTTAAATCAAGAGTGGAATTCGTTAATTGATGCACATTATGCAGACAAGATGTTCGGAACAGCGGGTGTTCGAGGAGTTGCCCATAGAACTGAAGAAGATGTTTTTAAAGTTTTCAAAAATGGATTAGAAATACCACGGCTTAGAGGCCCTAATTGGATTAATGAGTTAACTGTTGCCAGGGTTGCTCAGGGTATCATTCACCGCATGAAAACAGCAGGTGAAAAACGTATTGTTATTGGCTGTGATCCACGAGTTGGGAATCTTCAACTTGCTGAAATGTTAGCAAGAATCGCAATAGCAAATGATATGCAGGTGTTTTTAGCAGATAAAGAGTGTCCTTTCCCACTTTTGATGCATGCTATCACTCAAGGAAAAGTTAAAATTGTATCTAATGGCTCCAGGGGAGCTACTTTTTCAACTTATGATGGAGAAGCAGTATCACCAGAAGGAACATTAAATATTGAGGGTGCTGTTGGAATGTATATTTCAGCTTCACATAATGGCAGAAAAGATAATGGATTTAAATTCTTTAAAGGGGACAGTTCTCAAGCGGGACCAGAAGAGAGAAGAGAAACTGTAAAAGAAATTAATAAACTTCGTTGGGAAGATATTAAAGTTGCGGGTAGTCTTGATGATGCAAAGCCGGGTCAATTGGTATATATTGGCGGGAAAACACCTGTACAAAACAAAGGTTATCACGGTGCTCCCTTGTTAGATGTTGAAAAACAACATCGCGGTGCAATGCTTGAACTTGTTATTAACCCCACTCTATTGAGGGACATGGCTCCGAAATTGGTGTTGGGATATTCAGCTTTTAATGGAGCTGGTGGAAATCTTTTTCGTGATGTTGCAATGAATATTGGAATAAAACCTAAAAATTTCCTATCTGTTGATTCTTTGTTTTCCCCGGATGGAAGATTTCTACCTTTTGGGAACAAAATGCCAGATCCAGGAGATGTTTTTGGCGCGGGAGTTTTCTTTAATGAATTTGAAACCCAGTATGGGAAAGACGCTCTTTTACTTTTGAATGCTGGAATGATGTCTCACGACCCTGATGCAGATCGCGCAGCATTAATGCTTGCCTTGCATGGATTATATAAAGAAGCTTTCGGCGGAGCAGATTGGGTTTTAATTAAAGCTAATCTCCATTGGTCAGTATTAAACTATTACAGATTTTCAGCAATGGCAGAACAAAATGGAGGAAATATCCCTAATCTTGAAAAGCGATATGTTATGCTTTCTCATGCAACTACAGACATGATAGAGCTTGTTGCAAGGCATTTTGGTATCGCAGTAAAAGGATTAATGAAAGATGAAAAAACAGGGCAAAAACTTAATGTTCCCGAAGCTGACAGCCGATTTATAGTTGGTATGAATTATGCCGCGGACGCATGGAGGGTCTTTGCGGATCAAGGTTTGCATAACGATTCCGTCAATGAAGAAAGCAATGGTTTTGGAATATTTGGAAGTGCGCCATTGCATGGGCAAAGATTAGGACATAATGGATGGATATTAGATAAGGATGGATTTTTAGCAAGCTTATTAACTCTAGAATTATTTGCATATCTAAAATCTAGGAATATGCACTATTTAGATTATGTCGTCGAGATGTCTAGAAAGATCGGAACTTACATTGGTTCATCCATGCTTCCTTTACCTGAAACTCCCTGGACAGGGCCAACAGGCACACAAATGAAACAGTTATTACTTAATTGGGCTGTTGATAGAGAAAAAGCCTTCCTCCGTGGAGAAACAGTCAAAATTGGTGACAGAGTTGTTGCAGGTGTAACTGCCTACAGAACTAATAAATATCCAATTGGTTCAATGGTTAATCCTCCAGATCAAGGAGTTAAATCCACTTACTCGGATGGCTCATGGTCAAATGTAAGACCATCGGGAACTGCTAATCAACTTAGAGGTTATCAAGATTTAAGAAATCCAAGAGTTGCAACTGCTGAAACTAATCAAGCCGCAATCAAAGAAATTGCGACAACTGAAAGGATGGCAGTTGAGTACAACAGGGCGATGTTTTTGCAAATACAAGAAGATCAAGGGATTCCAACAGATAAAATAATTTAGTGTGATTTATCCTCCCCTCATCTTTTTAAAAGAGTTGGGGGGAGGCGGGTTTCTTAAATCTCACCTTTCTGCAATTTTTCTTTGAAATCTTTAGCTTCTTGAGGCATAAAGTTGTATAAAAACCGATTCATCTTTTCCAACCATTCAAGTCTCTGCTCTACTGAAAGTTTTTGATAAGCATCTGCCTTTTCTCTGGAATAAACATATCTATAACCTTTTTTATCACTCATTCTCGTTCCCCATATTTTTCCAAAGCTTCAATATCTGCTATATCCTGGGGACGACCCGCAGCAATATAATTTTCGGTCATTATATCAATACAAATATATGGGCTATCTGGATGCATAAAAGAAAATACCTGCATATTTTTTTCTTCTCTTAATTGTTTGAGCTTTTGAGCATCAGCTATAGTTTCAGCTTTTATAGGAACTTTAGGTACTAAGCCAAGTTCTTTTGTAACATCAACAAACTTAAGAATATTTTCTTTATCCATTGCAAGTAAAAGATCTATATCTCCAGTTGCCCTTTGAATTCCATGTAAATTGACAGCAACCCCTCCAATAAGAAGATATTTAATCCCTTTTTCACCCATTTTACTAAAAATATCTTCATAATATAAATATAATAGCTTTTTTGGCTTTTCAAACATATTACAATTATATCATAGTAAAATTAATCCCCTCCCCTCATCTTTAGCGACACGGAAATTCGAGTAAATTTGAAAAACCAAAAAATAATGTAAAATTTTTGTTTGGAAAAGCCGATATATAAATGAAATTTGGATTGCAGGAAAAGCTGGGATTGATGATTTTTTCTCAAATGAGGTAAGGGATTTAATATGAATAGGATAATTTCGACATCGGGACGTCCAGCGTCCTTGGTGAGATATCAAGTTTTTTTTCTACTGGCAAATGTAGATTGTGAATATGTGACATTTTCTTGATTGGGTTGAACCATTAGCAGAACGGGTCAAATCGGTTAATACTGTTGTTAATAGAAATGGAAAATTGTATGGTTACAACACCGATGCAGTTGGATTTCGTATTGCTATTGAAGAAGCACAAACATTGGCGGCAATGAATGAAATCACATTAAAAACTGCGGTTGTTTATGGATATGGAGGAGTACTTGGTACCGTGGTCAATGTTCTTCAATCCATGGATATTCAAGTTATGGTTACAGGCAGGCGTTCGGAAGAGGCTGAGATAAGAGCAAAGGCTTTTGGGTTACCTCCTTATGACCGGAAACCAAAAGATCTGTTTATAAATGCTACTCCTGTTACTAATCTTACAATAAATGAACTCCTTGCCATAAAAGATTTTGTAGAAGCAATAAAAGGTTCTCGCGTCGCTTTTGACCATACTATGCCTGGTCTGGCTTTAGAACATTTATGCAATGAAAAAGGCATTTTGCACATTCCCGGGACAAGGATGTATTGGCCACAGATGATAGCGCAATGGAAGTTATTTATGGCTGGTCATATTGCGGCTGATAGAATAGAAGGACTATTAAGAGAAGCTGATCAACTCGTAGCCCACCCAGCCCCCCTTGACTGATAAGTCTATCAGTGATACACTTATCAGTGACAGACTTATCAATTGGAGGATATTATGAGTTTTACACTGCTTCCTGTAACAGATGAAAATTTTATCAATCGAGAATTATTAATAAAAGAGATGCTGGACACGCTAAGAGATAAGAGCCTTAAATTTGGCTATGCATTGTATGGCAAACGGCGAGTTGGCAAAACCTCTATATTTAAAGAATTAGAAAGAATCCTAAAGAAAGATAAAAAAATTGTTCCTGTTTATATTTCTGTATGGGACATATCAACAAACTCAGTCAATGGTTTTTGCGACTGCCTTAATGAGAAAACAATTGATTGCTTTGCTCCTCATTTAAAGCTTAAGCATAAGGCAAAAGACCTCGCATTGATTCCTTTCAACTTTGCAAGAGATATTCTTAATAATTTAAAAATAAGTATTTCAGTAAAAGATTTAATAAGTTTCACCATTGCCAAGCAACCTGCTGATAAAAGCCCAGATAGATCCTTGGAGGATGTTTTTTCTCTTATGGAGAAATTATCAGCTGAAACTAATAAAAAATGCATTTTATTCATAGATGAATTTCCAGACATAATAAAACTTAAAACCAATGGATCGAAAATAGGAGAAGGAATTATAAAAAAAACAAGAACTATTTTAGAGGATGCGAAAAATGTTGTCTTATGTGTTTCAGGCTCAATAAAAACAACTATGAGACAGGCGGTTTTATCTTCAAATTCAGCCTTTTACAAGCAATTTATTGTTAAATTGATAGAACCTTTGGACAAAGAAAGCATTAAAAGACTTTTCATGCAAAATTTCACAGAAAGTAAATTTGATTTGGAAGCTTTGGACGCTATATATAAAGTAACAAGAGGATATCCATTTTATGCCCAATTTTTAGGGAGAATCTTACAAAAGAATAACTCAAGTAAAATAAAGGTAAGCGACATTGAAAATGGGATGGAAGAATTTTTGATGCAGGAAGGAAATATTTTATTTAAGGAAGAATTTCATAATTTGACAGATAACGAGAAAAATATTTTAAGGGAAATGTCAAAAAGGGTCAACAGCACCACGTCTGAAATATCAAAAAAATTAGCGTTAGAATCAAGCACAACATCAAAGACTCTCTTATATTTGCAGGAAAAAGGACTTATAGAAAAGGAAAAGGCTGGAGTTTATTGCATAGAAGATCCTATTTTTAATGATTGGCTATTAAAAAACATAAGTTGATTTTTTTCCATACAACTTCGCAAAGCGATTCCACCATTTGACATTTTTAATTTGTCATTTGTCATTCTTCCCTACAGCCCCCTCTGTTAATTCTATAGAAATCAAAAAAAATCATGTGAAATTTTTTTAAATTAATGATGATAATGTTATGATTGGAAAATTTTCAAAAATTTAAAAGGGGGAAAAGAAAATGGTAGTAGCAATTTCTAATGTAGGTGTAAAGCTCAGGGCTCAAGGAGTATCTGTACCTCATCAAAAAATATCTAGTCAAAAATTTTATATGACTGTAGCTAGAGCTGTAAATGTAAAACTCTTAGTTGATAATCTTGCAGAAGCTTTGACTTGCAAACCAAAAGAAGTAGAGGATTTATTAGCCTCAAGCGGCTACGATAATTTCAATAGAGTTGACCCTAACCATTTCGAAAGATTCGCAGAAAATATTTTAGCTGCTGCCATTCGAAAATTTGGAACAGGAACCAAAACATTACTTGGAGAAGCTGTCCCGCGTGAACGTCAATTACAAAGACTAGATTCGGCTTTGCGAAATTCTCTTGATGCTGAAAAAATCGTCAAATCTTTGGCAAGACAAATGGGTGGGACAAAAAGAGAAGCCGCTGACTTATTGCGAGAGTTAGGCGCAGTAGATATTGCTGTTATTGGTGCTTATGTTCCTGAAATTAGAGCTGCTGCAAAAGCAAAAAGACCAGAAATGGTTCCGTTTCAAATTCTAGCACCAGGAGAAGAAATAAGGCAAGTTATACCAGGAGTAAAAATTGGTATCTCTCAAACAGAAGTTCCTGTTCCATCTGCAATGGTAGAGCCACTAACAGAATTATTTAAGGCTCTCCCTGAACTTGTTGCTGCAGATAGCTTGCCTTCTTTGTATCGCGAAGGGATAATGGATTATTATAATAAATTCATGGCTGAAGTTAATCCCAAAATAAGTAGATATATTTTAGAACATTTTGGAACAAGAGGTCCAAAATATATTGTTAATTCTGGTATAGGTGGTAATGAACAACACAATCATCCATTTGCTAAAATGCATAACAAAGATTTTTATTATAATCAGGAAGCAGGTACTTACTGGATAATGGCAGACTCTCCAGCAGCATTTGTCGCATTCATAGAAGAACACCCAGAAATGGCCAGAGATATGAATACAGAGAATACTCTCTATATGGAATTTTCAAGGAGTGGTAAAACCGAAGAGACAGTTAAGCTACATGAATTTACTCCCATGGAATTCAAGAGAATTGTTTTTGCTAATTCAGGGCCACTCAGAGACTTAGCTGAAAGGGATGGTAACTTACGATTAGACTTACCAGATGATGTTTCTGGAAGATATGGATTTATCAAGACTCCTGTTCTCTTAGCCCCTGCTTATGTTGCTGGGCTTGATGTACATGCTATATGGCAAGCTTTTGAAGATGCAGCAAAAGCCTATGATTTTTCAGACCCACTATCACCCCCATCTTTACTTGCCAGATTTACTTATGCATCTCAACGTAGTCGTCCAAACACAAACCATATGTATTTAGGATCAAATACCCCTGTTCTTTCGACAACACTTGATAGTTTACTTCAGTTTGTAATGGAGGGAATAAATAAACCAACGAATCTTGGTTGGGTTAATAACTTTAGTGTTAGTAGGTATCTTGGGCAACCTCGCGATGCCCATTTAACCCTTGAAGGAATACTTGCAAATGCAGAAAAAATGATGGGACTATTTCTCTTTACCAAAGAATCAGCGACTATTCCTAAGGCAGGAGCACATCTGATAAATGAGAATATAGATCCTATTGATGAAGCTCATAGAGGGATGAAATTGGGGCAGGAAACCAATGCGTTAGGAGGAGCTAATGCTGAGCGTTTTTGCGACCTAGGTATGCTAAGTATTCTAATTGAGGCAGAAAAGATTACTCCAGAACTAATCCCTTGGATAGATATGCTCTTTGCTGACTACGTCGTAGCAACAGCCAAACTATATGGCATTGATCCAGGTTCAAACCCAGAAGTTAAATATGTTAGAGATACTTCTGCCCTTGGTTTAGTCCGAGTAGCTAAAGGAGCATATAATTTAATGTCAAGTTTCTTTACGAAAAAAGAAAAAGCGGCTTAACAGATGTTTAGCGGTTTTGATTAACAAAAATCGTAAACCTTGATTTGGAGATTTTTAAAATGAGTATGAATATTTTTGAAGTAGCTCCTAGTTTTTTTGGCAAGACTTTTTGGCCTCCAATAAATGAAAGGCCTTTACACCGTTTGCCTCCAACTCAAAAAAATGTTTCAATGAGAGATCTTATTGCCTCACATAAGGTTTTCTTTTTTGATGCCTATGGAGTTACTCGCACGCGCACTGGGCTTTACCCATTTGCGGAAGCAACATTGAAAGAGGTTCTTGCTCAGGGGAAGAGATTCGGAGTTGCTTCAAATACTGCGCAAGATAAGCCTGAAGACATTCAAAGAAAGTGGGCGACACAAGGAATCAATATCCCTTTGGAGTTAATATTCACTTCGGGAATGATGTTAGCCCAATATGTTAAAAACAATCTCTTTGTGGGTTCTCGTAACGTAATATGCATTGGAGACAAAACAAGTCAATGGTATGCTAGGCAAGCTGGCCTTAACCCTTTACCTGCCACAATAGCTATGCGTGATTATAGAGATGTAAGGGCTGTTATTGTTTGTGAAAGCCCTAATTCAAAAGCTCAAAGGACACTTATGGAAGCAGCAGCAAACGCACTTTTTGTAAATAAGAGAACTGATTTTGTTTTAACTACACCAGATCGGATTGTTCCTTATTTCCATGATAGAACACCAAGTGGTTTTTCTATCGGTGTCGAATCAACGGCAAAGACTTTAGCAGATTTAACTGGAAGACAACCAGAAATAATCGGTAAACCAAGTCCATGGATGTTCTTTTCACTAGAAAGGGCTTTATATGATATGAAGATTAAATTAAGAGAAGAAACCCTTTTTGTCGGAGATAATCTATTTGAAGATGGTATTGGAGCCCTGACGGCAGGCTTTCATTTCCTGCTAGTTAATACGGGAATATCTGGCGCTGTTAAAAGAGGTGAAATTTGTGCAGAAAGTCCTATTGCTCAACTTGATCAATCTATAATCGATGCTGGGTGGAATCCAACATATGAATTAGATTCGATTGCTTTGTAAAATGTTGAATAGGAAATTTTAAAAATGAGTAAAGTACTTATTATCGGTGCCTCCGGGTTTTTAGGAAGAAGTTTATTTACTTCTTTTGCCTCCAACCCCAACTATGAAACCCATGGCACAGAAACCCATGGCACATACTCACAGAGACAAAGGCCACAACTTGATCATCTTGATATAAAAAATCGCTATGATGTTCATGCTTACATTGAACAAATACAACCCAATATTGTAATTCATACAGCCGCAGTCCCCGATCCTGATTATTGCGAAACGAATAAAAAGGCAGCACAACAATTGATTGTTGAAGGGACAAAACATGTGGTAGGGGCTTGTCAAGAAATTAATGCACAGTTAATTTATATTTCAACAACCTATGTCTATGGAGGAGAAAAAGCCCCTTATAGAGAAAAAGATCCTACTGATCCAATTAATTATTACGGGAAATTAAAAGTCAAAGCAGAAAACATCGTTCAATTGCTTAGCCTTCCTTGGTCAATCTTAAGATTTGATTTTTTATATGGATACAACGGTGAAGGAATGCCCAATGGGCTTGTTGGAAAACTTTTATCAGGAAATCAGGTAAAAGCAAATTCTGTTCAAATGCGAAAACCTTTATTTGTTGATGATGTTGCTTCGGCAATTAAAAAAATAATTGGAGTAAATGGCTCCGGTATATACCATCTTTCCGGCCCTGATCAAATCACAAAATATCAACTTTGCCAAAGACTTGCAACCGTTGTTGGTGTTCCGGTAAGCAACATTTCTCCAATAAAATTTGAAGCTCAAGCAGCCCCAAGAGGAAATGATACCAGTTTATTAACGGAAAGATTAGATGCGCTTGACTTTATATTTACTCCAATTGATGCTGCGCTAAAAATTATTGGAGATGAATATGCTAAAAGAGAATCCTTACCCACAGCAACATAAATAAAAAGTTTAAAAATGATCAACCCTATTTATAAAACTTATTTAGAGTTCGCAAGAGCTGTTACAAGAAAACCTATCAAAGCTGATGAAGCTGTGATCCTTCTTATCCGCCATGGAAGCACCCAATTCACAACTACAAAAAGA
>Ga0208373_1003209_pt1 | contig 16383 bp, 15 predicted proteins | sample RifOxyC2_FD_184036 | JGI IMG/M metagenome (GOLD analysis project Ga0208373, IMG submission 184036) | Soil microbial communities from Rifle, Colorado - Rifle Oxygen_injection C2 (SPAdes) | ecosystem: Environmental > Terrestrial > Deep subsurface > Rock core/Sediment | place: Rifle, Colorado...
ATCCTTTCCTCCTGCTCCGCACCTTAATTCACATCAAAGCACTTGGAGTTCTGTTCTATCCTGCTGGTTAGGCTTTGGATAGGTCGGATTTTAACCGACTGTAGACGCCGAGCTTTTCTTGGCGCACTCATATTATAAATAATAGCTTTTTCACTTGGTGGGGCGGCTCTAAATCCGATTTTCCCACGAAAAGGGAAACTCAACTCGGAAACTATATTTTTGGGTGTCTCATTGCCAGGCTCATTTATTGGTAGCAATGGAAAATAATTTGGCAACACATATTCAAAGGATTTTATTGGATTTTATTGCTTGTTCATTTTTGCCAGATATAGTAAGCTCCACTACTCTCCCTTTGACCATTGCCTTAAACTTTAAAATACTCCCCAATTCTATAACTATTTTGTTGTTTGTTTCGTCCTCTAATTGTTGTACCTCCCATATCCCGTCCTTTCTTATATGGGGCGAAACATATAATCCCTTTTCATCAGCCCCTATCCTAAGCATAAAATAATTTTCTAAATTCTTTGCGCATAAGACTAAACCAAATCCATGTAGGAGTATTTTTGCTTCAAACGATAGCTCATAATTTTTATAGACTTTTTTGGTCAACAACCCTTCTGACGAATTGCTTAAAAGAAGACAACCCTGATTGAGATACTTATTGCCAATATAGCCTTGCCAATCAAACATTTTTGAAATCTCATCGTATTTTAATTTCACAAAATTTATTTCTTCCTCTTTAAAAATTTCAAATGGCGAATAAAATTCCTTCTTATATAAAAGAAGGCCCAAAAAATATCCGACTAAAAACAACCATGCAATTAATGCAATTAAAAAGACATTTTTGTATCCAGTGATTGTCATAGTTATAAAATGGCTTATCCAAGAATCGCTTCCTAGCCAGGCAAAAAACCACTTTAACAGAGAAAACGTTATCAATGAAAATAGGAACGAAAAAAACAGCACCGTTAGTGTTTCTCTTGTCAAATTGCTCTTTCTTAATTCCAGGAAGTCTTTTATATTCACGCTTTCAGCCCCCTCTTCCCCGTAACCAATTGGGGGATTAGAAGGTCACGGATTTTGGATAAGTTTTTATTTCTCTTTTGAAGCAGCAATATTTTCTGTAACACAGGAAAAGCTAATCTCTCATATTCCAAAACAATATTTCTTACAGGAACTAATAGAGTTATATTTTCAATCTGTCCAGCACTCATATTGGGCTGAGCTGAACCGCCAGCAAGTCGATACAATTCATTCTTCGCTTCTTCAGTACCAATACGACCCCAAACAAAAGAATAATATCCACTGTTTGGATCAATTTTCGCAACCCGCTGATTAAGCAACATTGTTTGATGTGCAGACATCCTTCCAACTTTACCTGCAGTTGCGCCAGTCATAGCAACAATCATGTCGCCATCTTTTAAAAAGTATTTTGCTAATTTGTCTGTTGCAAGCACAGGAGAAACAAAATCAACATTTTGAGTGTCAACCGCATTACTCGAGGTAATGTTTTTAATTTTAATTACTGGTATTCCAGTCTCCTGAAAATCAGAACTTTTAAATGCATAGCCGCTAATTACATTAACAATGTTCTTGAGTGTCTTTACCCCCCACCCCTCCGGTATCTTGCCATACTCTGTCCCACTATCAACCATTTTAACTTTTTCATGGCCTGCCTGCCCCGAGCGAAGTGCCGAGCTTGTCGAGGCACGAAGTCGAGGGGGAAACTTAAACTTCACAAACCACTCGGTATAAAGCCTTTGGGCCATTTCTTCCAAGATTTTGATCCGCTTTTCGTTGTTTTCAATCAAGTCGTCGTAAGTAGAGAGAACGGAGGCGATGCGGGATTGATCTTCCTTCTTTTTAGGAACAAAGACTTCACCATCATAAATTATATCTGCATCTACTGCAGGATAAGCTGCACCCTTGGCATTACTTGTTAAATAGTCTGTAAACGTTTGATTGGTAACTGAGTAATATAAATATTTAGGGTCGCTATTCTCTAATGCTCTTAAAACGGCAAAGCCTGTTGAAATAACCGTATTTTCTTTTGGACTTCTGAAATAAAAAAATGATCGTCTGTTTGGTCTCACGGTTGAAAGGATTATATCACCGGATTTCACTAACCGTTTTGCTCGGCTAGGTGCATCTTGAATATTCATCTCTTGAGTTTGAATCATATTGCCAGAACCTACATTTGATATATCAACATATTCAATCTTTTCCTGTTCATAATTACGCCCTATTGAATCGGGGTTTATCTTTGCAATATCTTTAATTTTCACTTTCTTAAAATTTGCCTTATTTCTTTTCAATTCTCAACCTCTACCTATTAAATCTTTCTGCCCCTTCTTCAACCTTTTTTTTGATTCTTTGACATGGTCGGTGGTCGGCAAATGTTCGGGCATTGTCCCGCCCAGCTCTTTGATGGTTTTTCGCACTTTTTTACCGACTTCGTGATGCGCCATGTTCGCCTTATCTTGGCCAAGAATATTTTCGCGTTTTAACTTTGCTTCCGCTTGCGTGGCACGGAAAAGGTTTGCTGCCAGCTCCTCACTGCCCATATGATCCAAAATCGCCGCGGTCTTTTTGAGCTTCTTCTTAGCATGAATATCTCTTTGTCTCATCCCGCCATAAAGCCCCATGTAGCCATAATCCTGAAAATTAGCGTAATTAATTACCCCAGCTTCTTTGGCTGCTTTGGCAAGGTTCTTATTATGCTCTTTCATCTCGTCACGCAAATACACGCGCTTGCCATCCTCAATTTGCAATTCATGCACTTCCTGCTTTCTGGTCTGGATGGCAAAATAAGTCTGGGCCAGGGCTATTTCCTCTTTACGTGGATCACCGTTTTGGGCTATAAGATAACAGGCGTAGCGGGAAAGAGAATAGTCGGCTACGGCTCTTTCTGCCCCAGAACCTATTTTAACCATATCGCTCACGCCGGCGAAATGGTCCTCAATATTTTGTCCGCTATTTTTACAGGATTCTTTGGCCCTTTCTATGGCTGGCAAAAATTTTCCGTATTCCGTATAGCCAAGCAGTTTATATAAATCACGCGCACTCCAAAACTCCTTGCCATGCTCGTTGATCTTTTTGATTTGTTCAAAAACATTATCTGTTGTAGCCATTTTTAAACAACCTCCTTCCAATCTTTAATTATCTTCTTTTCCAGCTTGTGTGATTCCTCGGTTAAAGAAGTAAATTCCGTCATTAACTCTTTCATCTTGGCGTCAAAATCAACAGCGCTGACTTCTTTGTCCACAATTTCCACGTAGCGCCCAGGATTAAGCGAATAGTCGTTGGCACGCACTTCATCTAAAGTTGCAACTTTTGAGCGGCCTTTGATATCAGCATATTTTCCCGCGCCCTCTTCCTCACGATAGCGCCGCACAATACCGGCAATCTCCTGTATCTGCTCATCGGTCCAGGTGCTGTGGGCACGGTCGATTTCAGTATAAATATCCTGGGCATTGATAAAGAGGATTTTGTTTTGTCTTTTTGTCCCGGCCTTGCGCTTATCAAAAAACCAAAGGGTACAGGAAAGTGTGGCGTTTAAAAACATATTAGTCCCAACGGATAAGATCACATCCACTATCCCGGCCTCAACCATTTTTTGCCGAATAACTTTTTCGGCATTGCCGGCATCGGTCGCTGAATTGGCCATAACAAAGCCTGCCCGGCCTTGAGCATTGAGCGCGCTGGCAAAGATCTGCATCCAAAGATAATTGGCATTACTGATCTCTTTTTTCCCAGTCAGCGGCAAACCAAGATAGTAGCGGGGATCACCTTGGAGACGCGCTTGGTCAATTACAATCTGCTTGTTTTTATCTTTACCCTTAACATTAAAAGGTGGATTGGCCAAAACAAAATCAAATTTACCTACACTCTGAAAGGGATCTTCGTAATATGAATTTGTTTCAGCAATTTTACCGGACAGCCCGTGGATAGCCAGATTCATTTTAGCGATATGCACATTAGCGGTTGTCTTTTCCTGGCCGTAGAGCGCGACCTCGTTCATAACCCGCGTTTTATTTTTAGCATGGGCCTCAACAAAATGAGCGGATTGGACAAACATGCCGCCGCTGCCGCAAGCCGGATCAAAGATTTTACCATGATACGGCTCAAGGATCTCAACAATTAATTTTACAATCGGCTGTGCGGTAAAAAATTCGCCGCCCTTAGCCCCCTCGGCACGGGCAAATTCGCCCAGAAAATATTCGTATATTCCACCAAAAGCGTCACCCTCAATGTCGTCGGGAATTTGGTTAAAATTCTTAAGCAGAGTTACCAGTATCCGATTGTTTTCATCGGCTTTTTTTGAGAGCGAAGTGTAATCTTGCGGCAAAACTCCGGCCAGATCGGTATTTTCCGCCTCGATTGCCTTCATCGCCTCATTAATTGTTTTTCCAATATCTTTGTTCTCGGGCAGGCTCATTAAGTATGAATAGGTGGCAATTTCAGGAAGATACAAGACTCCTTTTGATTTATAATGGTCGGGCGTCAACGGGGCTTGCCGTCGCGTACCCTTATTGTTTTTTCGTTCCTCTGCTATTTTTTCTTGGGCTCTTTTGAAGCGGACATCCGCAAATTTAAGAAAAATTAAACCAAGTATTGGCTCGGATATTTCATTGAGCTTAAGGCTGGAATTTGCCCTAAGCTGCTCTGCTGCAGCCCATAATCTTTCGTGAAGTTGTTTTCGGTTTGTCATCATAAGCAATGCTATTATATCACTAAGTTTAGAGGGTCTGCGAGCTAAAAAGTACGCTTAAGAGGCTGGTTAAATAATAAATTACACGAACCCTTCTTTGAATATAAAAAACCATATTCAAAGTTCAGGCCTTAATTTTTAATTTGTCTACTAGAGTCCATCAGGGGCAAAGTAAACTTTGCAACTACAACCTATTTTGTCGGCAAGGGATAAACCCTTGCCCTACATTCTAATAAACTTACCTACGCACCGTCACATATACCCCAGCAATAACAGCAGTCGCCGTGATGATTTTATACCAATTCTGCTGCCACCAGTCGGGCTTAGTGCCGGCCTCCACGGAAATGACTTGACCATGTCCGATGTCCGAGATCCGATGTCCGATGTCGGAAGTCGAGGAACCCATATAAGCCTGCGCTTCAGCCACAGACTTTGCTTCTTTCACATCCCAGGTATTCTTGCTCTGATCTTCCAAAATATCATGGGCTAAGATTTTGAAACGATCCTCAAATTTTTGTTGAAGATTGTCGAAGTCTGCCTTGCCAACATCAAGTTTTTCTTGAAGACCAGATTTTTCTGCTTCTAAACGACTGACATCTTTTGCTAATCCAAGAACCTTATCAGACAGTTCTATCTTTTCTTTCAGAATACCATCGTATTGGTCGCTGGGAACACCTTTTGAACGCCCAAACACAAACCATGCCAAGGCAAATCCAATCGCGCCACCCGCAATCAAATTACGCCAACAACAAAAACAATCCCAAGGGAATTTGCAGCACTCTCCCTAAAAGATCCAGATTATTTTCTGTAATCAATATTCCAAAACTGCTTTCGGATGGGTGTTCATTTATAAAATAATTCACCGGCTCAAGATATTTTTCCTCTAACCCCGTTCTTTGTTTGACTTCCACCGGCACCAAAGAGCGCCCCACCCTTACAATAAAATCAATTTCCCTAGCGCCATCCGGGATCCTAAAGTATGAAATGTCCGTTATTCCCGCGCAGCGGCGCAGCACATTAAAGATCAGCGTCTCGGCTATCCGCCCCTTATCCGACCCATGTAAATCAGCCGAAACTTTGGTAATTGCTTCGTAGAGCATCGTATCGGCGGCGTAAAGCTTGGCATGGGTGGAACGCAGACGAACCGGCTTGTTGGTAAATCTTTCCACCTTGCGGATAAGCTCGGTTTGAAATAATAAAGGCAGCGCGCCGGACAGAGTAACCCTGGTGGTTTTAATTTTTCCGGCCAATTGCTCTAAATTGTATTCTTCTCCGGTTCGCGCAAACGCATACCTTAAAAACTGATGAAAGATTTCCGGCCGGCGGATCTCTTTGATCAGCCGTAAATCTTCAAGCGTTACCCGCTGTACATATTGCAGGTCAACAAACTGAGCTCGTTCAACCGGATTCTGTTCCCACAGCTGCGGAAAACCGCCCGCCTGGGCATATTCATTGGCATATTGATTTAACAGTGCTATCCCCTCACGATTAACCTTTTCAATTATTTTATTGACTGCCTTTTCGATCGTTGAGCGGTCTTTGATATCGATCCGATCCTGCGATAAGGCAGTTAACCATTCTCCGGTTTCGGGATAGTGAAAACGAACCCATTCCCTAAAGGAAAATGGCGGCAGAGAAACATCTACCAGCCGCCCCAACAAACTCTCCAGGGATTTTCTGAAGATGGTATGCGAGGCTGATCCGGAAATAATAAACCGGATCGGATAATGCAGGTCAACATAGCGTTTTATGTACAATTCCCAATTCGGCAAACGCTGGACTTCGTCAAGAAAACAGAATAAAGGCTCCTTCGCGTCAGCCAAGCGTTGTCCCAAGACCTCTTCCCAGCCAAAGATTAACTTTTCAAACCCGGCTCCCTGTTCATCCGCCGGCAACTGCTGAATAAAAGGATCATCCAGTGAAAAGAAAAAGATCCTTTGCGGCACGACTTTGTTATGCGTCGCTAGGTATTCCATCAATTGGCGCATGAGAGTAGTTTTTCCAACTCGACGCGGCCCGTTAATAAGCAAGGCCAAGTTATGTTTTTCCTCCAGATGCCTGACACCAACAGGGAAATAGTCTCGCTTAAACTCCGGGTTATCCCATGAATAATTTATCTGATCCCACCACGGATTATAGACCCTTAAGGTATTATTTAGCTGGGCAACATCAAACAACCCTTCTGTTTTTGCTTTATTTCTAACCATTTTTATCGCTCCTTAAGCCATGTATATTATACTATACTTAGCTAATTTATGCAAGCTCGAGGGGACAATAATCAAAATCTTGCGTTTTCTTTCAGCCCATTTTTAGGATAAGACAAGTCCTGCTTCAATGGTTTTTCCTAGACCAACTTCGTCGGCAAGTATCGCACCTTTTGAAAGCGGGGAACGGAAAGCAAAAAGAGCTGCTTCAATTTGGTGAGGATTAAGATCAACTTGCGCGTTAGAGAGAGTTGAAGACAGCTTCTCCAAGCTATCTGAAGCACAGCGTTTGGTTAATTCATAAGCGAAATATTTTGCATGATAATCGGTAATATTCACTCACTAATTATACTACTTATGCACCGTCGCATAAACTCCTGCAACAACAGCAACCCCAGTCAGCACCTTGTACCAATTCTGCTCCCACCAGTCGGGCTTAGTGCCAGCTTCTACGGTAAGGACAGTGCCATGTCCAAATTAATTCAACGCTTCATTAACGCTTCAACCGGTTATAGAACCATCTGCCCATTCACCCAAACACCTTGACCTTTAGGGACATTTTTCACTTTTTAGGGACATGCTCAACAGCCTCAAAATATGCCCCTTTCTTAACTTATTTATGCTAAATTCATACTAATTATAGCATTAAAGTTAAGGGGACTGCGACAGCAGGTTATATGATATAATTTGGCAATGGAACCGCAAGACCTTAAACTTAGTGACTACAAATTAATACAAACTCCTTTTGCTTTTTTAGATGAAACAGGATTATTAAACTCTGATCGCGACCGCTTTTTTTCCCTGGGAATGGTTAAGTCCCCAAACCCGTATGAAATCTTAAACGAGATCGAAAAAATACGCCACAGGAATAACTATAATGAAGAGGCGAAGTGGACCAGTGTTTTTCCTAAAAACCTGCCAATCTATAAAGAAATGTTAACGGTATTATTTAATGCCTTAGAATCAAATAACGGCACAAAATATTGCATGATGATTGTTGATAAAAAGGGCAAGTATTTTAAAAGTCATTATAATGCCGACCCATTTAAGGCCTACGAAGATTTCAGCATACAATTATTAAAAGGAAATATTGCCCCTAATGAACTTATAGCCGTCATTGCAGATGAATCACCTGTTCCCAGCGGTTCTACTTATGAAACAAATGTCAAAAACGCCATTAACAACAATTTCCAGCGCCTGGCACTACACGGCATATGCAAAGTTGATTCAAAGGGAAATGACCTGTTGCAAGTAGTTGATTTGTTGGTTGGGGCAATAACTTACGATTTAAAAGCACATCATAAATTAGCCGGGCAGGGTAAAAGTATCAGGATAAAGTGCAAATATGAATTATTGGACTTTATTAAGAATAAACTGGGCGTAAAAACATTCGTTAAAGATGCCAGGAATTTGGCTTATAACATTAAGGTGTTCACATAAAAAAACAGAGACAAGCCATGGACCTAAAGTCGACGCCTGCCTCTGATACTATTATATGAAATTTCAGGTGCCCAGTCAAGGTAAAATCTGCTTCTATACATATTATCGAAACACCGAACTATAATCTTGCGCCCATTTCACCTATGCACCGTCGCATACACCCCAGCAATAACAGCTGTAGCCGTAATAATCTTATACCAATTCTGCTCCCACCAGTCGGGTTTATTGCCAGCCTCCACGGAAATGACTTGACCATGTCCGATGTCCGAGGTCCGATGTCCGATGTCGGAAGTCGAGGAACCCATATAAGCCTGGGCTTCAGCAACTGACTTTGCTTCCTTAACATCCCAAGTATTTTTGCCTTGGTCATGCTGGACAACATAAATAGGCCTGGGGGTTAGGTAGACTACCACTTGCGGCTTGTTGATATATTGGCTAAAGCCGGAAGCTAAAGTGTTGTCTAGCTGTTTTAAAGTTTGACCAGAAACTGTAAGACGGCCAAGCATGGGGAGAGAAATTGTGCCGTCAGGCGTGATGGTTTGCTTGGTATCGAGCTTATCTTGGCCGACAATCTTAACTTCGAGGACATCACCGGGAGCGAGCCGATATTCATCGGCTAATGACAAATGACTCCCGATGACATTATATAGAATAGTGTAAAATCGGGATCCCGACATTGCATTATTATATAATAATGTTGTCGGGACAATTCCAAATGTCAAATGAAGGAATATTAACATTACTGATATTATCTTTCTCATCACGAAACCTCCTTTTGTTTGTTGGCAAAGCTCGCTTTGCCACTACATTCTTATGTAAACCGCACCAAAGAACATAGGTCTACTACTGCCATGGTCCTTAAGCCTTCCATTTTGCAGGAAACTTTTCTACTCTGCTGATCGAAGCAAGTGGCTTAACAAGGAATTCTTCAATCTGCCTAGCTACATCACCCAGTTTTTGCGGCACATGTTTGAGGTTGCCCTTTTTAAGAAAGGCTTGCCATAAAGTCTGGCGATCTGACTTTTCATCATAGATTTCTTCGGCGAATAATGGTTTGCGCTGAGGCAAGGGAGTTTTACGATGTTTAAAAGTTTTCTTTAGGGCCTCAACAAGACTGTGCCCGTCAAAATTAAAGCGATGCATCATGAGCCAAACATCATAAAAGTCTTTCATACGACTATTAAGAAGACCGAGCTTAACCATAGCCTCAAACTTTTCACTTACGACACTTTCTATCGGGTAGCCTTTAAGGTGTGGCTTAGGCAAAGCTAAGATAACCGGGAAATTAATAAGCTTTGGTTTGGGATAGATGCTATCACCAAAGCCTACGTCAACCTGCATTGTAATGCGTGAGCGGCCCAAAAAACCCTTAAATTTTACACGGACCCCTTCATAATCAGCATCCTCTTTGATTTTCCGGCCTTTAACAGTTACCGGATCAAACTTGAGCCCATCCGGAATGACAGCAAGAGTACAAACGTCTTTGATGATTTTCTCGATAGTGGCTATTTGATTGTCAAAGCTGGCGGAAAAATCAACATCAAGAGTTGTTCTTCTCTCTGGTATTTGCCAGACAGTAAACATCAGCGCACCTTTAAGGATAAATTTATCCGCATACTTAGAGCAACTAAGTCGATAGAGAAATCTTTCCATACCATAATATTGCAGGAGTTCAGAAAACGGTCGGTTAGATTCTTTGGCTTTGTTTTGCAGCTGACCGCGGATAGAAGCCTCTAGATCTTTAATTTTCTTCTTCACAACATAGCTTCCAATATAGGCTGCATAATGGTGTTGACACGGCAAATCTTAGCATAGCGCATTATCTCTTGTGGTTTGATCCCTTTTTCTGTAATGGCAATTTTGAGGGCCTCCCGGGCAACATCAAGCCCTATCCTATTGCGAAATTTAAAACAGTCGGCTATTGTTTTGGCCAGGCTATAAACCTTAATTTGACGCCCTCCAATCCTATGTTTCTCAATTCCAATCCCACAGGTCTGAGGCGAAAAATAATAAAATTTAACCGGGGGGTATTTAATTTTATTTGTATGCATCCCACGTGCAACAGCAACATCCACATACTTAGGAATCTCGTCTGTCGCTTCGTGAAGAGCAAGTGCGGAAAGCAAACAAACTACCCCCTTGGGAACCTTAATAACAACAGCTGCTAGATCTGGGTTTGAGAGCGACACCCCCGTAGCCAGTTGATACAAACCTCTATCAAGTTTCTGAATCTCATTAGAATCCAGGCTTTTTCTGAGCATGGATTTATCAAATCCAGCCCCCAGGATTTCAGCATAGCTAACTATCCCATCTTTTTTCCTGAAAAAATCAATAAGCAGCTCGTTTTCCTTCTTCATAAATCCTCCCTATTTCTATGCACTTGTTGATAAGTGTATAGCTTTAGGCAAACGAGGTCAAGCTACATTCTTATGTAGACCACACCCGAAAACACGGGCTTACTGGTTTTAATCTTCAGTTCTGCTTCTTCGATCCTGATAGCAACTTCTTCCAACCTGCTCTTTAATTCAGCCAGCTTTTGTTGCTGCTCAACGGCTTTTTCTTTTGTCATGAGCAATTCCTTGCCTAGTGGAGTTAGATTATCAGAGCTTTGGGCTTCAGTAATCTCGGTCTTAAGTTTATCTGCTTCTACTTGAAGCTTGGCAAGATCCGCCCTACTCTTGCGCCGGCTAAGCTCATAAGCTTCGGTTATGGCCAGGGCTTTAATTTGGGCCTTGCCGGCAAAACTGAGCTGAAGCTCGTCACCCTTTTGCTTGGCAACTTTATAACTGCCGGGAGAAGCGGGAATTTTAACTTCCATATCCTTGGGCAGCTGAATGGTTCCGGAAACAAGACTGCCTGCGGGTATCTTGGTATATAAATAACCGATGTCCTTGTCCTTAAATTCGTAATTAGAAACTTTGACCAGTTCTTTGGTGTAGGCTACCCGAACATTTGAGGCATTGATGTCAGATGCTAATTCATCGCTTAGGGTGTAAACCTCTCCCTTATACAAAACAACAAGGCGTTTATTATCTACATCAAGAATTTCAGCTTTATCCTCAACCGACTGGCGCGTATCTTTAAAAATCCCTTTAAATTCAGCATAGCAGTGGATCTTTGATTGTTTAAACTCTTGGATAGCAGAGCCCGGGGTACCTAGAAGCCAGCGGACTGTGTTTGAAATACCATATTTAGAAATGGGTAAGGCTAGGAAAACCAAAAAGAGTAGGAACAGAAAAATAAATATTTCCGAACGCGCGCCCGAGTTGCTGCGATATTTTTGATCTTTAGGGATTACGTCTCTGGACTTGTCAGGCCAGAAGAGTTGGGAACCACGTTTGTTAAACATATCGAGGATCAAGTGGGAGAAGTAACCGATGGAAAAAGCTGATGACCAGCGGAAAAGATAAATGTCAAATGACAAATTAAAAATGACAAATGTCCCGCTTTGCGGGATCCCGCAACAATAATTATATAAATATAGAAGCGGGAAAGAAATAACTATTATAAAGAAAAACAGGACAGAAAAAATAAGCCAGCCGATTAACGAATGAGTAATTGTTCGATGGCCGAACTTGCGTTCCAGATAAGTTGAGATGGGATAAAAGATTCGACCGATTATTGAGCCGGGGTGATCGATATCAGGAATGATTGAGCCAAGAGCAGCAAAGATCAGCACAGTCCAGTGCAGGCTGAACTTGATGCCAAAGAAGGCCAGCAAGATCAGAGTTAGAAATATGCCAAATGCTGAGTGTGTTGGGGCTAGCATATTATCTTTTCATCCTCAAAAATTTAGTAATGGTCATAAGTCGCTGCGCTCCTAATGACAAATGTCAAATGAATGTATGACTGCATTGTGATTATTTAAATCGCCTCAAAGTGCACCATGGTACCCTTTTCTTTGCCGCTCTTATCTTCAGAAGGATGAACACTGGTTATCTTACATTCTTCTGTCTCCCCGGTCTTAAAGTTTTTAATGGGAACTATATCCCCGACCTTATAACTAGTTTTATCTATTGGCACAGTGACAAAAAAATGACCGGATAAGATTTTTTTGTCACTATCAAGCTTTAATTCTGTGTAACCATTATTACTCATTTCACATTTCTCCTTTTAGTTTTTATGGGTAGGGGAAGGGATATTGTGTTGTGAGGAAGGCGACCGCGAGCCTTATTGTAATCACGTAAAATCTCAAATTCTTTAAGATGTTTTGCAATGAAATCATCCAAATCCTTTTTTAAAACTTTATCGCTCAAATCTGCTCTTATTTTATTTCCCAACCATTCCCCGTTGTATTTTTTACGGCTTCTGGTATTCAAAAAAAGCACCTTAACAAAGGCATAAAATCTTTCCTTATCTAAAGGATGACAAGAAATCGCACTTTCTTGGTTTATCCAACATTTAAAATATCTTTCAACTTCTCTTGATTTATCGCCTTTTGCCATAAATATGCTTTCCTCCTATATTCTTCTCTGATTAATACCGGTTTTGTTAATAAAATTAAACAATCTATCAGCCAGATTAGGATCCAAATCTTTGAGAGCCTTATACTCTTCAAGTGCTAATTTTTTATCATCTTTGTTTAAATAAACCGGTTTTGTTAATAAAATTAAACAATCTGTCAGCTAGATTAGGATCTAAATCTTTGAGAGCCTTATACTCTTCAAGTGCTAATTTTTTATCACCTTTGTTTGAATAAACCGCCCCCAACATATAATAAGCCATAGCTAATTTAGGGTCAGCCTCTATGGCTTTATTATAATATTCTATAGCTTTATCATTATCCTCGGAAAGAGAATAAGTGGTTCCCAAACCCATGTAGGCTTTTGCAAAATTAGGTTTAATCTGAAGTGCTTTATTAAAAGCTTCAATAGCTTTATCCTTTTGTCCCCATATGTAAATAAGTCCTCTTTCATGGTATGCAAGATAATATTTGGGATCGATTTCAATAACAATTTCCAGAGCTACTAAAGCTTCTTGATAGTGACCCAACCTATTCTTAGCATAACCAATTCCATACCAAGCCTCTTTAAAGTTAGGATCAGTCTTAACTGCCTTTTCAAAACAAGCCAGAGCTTTTTCATTATCATTTGCCAATAAGTATTTGTTTCCTTTTAAATATAAAGCATAAGCCCCATTATTTTCTTTTGCCCAATCAGCTAGAGATTTTAATATAAGGACTTCTTCTGTTTTTGCCATAAGAGCAGCCAGATTACTCCCAGGTATAGCAAAATTAAGATTTTGGCCTCCCATAAGATACATTGAAGCCATTCCTATTACCTCACCCTTAGCATTAACAACAGGACTGCCACTTGAGCCCGATGATATAGGGGCTGATATTTGAATGAGTTCATCAAATCCAGAAAGATCTCGGACTGCAGAGACAATCCCTTCGCTAACAGTTTGCTCAAGCCCGAGTGGACTTCCAACTACAACAACCTGTTCTCCAACAAGGGGAATCTTTGTTTGAATGGTTAAAAAAATAAGATTTTCACTTCCAGTATTAGTGGACACGATAATTAGATCCATCTTAGCGTCCTCAGCAATAATCCCCTTTATCGCATACCTCTTTTTGTTCAGGGTTTTAACATCAGCACTATAGGCTCCCTCAAGAACATGGTAATTCGTTGCAACATCTCCGTTTTCGCCAATAAAGAATCCTGTCCCTTGAGCTAGCAATTTCCCATATTCATCATACGTGCTTACAAGAACTACTGAAGGCTTAACATCTTTTATCAGTTTCGTTAACTCCACCGATTCTGATGCTGAACAAAACAGACACAACATTAAAACAAACGATACCAAAAACAATACTCTTTTCATTTTTACCTCCTCATCCTCAAAAATTTAGTAATGGTCATAAGTCGCTGCGCTCCTAATGTCAAATGACCAATTTCCAATGACCAATGTATGTGTGCCTGCGGCGCATTATTTTATAACTACCTCTTCATTCTTAAGAATTTCGTTATCGTCATAATCACAGCCATGCCAGTACCAGCTAGAATATAACCTTCAAAACTATGACTGCCTAGAGCCACGAATCTGGAAATCATAATAACACCCCAAAGTATCAGTAGGATCGGTGTCCAGTCACGATATTTAATACCAGCTTCATGATAAACACTTCTAACATCATTAACAGAAACTAGCTCTTTATGCGCAACTTGATGAACCATATCTACAATCGGCAAAGGCAAGCGATCGGATAAGTTTAACAAGCGGTTTTCAAGCAGATCATAGTCTTTAACTGATAAGTTTTGCGTTAAGTAACGAATTAACTCTTTAGCAGCTTCGTTGCTTAAAGGCTTGAGCTCAATCTGCTTAAACTTCCACCAAAATGATTTTAGTTTAGGATTGGTATCTCGAGTAGCGCCGAGTATCGTGAAATGTTCCAGTAAAGGCATTAGGATTTCAAGGTCAGAAGCCCTTAGGTTTTGCAGATTGTCGAGGATCAGAATTTTGTGTTCAAGGTCAGAAGTCCTATTAGCAATAATATAATTTAAGATATCTTTGACTGAAGCACGGGATTTAACTTGTTTGCCCCAATCGGGATTTAGCTTGTCACAAATCCGGGTAAGCATGGCTTTAACGGGGCTCGGTGAAGCAAAATAGAAAGCTTGTGGCCCCAGCAACTTTTGAAAATGCCTTAATAGGTGAGTCTTGCCAACTCCAAGCTGGCCGACCAGCAAAACAGAATGATTATGGTTAATAATGGTCTTTATATCTGCGATAGTGCCGGCTCTGCCAAAGATAACTTCTTCCGGATTAACAGAAATAGGACCTTTAAGTTTTAAGATCTGTTTGGCTTCCCTTGGCTTTACTGGAAACATCTTAGAAACCGCGCGTATCACCTTATGTCTACTGTCCAAGTGTTCTGTGCTTGGTGGAGGGGAACTTTCGACTCCCAGGGGTGGCTGCTTGGCCTGCCTCGCCGGCTCGCCTCGCGAAGCGGGCAGGCGGGCAGCTTTAATATAGCGGCTGATAGACTCTGAATCAGTAATCCCCATTATCGCGGCAGCTTTATCAACTGAGACTTCTTCGGAGAATAATCTGACCGCGAAGGTATTGCGCAAAACCTGGGCATTAACACGGCGCTTGATCCCAGCTTGAGCAGCATACTTTCTGATCAAATGATCAATCATCCGGGGGGAGATACCCTTCACTTTTCCCTTGGTGGTAGTAAACAGATAGTTAGTACGGCTGTCGGGGCGTTCCTGGCTCCACTTGGCTAAAGACTGATAAACTTGATCATTTAAAGGAATATCCCGCTTGCGGCTACCAGGGACAGCCAGTAGTTTCTCGTCCCACTTAACAGAGTTAGTTTTTAGATCAACCAGCTCATTCAGAAAAATACCGGTGTTTAAAAAGAGGATTATGACAGCTCGATCACGCAGGTCAGAAACAGCTCCTAAAAGAGCTTTTAGCTCATTATGGCTGAGGTATTCAATACCTTCCGACATGGTAAAAATTATGCTCTCCCCTATCTAAAAAGTCAATAATTTGGCTTATTGCGACTTAACCGGCTAATATTGCTGAATACCCCCTCAGATTGCCTGCCTGCCGGCAGGCAGGTGCGGGATTACCGGTAATTTTCTATAGAAGCGTAGTATCTAAGGGGTCTACACCACTCAACGTTTTTGGGCCCAGTATTGCTCTATATAAAGATTCCCGGGGTCTTTTTTTACTCTAAATCAATAAGACCTGCTGTGCTGCGAGCTGGCGAGCAGCCTGCCTGCCGGCCCGCTTCGCCGCGAGGCGAGCAGGCAGGCGCGCAGGTCGTTCAATTCTTAAATATAAATTAAATATAGACCTGCTATGCTGGCAAACTCAATAATATGACTAACTACCAAAACAGCGTGCAGGTCATTCTATATAAAAATGACTTAGAAAAGTCTCATTCAATTAGAACCGGCGGGGCGGGGTTTTAGTGACCAAGGCAATGAGGATCGGAAAAAATATAATGATGAAGTCCGCCGAAGTCCCGACGAACGTCGGGACGCAGGCGGGCATTCCGCCTTAAGAAGAACA
>Ga0208373_1003210_pt1 | contig 16373 bp, 19 predicted proteins | sample RifOxyC2_FD_184036 | JGI IMG/M metagenome (GOLD analysis project Ga0208373, IMG submission 184036) | Soil microbial communities from Rifle, Colorado - Rifle Oxygen_injection C2 (SPAdes) | ecosystem: Environmental > Terrestrial > Deep subsurface > Rock core/Sediment | place: Rifle, Colorado...
ATACGGGGGACGCTTTTTATGACCTCGATCTTCCACAGAAGAACGGAATATATTTCTTAAGGGCGAGAGCCAGGGATGAGGCCGGCAACTGGAGTGAAATTTCTTCGTTCACATTTCATCTGGATGCAGGGACTCCCGAAGTGACGGCTGTCGATCCCGAAAAGGAAGATTATGTCAGAAAGGACGTTAAGATTTCCGTCTGGTTCAGCAAGGCGATGTATCCGTCCAGCGTGAATCAGGAAAATTTCATTCTGGAGAGGAAAGTCCTGGAAACCGTGTGGGAAAAAACAGTAGGTTCCGTCTTTTATGATACTTCGACCCGCCGTGCTGTTTTTACTCCGGCATCGTTTTTAAAACCTCTCGGAGAGTACCGCGTACGCCTGGAGAATATGGTTGATTATCCGGCGGGTAATCTCATGTCCGATTGGGAGTCCGGTTTCTCCGTCCTGCTCCCTGCGGAAGAAAAAGGAGACAGGACTTCTTACGACGGGGAATTATTTATTGAAATTGATGAGGAAACGTTCAGGGAAGAGGTCTTTATAAAGATCGAAGAAGCAGCCGAGGAAGATCCTGTGGTGAAGACGGCTGATGAAAAGGCCGGGGAAGACCCGTATGTCCGCAAACTTTCCGGCTACAGGACTTACGAGATAGAGGTTCTGGACAGCGAAAAGAATCCGGTCCGGTCTCTGGAAAAACAGGTTCTTCTGTCCATCGCGTATTATGACGCCGATGAAGACGGAATCGTTGACGGAACGGATGTGCGGGTGGACAGTCTGGGAATTTTTTATCTGAACGAAGACGAAGGCTACTGGGAACTGGTTGCCATGGCTGCGGATTTCATGGAAGGATCAGGAAACATCATGCATGGTGTTCAGAAGAAGGGATCCGGCCGGTACCTGGCAAGAATTAAAACGGATCACTTTTCGAAATACAGGCTGATGGGAGTGTGGCCGCCGAAGGATCTGGTAAGCGAAGTTTTTAATTATCCGAATCCTTTCGCGGCAGGAAGAGAGTCTACGATGATCCGTTATTATCTTGCGGAAGACGCGGATGTCCGCATTGTTATTTACACATTGATAGGGAACTTGGTAAAATCGATGCAAATTGACAGTGGGAGTGCAGGCGGCGAACGATACTGGAATGAAGTCCCCTGGGATGGAAAAAATGAAGAGGGCGAAACGGTGGCCAACGGCGGTTACGTTATAAGAATAGAAGCAGACAACGGGAATAAGAAAGAATATAAGATGCACAAGGCTGGAGTGCTCAAGTAAAGGGAGGTAAAAGGAAGATGGCAGAAGACAGACGGGATACAGATTGATATGAAAGAGAAGATAAAGAAAATATTCAGCCTTTTTCCGAAGGCGAATGTGAAGCAGGAGAATAAACCGCTGGAGGAGATGGAGTTCGAAGAACTGAATTCGGAAAGGGTGCAGGTTTATATGCAGCAGGAATTAAGGTGGAGTAAGGCATGGCTTCGGAAAGAAAAAGAAAATTTAGACAGAGAAAGGAAAGAGCTGGAAGAGGAAAAGGAAAAATGGAAAGAGAGCAGGAAGGCTCTTGAGACGGAAATATTAGAGCTGGAAAAAAAGAGAGACGATCTGCTCAAAGAAATATTCAAGAAAAAGACGTCTTTTCCGGAATATGACCAGGTGAAAAAAATGAGGGAGGAGCAGGATAATCTGTTTAAACATATCAGGGAGAAAGATGGGGAAATAGCGCATCTTTCCAGCGAAGCTAAAATCCGGCAGGGAAATATAGAAGAATTGGAGAGCCGCATAAGCAGAGAAATAGAAATAAAGGAAAAGATCAGTCTTGAGCTTGGGGAAAAAGACAGAAAATTGATCGTTCTTCAAAGTGATCTGGAGTGGCATAAAACAAGGGTGAAAGAATTGTCCGAATATGCAAAAAAAACCGAAGAAAAGCAGGAAATTTTACTTTCAGAATTGAAGGAGAAAGAAAATAAGATATCGGGACTGATGAGAGAAGTGGAGGTGCAGAAAGAAAGAGAAGGCAGTTTAAAAAGGGAAATGGAATGGAAAGGGAGCCGGGCGGCTCAAAAAGCCGAGTTTCTTGACAGGAAAACGAAACTGAAAGACCGGATAGGAGAATTAGAGACGGAAAAATCAAATTTTGAGAAAGAAAAAGCCGGTCTTGAGGATAAATTAAGACGGGAAGAGAGACAGAATGTTCAGCTGGGTCAGCAGTTAAAGAATGAAGCTGATAAAAGAAAGATGGCGGAAGAAGGTGCCGATATCTTGAAACAGAAATTGAGGGAAGAGGCGATAAAATTTTCAGACTTGAAGAAGGAACTGGAAGGAGCTTATCAGACAGTCGGGAAAATAAAATCCGGGGAAAAAATAAGCGGACTTGATTTTTCCGATCTTATCTTCGGTTTCGCGCATCAGATCAAGAACCCTCTCGGCGTTATTTCTTCGGCCGCTCAGCTTCGGCTTGACGGTGTTTCGGTCAGGGACCGGGATGTTTTCGAGAGAATTTATCAGAATGTTCATAATGCCGAGAAGATTATTGAAGAATTCCTTCAGTTTTCACAGCCGGTGATCTTTGCGCCGGCCCGGGTAAATCTCAGGCATCTGTTTAAAGAAATTGAAGCGATCCTGAACGATAGAGTTCAAAGCGAAAAGATAAAAATAGACATACGTATAGCGGAAAACATCGGGGAGGCTTTTCTGGATAAAGATAAAATAAAAGAGGTACTGCTTCATATCCTCCTCAATTCCATAGAATCGATGAAAAAAGGAGGGGGGATAGAAATTGATGTTTATACGGTTAAAGATAGCGGGGATCTGGCGATTGAGATCAAAGACAGCGGCGAAGGGATTCATCCGGACAACATAAAGAGAGTCTTTCATCCATTCTTCACGACCAAAGAAGGGAGAGTGGGATTGGGACTGACCGTTGTCCGCCAGATTATCCAGGCTCATAAGGGCACCGTCAATTTAAAAAGTGAGCAGGGTAAGGGAACGGAAATCCTGATAACGATTCCTTTTACTCCCGGCGATCTCGCATCCTGCGAAGATTTCGGAGGATCATAATATGGCAAGGATACTGATCACGGATGATACAAAGGACCTCTGCTGGGCCCTTACGAATGTTTTAAGAAAAAAGGGATACGATACTGTCTCTGTCAATAATGGGGAAGCCTGTTTGAAGATACTGGATACCGAAAACATCGACCTGCTTATTCTGGATATCCGGATGCCGGGCATGGACGGTCTGGAGGTTTTAAAGAAAGTCAAACAGATAAGGCCAGGTCTGCCTGTTATTATGATCACCGGATATGCCACGTTAGAGTCTGCCGTGGAAGCGATGAAATTGGGAGCGTTTGAATATATCACCAAGCCTTTTAATAACAATACGGTGCTTAATACGGTTGAAAGGGCTTTAAAAGAGAGTAAATTCAAGGGAAGAGAAAAGTTCATCCTGGGGAAGATTACCGAGGGACTGGACAGGAAAATCAGAGAAAAAAAGTGGAGACGGTTTCTTGCTTTCTTTTTCGGACTGATCGTTCTCGTCCTGTTTTTCAGCGGGTTCCAGAAAATGTTTCTTCCGGAGATTTCTTTTTCTGCTCCTGCTTCGAATATATCAGGGCTCTTTCTGGATCAAAAGAATTTATGGAGCTGCGACTGGTTCGCGTCTATGATTTATAAACATCGAATGGACCGCCGGTTAACCATAGAAGATCAATATCCTTTAAAGGGAATCAAGCCGGCCGGAATATGCAGGGACGGAGATTATTTGTGGGTAGTAGAGGCCTGGAAGAAAAAAATTTATAAATTTAAGCTGAATGCCGGTCAGCTGGAAATAGTTGAGGAATATCCTACTCCCGGGATAACTCCCTCCGCGATATATTTTGACGGGGAAAATATATGGAGCGGAGATTCTTCCCTGGGTTTCGTATATAAGCATGACAGAAATTTTAAGATCGTGGATTCTTTTAAATTTGCGGGGACAAATCCATGCAGTATTTTAAAAAGGGAAGATAAATTATGGATTGCAGATACATCTTCGAATAAAATATACATCTATGATGTCGGCGGGGATATTATTCTGAGAAGAGTATTTGTCCCGCGTATTTATGGCAAAACGAATTACAAGATATCGGGGCTTGCCGGGGACGATAAGAGTTTATGGAGCTGTTCGGAAGATTCCGATAAGATCTATAAACATAATTCTCTTTTTAGTAGGCTTTTTCCTTTTCTTTAATTTGACGTGATTAGAATTACCCAGCGGCAGGAACAGGTTCAGGAATTAAAACAAATCCCACAGATTAAACTGGCTAATTTTCTGGATCTTAAAGAAACGGAGTTTGCCGGGTTGATAAAAGAGGTGGAAGAGAATCCTCTTTTCCGGCAGCTGTGGGGGAAAGCAATTTATTATAAAAAACATGCAAGTGCGGATTTTTATTTCCTGCCGTTAAAAGAGGAAATACTGTCCGGTAGTCCTTCCTTGACAGGGGGCCTTTTTAAAAAGAAAAAAGAGATGGATTTGGCAAGAAAGATAGGATTAGAAAAATTTGAGGAATATTTTCTTTTCCCCGAGAGGAGTCTGGCCTTTGAAGAGATCGCCGTCCGGTGCGGTCTGCGTCCGGGAGAGGTGAAGCTTCTGATGGGCTTCGTCAACGACCTCGGGATTCAAAGTGAATTTTGTCGCCCCTCCAAAGCCGCGGCGGAATATTTTGCCCCATCCGTTAAGATCGCCGCAATTTTTAAAAAGGGCAGGAATAAGCTGGGAATACAGTATATACAGCGGTATTACGCCGGGGTATATAAAATAGATTATCTCCGGCTTGAGACGCTGAGAAAGGAAAAACAGGTCGAGGGAAAGAGTCTCAAAGAGCTGTTGAGAAAGTTAAATCTGATTAATACGAGAAAGACCGTATTGCAGAAAATCCTTGATAAAATAACGGAAAAACAGAAAAAATATATTATGACGGCCGATCGGAACCAGATGGAAGTTTATCAGCAGAAAGAACTGGCCGGAGAAATGAGAATCCATCCGAGTCTGATTTCCCGGTCGATCAGAGGAAAAAGCGTCGAAATTCCTTCGGGAGAAGAGATCATGGTCAAGGATTTTTTTGTAAAACAGAAAGATAAGATAAGAAATCTGATTCAGGAGGTGATTCGTAAGGAATGGAAAAAAATAGAAGACAGAGTCATTTCCGGCCCGCTCAAGGACAGGGAAATTTCGCAGATTTTGAAAGATGAACATCACATTTTCATAGCGACACGAACAGTGGCGAAATACCGGAAACAGTTAAAATATGACAGTTCCTTCAAAAGGAAAAAGGCAAACAAGCGGTAATGTAATTTGCAATAAATGACAGAAAAACAGATTGAAAAAATAAGATTATCGATTAAACGGAACAAGTCAGCCTTACTTGCGGAGAAACGGAAATACGGAGGGTTCGACGACAGCGCAGGCAAGCGGTACCACATCGCGGATTTATATCTGGAAGTGGCTGATTATGAAGGCGCATTGGCTTATTTTAAATGGTTTTATGAAACTTTCCCTGATGATGCGGGCAATCCGATATTATACTTAGACTGGTCAGTGGCTTTTTATGAGACCGGTAAAATAGAAGAAACCAGGGTCAATACGATAGAAACCGCATTTCAAAACTTATATCTGCACGGACTGCTTCTTGATAATCCGGTAGAAAAGATTGATAAGTATGAATTCTGTAATTATGAAAGTTTAGAATTTGCCAGGGCAATACTTAAAGACTGCCGGAAAGTAATTTCGAAAGGATATCTCGACTGGCTCAGGGAGTTTGTGACAACGGATGATTACAATGAGCGAAGATAAGGGGACACCATACTTAATTCCTTTCTTTGTTGAGGTATAAAAAGCTTAATCCGGGTATCGAGTATTTTCAGATCAGGCCGCTGCCTTAAGCCCTGATTTTGCATAGAATTGCCTGCCTGTTCGGCAGACAGGCAGTATCCGCATGCCGCGTCCCGTTGGGACTCCGCCTTTGGCGGTGACTCTCTAAGCCGTCAGCTTAACTTCACATTTTGAGTCACACCTGAAGTGTGAAGTCAGGCGTCTTGACATACAGTATTATTTACAGTACTATCAATAGTGCGATAGAGCAGCAGAGGGGGGTATTATGAATAACATAGTTTCGGCCAATCTACTGAAGACCCGGGGAATTTCGGCCGTCAGGAAGGTGACTGCGGGCGGAACGGAGGCGGTGATCACGGTCCGGGGCAGGAAAGAATACGTGATTCTGCCCCTTGAGTCCTACAACCGCCTGCGGGAATGCGAGCTGGAAATCGCTCTCAGGGAGGCCCGGGAGGACATCAGGAAGGGGAAATACGTCAGGGAATCCGTCGAAAAGCACATGAGACGCATAAAGCGTGCATAAGATCCTCTATACCGAAAGTTATATCCGCCGGGCCCGGAAATTCATAAAACTGCATCCCGGACTTATCAGGCAGTATGAAAAAACGCTTAAGCTGCTTGAATTAAACCCCGCACATCCGGCGCTGCGCCTTCACAGGCTGAAAGGGCCGCTGGCCGGGCTCTATTCCGTGTCGATAAATTTATCTTACCGGATCACTCTCGATTTTCTGATCGAAGGCCGGAAGATCATTCCTGTTGATATCGGTACTCACGATGAAGTGTACCGGTGAAAGCGGCCCTGCAATAAACAGGTCTTCTATTCCGTCTTTATCCTGAAGCCGACATGAAAAACAAGACTAAAAAAATCTGCGTCTACTGCAAAAGCGAAGAGCATCTTACCGTCGAGCATGTGGTCCCTATATCGAAATGGCAGGAATTCGGGGTTAAAAGAAGGGTGCTGGATAATAAGTCAAACAGGGCATGGGCCTGTATGAAGTGCAATTCCGAAAAAGGGAGCATGTCTCCTGCAGGGTGGTTTAAAATTCATCCGGAGTATAAGAAGAATTTTATACAGCAGGCGAAATATTTATCCGATGCGGTCAAGAAAATCATCGGGATATAGAAATGACTACCTGGTTTTCTGCGGACTATCATCTCGGTCACGGGGGGAAGAGGGGCGGGATCATTGCGATGGCCGGAAGGCCGTTTGGCTCTGTGGAAGAGATGAACGAAGTTATAATCAAGAACCACAATTCAAGGGTAAAACCGGATGACTTATTCATCCATGCCGGAGATTTCTGTTTCAGCACCGGGAAGGGAATCAATCATGTGAAACCGGCCCGGTATCTGGAACGTTTAAACGGGAACAAGATTCTTATAAGCGGAAGCCATGACCGGAGAAATAACGTTAAGACCAACATTCATTCGCTGGTTATAAACATAGGCGGGAAAGAGATCCAGGTCGTTCACGACCCAAAGGATGCCGATCCGCAGTACCGGGTAGTCCTGATAGGGCATATTCATACTCAGTGGAAGATAAAAATCATACCCGGCGGGCCGGTGCTGGTTAACGTAGGATGTGATGTGTGGGATTTTCATCCCGTGGATATTAATGAAATACTAAAAGGAGTATCCGGATTTAAACAGGCTGAAAAACCAGCTAAACCTTCTTCATAGGATGCTTTTGAAATAAATCTGCAATAAACCGGTTCTTCCTTTCGTCTCTATCAGCGGAGGCAAATAATGATTAATAAAAAAACAGATGAAAGACTCGAAAAAATCGATGCTCTTATGGACGATGACGAAGCGGCTGATAAGGTCATGTCCGAGATTTACCTGATTAATGCGGGTATCCCTGTATGGTTTGCCGACCTTTCGTGCATGACGGGGTGTTTTCTCTGCGAAAGGTTTAAATTTAACGATGGAGTTTTCAAATGGTTTATAAACACGAGCATAAGGACCTTAATGAAAGGTTTTCTTGTTTCAAGCTCTATCGTGGATAAACCTGTTTGTGAGATGCGCAAGGTAAAGATGGAGTCGCCGGTAAAAGTGTATGGCGACGGGCAGCAGAACCGGCTGTATTGCGAGGCCGGGAATCCGGAGCGCAAAAAAATAGAGGAAGATTTGTTCGGCAAAGATGCCAGTTACCGTAAAGCCATGTCGAAAGCAGAGGCATATATTAAAGGGAACGCAGAACTTACCAGTATTTTAAACCGGGAATGCGAGAAAAATAAACCGCTCTTTTTATGGGTCGGTAAGAATATCGGATATGCAGTAAACGATCTTATATCGGAGTACGGGGATTTTTCTGAAGAGATATTGAACGCTATTCAAGAGAGGCTGATGGACCTCTGGTGCGCGGCATTTCTGTTCGGGAAAGAAGCAGAGGCCCTCAGGAAAGGAGATACCGATGTCCGGGCGCAATAAATTCAAACCGGATTACGTCTTATATACCGGAGGATGAAAATGATAACAGCAGGCAGACAGGTTTTCCGGTTCGGGAACAGGTTCATCACAGGCCTATCGTTTATCGTCACGTTCCTGGGATTCTGGGGAAATACAGAACGGTTCTGGATTCATTGTACTGGCGGAAAACACCTGGGGGCGAATTTCAGATAATCCGAATCCCTTTACGGACTATTTCTTTGACAAAGGGAAACGAAAGTCTGAATTCGTCAGGCGAATAGGGATGAATTTCGATATCGGAATTGAATTTGAGAAGGTAGGGGTTTAGTTTCTGGCGATCCCGGAATTTGAATCCTGTAAAAGAGTCAGAAACTATTGCCAGGTCAATGTCGCTGCCGCTAACGGCTCTGCCGGAAACGTGGGAACCGAAAAGGTAGGCTGACTTAATCTTGATGACGCCGCGGGCCTTTAACTCTGCGCAGATTTTTTTGACGGCGGTAATTATATTCTCTTTTTCAGCCACAGATAAAGCTCCTCTATTTTTTTAAAATATTTCGCAGTGAAACGTTTATTGCACATTTTGTAGAATTTCAATTTATAGTCGGGATAGCGGACCTCCAGGTTGAAGTCATTGATATCCATGAGAAAAAGTTTCTGATCTTCGGAGAGAATCACCCGTGTTTGTTCCGCCAGCTTGACCAGATTATGGACTCGCGGCGGAAAATTGTTGGAATTGTCTCTCACCCAGAAGGCTTTCAGGACTTTTTCAATGACGAGATGACCTATAAAGAGGGACCAGTCGTACTTTTTGGTTTGAAACATGCCCCGGGCGGTCTCCATATCGTGTCTGGCTGAATCAAGCCAGTATTTTATGTGATTTGATTTTTTCATTTTTCTGCAATTATTATAACATATGTATGATTGAAAAGTGCGGGGGCTTTTTTAGCCGGCAGTGTCAGAAATCTTTTGCAGGAATTGTTCATTATGCTCTGCAATAAACCGCCGCTTTCTTTCGTCTTATATGTCAGAGGATGAAAATGATAACAGCAGGCAGACAGGTTTTCCGGTTCGGGAACAGGTTCATCACAGGCCTATCGTTTATCGTCACGTTCCTGGGATTCTGGGGAGACGATATTCTCCGTCTTATGAAAAAGACGTACAGGAACCGGATGAAATCACTGATAGGCCGCAGAGCAGAAATCCGTATTATAGGAGACGAACAGAATATCATTACAGGCCGGATATCCGGGATGGACAGGGATTTTCTCGTAGTGAAGAATTCTGACCGGATGCGGTTCATAAATATTAACCAGATAAAGATATTGGACGCGGAAAGCGAAGGAGGAGATAATGTTTAGTCTTCCTGTTCTTGGAGTCGGAACTGTTTTGTTTGCGATTGTGCAGATAAGCATTTTCAGGTCTATGCCCCGGGGTTTCAAAAAATTCTGCGTCTTTTTTCCGCTTCTGGGAGTGATTATTAATTTCGGATTCAGCTTCCTGATACTGCTGTTTACCGGGACCGCCTCGTTCACGGGGGTAATGAACACTTTTTCCAGTGTTCTTGTAGGTTTTTATTTGTTAGGTTACAGGGAGACGCATGGAATTAAACAGATGGTATGGAAAGCCAAAGGGCTTCTGCGCTGGCCGGTGATAATTGAGAATAGTCCCAGACCCAGGGGATTTTTAGGCTCGATATTTTAGGAGGCGAAAATGGATAAAGTCATGGGTCTTTATGAGGATGTTGTCGGCCCCCGGTTCAAAAAAATGATTTCGGAATTCGAATATGCGCTGAAACAGATGAAGGATGAGAACTGGGCCCAGATCAGCGGAAGGGTTATAAGAAGGGCCTGGTCGCTCTCTTACGCTAAAGGATTCTTTTCCTGGGCGGGAAAAACTTCGGTGAAAATATGGAACTGGGCCAGGAAGAAAAAGGAAGCATATTCTGCTGATTTTAACGGAGAGAAGTCCCGGGATCTTGAACTTGCAAAGGAGAAGCTGGAGCAGGGGAAGGAATGGGCCCTTGAGACGGGCCGGGCGGCCCAAGAGATGATCACTGACAAAGAAAAGAGGGATGAGGCGGTCGGGAAGGCGAAGGAATTCATTCAGGGTGTAAAAGAAGGAGCTAAAGAGACCGCTTTAAATTTGAAAGAAACCGTATCAAATCTTTCGGGAAGCGGGCGGAAGCAGGTTTTTGCCGAATCGCTCCTATACGGGCTTACGTTCATGGGTTCGTTTCTCGTTTTGGGAGGAGGAACGGATCTGGAAGGCGGAGCTCCAGACATGGATATGATGGCAGGCCGGATGATTAATTCAAGATCGGGTTTAAAATATCACAGGAATATCCTCTCCCATACAATTGTGCTTGCTCTGGGAGTTGAATTTTTCCTGAGGGTGCTGTTTTCGATATCGGCGGAAATACACCGCTATCTTCCCGGGGAACATGATCCGCTCTGGGACGAGTTCAGGAGAATCGGGGAAAACGTGGAGAAGTACATGGTTTCCGGGGCTTATTTCGGAATAGGGATGCATCTGCTCAAAGATTCCAACCTGTGGCAGAACGGGTTTGCATCCAGAACAAAAGCATTTGTAGGCCTGCCGGCAATGGCTGATAATGCGCATCAGGCCGTCCTGGGGGCAAACGGTGTTTTTGCAGGGGTCTTATCTGCCGCTGTTTTACAGGAAAAGGCAGATAATAAATAGAGGAGGGGTTATGTCAAGATTGATCAGGTATTTGCTGATGGGAACAGGATTGATGGCTGTTTTCGGTTATAGAAAATACAAAACAGACCCGGAATTCAAGAAGAAAGTGGACGAATTCGTCAGTAAAGGAAAAGATATGAAGGATGCCTTCTGCGCCGCCTTTGCCGAAGCTGTAAAAGAAAATGAGAATGTAGGAAAGAGTAGTTAGTATAGGAACATTTTTTAAAAATTAGGAGCGAATAGGGTTTCGGGCTAAAATGAATTTACCATGAAAAAAGAAATTGACAGTTTCAAATTTCATGGTATAATATAATCATGATTAAGAGGGAAAAATTAAAACACCTGGTACGAAATGCTTTAAAAAGAAGCAGGGCTGTTGCTCTGCTGGGCCCCAGGCAGTGCGGGAAGACGACGCTGGCCCGGGAATTTGTCGAAAATACTTCTCCGAATTATTTCGATCTGGAAGATCCTGAAAGTCTTGCTCGTCTCTCGAATCCCAATATGGCGTTGGGACAGCTCAGAGGACTGGTAGTTATTGATGAAGTGCAGCGCCGGCCGGATCTATTTCCGGTTTTGCGTGTTTTGCTGGATCGTAAGCCGCTGCCGGCCAGGTTTCTTATTCTGGGCAGCGCTTCTCCTGATTTATTGAGGCAATCATCCGAGTCTCTGGCGGGTAGGCTGGAATTGATGGTTATGGATGGTTTTGGTCTTGAGGAGGCAGGATTCAGAAATTATTCCCGCCTCTGGGTGCGGGGCGGTTTTCCGTTGTCGTTTCTCGCGAGGAGTGATGCTGACAGTTTCATGTGGAGAAAGAATTTCATTCAGATGTTTCTTGAGCGCGATCTGCGCAGGCAGGGGATTAGTATTCCGTCTATAGCTCTGCATAGATTCTGGACGATGCTGGCGCACAGCCACGGGCAGATATGGAATGCCGCCGAGCCGGCACGTTCGCTGGGATTATCCCAGCCTACAGTGCGCCATTATCTAGATATATTATCAGGAGTCTTTATGGTGCGCCAGCTTCAGCCCTGGCATGCAAATATCAAAAAAAGACAGGTAAAAGCTCCAAAAATTTATATAAGAGATACAGGTATTCTCCATGCTTTGCTGGGTTTGAAAACTGAATCAGAGCTGCTGGGACATCCGCGCTGCGGCGCTTCCTGGGAGGGGTTTGTTCTGGAAGAAGTGATCAGGTCTGTGCGTCCTGACGATGTTTATTTCTGGGCTACTCATAACGGAGCGGAAATAGATATGGTCTTCTCGAAAGATGGATCTCTCTATGGAGTTGAATGCAAACGCGCCGATGCTCCCGGGATGACCCCCTCGATAATGAGGGCTCTTGAGGATCTGAAGTTACGTCGGGCGGCTGTAATTTATCCCGGTTTGCGCAGGTATTCCCTTCACAAACAGGTTGAAGTTGTGCCGGCGCCGGCTGTTTCAGGCGGGATGAAGGAACTCTTTGGCGGGCGTTACGCATAACGGCAGAGTATTTCCTGAGTATTTCCTGTTGACTTTAAAAATGCGTTTAATTATAATTGTTTCCCATGACGGTTAGCAGACAGCAGTCATAATGGAAAAATACTGGAGACGGAACTTTCAGATCCGCTCGCCGCAAGTCAGGGTAATTGACGAGAACGGAAAACAGCTGGGGGTGCTCACGACGAGAGACGCCGTAAACTCGGCGATGAACAAGGGCTACGATCTGGTCGAGGTCGCTCCCGAGGCGCAGCCTCCGGTCTGCCGGGTGATGGAATTTTCGAAGTTCCTGTACGAACGGCAGAAGAAAGAGAAAGAGGCCCGCAAGCACAGCCGTCATACCCAGTTGAAAGAGATACGGTTCCGGCCGAAGACCTCGGAACACGACCTGGAGACCAAGCAGAAAAAGCTGCTTGAATTCATCGAAGCGGGCCACAAGGTGAGAGTCGTGCTTTTCTTCAGGGGAAGGGAGAAGGAATTCATGAGCGAGGGATCGAAAAAAATGGGACATCTTCTGGAACTGATGCAGGAGAAAGCGAAGGTAGAGCGGCCTCCGATAGTCGAAGGGAACAGGCTCGTTGCGGTTCTGATGCCCAAATAGGAGGAAGATTGAAAACGCACTCAGGAGCTAAAAAAAGATTCAAAATCACCAAAAAAGGGAAAGTCATGTATAAGTCGGGATTCAGGGGGCACATGCTGACCAAGAAAGCGAAAGCCCGCAAGAGAAGGCTCAGGAGAAAAAACATCTTGTGTCCCACGGACGCGAAGAAAATCAAGAAGCTGTTTGCTTAAGGAGGAGTCATGGTGAGAGTAAAGCCGGGAAAGGAAACACGGCGGCGGCATAAAAAATATCTCAAACTGGCAAAGGGAAATTACGGAGCCAAATCGAGGCTATACCGCCAGAGCCGGGAGGCGGTGGAGAAAGGGCTCCAGTACGCCTACAGGGACCGGAGGCAAAAAAAACGCGAGTTCCGCTCCCTGTGGATCAACAGGATCGGAGCGCTTTCAAGGATCGAGGGAGTCAGTTATTCCAGGCTCGTCGCAGGGTTGAAGAAAGCCAATATTCTGATCAATCGCAAATATCTGTCGGAACTTGCCGTTTCCGATCCGGAAGCTTTCAGAAGCATCGTCCAGCTGGCCGGGAATTAGCCCGGAAGGTATTTTTCAACCATGGACTGGCTGAGAGAAGCGGAAAGGGCACGCAAGGAATTTTATACTCTACTGGCTCAGGCCGATACCCCTGAAAGGCTGGAGAATATCCGTATCCTTTTTATGGGAAGGAGAGGGAAGGTAACGCGCACCCTCCGGATGCTTGCCGAACTCTCGATCGAGGAGCGCCGCCGCGTAGGAGAGGTCTTCAACCGCCTGAAAGAGGAATGCGAACAGAAGATCGACGAGGCCTCTAACCGGTTTTCATCAAAAAGCGAAAGGGGGCCTTCTTTCGACGTGACTCTTCCCGGGAAACCGTTCCCCCGCGGCAGGAGACATCCGCTGACGATCCTGGAAGACGAGATCAGGGATATCTTTGTTTCTCTGGGATTCGAAGTGGCCACCGGGCCCGACGTCGAAGACGATTATCACAATTTTACCGCGCTCAATATTCCCGACGAGCATCCTGCCCGGGAAATGTGGGATACTTTCTATCTTCAGGAAAAAGAGCAGCGTCTTCTGAGAACTCATACCTCTCCCGTGCAGATCCGGATCATGGAGAAGTCGAAGCCTCCGTTGGCGGTGATCTCTCCGGGAAAGTGCTACAGGCGCGACGCGGTGGATGCCCGGCACAGCCCGGTTTTTCACCAGATAGAGGGACTCTGGGTGGATAAAGGGATCACGTTCGCCCATCTTAAAGGGGTTCTGGAATACCTGGTGAAAAGATTATTCGGGCCGGAGGCTACCCTGCGGCTCCGTCCTTCTTTTTTCCCGTTCACGGAACCGAGCTGCGAGGTCGATCTCGACTGTCTGAAATGCAGGGGTAAAGGATGCGAGCACTGCGGATTCAAGGGGTATCTTGAGGTGCTGGGCGCCGGCCGGGTGCATCCGCAGGTTTTCAGAAACGCCGGCTACGACGCGGAAGTGTGGAGCGGCCTGGCCTTCGGGCTGGGGCTGGAGCGGATCGCGATGGTTCTGTACGGTATCGGCGATATCCGCCTGTTCCTGGAAAACGATCTGAAGTTCCTGAGGAGTTTCTTATGAGAGTCCCGTATAAATGGCTCCTGGAATTTCTCGACTGGCAGAAGACCCCCCAGGAATTGACCTCTCTTCTTACGCTTTCAGGGTATGAAACGGTCTGGGCCGAATCCAGTTCGGGAAAACTGGAAAATGTCGTTACGGCGGAAGTGATAAAGGTGATGAGTCATCCCAATGCGGCGGAGCTGAAAGTATGCCTGGTCAGCGACGGAAAACAGATATTTTCGGTGGTTTGCGGCGCGCCCAACGTCAGGAAAGGAATGAAGGCCGCTCTCGCCCGTCCCGGAGCGGCGCTGCCGACCGGACAGGCGATCAACAAGCTGAAGATCCGCGGTCAGGTTTCCAGCGGCATGCTGTTGTCGGAATCCGAGCTGGGGTGGGGGAAAGACCACACAGGCATATATGCTTTCCCGGACGATACTTCTCTGAATAAGGATGTGAACGAGTTCGTAAAAAAAGAGCAGGAAACGCTGGAAATGGAGATTACGGCAGACCGCCCCGATCTTCTCAGCATTTACGGAGTGGCTCGTGAAGTCAGCCTGCTTTCCGGAACGCACCTGAGGGTATGGCAGGGAGAGAAAATTACGGATCAGGAAGACCGGGCCGGGCAGGAAAAAACCGTTGACCTCCGGTGCGGGAAAGAAGCCCCCTTTTATTCAGGAAGAATAATAAAAAACGTCAAAGTCTCTTTTTCGCCGGACTGGCTGAAGAAAAAGATAGAAATGCTGGGGCTGAATCCCGTCAACAACATAGTAGACATCACCAATCTCCTTCTTTTCCAGCTGGGCCAGCCTCTGCATGCCTTTGATCTCGACAGGATAGAAGGCGGAATTGCCGTCAGGGAAGCGTCAAAGGGCGAAAGAGCCATTCTTCTCAACGACCGGGAATACCACCTGTCGGGGGGAGAGACCGTCATTGCCGACGAAAAAAAAGTGCTTGCTCTGGCCGGGATCATGGGAGCCCGGGATTCAGCCGTGACACATGAGACCCGGAACATCTTTCTGGAGAGCGCCTTTTTTTCTCCTCTTTCCGTGCGGAGGACTTCCAGGAGATACTCTCTGGGTTCTGATTCTTCGTACCGTTTTGAGAGGGGAGTGGATCCGGAGGCCGTAGTGAAAGTCCTGGACGAAGCTGCCGTCATGATTTCAAAAATCTGCGGAGGAGAGATCGTTCCCGGAAGAATCGAAAAAGGGAATATCCCGTCCGTCCCGGCTGTCATCAATATAAAAAAAACGGCTCCGAAGGAAATCCTCGGCTTCGAAGTTTCTTCTCAAGAGCTGCGGGAGATTCTGCACAAGCTCGGCGGGATTGCCGAAGAGACCGATAAGGAATTTGTTTACCGCCCGCCTTCGCACAGGGGGGATCTCAGAGAAACGGTGGATGTCATCGCCGAAGTGGGGAGGATTGCCGGTTACGGCAAGATTCCGTCGCTCCTTCCTCCCCTCACCTGGGTTCCGCGCGGAAAAAACGTTCAGGAAGACAGGAAGGAGAACCTCATCAGGCGGTTCACGGGTCTCGGATTTCAGGAAGTGAGAAATTCGCCGCTCATCGAGGAAGGCACCGTTTCCCGGTTTTTTCCTGAAAAATATATTACTCTGGCCAATCCTATCTCAAAGGACATGAACGTTCTGGCTCCTACGCTTCTTTTCGGGCTCCTGAAGAACCTCAAACACAACCTTTTCCGCAACGAAGAGAACGTCTTTCTTTTTGAAGCGGGTAATGTTTTCGAAAAAACCGGG
>Ga0208373_1003212_pt1 | contig 16367 bp, 22 predicted proteins | sample RifOxyC2_FD_184036 | JGI IMG/M metagenome (GOLD analysis project Ga0208373, IMG submission 184036) | Soil microbial communities from Rifle, Colorado - Rifle Oxygen_injection C2 (SPAdes) | ecosystem: Environmental > Terrestrial > Deep subsurface > Rock core/Sediment | place: Rifle, Colorado...
TGCGACGGGGATAAGTTTTCTGATCGCAGTCAGTCTTAATTACGTGTTGTCCCGCAAGTGGGTATTCTCTCGAACGTCGCGCACATATGAGCGGGGTTATGTGAATTTTCTTCTTATTGCGCTCTTCGGACTCTTTCTCGTCGTGTCACTCATGGCGGTCGCGGTCGAGTACTTCTTCTTTTCGTATATTATTGCGCGCGTTCTTGTTGCCTGTGTGGTGGGTATGTTGAATTATCTCCTCAATTTATATTGGAATTTTAATATTGCCGGGAAACATTGAGTCGTGGCACACGTTCTCGTGCCTATGTATAATGGGGCGATGGAAAACAATGAAAAGATAGAAACACTTCTTTCGCGTATCATCACTTTTCGCGAAGAACGAGATTGGAAACAGTTCCACAATCCGAAAGATATGGCACTTTCACTTGTCCTTGAATCAAGCGAGGTGATGGAGCATTTTCAGTGGAAGAACAAGGAGGAGATCGAAGAATACGTTATCTCTCACAAGGAACATATCGGTGAAGAATTGGCAGACGTGCTCTCGTGGGTGCTTTTAATGAGTCATGATCTTGAGATCGATGTGTTTGACGCGCTTGATAAAAAGATCTCCAAGAACGAAAAGAAATATCCCGTCGAGAAAGCAAGGGGAAAGCACACAAAGTACGATCAATTATAGAGAGCGCATTACCCGCGTGCTATAATAGGTATTATATTATGGTGACTACTCGCACGACGCTTATTCTTCAGATGATCTTCCTGGCAATACTCTTTGGTGTTGTTGGGTTTTTGATCTACGAAAATCTTGAGATGAAGAAAGAGCGTGTACTACTTCGTGGAGAGCTTGTGGAAACAAAGACGGAACTCGAAGATACAAAAAAAGATTTTGCCTCAACATCAGCGGGGCTTCTCCTTAATATTGATGCATTGAATACGCTCCTTGCGACGACAACGAATGAGCGTGACGATCTTCGGGATTCGCTTCTTGCACAACAAGAGATCGTTGATCTTATGTATACACAAGTTGAGTCGGTGTCGAGTACGGTGGGGACTCTGCAAAAGTTAAGTGAGACCGACCGGGAGATATTAAAGAAATATTCAAGAGTATATTTTTTGAATGAGAATTTTGTTCCAAAGGTGCTTGTGCAGATTCCCGCAGTATATACTCAGGGGTCTTCGACCGAGAAGTTCATTATGGGAGAAGTGTTCCCGTTTCTCGAAGAGATGCTTGTTGCGGCGAAAGCGGACGGCGTTGATCTTCAGGTAATATCTGCATATCGCTCGTTTGGCACACAGAGCACTTTGAAGTCGACATATAAGATGACGTATGGTGCGGGCACGGCAAATAAGTTTTCGGCCGACCAGGGTTATTCAGAGCATCAGCTAGGGACAACCGTCGATTTTACAACAAAGAAACTTGGAACAAATTTTACTTCATTTGAAAAAGAGCAGGCGTATGAATGGCTCACTGAGAATGCGTATAAATATGGTTTCGCACTCTCGTATCCAAAGAATAATACGTATTATATTTTTGAACCATGGCACTGGCGGTTTGTTGGAAAGAGTCTTGCCTCGGTACTTCACGACAGTCGTAAATATTTTTATGATCTTTCTCAGCGTGATATCGATCAGTTCCTTGTAAGTCTTTTTGATACATAGGATGAGTTTATGGCTTATATGCAAGGCATATTTGCCATCCATGTCTTTTTGCGAATTAAGTCGTTGACTTATTTGCTAAATAGCGTATCGTGATAACACAAAACTTATTTTGAAATACGTCGATTTTCTTAGATATCAATTTTTGTATTTTATTCGTTAATTCACTCATTTCATGAAAGGAACGATCAAGACTCTTAAAGAGAATGGTTTCGGTTTCATCAAGGCGGACGGAATGGAAAAGGATCTCTTTTTCCATCGCAACGGTCTTGTTGGAGTTGAGTTCGATGAACTCCGCGAGGGGGATACTGTCACTTTTGAGACAGAGAACTCTCCAAAGGGTATGAACGCAGTCAACGTACAGCGCGCATAGTCTCTAGGACACCAAATAAAAAAAACACCCGCAAGGGTGTTTTTGTTGGGCGAAATGAAGCATCGCTTGCTTGAGTGTTAAAATTCCCATATAACTAATGACAACATGGATAACACGCACGAAATAATTATTTTTTATCGATACACAAAGATCACAGATCCCGCTTTGTTTGTTGCGTGGCAGAAGTTGACTGGCGCAGAGCTTGGACTCACGGGGCGCATCCTTATCGCGCATGAGGGTATCAATGGCACACTCGAGGGAACGAAAGATCACATTTTAGAATATGAGCGACGCATGCACTTGCAGGATGGAGGCGAGGGGACGTTTGGTGATTTTGCCGATCTCTGGTTTAAACATAGCCCGGGAACAGGCTCAGCCTTTCCAAAGCTGAAAGTAAAGGTACGTGATGAGATCGTTACACTCGGTCTCGGCGAAGAAGATCTTGACCCAAATGAGGTAACAGGAACACATCTTACTCCCGAAGAATTAAAGCAGTGGATCGAAAGTGGTGAAGAATTTGAGATTATCGACATGCGCAATGACTATGAATATAAGGTCGGACATTTTCGTGGTTCGATCAATCCCATGCTTGAAAATTTTCGTGATCTTTCGAAAGTCACACCAGCACTTGAAGCATTGAAAGAAAAGAAGGTACTCACGGTTTGTACGTACGGTGTCCGTTGCGAGAAAGCATCGGGGTATTTAAAAAATAAGGGATTTAAGGATGTTTACCAGCTTGATGGTGGGATCGGTACATACATGAAAGCATTCCCCGGAGAAGATTTTCTCGGGTCATTGTACGTGTTTGATAATCGTATCACCGAGCGTTTTACTGATGATTATGAGGTTGTGGGAGTGTGCGAGAATTGCAAGGAGAAGAGTGAGCATTACAGTAATTGCGCATTTGATGATTGTCATAAGAAGATGATCGTTTGTGAGTCGTGCCTCTCTCGTCTTGGCGAGATGTGGTGCGGGGAAGAATGCAGGGAAGCGAGCACTCATCTTTCTCGATCACGTTCCTGATCCCCGCTTCATCACTCTCTCTGGGTGTTTGATATTTCATATGGATACTGATATTAAAAAAGGGCGTCATCGCATTTTCTCTTCTCGTGTTTTTTCTGGTATCTCAAAAAACCCTCACTCCATTTCTCGCGTAACTTTTTTTACGGGTTTTCTTTTGGATACACTGACGCTTCCGCGTATTGATGTGTCTATCGTGCACATACTCATCTTCACATATCTTTGCATTGCAGGATTGAGTATTTTCCTTGTCCAATTTTTTATTGCGCGTACCCCGCGCTCTTCGCGCCTTGTAACAGCTCTTCCCTACGTTATTCAGTTCACTTTTGGTGCACTCCTTAGTGCACTCTTCCTTTATTATTTCCGTAGTGCGTCATTTGCGGGGAGCTGGGTCTTCTTGCTCGTACTCGGCGGAATATCGATCGGCAACGAGTTCTTGCGTACACGCTATCGCTTGCTCGAATTTCAGCTCAGTGTCTATTTTATTATCTTCTTTGCGTTCATGATATTTTATGTGCCAATACTCTTTAAGCATATTGGCATTGATACATTTATCGTTGCAGGTGGAGTGAGTCTTGTGGTTCTGTCTCTGCTCATTTTTTTCTTATTACGAGTGATTCCTTCTTCCGAAAGGGGGCGTGTACGCAAGAAGATCGCTTTCGGGATCGGTATGAGTTACGTGCTTTTTAATGCACTTTATTTTACGCATATTATTCCGCCAATACCTCTTGTACTTAAACAGGCTGATGCGTATCATTTTGTTTCTCGCGATGAATATGGGCGATATGTCGGTCTCGAAGAGCAAAGAGGGTGGTATGAGCGATATGTTTCTTATGTACCGACATATCGTCTGAATGCTCGTGATGCGATCTATTTTTTCAGTGCGGTCTTTGCACCAACCGCACTTCAGACTCCGATCGTTCATGAATGGCAGTATCTTGATCCGGAGAGTGATTCGTGGATCACTCGGACAGAGATAAAGTTTCCCATTACCGGAGGAAGGGAAGAGGGGTATCGCGCATATTCAATGAAAAATAATGTATCACCAGGGAGATGGCGTGTCCTTGTAAAGACCGAGGATGGCGCAGTGCTCGGTCGAAAGAATTTTCGTATCATCTTAGTGGATACTCCACTCTTGCTTCATGAGCGAGCACTTTGATGTAATTGACAGAATTCTAATTTAATTGTATTTTACTTAAGTAAAGATCTTTCTCATTTGGTTGTCTGAATGGAGGTGTATTGTGAAAAACTTATCGAAAAAGAATGACCTTGCTCGGAAAATGCGATCATTCAGGCGTCACTCCCTGCTCTTGCTTCGGGCGGCTCTCGTAACCTTTTTGCCACTCCTTTTGTGGTATCAGCTCTGGTTGCAAGATGTCCACTTCGCGGTAGAAGATGGGTCGGTCATCATTGGTGCTTCGATCGCTACCTTGGGACTTGCTTACGGTATTATGGCATCCGTGGTTCTCAGTTCGATCTGGGAGAAATATCGAAAAGTGGTGATCAGTGTACTCAAGCGCGATGAAGAGACTTTTCTTTGTTATCGTGACGAACGTATGCCCATCATGATTCATTTGCTACTTGCGGCACTCTCGCTTCCTCTTCTTGTCATGATCATACTTCTTCCATACCAACATCTGTGGAGTGGTGTCGCGTCGGTGTTCTCGGTGTCCTTCATTCTTTCCTTGTATTGGATCGTTGCGACGGAACTTGAAAATCCAACAAAGAGCCCATGGTTTGCGGAGCGTATACCGGAGGCGTGGCTCTCGACAGACATTGATGAGTATTTTAAGCTCGCGAACAGTCTCCAGGAAAACGGTTGTTCCATTACGCCACGCTCTCATGTGTATGACCCGCATGCGAGGTGAGTTTCATTATGTAAACACCGCACAAATTTGTGCGGTGTTATTTTTATACGGCATTCTTTGGTATACTGAGTGGCATATGTTGGAAATCAAGAAAAAAAAGGGCGAGCCTATTTTATCTGCTCCCATGAAGGAATCATCGAAGCCTCATGTCTTTCGGGTATTTGGTTTCGCATTCTTACGCACGATCGCGGTGACAAGCGGTATCGTGTTCACTCTGCTTGTTTGGGGTCTCGTGACGTGGTCTCTTCAGGCGCCGTCATGTAATGTTTCTGTGCGACCTCTCCATGGAATGGTTACGACGTACGCACTTGGGGGTGATGAGACATCATCAGACGACCTTGTTCGCGCACTCAAAGAAGATGAGAATAATATGTCGATTGACGCAATAGTGCTTGATATCGATTCTTCCGGAGGATTACCTGTTGCAGGGGAGGAGATCGCAAAACAGCTTGAACATATGACCAAGCCAACAATTGCGATGATTCGAACTTCCGGTACATCCGCGGCTTATTGGGCTGCGACTGGCGCTTCGCATATTATTGCGTCAGCAAATTCTGATGTGGGAAGTATCGGCGTTATCGCTTCACTTGTTGATGAAACAGAAAAGAATAGGCAGGAGGGAGTCGTCTATACCGATCTGACCTCAGGAAGATTCAAAGATCTTGGTAGTCCAAATCACCCACTCTCAAAAGAGGAACGTGATCTTTTTATGCGTGATATTAATATCATTCACGATAATTTTGTCGCGCAGGTCGCACTATCGCGCGGGTTATCTGTTGAAGCGGTCAGTGAACTCGCAGATGGTTCGAGTCGAATGGGTGCACAAGCAAAAGAAGAGGGTCTGATTGATGAGGTTGGTGGTATATATGAGGTAGAGGCATACTTGCGAGATATACTTCATCGGGAGCCATCTTTTTGCGAGTCAAGCCTCGGCCCTCTGTCGCTTTCCGATACAAGTTTTTCATTCTAGTCACGAGAAAGGTCTCTCTGTAAAAAAAATGCTCGTCCACAAGATGGGCGAGCATTCTTATCCTTATTCTCATTTCAACTCTTTTAAAAGGTTTTGAGTCTGAAGTAGTACCTCCAACTCCTTCCAGAGTGCTACGTTCGTTATGTCGCATTGAAGAGCGAAAGCATAATGGTTCACGTTCTTTGTGCGTCGCGCGATCGCCGCAAATCGTATGCTTTCTTCTTTGAGGAATGCCGGCATTTGTTCCAGATATGTCCTCGAAAGTGTATTATCTGGAAAATGTGCGAGTGATCGTTTGTACCAGTACGCAGCTTCTTCCTCCTGACATTGTGATTCGTAGAACATCGCAAGGAGTCGATCTGACTCTGAGTTCACTTTGAGATCATCTGTTGGGTGGGTGTGCTCGACTGCGTGTACGGGGAGCATTGGGCAAAAAAGTATCACAATAAGACAAAGTAGCAGGCGCATGGAGATTTCTCCTTTCAGCATTCTCTCTCTTTATAGTGCCGCATCTATGGATGCTGTCAATTAATTAGGAGGAAAAGAATGCAAGCAGTGCCTTGTGCACGAAATTTCCATATATCGCAAAGAAGAGAAAGAATGCGAACGCAGTAATGGCGTAATGTTTTATATGAGGTTTCTTTCCTCCAACAAATCGCCCCTTCGTGATCATATATGCCAAGAGTGGAAAGACTCCGTAGACACTCATAACAAGAAGAGCCATAAGTGTGCCAAGGAATGGATCAGCGACAACGCCGTATGCGATCGCCCCACCTTGCTCGCTCAGAACACCAAATATTCCCGACATAATGAAAACCGATCTCTTTGAAAAGCGTATCTTTCGAAGAATGAGATACCACGTGATGATGAATAACGAGTAATAGAATAATGCCATCAGCAGATCATGAAGTGGGTCAGGATGAAGAAGTATGCGCTCAGTCATGGGCTTGTTGATATTCTCAAGTATGGCGAACGATTCTGTTAGTAAGCCGAAGAATATTCCGGAAAGGATGAATGCGAGTGGGAGCGGAAAGCGGTCAGTAATGAGCTTTAACTTCTCTTTATAGAGATAAGTGAGTATCCACATGGGGAAAATGAGGCCTTGTGGGCTCTTGATAAAAAAACACACCAAGAATATCGCAAGTATGAAGAGCAGTGTTCTTTTCATGATCGTTCGCCCCTCATGATATCGCACTCGACAGAAAAGTGCACATAGCGTAACGGTGTCTACTTGCAAGGAGTTGTTCGCATAGTAGTATAAAGAACATACATATCATGTCTATATGAGCACACCTGAAACATATATACCCAATGAAGATACCCCCGAGGTATCACCCCAACTACAAATACCGGAGAGGGAGCCAGTAAAAGAGGTTCCTATCAGTGTCATTAATGGAGCTCTCGAAGAGCTTATTCATGGCGAACAGGAGACTCCTGATGTGAAGCGTCCGCCCACGATACATTAGGATTCTCCGCATGACAAAGAAGGGGAAGTAAGGTAGTCTCCATTGTAGATTTTGTTTTTAAGGAAGAGGAGACCTCGTGAGCGGAGATACTTTTGAAGAAAGCTTGGTAAAGCAAGGCCTGTCTCAGGATGTTGCTCATGTTGCAGCCGTTCTGATGCGCTCGCACTCGTCTGCGAGAACGCGTGACGAGGCGATAGCGGAGTTTTGTGCGCACTCAAAAGAAAGCATAAAGTGGGAGGCTGCACGTCTGAAGTGGCGTCAATTTTCTGCAGAAAAGATCGAAGATGCTCAAGATGTTAGTGCTATCCGTGTGGCGTATGTTCACACTCCTCGTGGGAGCCCTGAGGAGAAACGTGCGCTTTTGAAATGGATATCACTTGCCACTACTTCCGAAGAGATCCTTGAAGTGTATTGGGAGACAGGAGATATGACTCCGGAACAGGATCTTGCTCGAGATAAATTGATCGCCTATTTTGATGATCTTATCGATGAATACAAAACCGCACATGCGTAAGCATGGCGGTTTTTTTATATACGATATTTCTGCGCTGATCAGCTGTGTGTGATCATGTGCTTTGCGATATCTTCCATCTTTCCTCCGACCTTTTTGTTCGGATTGAGAATATGGAGTGGGTCAAAGATATTTTTTACATCCGCAAAGAGTCCACAGATCTTTTCTCCGTACATCATTGGCAAGAATGGGGTACGAATGATCCCGTCATTATGCTCACCGGTGATCGAGCCTCCATACTTCACAATAAGTTCGTAGACCTTTGTTGAGAGTTCCATGATGATATCGTGTGACTTGGGGTCCGCAAGATTCATAAGTGGAATGATGTGGAAGTTCCCATCTCCAACATGCCCCGCAATCGTGTAGATAAGGTCATATTGCTTGAGGAGTTGATTGAGTTCGGGGAGAAATTCGGGAAGTTTTTCCGGGACAACCACGAAGTCATCGATAAATGGACTTGCGTGGAGTCCGTGTACATTCTTTCGAAGAAGGCTAAAACTTTCGCGACGCACAGTCCAGTATTTTGCTTCTTCTGCTTCGGTGCGTGCGATCCTTGTGCGAATGGGGAGGTCGGCAAGTGCTTTCATTCCGTCTTCCGCTTTTGCGACAGCCTCCTCGGGGGTCTCTTCGGCAAATTCGGCCATCAGAATGAGTTTCGGGATCCCTCCAGTCATGACGGTCCATAGTTCGGGGAGGAATGAAAATCCGAGCGTGAACATCTTTCGAAGTCCCATACTCTTTAACATGCTTGGAAGAAAACGCACTGCGAGCGCAAAGGTCTTGTCATCGTATGATTCAAAGGATTCAGGTTTGCGGGCGAGAACACGGTGAACTATCTCCGGAAGATCATCAAGATCCGTAAGAAACATAATAAGCATTGCGCGATGCTCTTTTGGTCGTACAAGCTTAAGCTTTGCTTCTGTGACCATTCCAAGGGTACCCTGCGCCCCCACAATGAGTTTGGTGAGGTCGAAGGTTCCTTGCTCTTTGTCGTAGACGTTCCAGAGCGCATAACCCGCAGAATTTTTTGTTACCTTTGGTTTTGCCGCCATGATCGTCTCATAATTTTTCTCGATGAGTGCATGTGTTTCACGGTAGATCGCACCCTCAAGATCCTGCTGCGCTTCTTTTTGGGCAAGCTCCTCCATGGAGAGTTTGCGGAAAGTGACAGGGGATCCGTCGGAGAGAACGACGGAAAGTTCTTCGACGTAACGCTCGGTTTTTCCATACGCAAGAGTGCGTTCTCCTCCGGAATTGTTATTGATGATCCCGCCCATGGCGCAGAGTTCTCGTGAGGCGGGATAGCTTGGAAGTATGAGACCTTGCTTCAATGTCTCTTTCTCAAAATCACGATAAAATACACCGGGTTCGGTGGTCGCATGGTCACCCTCGATCTTTCCGATGTGATTCATGTACTTTGTAAAACCCATGACAATTGAGGAGGTAAGAGGTCCTCCGGTCATGTCAGTACCCGCAGAGCGTCCCGTAATCGAAATATCCTCACCCTCACTCTTTCTTTTGTGGATCAAGCGTACCACCTCACTCACATCTTCTTTATTCTTTGGATACACGATCAAGGAGGGGGTGATCTCAAATATACTTGTGTCGTGACTAAATGTTGCGCGGTCTGCTTGTAGGGTGCTGACCTCTCCGGTAATGATGCTTCGTAATTGTTCTGCGATTTGTTCAGTTGTTGTAGGCATATGGTAAATTATATTGTATGTAGTGGATTTTGACCAAATTATCTCACTCTTGATCGCACGCGCGCGAATGATTATTTGCAATGTTGTTGTATGATGAGAATATGAAAACTTTTATTGAGATATTCGGATGGTTTGGCACACTTCTTGTGCTTGTTGCATACGGACTTTCTTCTTTTGCAATACTTGATCATGAGAGCATTATCTTTCAGTCGATGAATCTTGTTGGTGCACTTGGTATTGGGGCGATATCTTTTTACAAGAAAGCATACCAGCCAGCATGGCTCAATGTCGCATGGGGATTGATCGCTATTATGGCATTGATCCGAATAGTATTATAGTGCGCGAGATCGTTGACAAGCATTCTTCCTGTGGTAATTTAAAAAATGGCAATGTTGCCCGTTCTTTAAAACTAAGGAGACAAGTATATGTTACAAGTAGACGCCAGCATGGTAGAAGCTACGCCCGATCAGGTGTATGCAGGGGGAGGCCATGCAGAGCGAGAAGCAACAAAAAAAACCACAGGATCTCGCGGTGCTCGATAGAGCGACATGTCCGCACAAGTTCGGACACCTTTCGAAGTCGGTTCTCTTGGAACATCCGACGCTCATCGGAAAAGTGATCTCTCGTGCTCAGCGATTCCATGCTCATCCCGGTGGAAAGACTCTGCTCGAGATGTTGCGTGGTGTGCGGCATCTGCAGATCGAACGTATGTCGCGTGATGAACGTGAGCGTACGCTTCGTCGTGCGCTTCGTCGCTCGGGGGCTACACTCGAACCTGTTCTTACTTAAGAGAGATCAGGTCGTTTTAAGATAAAGACCGCGGAATATTCCGCGGTCTTTTTGCTTCCGCACCTACTGCTTGTGTTTGTATCTATTCGTGGCATGATTCATTCTATAAGTTCTTTTTATTGAAGGGGAGGTACTCATCATGACCGTTGTCCAATTAAGTGATGTACGTACGCGTCGTCGCGTATCTCGATTGCTTCCTCGGATATTGTCGCAGAGGGAGAAGATCATCGAGGATGTATGCAGGTCCACTGCTGAGTATCCGCCAGAGTGGTTGCAGGTACAACTGGAGAAGAACTTTGAGCATATTGTTCATCTTATTCTTTCTGGAGATACCGAAACACCCTTTCTCGGAAGGGCTGAAATACGGGATGAATTGGATATTCTTGGACTTCTTTCTTGATCAAAATAAAACACCATCACAAACAGGTGGCAGATGGTGTTTTTTTATACGCCGGGTGATTTGGGGTGGATATTGGCATATATGGAGACGGGGAAGTACAATATACTCCTATGATGAATGCGAATACTATCAATGCGCCAACGATCATCACCATCTTTGGTGCAACGGGTGATCTGAGTACAAGGAAACTCATTCCTGCACTGTTTGATCTCTACGAGAAAGGTTTTTTGCCTTCAGTTTTTTCGATCGTCGGCGTCGCGCGTAGGGAATTGTCTAATGATGCATTTCGGGATTTTGCAAAAGAGGTCATATTAAAACGTGGTATCGCTCATTCCCCGGAGATTGTTTCGTCCTTCCTTTCTCGACTTACCTATTCTCAAGGAATGTTCGATGAGGGTGAGAGCTATAAGCATCTTTCAGAACATCTTATTGCGATCGAGGAAAGCGCTTCCGCGTGCGCGAATAAACTTTTTTACCTCGCAGTGCCCCCGATCTACTATGAGGCAATATTCGAGCAGCTTGCGCATTCGGGGCTAACCATTCCATGTAGTAATGAAACAGGTTGGACTCGCGTGCTTGTTGAGAAGCCTTTTGGAAAAGATAATGCGACGGCGCAACGCCTCGATGAAACCCTTGGAAAATTGTTCAAAGAAGAGCAGATCTTTCGCATCGATCATTATCTTGCCAAAGAAGTTTTGCAAGATATGCTCATGTTTCGTTTTTCCAATCTTATCTTTGAGCCACTTTGGAACAATAAATATATTGAGCGTGTTGAGATATTGCTCGCTGAAAAGATCGGCGTTGAGAGTAGGGGGGCATTTTATGATGAGAATGGTGCTTTGCGTGACGTAGGACAAAATCACTTACTTCAGATGCTTGCATTCGTCGCAATGGAAGACCCGATGGGCGTTGATGCGGGGCGTATTCGTGAGGAGCGTGCAAAGCTTCTTTCCGCCCTTCGTCCGATAACCAAAGAGAATATCAAAGAGTCGGTCATTCGTGGGCAATATGTTGGGTACAAAGAAACTCCTAATGTCCCAAAGGATTCAATGGTGGAAACTTATTTTCGCATTAAGGCGCATATCGATAGTGAGCGTTGGAAGGGTGTGCCATTCTATCTTGAAAGTGGAAAGGCGCTCACTGAATCAAAGACCGAGGTAAAGATATATTTCAAGCAGACGGATTCTTGCCTCTGCCCTCCGTCGAGTGAACATCATCATCAGAATGTCCTTACGTTCCGTATTCAGCCGAATGAGGGGATCTCCGTTATTTTTTGGGCAAAAAAGCCTGGGCTCGGACTTGCGCTTGAGGCGAAAGAGCTTTCTTTCGCATATCGTAATTCTCCCGACCAAATGAAACTTCCTGATGCCTACGAGCGAGTACTTTTTGATGGTATCGCGGGAGATCAGATGTTGTTCACGAGCACAGAAGAGGTTGCTGCTGCGTGGAAATTTATCACACCCATACTCGAGTCATGGAGCGTTTTATCGCTCTTGCCTTATGAACAGGGGACGCGTGGACCGGATGTGTCATTATAAAAAATAATAAATAAATGATCTTATGGATAAAACGATCGGATATATCGGATTAGGAAAAATGGGGAAGGGAATGGCGGAGCAATTGATTGAGAAGGGATGGAAGGTCACTGCGTACAATCGCAGCCCAGAGCCAACAAAAGAACTTGCCACAAAGGGAGCCCTTCCTGCATATACGCTCGCAGAAGTGGTGGAAGGGACTCCTTCGCCCCGATTGCTGTGGCTCATGGTTCCGCATCAGGCGGTAGACGCCGTGCTCGCAGAACTCGTGCCACTTCTTAAAGAGGGTGACACGGTCATTGATGGAGGAAATTCTTTTTATAAAGATTCTATGCGCCACGCAGAAGAATTGCATGCAAAGGGTATCAATTTCCTCGATGCGGGAACGAGTGGTGGCCCCGGCGGAGCAAAAGCGGGAGCCTGTACGATGGTGGGTGGCGAGAGGGAGATCTTTGAACGCTACGAAGATCTTTTCCGTGACATTTCCGTGAAAGATGGATATGCATATATGGGCAAGGCTGGTGCGGGTCATTTTGTAAAGATGGTTCACAATGGTATCGAATACGGAATGATGCAGGCTATCGGTGAGGGGTTTGAGGTTATGAAGCGTTCGTCATTCGATCTTGATCTCGTGAAGGTCGCAGATCTTTACAACCATCAGAGTGTTATTGAGTCGCGTCTCGTCGGTTGGGCAAAAAGTGCTTTCGAGACTTACGGCGAAGATCTTGAGAGTATTTCGGGAAGTGTATCGCATAGCGGGGAGGGATTATGGACAGTTGTAACCGCAAAAGAGCTCGGTGTTCCCGTTCCGATCATTGAGGGCTCGCTTCAGTTTCGTGAAGATTCACAGTCGAAACCGAGTTATACCGGACAGGTCGTCTCAGCTCTCCGCAATCAATTTGGTGGACACGAGGTGAAGAAAAAAGAGGAATAGAACATCCTGGTGGTCATAAAAATAACACAGAGAATATCGTTCCCTGTGTTATTTTTTAGTCTCTTGACTATATACCCCATAGGGTATATAGTGAGATCGTTAATCTCCATAAGAAATATGAACACACACACACCAAAAGAAAAGGCTGTTCTCTCTCTTGGTCGTAAGGCGCTCATCAATCGTTTGAGCCGTATCCAGGGTCAGATCGAAGCGCTAAAACATTCCATTGAAGAAGATGACGGGGAGTGTCTGACGCATATGCGACAAGTAAAAGCGATCCGCTCCGGAGTGAAGTCCTTCGCAGAGGAATACGTGCAGCAATTCGCCCTTTCTTGTGCCCAGTCGGAATCTGTCTCTCCTCGCCTGAAGCGCAGAATGGAAGAGGTGGTCACCTCCGCATTTAGTATCTAATGATCTCTACTATCATGCTTTCTATTAAACCATTCCACTCTACTCGTGGCTGTCTTTCTTACCTTGTGAGCGACACAGAAACAAAAGATGCTGTTATTATCGATCCTTCCGAGGAGGTTTCGCTTAAGGATTATCTTGATGCACTCAGTGAGTCAGCACTGACACTTCGTTACATTCTTGAGACGCACACTCATGCTGATCATGTTTCGTCTGCATCATCCATAAAGGAACGCGCCGGAGGGCTCATTGGTAGGCATTATCTTGCGCCGTCAAAGAAGAGTGATGTATTGCTTCGCGAGGGCGATGAGATAAAAGTTGGCACACACATACTTCGTGTACTTGAGACACCTGGGCACACCAACGAGAGTGTAAGTTTCCTTACTGATAATGCGGTCTTTACGGGTGATGTGCTTCTTATTGGTGCAACAGGGCGAACAGATTTTCAGTTGGGCGACAGTGTTGCTGAATATGAAAGTCTTCACGATATGATATTGGCGCTTCCTCCTGAGACGGTTGTATGGCCTGCTCATGATTATAAGGGTCGCACGCATACGACCATCGATGAGGAGCGAAAGACGAATCCGAGATTACAGTGGTCTAAAGAGGAGTTTGTGAGCACGATGGATGGTTATCATCCACCCAAGCCAGATCTCTTTGATGAGGCGATCACGAAGAATTCGTTATAATAATCATTAATTTGTGATCCAATTTACTGTATAATTCGAACAATCATGAAAAACATAACTCCACTCGATGCTGCCCAGATATTAAAAGAAGAAAAAAGTGCCATATTGGTTGATGTGCGCACATATGGTGAAGTTGCGGAAGAATCTATTCCTGGCGCAAAGCATATTCCGCTCGATGAGCTTCCTTCGCGTCTCGACGAGGTGGAAAATTTTTCTACGTTACTGTTCCTCTGTAGATCAGGTGGGCGTAGTGCCGTTGCTGCATCGATCGCGGAGTCTGCAAAGTTATCCGGCGTAATGAATGTGACGGGCGGGATCATTGGATGGATGAGCTCAGGTCTTCCTGTTGTTGCCGGTGGAAAGTTTTCTTCCGGGTTTGCTCACAAAAAAACCGTCGTCACGGGTAGTATTGTTGCCTTCGGACTTCTCGCGTTCGTTATGATCGTTGCAGACCCCTTACTTCGTGGAACAACAGCACCTGTTACTCCGGTAGACAATTCTGTTTCTGCGGGGAAGTTCGGAACACTCACTCCACTACAGTTCTCGAGAGCTATTGCAAGTAAGGAAGCGAATATTATCGATGTGCGCACGCCAAATGAATATGCGTATGGGCATATTGCAAATGCGCAGAATATCGATTTTTATGACAATAGATTTCGAGATAATCTCAATACGCTCGACAAGAATAAAGAGTATTATATCTACTGTAGATCAGGGCATCGGAGTGAGAATAGCATCATAACAATGAGAGAGCTTGGCTTCACTCATGTATACGATCTTCGTGGAGGTCTTGTGGACTGGCAGAATGAAGGGCGGCCGGTTGATCGCTAGTTCTTCCTGTGTGACAGATATCTATTTCTTGCGCGCTTTATAGAACTCAAGGAGTGCGGGAAGAAATGAAACGATGATGATCGCAATAACAATAGGATACAGATAGTGTTCGGCATTCGGCATCTTTTTTCCGAGGAAATATCCAAATAGAAGCATGCTTGTCGTCCATGCTGCTCCACCGATGAGATTGTAAAGAAAGAAATCCGCATAAGGCATTTTTGCCACTCCCGCAACGATGGGGGTGAAGGTGCGCACAATGGGCATGAAGCGAGCCAGTACTATCGCTTTTTTTCCATATTTCAAAAAGAATTCATGCGCCCGTGTGACGTGTGCGGGTTTGAAGAATCGAGATTCTTTCTTTGCAAAGATCTTTTCCCCGACACGTTGCCCAAACGCATATCCTACGTTGTCTCCGGTCACTGCCGCAACAAAGAGGAGTGGTACAAGGACAAGGATGTTGAGTCCTCCTTGTGATGCGACGAGCCCCGCCGTAAAAAGAAGACTATCCCCAGGAAGGAAGAATCCAAAAAATAATCCAGACTCCGCAAAGACGATGGCAAAAAGCCCGATGTATCCTGCGGTCGCAATGATTCCCATGAGGTCAAACATTTGTAGACTATAGCATTAAGTATGAGTCTTGTGGAATATTGTTTCAGGTCACGTAGTTTTTTCTTGTATAAAAAAACGGCACCATGGTGCCGTTTTGAGAGAGTATTGCTTATATTTTTTGTATTGTGACTCGCTCGAGTCCGTCGATCCCAAGTCTGTCTGCGACACCTTTTGAAAGGTCCACTATTCGTCCTGGTATATATGGTCCACGATCAGTAACCTTTGCGACGACCTCTTTTCCGTTCGAGTGGTTACGGATACGCACCATTGTCCCAAGGGGGAGTGTGCGGTGTGCAACGGTAAGCGCCCTCATGTTGTAGGGTTTACCGTTTGCCATGGGGCGTCCATGGAATCCTGGTCCATACCAAGAGGCGATACCTGTTTGGGTATGCTTTGCGTGGACTGACGAATGTGAGAGAGCCGAGATGTCCTTAGTGCTGCTTTCGCGAGCTTCCGCGAAAAGAGGTCCAAAAATACCTACAACGAAAGAAACAAATACAATAACGTACTTCACTTTACTACTCCTTAATCTGCTGAACAAAGAACTACTAGAGGAAGTATATACCATTATGGATATGTTGTCAAGCCTTGTTGTTGTATACGGGTAT
>Ga0208373_1003214_pt1 | contig 16362 bp, 12 predicted proteins | sample RifOxyC2_FD_184036 | JGI IMG/M metagenome (GOLD analysis project Ga0208373, IMG submission 184036) | Soil microbial communities from Rifle, Colorado - Rifle Oxygen_injection C2 (SPAdes) | ecosystem: Environmental > Terrestrial > Deep subsurface > Rock core/Sediment | place: Rifle, Colorado...
GACGTCAAGTCCTCATGGCCCTTATGTCCAGGGCTACACACGTGCTACAATGGATGCTACAGAGGGAAGCAAGACCGCGAGGTGGAGCCAACCCCTAAAAGCATTCGTAGTTGGGATCGGAGTCTGCAACTCGACTCCGTGAACCTGGAATCGCTAGTAATCGTGGATCAGCTACGCCACGGTGAATACGTTCCCGGGCCTTGTACACACCGCCCGTCACACCACGAAAGCCTGTTGTACCCGAAGCTGGTGAGCTAACCCGCAAGGGAGGCAGCCATCTAAGGTATGGCCGGTGATTGGGGTGAAGTCGTAACAAGGTAGCCGTAGGGGAACCTGCGGCTGGATCACCTCCTTTCTAAGGAGCAATTGGGGCCTACTTTATGTTTTATAAATCGGTGACAGTGTCAGTGATTGGTGTCAGTTTGTCTGACACTGAAAACTGACACTAATCACTGAAATGTTCTTTGACAACAGAAAGAAAAATAAGGGTCAAGTTAGAAAGGGCGTACGGTGAATGCCCTGGCATCGGAGGGCGATGAAGGACGTAGGAGGCTGCGATAAGCCACGGGGAGGAGTCAACCATCCTTTGATCCGTGGATTTCCGAATGGGAAAACCCAGTCCCGGTAAAGCGGGATTATCATGCACTGAATTCATAGGTGTATGAGGCAGACCCGGGGAAGTGAAACATCTCAGTACCCGGAGGAAAAGAAATCTAATGAGATTCCCTCAGTAGCGGCGAGCGAAAGGGGAAGAGCCCAAACCGACCCTAACACAAAGCACAAAACAGTGCCATAGTTCCTAAGTCAGAAGTTCCATAGTAAAGCTTCCGGACTTTGGCGCTACGGACTTTGCTTTTTTGGTCTTTGTGTTAGGGTCGGGGTTGTAGGACCGCGTAAGTAGGAACACTGCATTATAGCTGAATGTTCTGGAAAGGACATCCAAAGAAGGTGATAGGCCCGTAAGCGAAATGGTGCAGAAACCGAAGCGGTATCCTGAGTACCATAGGACACGTGGAATCCTGTGGGAAGCTGGGGAGACCACTCTCCAAGGCTAAATACCATCTGATGACCGATAGTGCACTAGTACCGTGAGGGAAAGGTGAAAAGAACCCCGGTGAGGGGAGTGAAATAGAACCTGAAACCGTATGCCTACAAGCAATCGGAGCTTGCCGCAAGGCGAGTGACGGTGTGCCTTTTGATTAATGAGCCGGCGAGTTACTGGCTGTAGCAAGGTTAAGTCCTTAAGGGACGGAGCCGTAGGGAAACCGAGTCTTAATAGGGCGTTTAGTTACAGTTAGTAGACCCGAAGCCAGGTGATCTACCCATGGTCAGGGTGAAGGTGAAGTAAAATTCACTGGAGGCCCGAACTGATGTTTGTTGCAAAAAGCTCGGATGAACTGTGGGTCGGAGCGAAAGACTAATCAAACCTGGTGATAGCTGGTTCTCCCCGAAATGCATTTAGGTGCAGCCTCGGAGTAGTCTTACGGGGGTAGGGCACTGGATGGGATAGGGCCTCGAATGGGGTACCAAACCCAACCAAACCACGAATACCGTGGAGACGTTCTCCGGGAGTGAGACTGCGGGTGCTAAGATTCGTAGTCGAGAGGAAAACAGTCCAGACCGTCAGCTAAGGTCCCTAAAGGTGTTCTAAGTGGAAAAGGATGTAGTGTTGCTTAGACAGCCAGGATGTTGGCTTAGAAGCAGCCATCATTTAAAGAAAGCGTAATAGCTCACTGGTCAAGCGACACTGCGCCGAAAATTTATCGGGGCTAAGTACACTACCGAAGCTACGGATTCATCGCAAGATGAGTGGTAGGGGAGCATTCTGCGGACCTGTGAAGGTGAGGCGTGAGCCTTGCTGGAGGGGGCAGAAGAGATTATGCCGGCATAAGTAGCGCAAATTCTGATGAAAAGTCAGGACGCCGTAAACCTAAGGTTTCCTGGGGAAGGGAAATCCGCCCAGGGTTAGTCGGGCCTAAGGCGAGGCTGAAAAGCGTAGCCGATGGACAACTGGTTAATATTCCAGTACCATCTTGTATGTGTTTGACCGAAGGGGGGACGCAGAAGGACAGTCTGAGCCTAGTGATGGTTTAGGTCCAAACACTTAGGCTGGTGAGTAGGTAAATCCGCTCACCATTAAAGCTGATGTGTGACGGGGAAGCCCTCAAGGGTGAACTCAGGCGATTCCACACTGACGAGAAAAACCTCGTAGGGAATATACAGGATGACCGTACCGCAAACCGACACTGGTAGGTGAGTAGAAGATACTAAGGCGATCGAGTTAACCCTCGCTAAGGAACTCGGCAAAATAACCCCGTAACTTCGGGAGAAGGGGTCCCCCGATTCGTCGGGGGCGCAGTGAAGAGGCCCAGGCGACTGTTTACCAAAAACACAGGAGGCTGCTAACTCGCAAGAGGATGTATAGCCTCTGACGCCTGCCCGGTGCCGGAAGGTTAACAGGAGGGGTCATCCGCAAGGAGAAGCCCTGAATCGAAGCCCCGGTAAACGGCGGCCGTAACTATAACGGTCCTAAGGTAGCGAAATTCCTTGTCGGGTAAGTTCCGACCTGCACGAATGGCGTAACGATCTGGGCGCTGTCTCGGCGAGGGGCTCGGCGAACTTGAGATACCGGTGAAGACGCCGGTTACCCGCAACTAGACGGAAAGACCCTGTGCACCTTTACTATAGCTTGACAGTGAGCTTTGGTGATATATGTGTAGGATAGGTGGGAGGCTTTGAGGCGTGGGCGCTAGTTCACGCGGAGCCGTCCTTGAAATACCACCCTTATCTTACTGGGGCTCTAACCTGTCCCCGTGATCCGGGGAAGGGACACTGTCTGGTGGGTAGTTTGACTGGGGCGGTCGCCTCCTAAAGAGTAACGGAGGCGTCCAAAGGTCTCCTCAGGCTGGACGGAAACCAGCCGTTGAGTGCAAAGGCATAAGGAGGCTTGACTGCGAGGCAAACAAGCCGAGCAGGTACGAAAGTAGGGCTTAGTGATCCGGTGGTTCTGAGTGGAAGGGCCATCGCTCAACGGATAAAAGGTACGCCGGGGATAACAGGCTTATCGCGTCCAAGAGTTCACATCGACGACGCGGTTTGGCACCTCGATGTCGACTCATCGCATCCTGGGGCTGAAGTAGGTCCCAAGGGTTCGGCTGTTCGCCGATTAAAGCGGTACGAGAGTTGGGTTCAGAACGTCGTGAGACAGTTCGGTCCCTATCTGTTGTGGGCGGAGGAGACTTGAGGGGCACTGTCCTTAGTACGAGAGGACCGGGATGGACAGACCTCTAGTGTTCCGGTTGTCATGCCAATGGCAATGCCGGGTAGCTATGTCAGGAAGGGATAAACGCTGAAGGCATCTAAGTGTGAAGCCCACCCCAAGATTAGGTCTCCCGTGGAGTAATCCACCTAAAGGTCTGTGGTAGACCACCACTTTGATAGGCTGGAAGTGTAAGTGCAGTAATGCATTCAGCTTACCAGTACTAATAGGCCGTGAGGCTTGACCCTTATTTTTAATTTCTTTCTGTTGTCAAAGTCAGGGATATGAACTATTAAACGAAATAGTTTTAATTACCCCTTGCCAAATTTTTTTAAAAGAGTACAATTGTCTTAAGACTACGTTAAAGAGTTCAGAGAAATTTCAGAATGGGGAATAATCTCTATTCTGAAATTTCTTGTTATACATGGCGACAAGATGAGAGAAAGAGATATATTTGAAGAGATACTTGAAATTGGTAAGAGACGAGGAGTTCTTACCTATGACGAAATAAACGAAGCGCTTCCTTCCGAATTTTTTTCCCCTGATGAGTTAGAAGACCTGATGGACCTTCTTCACGATATGGGAGTGAAGGTCGTAGATAACGAAGAAGTTACCCTGCCTGAAGAGGAAGCAGAAGAAGAGGTCGAAGAGTACGAAAAAACAGAAGACCTTGTTCAGGCTTATTTTCATTCCATGGGTGATATATCAATACTTACGCGGTACGAAGAAACTGAGCTTGCCAAAAAACTTGAAGAGGGCAAAGAAATAATAAAGGCAATAGTATCCTCCCTGCCTATTTATAAAAACGGCGAGATACTGCCCGAAGAGGAAGAAGAGCCTATTTCAGAGGAGGAAAGGGCAGACGAATTGCTCTTGAGAACCATCAACAGGCTGGAAGAGCTGATGAGGCAGATCGCTGTAATAGACAACAAACTCCCCAAGGGCAGTTTGTTAAGGGAACTAAAGAAGACAATCAGTGAAAAGAAGAAGAAAGGGATAAACACAAAAAAGCTTGAGGCAACCGCAAAAGATGTGCAGCTGGACTATAGAAAAATAGAAGCAGAAATAGGAATAAAGGCAGATGAATTTAAAGATATGTGGAGCCGCATATCAAAGGCAAAAGCGCTTATGCTGGAAGCAAAAAACGAGCTCATTACGCGCAATCTCAGGTTGGTTGTTAACATAGCCAAAAATTACGTAGGCAGGGGACTACCTCTTCTTGACCTCATACAGGAAGGCAATATCGGCCTTATGAAGGCTGTTGATAAATTTAAATACGAAAAAGGCTTCAAGTTCAGCACATATGCTACATGGTGGATAAGACAGGCGATAACAAGGGCGCTTATTGACCAGACAAAGACCATAAGAGTGCCTGTTCACATGATGGAATTTTATAACAGGGTTACAAAAGCCTCAAGAGAACTTACGCAGCAGCTTGGAAGAGAACCCACCAATGAGGAGATTGCCAAGAAACTTACAGTGCCGACGAGGAAGGTTGAAGAAGTCTTCAGGGCGATACAGGATCCTATTGCTCTCCAAACGCCTGTCGGAGATGAAGATACAGAACTCGAAGATTTTATTGGAGATAAAAACAGCCCGTCTCCCTACTCTGACGCTGAAAGGAATGAAATATCCGAGCAGATGCAGCAGATACTGAAAACCCTTACCCCAAAGGAAGAAAGAGTTATCAGGATGAGGTTCGGGATTGGGGCAGACAGAGATCATACGCTTGAAGAAGTCGGCAGGCATCTGTCAATAACAAGAGAGAGAGTCCGCCAGATAGAGGCAAAGGCTTTGAGAAAACTCAAACATCCAAGCAGGCTTAAAGCGCTTAAAACGTTATCAACATAATTTAATTCTTACTTCATGCCGCTTATCTCATCGCCTACATTAACTGCGGATTCGCTTCTCTTTACAATTGCGGTTGCCGTTGTAGGTTTTAAATTAATGACCTGAATGATCCCGCTTGTTCTTGATTTGTTGTATTTGTCCACAGTCGTTGTTTTTAGAATATCTCCGAGTTCAAGCCCGTCATTCCTGCCTTTATCTATAAACAGTATGTCATAGGAGCCGCTAATGAGTTTCATATAGTGAGACGCTATTACAAAGCCGCTGACATCAGGTTTTCTTGGTGATTCCTCTTCTATTACCGGTTCAACTTCATAGAAAGGCTCAAGCATGTCTCCTGCGCGTATGTCACCATAAGACTTTGTGATCTTTGCCTTTGTTTCGCCATTTTCCATTTCAACAACTTCCAGAACTCCCGGCACAGCAATATGATATCCCAGCTTAAGTTTTGTTTTCGGATGTCTTATAAGGGTGGTTGTCCGCATAACATAAAATTTTGCGCCCGTGTTTGCCGGTGTATCTGTCTTTATATATACATAGTCGCTTTCTCCAAACAGGGACCTGCCGGAAGGAGAGCCGCTAATTCTGCCGACACCCGTTATCATCTTTTTCTTGATGAAATCCGTGATATAGCCGCTGGAGACAATAAGGCTTTCATCTGCGGCATAGTTTTTCTTGACAGGCTCAATTTTTTTCTCGGAGATCTTGGGAGGCTCTTCCTTCATTGGTTCTATTTTTGACTGCTCAGGTATCGCAGATGCTTTTTCTGTTGCGGCTTCTTCCTCCTGCTCTTTTTGAATCAGCCTGAGAGGGATTTTTATCATCTGACTGGGTGATATCCTGTCGGGGTTTTTAATGTCGGGATTCTCCTTCCATATCTTCGGCCAGAGGAACGGGTCTTTTATCTCCTTAGAAGAGATGTCCCAGAGAGTATCGCCCTTCAATACCTTATATTCCTTGTATTCCATATCCTGAGCGGTTAAGGTTAGGAAAGAAAATGCAATAACCATGAAAGCTAACATGCCTATGAGACTTATTTTTTTAATCATCTTCGTCTCCTTTTAAGCTTAAAGTAATCTATTAATATTATATTACAATCCAAAGATTTGTCTATAGTTTTTGGCGGGGGATTTCCGGTTTCCCGAAAAGTTCTTCCTGAATCAAACACCGTCGGCGCATGTTACAATGGTGCGGAGTACTATAAGGAGCGAATAAAAACTCTATGCTGAATTATTTTCGTAACGGGGGGCTTGCAACATGAAGTGGAAAACAATGAATCTGCAAACACGCCTTTACCTCATCAGCGCGATTATCCTGCTGGCTGGTTTGAGCAGCTCCATTTGGATTTATTTGACGGCAGAGAATGATTCGGCAAGCGTTTTGGGTTATGAAATAGCAGGTGAAAATGCTTATCTGGTTACGCCTGCAAATTCCAAGAAGTATGTACATGACGTGGAACTAATTGGTGGAAAGGCAGCTGTGCTTGCGGATGAATTCGGCCGTTGGTTTGTCGGGTTATGGCATGGAAAATCACTCGCATTCACAGTAGCCTGCATTACCATTCTTATATCCCTTGGATTTTTCTTTGTTGCCAGAACCTCACTGTCCGGCTTAGAAGCTGACGCCCGCGATCAAGATAATCGGGCCGGGAGTAAATAATCTTGGGTCAAACGTTCATCGTTTAGTGGAGATATTTGATATTGGATTCCAGCTTAAAGATTGCGGGGATGACAGATGAAGAAGTCTTTAACAAGGTGTTGTAGCTCAAAACCGTGAAATTAGATATTTTTTTTGCAATTCTTCACGATTATGTTGACAAAAGAGTGAAAAAGTATATAATTTAACTATGGCAAAAATATTACATGTTTTTAATACAATCAATCGCTTGAGAGAGCAGTATTATGCCGCATCTGCCGGGAAACAATCGCTTATAAAATTATTGAGTGAAGCGGAAGTTGCCGAGCAAGTATATAACTCCAATGCCATCGAGAACAGCACTCTCACTCTTGAAGAAACAGAGAAAATCCTTTTGCAAATAAATTTAGATAGATACATCACTGAAAGAGAAATTTTTGAAGCAAAAAACCTCGCGCGGGTAGTTTCTTATATTGACACAAAAGCCAAAGAACAAGAACTCACCCTTGAGGTTATTCTTTCGCTTCACAAAATGCTGATAGCGAATATCAGGGATGATATTGCCGGAAGATTTCGCAAGGACGGTGAATGGATCAGGGTCGCAAACCACATAGCTCCGGACCCAAAAGAAGTAGTAGAAAGATTGGAAAAAATGCTTGCGGGGTATAACGCAAACAGCCGCGAAAATATTATAAAACGTATTGCGCTGCTGCATCTTATTTTTGAACATACCCACCCGTTTGTTGATGGTAATGGCCGCATCGGAAGAGTAATAAATAATTATTTGCTTATACGGGAAGGTTTTGTGCCGGTGAATATTAAATTCATTGATAGAAAGATGTATTACGACGCGTTTAAGGAATTTGACGAAAAAGGCGCTGCCAAAATCATGGAGGAAATAGTCGGCAAAGCGCTTACGAACAGTTATCACAAGAGGCTTGCGTATCTGGAAGGCGCGCAGATCATGACGCTTGCTGAATATGCGAAAAAGTATAAAGTATCACACTCTAATTTGATAAATAAAGCAAATCGCCAAACCATAGAAGCCTTTCTTGAAAAAGGCGTTTGGAAGATTGGAGTAAGTCAGAATAAATTATGAACGAAGCGGAAACCAGAGCGGAACTGATTGCCCCGAAGCTGAAGGAGAGCGGCTGTGTCGCAGGCAAAACTTTTATTGCCTTTCAGATTGCGTGGAAACTCTTTCAGCCACGATTGGGCGTGGCCTCGGTTCCACTACCGGCTGCGCCCCTTGCCAATAGCCGTGCTGATTTCATTCCGGAACAGTCAGGGTGTTCCCGAAAAGATTAGAAGATATAATTCTCCTACTCCGGTTTTCCTGTCATTACAAATGCGCCCCAGTAAAATGGATTCTGTTTCTTCATCATCATGTTCAGTTTTGCCTGTCTCAGTGCTTCAGCCTTGGGTTTGCCATCTGCCAGAAGTGTATAAAAATCTGTCATAAGCTCTGTAGTCTCTGCGCTTGGAACGCTCCATAAACTCATCACCAATGTCTTTGCGCCTGAAAGTATGAATGCCCTCTTAAGCCCGAATACCCCTTCTCCGTTTTTCACATCTCCAACGCCAGTCTCGCATGCCGAAAGCACTACAAGGTCGGTCCCTTTCAAGTTCAGTCCGAGTATTTTTTCTGCGCTCATCATGCCTTCGTCCCTTCCGGCTTTGAGCGAGGCATTTACTCCTGAAAACACTATCCCGGAACGCAGCATCGGGTTTTCAATATTGATTGCCTCAGCTTTTACCATAAAGTCGTCTTTCAATTTTATTTTAACTCCTCTCGTCTCACTGCTTCCTTTGAGTTCTTCGTCATTAAGAAAATATCCGTGAGTTGCAAGATGGAGTATTTTAGGCGTCTCTGCGGAGAATATCATTTCTTCAATCGCCTTTGTGTTCTGATAGTTTTTTACCTTAAGTTTCTTTTTATTTTTTAATATCTTCTCTATGGCATCTGCCTCCTGTTTTGTCTCAGGAAGCCTGTCAAAGCTTATATTCAAGACATCTTTTGATAATCCTCCCCTTATCGTTTTCGCCACTTTCATTTCCTTTGTCATTTTATCCCTTTCCATTAATCCCATGTCATAGTCAGGGTCTGCAATGATAAGGGCGTCGCCCTTGGCTATGTTTGTATCGGTAAACCTGATTATGTCCCTTCCTGCGGCGATGTAATTGATTGTGTATTTCTCAATGAAGTACTTGTTATCAGGCGTTACCAGCGCTTCAAATGGTATGAGGTTGAGGTTCCCGTCAGGGCTTATGAATAATTGTTTCTTCCCTTCGATGTACTTCTCCAATGGTTTAATCGCAATATCATATATGGCACGGGCGGCTTTGTCCAAGGCGGCTTTATCAGGAATTTGGCCTATTGTCTTTATTCTGTTCATCTCCTGAATGTATGCCTTAATATGCTTTTCTATATCCTCGGCGTCTGATATTTCGATTAGTTTGACTTCAGGCTCTTTCTGCAGTATCAGGACAAAAGCAAGGTATTTTGGTTTATCCCATTTGTTTGTCTTGAAGTCATAAAACTTAATCCTCGCAAAGTCTATGTATGCTGAATCCTTTGGCAATATTTCTGATATGTTTTTTACATCAGCTTTGCCGATTGTCTTTTCAAGGGCAAAATCTTTGCTCAGCCTGCTTAATTCGGCTTCGAGTGTCTCTTTTTGCTTTTGCAGTTCGGCAATCCTGTTTCTGTAATCTTCAAAACTCCCCTTATCATCTGGTTTTGATAACTGCATCTTTGCTATTTCCCTGCGGATGTTGGTGAGTTCAGCAAACTTCTTTTTTATCTCAGGGTCGCCGGATTGCATTGCCGCATCCATATATCTTCCCTGCGCCTCTGCAACTGCGCCTTTCCACTTGAGCCATGAGTTAAAGGTATCGGTTATTGATTGAGAAGATGATTGCATATATTTAACTGTATGGGTCATAAAGGCATGGATAGAGCCTTCCTTCTGATTCATATAGCTAATTTTCTGTTTTTCATTAAAGAGCAAAAATACATTCTCTCTCATTAAGTCATCTATAGAAATACCTCTTTTAAAAAGATTTTGGCTTTCAGGATGTCTCTCTGTTGCGGCATAAAGAAAGGCCAGATTTTTAAGAATTAGTGCTACAGCAGGATGTTTTTTCCCATATGCCTTTTCTCTTATCTCAAGTGCCCTTTTATACAATGGCTCGGCCTCTGCATGCCTGCCTGTGACTCTGTAAAGCTCTGCCAGAGTGTCTATGATTATTGCTGTAGCAAGATGTTCCCTGCCAAGTGCTTTTTCCATTATCTCAAGTGCCCTTTTATGCAATGGCTCGGCGTCTGCATACCTGCCTGTGGATTCATAAAGCACTGCCAGCTTGTTAAGACTTGCTGCTACAGAAAAATGGTCTTTACCAAGTGCTTTCTCAACTATCGCAAGTGACCTTTTAAATAATGGCTCGGCCTCTGCATACCTGCCGGTGACTCTGTAAAGCTCTGCCAGCACGCGAAGAACTATTGCAGTATCAGGATGTTCACTGCCACGGATTTTCTCTCTTATCTCAAGTGCCCTTTTATACAATGGCTCTGCGTCTGCATACCTGCCGGTGGATTCATAAAGCCCTGCCAGGCTGATTAGGCTTTGTGCCACAGAAGGATGTTCCCTGCCAAGTGCTTTCTCGTATATCTCAAGTGCCCTTTTATGCAATGGCTCTGCGTCTGCATACCTGCCGCCGATGAAGGCATAAAGCCCTGCCAGATTGTCTAGGCTTTGTGCCACAGAAGGATGTTCCCTGCCAAGTGCTTTCTCTCTTATCTCAAGCGACCTTTTATACAATGGCTCTGCCTCCGAATATCTGCCAATGACTTTGTAAAGTCCTGCCAGATTATTAAGGCTTGTTGCCACATTAGGATGGTCTTTGCCGAGGATTTTCTCGTATATCTCCAGCACTTGCTTTGCGTACGGTATAGCCTCATTATACTTCCCTGCTTTATAAAGTTCACTCGCTTTCTGGTTAAGCTGCTTAGCTTCATCAAGAGCCTGCTTTTGCCCAAATGCTGAGTGAGAAAATAGTAGAGATAAGCAAAAAAATACTGCACAAAAAATTCCTGCAATTTTTCCGGTTCTCATTTAATTATCCTCCATCCACAGAAGCTGATAGTAATCTATATATTTAAGCGAAAACTGTCAATCTATAGTCAATGAAGACATAGTTGAGGATGCAAAGGCTGCTCTTTGCAAGCAGGTCAGAGTGTTGCTCATTTCTCCCTATAAGGCACACTTTTTGAAAATGATTAAAAAGTGAAGATTTTAAGCGAAAATGGTTAACGTTACTTTTTTTACCGTCTGCGTCTTTTTGTGATACTTTAGGGAAGAATTGCTGGCTGAGTCAAGAGAAATTATCATTCGCAGATGTTGGATACCCCTTTTTACCATAGAACGGAAAAGGGGATGGCTGTTCTTTCTCATCTTCTTTTTCAAGACTATCAAAAGGCGTCATATGATTTAAGCTGTCTGCATGCTTTGTGATAATCAGCAATTCTTCATAGAGATTCTGATTGTTTAGAGGGGCATAATAGAACTTTCGGCAAGGCAAGATAACAAAAAAATCAACAAATACATAATAAACCCTGCTAAAATAGAACTATGAAACAGGCAGTAAGAAATGTCGAGGAAGCAAAGGCCATCCTCAAAGAGCACAAAGATGAAGTGATCCGGAAGTATCGGATTATCGAGATCGGCATCTTCGGCTCTTTTGTCCGCGGCGAGCAGAAACCGCGCAGCGACGTTGATATACTTGTTGAATTTGATGATAGAAATATTCCCGGGCTTCTTAAGCTAAGCGAAATGGAAAGATATCTCCGAAGGCTTCTCAAAAAAAAGGTTGACGTGGTTATAAAAAGTGGAATTCGCCCTGAGCTTAAGAAAGGCATACTGAAAGAGGTCGTCTATATATGAAGAGGGAATGGAAATTCTTCATTCAGGATATCTATGACGCAATTCAATACATAAAAGAATTTGTCGGCACAATGAAACGAAATGAGTTTCTTGCCGACGAGAAAACAAGAAGCGCCGTGGCGTTCAAGATCGAGAATATAGGGGAAGCATCCAAGAACATTCCGAAGGAGATAAAGGCAAAGTACAAGAGCCTTCCATGGACCGACATGGCAAGGATGAGAGACAAGATCACTCATTTCTACTTTGGGATTAATTACAGGGTTGTCTGGTCGGTTGTAAAGAAAGAGCTGCCCGCAATAGAACCTGCCATTGCAAAAATATTAGGCGATATTAAGGCATTTAAATCCACCAAAAAGAAATAGGTTTCATGTCCACAATTCTCTAATGCGGCTTTGCGGCTGGAACCCGCAATCCCTCATAGAGATTCTGATTGCTTAATTCAGGAAGAAATTTGCATTTTGAAATCGAACTGAGATGTGTTACTTTCTGAGAAATCAGCAGCAGCAAGAAACTTTTGTTTTTGCGACTTGCAGGTGTTATACTTTTTTTATACCATTGATTTTAATCAATGCGACAGAATCATTTAATGGCTTTTATATTTATCAAAACTTCGTCGGCCACTTCCTGGCCGCGTGAAGTACACGAAGGATCTCTATGGTATTGTTCTTTACGCGGTATGGGATGATATAGGGAAGCCCTGAAATAACTAACTCACGCGTTCCTTCCACTCTTCCTGTGCGGCCCATAGCCGGGTGCTCTGCGAGTTGCTCTACGTGACTTAAGATGCTTATAGCCACATCCTGTGCGGCATGAGAGTTATCATTTCCAATATATTTTCTAAGTTCTATAAGATCTAAAAGGGCATCTTTAAACCATCTTATTCTCATTCCGGTGGTTTCTTTTCCTTATTAGTTCCCCATGTGCCAAGCCATGCAGTTACTTCTTCATGCTCTATAAACTTCGCTCCCGAACGGTCCGCTGTTTCTACTGCTCTTTTAATCTCTTGAACCTGCCATTCATTGATCTCCAGAAATCCCTTTACAGCATTACTTACAAGAAATGATTTTGACCGGGCTGTTGCCTTGGCAAGCCTGTCAAGGCGCTTCTTTGTCTGATCATCGAGTCTTACTGTTAAAGTGGCGCTCATAGTTTCACCCCCTTTTAACACATAGTAACACAATGTGTTCACCCTTTCAATAAATAAATTTCACTCGCCTACACATGTGAATATTTTTTGTCTGTCTATCGGCAAGAGGCTGAAAAGCGACTTATTCGGCGCCGAATAGGTCAAATATATCTTTCATCCTGAAATCGTTAACCTTTGAGCGCATGGGAAAACCGCGGACTGAGTCAAGAAAGATAATTTTTCTCATAACTGATGTTTATTTTTTCATGCGTTCTCTGATATACTATCTTTTCCTACGGTGAAGATTTTGAGCAGGGAATGTGGTTGCTCTCTCATGCAGTTCAGAGGTCACTCAGGGAAAATATAACAGGGTTGAGGTCAGTTGACAAAAAATATTTTCTCTGGTATGCTTTCAAAGTTTTCCCGTGGAATCTGTGTTTCGTGAAAAATACGATACGGAGGCAATGTGCCGACAATAGCGCAATTAGTAAAACATGGCAGGAAGAGTCTGGAAAGGACAACGAAAAGTCCTGCGCTCAAGATGTGCCCTCAGAAAAGAGGAGTCTGTGTCAGGGTATATACAACCACGCCCAAGAAGCCTAACTCTGCCTTAAGGAAAGTAGCAAGGGTAAGGCTGACTAACGGGATGGAGATTACGGCTTATATCCCCGGTGTCGGGCACAATCTTCAGGAACATTCTATAGTGATGATTAGAGGCGGAAGAGTTAAGGATCTCCCCGGTGTCGGATACCACATAATAAGAGGCACACTGGACTCTATGGGCGTTGCTGACAGAAGACAGGGAAGATCTAAATACGGGGCCAAAAGGCCCAAATAACGGAGCGGATAGATGCCAAGAAGAAGAGTTGCAGAAAAGCGTGAGATTTTACCGGACCCAAAGTATGGCAGCAAGGTTGTCAGCAAGTTTATCAATGTGCTGATGGAAGACGGTAAAAAAGCAACAGCTGAAAGAATATGCTATGGGGCATTTGAAATTATCAAGGAGAAAACCAATAATGATCCGCTTAAGCTTTTTAAGGCTGCGCTGGAAAATGTTAAGCCGGTGCTGGAGGTTAAGCCCCGGAGGGTTGGCGGCGCAACATATCAGGTGCCTGTGGAAATAAGGCCTCAGAGGCGCATGGCGCTGGCATTTAGATGGCTGATAAGCTATTCCCGCGTAAGGGCGGAAAAGACAATGAGGGAAAGGCTTGCCGGTGAGCTGCTTGATGCATCGAATAACACAGGGACGTCTATAAAGAAGAAGGAAGATGTCCATAGAATGGCAGATGCTAATAAGGCATTTGCCCATTATAGATGGTAGAGAGAGCAGAGGAGAAAGATTTTGTCAAGTTTTCTGTTAGAAAAGACACGCAATATTGGAATCATGGCACATATAGATGCAGGAAAGACTACGACCACAGAGCGTATCCTCTACTATACAGGCGTCACATATAAAATAGGCGAGGTCCATGAAGGCACTGCAGTCATGGACTGGATGGTTCAGGAGCAGGAAAGAGGCATAACAATCACCTCTGCTGCTACCACATGTTACTGGAAAGACCACAGGATTAATATCATAGATACGCCAGGGCATGTCGATTTTACCATTGAGGTTGAAAGGTCTTTAAGAGTTCTTGACGGCGCTGTGGCTGTTTTTGATTCTGTGGCGGGTGTTGAGCCTCAGTCAGAAACTGTATGGCGGCAGGCTGATAAATACAAGGTGCCAAGAATAGCATTTATGAATAAAATGGACAGAGCAGGAGCAGATTTTTTTATGAGTGTTCAAAGCATGGTGGACAGGCTTGGAGCCAATCCTGTGCCTATACAGATACCTATGGGCGCCGAAGAAAAATTCAGGGGGCCTATAGACCTTGTGGAAATGAAGGCAGTATATTTTGATGATGAGACTATCGGCGCAAAATATGTAGAGGGCGCTATCCCTGACGATATGATGCCGACAGCCAGGCAATACAGGGAGAAGATGATTGAGGCGTTATCTGATGTTGATGAGAATATTATGGAAAAATTCCTTAGCGCGGAAGAGATAAGCGCAGAAGAGATAAGGGCGGCATTAAGGAAAGGCACTATGCAGATGAAACTGACGCCTGTAATATGCGGCACCGCATTTAAGAACAAAGGCGTCCAGCTTTTGCTTGATTGTATTGTAGATTATCTTCCTTCTCCCCTTGATGTTCCTCCGGTATCAGGGACAAAGCCCGGCAACGGTTCTGAGGTAGTAAGAAAGGCAGATGTAAATGAACCGTTCTCAGCGCTTGCTTTTAAAGTGATGACTGACCCGTATGTGGGACAGCTTACATTTGTAAGGGCATATTCCGGCGTGCTTACAGCCGGCTCATATATTTACAACTCTACAAAGGACACAAGAGAGAGGGTCGGAAGGCTTTTAAAAATGCATGCCAACAAACGCGAGGAGATAAAAGAGGTTGCCGCAGGAGATATAGCCGCAATAGTCGGCCTGAAGAATACACTCACCGGCGATACTTTATGCGATGAAAAGTCGCCTGTAATACTTGAATCCATGGAATTCCCCGATCCTGTCATATCGGTTGCGATTGAACCGAAGACAAAGGCTGATCAGGAAAAACTCTATGAGGCGATGGGAAAGCTTACTCAGGAAGACCCCTCATTTAAGGTTTCATACAATGAGGAGACAGGCCAGACAATAATATCGGGAATGGGCGAACTGCATCTTGAAATAATCGTTGACAGGCTTTTAAGGGAATTTAAGGTTGGGGCTAATGTCGGCAAGCCGCAAGTCGCATACAGAGAGACAATCAGGATCTCGTCAAAGGCAGAAGGGAAATTTATAAGGCAGAGCGGTGGGCGCGGACAATACGGCCATGTATACTTAGAGCTCGAACCTGTTCATGGCAAGGGTTTTGAGTTTGTTAACAAGATTGTAGGCGGTACAATACCGAGAGAATATATCCCGGCTGTTGAAAAAGGCATAAGAGAGGCTATGGACTCAGGGGTTCTTGCGGGATATCCTGTTGTAGATATTAAGGTAACACTCTATGACGGTTCATATCATGATGTGGACTCCTCTGAAATGGCATTTAAGATTGCAGGTTCGATCGGTTTCAAAGAGGCTGCCAAAAAAGCAAAGCCTGTTTTGCTCGAACCGATGATGAGCATAGAAGTGGTTACCCCTGAGAATTATATGGGTGATGTTATAGGAGACCTTAGCTCAAGGAGAGGAAAGATACAGCAGATGGAGAAAAGGGGTAATGCACAGGCAATAAAAGCTCAGGTCCCGCTCTCAGGAATGTTCGGTTATGCTACGGACCTCAGGTCAAAGACGCAGGGAAGGGCCAACTATACAATGCAGTTTTCCCATTATGAAGAGGTGCCCAAGGCTATAGCCGAGGCCATCGTAGCAAAGGTTAAGGGTGAATAAATTGACTAATATTATTTTTATAAGTATAAGCAGGAGGCAATAATGGCGAAGGCAAAATTTGAGAGGACGAAGCCGCATTGCAACGTAGGGACAATAGGGCACGTAGACCACGGCAAGACCACGCTGACGGCAG
>Ga0208373_1003215_pt1 | contig 16354 bp, 15 predicted proteins | sample RifOxyC2_FD_184036 | JGI IMG/M metagenome (GOLD analysis project Ga0208373, IMG submission 184036) | Soil microbial communities from Rifle, Colorado - Rifle Oxygen_injection C2 (SPAdes) | ecosystem: Environmental > Terrestrial > Deep subsurface > Rock core/Sediment | place: Rifle, Colorado...
CCGAAGGAAAAGACGGCTCGCTGGCGTTATGGCTTACAAGAAAATTTACGCTGTAATCAACAAACGGCCTGGGCCTGAACCAAAGCCAACGGATAAAATTAGCAACCGCAAATCTTGAAAAAATAGCGGCAACCAGCGACAAAAAAACAATTCTGAAATATTTCTTGAATTCTATAATTAATAATAGAAATAATATAAAAAGCAGAACGTATTCAAGATATTGGGCGAAAAACACGCCTAAAAAATCAAGCCAAGCCCACCTTCCGGCGTATTGGTTTATTAAATTAAAAATATACAAATCCATATTTTTAAGGAAATGTTCTCAGAATTGGCCGAGGTCAGACCTCGGCTAAATTATCCAAGGCCCGACTTCGGATAAGCTCTTATTTAAGCTTCAATAAATTTTCTAAAAGGCAGGCAACTGTTATCGGTCCCACGCCGCCCGGCACGGGCGTAATATAGCTCGCTTTTTTGGAAACGCTATCAAAATCAACATCTCCGACCGCTTTTTTATTTTTATCAAGAGAAAAACCAATATCAATCACCACAGCTCCTTTTTTTATCATATCTCCGGAAATCAGTCCTGAATCCCCTACTCCGGAGATCACAATATCAGCCGTTTTAATCTCTTCTATCCCAAAAAATTCTAAATTATTTTTTGAAAGCCAGTCTGCCAACGGTCTGCCCACTAATTTACCCCTCCCGATTAGAACTATCTTTTTATTTTTCAAAGAAATATTATATTCTTTAAAAATTTTTTCAACCGCGGACACAACCGGAGATATAAATTCCGCGTTTTTATTATCGGAGATAATATCCAAAACATCTTGCGTGTTAAACTTCTCGGGCAATGGCAATTGAACAATTATTCCGGTTACATCTTTTTTTCCAGCAATTTCCTTTATTTTATTTTTTAAATCCTCCTGGGAAATATCAAAAGAAAAATTAAACAATTCAAAATCAATTCCTACTTTCTCGCAAGCAATTTTTTTTCTATCGACATAAGCATTTGAAGCATAATCATCTCCAACCAAAACAACGGCCAACTTCAGCCTTAAATTATCTCTTCCTATCTTTTTTCTTACTTCTGACAATATTTTTTCCGATATTTTTTTGCCATCTATAATCATCGACTAAATTTCTAATTTTTAATTTTTAAATAATTTCTAAATGACTTAATTTTTAATAACGGCGAACCGGTTTAAAAATTTAATCATTAAATCATTATTTATAAAATTGGAAATTAAGAAACTACGGCAATGGGAATTTTCTACAGAACTTTTTTATCTCTTGCCTAACTTTAGAAATTGACTTTTCATCAACAATCACCTTATCTATCCACTCCGCGATTATTTTCATTTCTTTTTCTTTCATTCCTCTGGTGGTTATTGCCGGCGTTCCCAATCGTATTCCAGATGGCTCAAAAGGGGGATTTAGATCAAAAGGAATGGTATTTTTATTAACAGTAATGCCAGCTTTTTCCAAACGGATTTGGGCTTCTTTACCTGAAATTTTTTTATTCCTTAAATCAATTAGAATCAAATGATTATCAGTCCCGCCGGTAACTAAATTAAAACCGCGGACCAAAAGCTCTTCTGCTAAGGCCTTGCTGTTTTTTATTATCTGCTTGCCGTATTTCTTAAAGGACGGAGACGACGCTTCTTTCAAACAGACAGCGATAGCGGCAATGTTGTTTTCGTGAGGCCCGCCCTGCAAACCCGGAAAAATCGCTTTGTTTATTTTTTGGGGAAGCTCTGGATCTTTTTTTAGACCTTTTTCAGTTGCCATTATCATAGCCCCTCTTGGCCCCCTTAATGTTTTATGGGTAGTAGTGGTAACAACATCTGCAAAAGAAACCGGGCTTGGATGAACGCCGGAAACCACTAAGCCGGCAATATGGGCAATATCCGCGACTAAATAGGCTCCGACCGACTCAGCAATTTTAGCAAATTTTTCCCATTCAAAAATTCGCGGATAAGCGGTTGCTCCGCAAAAAATAATTTTCGGCTTGGCTTCTTTTGCCAGTTGTTCCATTTTTTCAAAATCAATAAGCCCGGACTTTTCATCAACTCCATACTGGGCTGAATTGTAAAACTTGGCGGAAAAATTTACTTTCCAGCCATGAGTTAAGTGTCCGCCATGAGGCAAAGACATTCCCGTAATCGTATCTCCCGGCTGACAGACAGCAAAATAAACCGCTTGATTCGCCGGCGAACCGGAATAGGGCTGAACATTAACAAAAGGAACGCCGAATAATTTTTTCGCCCTTTCTTGGCATAGAATCTCGATTTTATCGTAGAATTCCAAACCCGCGTAATATCTTTTCCCAGGATAACCCTCGGCGTATTTATCGGTCAAAATTGAGCCCAACGCCTCGCGCACGGCCGGCGAGCTGTGATTTTCTGAAGGAATCATCTCCAGGCAGGTCTCCTGCCGCTCTTTTTCTTTTTCAATTAATTTTGCGATTTGAGGATCGCTTTTATTAAGCTTCATATAATTGTTATCCCTGCTATTTTCTTATTATTTTAAGCTTTTCGCAGGTTAAATCAATAATTTTTGACGGCGAACTTTCTGGCAAATCGCCGGCGTCCAAAACCAAATCCGGTTTTATTTCTTGATTCTCAAACTGCTCTAAAATTTCTTTTATCTTTCCCGAAGCCGGTTGCCCAGAAATATTTGCCGAAGTGGCGGTCAATGGTTTATTTATTTTACCTAAAATATCGCTGATAATTTTATTATTTATGATTCTTATACCGATTGTTTCTTTCCCGCCAAATAAATTTTCCGCCAATCCGCAGTTTGGCTTTTTTTTCAAGATAACCGTAAATTTCCCCGGTAAATTTTCCTCTAAAAATTTTCGTTGATTTTCGTTAACAAAAGCAAATTTTTTTATTTCCTCAATACCTCTTACAAAAACTGAAATCGCTTTTGCTTTGTCTCTTTTTTTTGTTTCAAAAATTTTGTCAACCGCTTCTTTGTTAACAGCATCGACTATTAATCCATAAACCGTGTCTGTCGGACAAATAGCCACCACGCCCATTTTTATCGCTTCACACACCTTTTCAATCGCCAATTCGTTATATTTTATTATTTCCATTTTTTATAGATACCCTCGCCCTTACGGGCGAGGTTCTTGCGAACCTTCAAAATTTTGCGAGTTTAGATATTTTTTGCTTCGCTAAAAATATCGCAAAATTTTGGGGTATATATAACCGCCTCTGCGAGCCTTTCGGCTCGCTTCGGGCTGGCATTCATCTGCGGCCTTACGGCCGCAGTGTTTTGCCAGCGGTTATAAACTTTGATAGCTTTATCACATCAGACGGATTTCCAAAATCCATCCAATAATCTTTTATTATTTTAATTTTCATTTTTTTATCTTTGGCTAAAAGATTTATTGCGTCGGTAATTTCATATTCCTCACGAGACGATTTTTTAATCAAAGAAACTTTTTCAAAAATTTCCGGAGTAAATTTGTAAAGTCCGGCATTGATAATATTGCCAAAATATTCTTTTGACTTTTCAACAACTTTTTCTAAAAATCCATCTTTTTCAACTAAAACCCCGTACTTTTCAGGATTTTTATGTTCAATCCCGGCAATATAGCAATAATCATCGTCAATATTCATTATTCTTAAGTCCCTTGACGAATAAAGATTATCCCCGCAAAGATAAACAAATTGGCTATTTTTAATAATATCTTTAACGCACATTAAAGGGCAAGCGGTGCCGTAAATTTTTTCTTTGGGCCCTAAAATTTCAAACTGATTGATCAGTTCAACTTTATCCCCACACCTTCCAGAATACCCCGCCCCCGCACCTGAATTTGGGCGTAGGGAGCCCGCGGAAAGATGTGGGGATTTATAACCGTATTCTTTCAAAAATCGGCGCATCAATTCATCGCCATATCCGACGACTAAAATAATTTCTTTGTATCCCGCTTCTAAAATATTGTCTAAAAGATATGACAAAAAAGGTTTTTGGCAAACATTTATTAGATGCTTTGATTTATTTTTTGTTAAATGCAACATCCGGGTCCCCTGCCCGGCCGCCGCAATCACCACTTTTTTAATTGCCATAAAATATATCTTACAAAACGAAAAAGCAAAAACGCAATCTGTTTTGATTGCGCTAAGAATTTTTCAAATCCTCCAATATTTTTAAAATCTGCTCCTTAAGATTGGGCAAATCATTTTTTGCCGTATTCCAAACTCTTTCCAAGACAACGCCGAAATATTCATGAATAAGAATATCTCTCATCCCTGCAATTTTCTTCCAAGAAATATCAGAATATTCATCTTTAAAACTATTTGGAATACCCTTTACAGCTTCCCCTATAATTTCCAATCTTCTCATGATAGCGTCTTTCATTTCAATATTGTCCCCGCTTTTACTTAAAAAATCATCTTCGGAAAGATCTCCTATGTATTTTTCAATCAATTCAATACTCTCTAAAATATCATATATATAAAGGTTTATATCTCTCTTCATAGTATTGAAATTTGTTCTTCTAAAATCCTGCTTCTTATTATCGGTTTTATTGCAGGATATTCAACAATGTCTACTTTTTTACTCAAGGCCTCTTCTAAATCAATCTTTAAGCCAACCAAATCCAGTAAGCTTTTATTATTAGCATTTTTAAACTCTATTAAAATATCAACATCGCTTTTTTCTGTCTCTTCGCCTCTTGCAAAAGAACCGAAAACTGCCGCTTTTTTGACATCGTGGCTTTTAAGAATAAAAATTACTTTTCTTTTTATTTCTAAAATACTCTTTCCCATCTACTTGATCTTAACCTAAATCACCTTCAAAATCAATCTTGCTTAATTTGATTGCGCTAATTCAAACGCTTTTTTGTTTAATTCAAAGCGCTTTGACGGCACGACTTTCTCAATGGCTTTCAAAATTAAATCCGGTTTCAATGGAATTAAATTTTTATGCGCCGCATAGCCCAAAAGATAAATTCCGCTTACAACTTCGGCGCCAAGCTCCTCTTGGCATATTTTGGAAGCCGGAATAATATGCTTCTCGTTTTTAACTAAACCATTTATCTTTAATAAAATTTCTTCCTCCGGCAAACCTCCGGCAAAAGGAAAAATATATTTATTAACTAAAAAAATGGTTTTAGGATTGATATAGCGAATCATTCTTAACCCCTCCAACAATTCTAATCCCAAAACCAAATCAGCCCCTGCCAATGGAACCAAGGGAGAATACACCCCCCCACTAAAACAAGGGTAAATTTTATTATTTTGGGCGGAACGCGATGATTTTTTAGTGGGGGGGTAAACTTTTTGCCCAAACCGGACATAGGCCTCCACGCTTCCTCCTCTTTGGGAAAGCCCGTGGAGTTCCGATGTTTTTACATCATAGCCCTCTAACAAAGACGCTTCAGCTAAAATCTGAATTAGAGTTATAAGCCCCTGTCCGCCGGTCCCTGATATTACAATGTTAAAAATTTTCATAAATATATAATAACGCTTATTTCTTGTTTAATCTTTTTGCCAGCAAAGCGCATACTTGCTTGGCGATAATTATGGAAACCCCTTCTTTGGATAAAAATTCTTTAATAACGCTCTCAAATTCACTCACAACTCCGCCTTCTATGGTTTTTATATTTTCCACCCCGCAGGCTCTTGCGATTTTCTCAATGCTTATTTCAGGAACCGTCTCCCCCATTCCCGTCTTGCCCATTCCGGGATTTGGCTGATGACCGGTCATAGCGGTAATCCGGTTATCCATAATAATAATCAGTTGGTTTGATTTGTTAAAAACAGCATTTATTAAAGCCGGAATTCCGGAATGAAAAAAAGTTGAGTCGCCCATAAAAGAAATTATCTTTTTTTTGCCCTCCGGCTTGTCCGCCGAAGCTTTAGCAAAGGAGGAAGCCTTCTCAATACCATGAGCTACGCTCACTGAAGAACCCATGCACAAAAGATAATCTTGCAAGTTATGCGGAGCAAATCCGGCCATCATATAACAGCCGATATCTCCCCCAAAAATCGTTCCTGCCGGAGCCGCCCTTTTCACCGCCCCGAAAACAACCCAATAGGGACAATTAGGGCAAAGCCGAGGAGAACGATTGGGCAAATCAACAGAGATCGCTTTCGATAAAACATATTTTTTTCCAACTATTTTTGAAACAGCAAAAGCAACTTTTTCAAAATTCAACTCCCCTATTTCCGGCAGAAAATCTTTCCCGAAAATTTCAAGTTTGCAATTGCCGGATTTTGCCAATATTTTTATTTCTTTTTCCAAATACGGGTCCAATTCTTCAACCACTAAGACCTTTTTCAAATTTTTAATAAAATTTTCGATTTTCTTCGTTGGCAATGGATAAAAAAACCCCAACTTTAAAATCGGCAAATCAAGATTAAGTTTTTCCATGGCCTCTTTGACATATAAATAAGAAACGCCGGAAACAATAATGCCCACCTTCGCCCCTTGCGGGCTTCGGCGAGACAAGCCCATCTTTCCCGAAGCTTTTTCAATTTTATTAATATTGCTTTTCTCGGCAAATTTTCTAATGCTTTCTATTTTTTCCAGAAGTTTCTTTTTCATTTCCAAAACCCTGTTCGGCATTACGCAAAACTGCTCCGGATTCTTGATAAAGCCACTTCCAAATTCATAATTCTTAATTCCCCCGCCCGCATCGCTACGCGAAGCGTTGCTGGCAAGTAATTCATAATTCACATCCACTGGCATTCTCTGATGCGATACCCTTGTGGTTGTCCTTAATATTACCGGCGAATTGAATTGTTCGGAAATTTCAAAAGCCAATATAGTAAAATCCTTTGCCTCTTGGGCGTCTGACGGTTCAAGTATAGGAATATGCGCCAGATAGGCAAAAGCCCGAGAATTTTGTTCTGATTGACCTGAACTCCAGCAAGAAGGATCGTCCGCCACAACTATCACCATCGGTCCCTTCGTTCCAGTATAGCAAAGAGGCAATAAAGCGTCTGACGCCACATTCAAACCGAAACTTTTCATAGCCACCAAACATTTTAACCCGGAAAAACTGGCGCCAATAGCCGCTTCCAAAGCCACTTTCTCGTTTGTGGAAAATTCAAAATACACCCTGTTAAATTGCTCCGCCTGTGGCGGAGCGCCGGCTACGCCGGATTTAACAGGGTAAACTCCTTGTTCTTTAGCGATTTTCGCAAATGTATTTCCTATTTCCGAAGCCGGCGTTCCCGGATAAGTGGAAACAAAATTCACCCCTGCTTCCATGGCACCCTGAACAATCGCCTCGTTCCCCAGCAATATCTTTTTCATTATCTTATATGACAAAATTAATTAGCTTATCGGGAATAAAAACTATTTTTTTAATTTTCTTTCCCGACAGATATTTTATCACTTTCTCGCTTTTTTCGGAAATCTTCCGGGCTTCGGCTTCTGAAATCCCGGAAGCAACTTCTATTTTGTCTCTAACCTTCCCGTTCACTTGAATTATCAAATTTATTTTTTCTTCTTTAATTAATTTTGGATTATATTTAGGCCATTCTTGTTCGCAACACAAATTCTTAAGTCCGGCTTTTTGCCAAAGCTCCTCTGTTAAATGTGGAGCAAACGGACTTAATAGAATTAAGAATTGAAAATAATAATTTGTAGGGATTTCTTTTTGCTTTTCCAGCTCATTCGCCAAAATCATCAAAGCAGACACTGCCGTATTTAGCTTCAAGTCCTCAATGTCTTCCCCCACTTTCTTTATTGTTTTCTGGACCAGAACATCCAGTTTTGAATTTTGGATTTTGGATTTTGGATTTATTTGAGATTTGTAATTTTTGATTTGTAATTTTTCAGAAAATTTCCATACTTTTTCCAAAAATCTCTTTGCTCCGATTATTCCTTTTTCATCCCAGGGAATCGCCTGATCAAAAGGCCCCATAAACATTTCGTAAATCCTCATAGCGTCCGCTCCGTATTTTTCAACCACCTCGTCGGGATTAATGACATTTCCTTTTGATTTGGACATTTTTATTCCGCCCTCGCCCAAAACCATTCCATGCGAAGTTCTTTTTTTGTATGGCTCCGGACCAATTTCTTTCGGCACAGCGCCGATATCCCACAAAAATTTATAAATAAACCGAGAATAAAGCAAATGCAAAGTCGTATGCTCCATTCCTCCGTTATACCAATCCACCGGAAGCCAGTATTTTATTTTATTTTTATCCCAAAAATATTTTTCAGTTTTTAGTTTTGAGTTGTTGTTTTGCGTTTTGCGTTTTGCGTTTTTAGTTCTTGGCATAACATATGCCAAGTAGTACCAATTTGAACCAGCCCAGTTTGGCATAACATCCGTCTCCCTTCTTGCCAGTCCCCCGCATTTTGGACATTTTGTCTCTACCCATTTTTTTATTTTTGCCAAAGGCGATTCGCCAGCGTCTGTCGGCTGATAATCATTAACATCGGGCAGTTCTACTGGTAAATCGCTTTCTGACACAGCGACCCACCCCGGATTCAAAATCTCGCCATCATTAAATCCTTCCTTATTTTTGGTTATTGGATATTGGTTATTGGATATTTCCGCTCGTTTTTTGCATTCATTGCAAAAAATGAGCGGTATTGGTTCTCCCCAATATCTCTGCCTTGAAAAAATCCAATCCCTTAATTTGTAATTTATCTTTTTGGCGCCCAGCCCTCTTCGCTCAAGCCAATCAATAATTTTATTGTCAAGCTCTTTTTTTATTACCGGCAAATTATGTTTCTTCGCAAAATCAAAATCCCTTTCATCATAAGCGGGAACCGCCATTATAGCTCCCGTTCCGTATTGCGCCAAAACATAATTCGCGACAAAAATAGAAATTTTTTGATTGTTCGCCGAGTTTGTGACTTTTATCCCCTTTAACTCAATGCCAAATTTTTCCTTGTTGACCGTTCTTTCCTCTTCTGATTTATTTTTTACTTCCTCAATGTATTTTTTAACTTCGTTGTAATTTAATATCTTATCTTTCAACTTCTCAATAATCAAATTTTCCGGCGCCAATGCCAAATAAGTACAGCTGAATAAAGTATCGGGCCTGGTGGTGAATACTGGAATTTGCAAACCGGACTCATGAATTTTAAAAATTATCTCCGCTCCTTCGCTTTTGCCAATCCAATCCTTTTGGGAAATTTTAACTCGCTCCGGATAATCAACCAAATCCAAATCATTTATCAGCCGTTCCGCATATTCAGTTATTTTTAGCATCCACTGCTCTTTTTCTTTTTTTTCAACTTCAGCGCCGCATCTTTCACACACCCCGCCAACCGCTTCTTCATTTGCCAAACCTATTTTACAAGAAGGACACCAATTAATGGGCATCTTTCTTTTATAAGCCAAGCCGTTTTTAAATAACTGAATAAATATCCACTGCGTCCATTTATAATATTCAGGATTGGAAGTATTAATCTCCCTTGACCAATCAAAAGAAAAACCTAATGCCCTAAGCTGTCTTCTAAAATTATCAGTATTTTGCTTGGTAACAACAGCCGGATGAATTCCTGTTTTAATCGCATAGTTTTCAGTGGGCAGTCCGAAGGCGTCCCAGCCCATGGGGAACATAACATTAAAGCCAGCTAGTCGTTTTTTTCTCGCTAATATATCTAAAGCGACATAACTGCGGCAATGACCAACATGAAGCCCGTCGCCCGAAGGATAGGGAAACTCAACCAAAAGATAAAACTTCGGCTTCTTAGATTTATCTAATGCCTTAAAAACATCCTTTTCTTCCCAGACCTTCTGCCACTTTTCTTCAATTTTCCGAGGATTATATTCTTCCATAGTATTTTGCATAATATCACAAATTCAAGAGCAAAAAAAGCCCCAAGACCCGGTCTCTAAAAAATTGACAAAAAAAATAATAATAGCAACATCCAAAATGGATGTAGTTTTTCATAGTTTTTCCTCGTCATACAGTGTTCTGCTTCAAAGGTAAGCTTGCCTGTATAGACGAAAACTAACCTTTTTGAAGGACAAAAAAATGGGAGAAATCGAGAAAGTACCTTTGATAGAAGACCTGGAAAAGTTTGCCTTGAAATTACAGCCAGAGCATCGCTCAAGACTTTACAGAACCGCTGAATCTTTTTTTTGCGTCGGAGCAATGCAGGGAGCGTTTGCGGGACTCGATAGCTCGATCCACACAACCTCTCCAAAAAAAATCAACAAGAGGAGTGGATAGCGTATCTGCAAAAAAGGCGAGCAGAATGCGCGGTTTGAAAAACCGCCGGAAACGATCTCAAAAGGCCCGCTCTCGCGAACGGGCTTCTTTTATTGTCTCTTAATTTTTACCCTATCTTACAACCACTCCGGTTTTTTTAATTTCCCAGACAAGAGGATCGTCGTTGCTGAAATCATCAGGATGAAAAGGATGTGGCTCTATCAGTCCTTTAACCAAATAAGATTTCATTAATAAATAATGCAATGCCTTAAATTTATCTCTAAAACTGGGAGAAATAATGCAGATATCAATATCGCTATCTTTTCTGGCAATATTTTTGGCTTGAGAACCAAAAACAATCACCTTATTAATGGGTAATTTATCTTCCTTTAATAAATCCACATATTCTTTGACTTCTCTCTTTACTTTTATTGACAAAGTTTTTCTTTTAACCATAAATAAATTTGTTCTGATATTAAAAAATATTTCTCCACATATTCTTTCGTGGCTTTTTCACGAAAATCGTGTTTAACAGCGTCGTATCTCGCCGCGATATTAAACTCGGTAATAGTTGTAAGGTTTTCTATTTGCTCCGAAGACAGATCAATTCTAGCTGATTTTGCCAAATCAACAAGTTTGTGAATATATGGAGCATGAATTTCCGTTTCTTTCACGACCAAAGATTTCAAAATTTTCTCAATCATCAAATGGCAGAAAAAAAGACAATCAGGATATCTTTCCCCTTTTAATAAATATCTGGCTGTTTGATAATTATCCTCTGCGGAATCAAACCAATAGTCAACTACTTTTTTTATGTTAATTTTTTCTTCCATAATTCTATTATAGTCCGAATCTTTCTTTTTCGCAAATTCAAATCTTGAACAAATTTTTAGCGTTTTGGGTTGTGGCAATAGCGACTTCTTCAAAAGAGATATTTTTTATTTTTGCTATTTCTTGGCCGATATATTTTACAAAAATCGGTTCGTTTCGCCCCTCCTTCGCCAATGATAGGGCGGGCAAGGGCGTCAAATATGGAGAATCCGTCTCAATCAAAATTCTTTCCAATGGCGTTTTTCCAATTACCTTCTTTAAGTCAAACTTATACATTATGCCATTTATTCCAAGATAAAATCCCATATCAAGATATTTTTTCGCTTCTTCCTGAGTTCCAGTAAAACAATGAATCACGCCAGGCAATTTATAACCCGCCAAAATTTCAATCATTTCTTGATGCGCCATTCGGCAATGAATAATAACAGGCGAATTTAATTCTTTTGCCAAATCCAATTGTTGAACAAAGATTTCTTTTTGTCTATTTATAAATTGCCCGTAATCCTTATAGCGGTCAAGCCCAATCTCACCGATAGCCACTACCTTTTTTGATTTTGCCAAATTTCTAAAATCCTCAACATTAAAATCGTCTCTCGCGTGAATGGGGTGAAGACCGACACCCGCAAACATTGTTTTATTTTTTTCCGCTATTTCAACCGCTTTTTTGCTGGTTTCATATTGACTGCCGGCGTTAATTGCCCAAATATCCTCGCCAACACAACGGCCGATCACCTCATCCAAATCATTTTCAAACGGCTCAAAATTTAAATGGCTATGAGTATCTATTAGCATTATATTCTCGGGAATAACGGCTCTCCCTTTTTTATTTTTCCTTTTATTTGTTTTAATATTTTTTCCGATGTTTCCGGCAAAAACGGCGCCAGCAATTCCGCGATATTTTTTAAAGCAAACAGCAAATCGCTAATAACATCTCCGCTTTTTATTCTTAATTCATAATTATTAATTCTTAATTCATCGTCTGTCCAGGGCTTCTGTTCTTCAATATATTTATCGCAAAACCCAATCAATTCCCACACCGCCTTGAGAGCTTCATTGAATTTAAAATTTTCTAAAGCATTTTTGTATCCTGCATTAACTTCAATAATTTTTTCGTTAAATTTTAAGTTTTGATTTGTATTTTTGAGATTTGAAATTTTGGGTTTGAGGTTTAATTTCTCCGCCATCGTCGTCACCCTCGCCAACAGATTTCCTATTCCCGACGCCAAGTCAGAGTTATATCTTTCTTCAAATTTTTCATAAGTAAAATCCCCGTCTTCTGTCGCCGTAATCTCCCGCAGAAGATAATATCTCACAGCGTCTGTTCCATATTTTGAAACCAGCTCAAACGGATCAACGGTATTGCCCAGCGATTTTGACATTTTCTGTCCGGCGGAAGTGATAAATCCATGGACGAATATTATTTTCGGAACTTCCAGATCCAAAGACAAAAGCATTGCCGGCCAAATCAAACTATGGAATTTCAAAATATCCTTTCCTATGCAATGAACATCTGCCGGCCAGTATTTCTTGAATTTTTTATCTTTCCCGCCATATCCCAGCGCGGAGACATAGTTGCTCAAGGCATCTGCCCAGACATAAATCCTTTGTGAATAATCTCCAGGAACAGGTATGCCCCATTGCAATTTTTCCGAAAATCGGGAAAAACTTACATCCTCAAAACCCTGTTTAATAATAGATAAAACCTCATTTTTTCGCGCTACGGGAATTATTTTTATTTCATCGGAAACTATCAATTTTTCAATTTCCGCTAAATATTTTGAAATGCGAAAAAAATAATTTTCTTCTTCCATCAGCTCTAATTCTTTATTATGAACAAGGCATTTCCCGCCAGCCAAATCCATTTCTGAAATAAACGCCTCGCAACCAGCGCAATAAAAACCTTTATATTTTTTTTTATAAATATCGCCGTTTTCTGTTAATTCCTTCCAAATTTTTTCCACGGCTGGCCAATGTCGTTTTTTGTCCGTAGTTCTTATAAAATCATCGTTTGATAAATTCAATACTTTGTTCAATTCCATAAATCTGGCTGAAATTCCATCAACAAAATCCTGCGGATTTTTTCCGGCATCATTGGCGGCTTTGGCGATCTTAACGCCATGTTCGTCTGTCCCAGTCAGAAAAAAAACATCATCGCCTAAAATCCGATGATAACGGGCTAAAACATCCGCCTGAATCGACTCCATGGCAAACCCAATATGAGGTAAGGCGTTAGTGTACGCTATGCTTGTTGTAATGTAAAATTTATTTTTCGCCATATTTTATCCCATACGTTAACTTATTAAACATCTTTCATCTTTTTTAATTCCTCTTTCAACTCTACCATTTTCAATTCTCTTCCTATGGTAAGATTATAAAACCTTTCCAATTCGTCTTTTTTTTCTTTAATGTTTTTATAATTTTCTTCCAACTCTTTTTTTGAAGCATATATTTCATTTGCCGCCCTATTTAAACTATTGGACAAGCTTACTATTTCCTTATTTAAACTTCCGGTGGAAAATACGACTTTTCCTCCTTTGGACAGTTCTTTAGCAAAATCTTCAACTTCCAAAAATGCCATATATATCGACGAAGACAACGCGCGATTCACAATTACCACCATAACCAATCCAACGCAAGAAAATATCGCAATATCTAAATTGATAGAAGGAATAAAACTGAAAACCGCCACAACAACCAAACCGGAAATAAATAAAAAATAGTTAAATTTTGTTTTCAGATTTATGAGCCGCTTCTCTTCTATTTTCTCGCCTCTTTCCGTCAAAATTATTCTGCATTGCTTGATTATGGGATAAATTGATTTTTCAGCAACCGAAGACCCAAAAAGCACCACCAAAAAATAAGAAATCAATCCGCTTATAATTATTATCGGAAAATTTACAAATTGGCGGCTCGCTATCCATTCAATCAAGAGGGTGGAAAAAATCATCAAAACTCCATACTTATATCCAATTTTGATTCCTTCGCTTGGTTGTCTGACTAAAGCGAAAAATATTTTTTTTACCGTCTCGCTCGGAAGTCCTGGAGGAATATTGCCGTCAATAATATTATCGTTCAACAATTTAATATAATCCTTTTCTTTTTTCACGCCGATAATTCTTAATAAACCGTATTCCATAAAAGCTATCAACACCACCAATATCATAGCTGATGGAAATGTGGCGGAGAATATAACCCTGGTCCCGGTCGCTTCAAAATTAGCGCGGCTTAGAATAAGAAAAGATCCGAATGCGGCGCATAAAAGCGCCCAGACGCCGGTCGGAAAGACAATTGAGACCAAATAAGGTATTTTTATCTTTTTTATTTTTGAAAAATCCATATTACGGCAATCCTGTTAAATTCCAAAGCGTTTTTGATACCAAATTCTTCCCATTAAATTTATAGAAACATTAAAAAATAACTTTCGCAAAAAATCAGGAACGTAAAATTTTCCAAAAGTTCCCCAGATTTTTTCCTGTCTTTTTTTTAGTTTTAAGATATTTTTAAGTTCCGGCATTGGATATTCCTTGTCAATTATTTTCTTGCCTATTTCTTGTCCGCTTATCATAGCGTAAGAAATGCCCTCTCCTGTTGTTCTTGAAGAAAGACCAGCCGCGTCTCCGATTAAAAAAATATTGCCAAAAACGCTTCCCTGATACAAATAATTTATGGGCGCCGCCTCTAATTCTCTGAATGGCTCGACAAAATTTCTTTTCTTTAAAAAATCATCTAAAATTCCTTTTGCCAAACCGGAAGAAATAACTTTTGGGTCAAAATATATCCCTATGTTAATATAATTTTTATGCGGAAAAACCCAGATATACCCTAATTTCAATTTTCTCGGGATTAAATAAATTTCCAAATCGCTTAAATTTTTTCCAAAAATTTTATAACATAAACCCATCATAAATTCCGACTTCAAACCAAGATATTTTCTTACAATAGACAATGATCCATCCGCTCCGACTAAATATTTATATAGGAACTCCCCCTTATTTGTTATAATCTTGTCTTTTTTTACCTCACTCACAGACGCGCCTGTTAAAATTTTTATATTGGGACAATTCTTTATCTTATCCAATAAATATTGCCCTAAATCATACCTGTTTATTGTTTTTATTGGATATATAAGATTAATTTCTCGTTTTTTTCCATGCAGAAAAACCGAGAGTTTGCCAAAAGACCTTGTTTTTGACTCCGGAAAATCAAAACTATAATTTAATGAAGTAAGACCACCCGCACAGGTTTTGGGGCCTATGACTTCACTTTTTTCAATCAATAAAACGGAAAATCCCGAACCCTTAAATTGTTCTGCGCATTTTAAGCCAGCCGGACCCGCGCCTATTATCACGACATCATTTACATTTTCCATATATTAACAATTGCTACGGGATATGCTCCCGTAGCACCTTATCCCGTAGCAATTTCATGCCGCAATATCTTTTTCTTTTCTTTTTTGTAAAAATTCTTTCAGGAATTCAAATAAAATTCCAAATAAAGGAATAGCCAAAACCGCGCCTAACGCGCCCCAAAGCTTTCCGCCCACAACCAAAGAGATTAAAACCAAAGCTGGCGGAAGCCCGACGAATTTTTTCATAAGTATCGGCGAAAGAACATTATTTTCTATTAGCTGGATAAGCCAAAAAACTCCTAAAATGAAAATGCCCTTAAACGGCTCTGCTGGAAAAACAATCAGGAAAAGAAGAATAGCTGTGACAATGGGTCCCACATACGGCACGAAATTGAAAACGCCCGCGAACAAAGCCAAGGTAAAAGAATATTTTACATTTAGCGCCAAAAAAGCTATCCAGCAAGCGACCCCGACGAACAAGCAAGCGAGAAGCCGCGCCCCGAACCAGCCGGAAACCTTTTTTTCGCATCTTGCCCAAATCCCTAATATAAAATTTTCGTATTTTTTAGGAAAAAAAAGAACCATTGGCTTTTCAACCGCTTTTTCCTCTATTGAGATAAAAACCGCAGTTAAAATAATAAATAAAAAAGTGAAAAATCCGCCAAAAATAGTGAAAATAACATTAAAGATATTATCTGCCATTCCTTCCAGATATTGACTCGCGCCATTCACGAAACTTTCAATATTTTCAAACGCTTTAAATCCCAGTCCCTGAAACAAAGGCGAGACATTTTCAAAATATTGGGGGAGGAATCCGATAAACGATTTAAGCTCGGAAACAAAAAGCGGAATCATCAGAAAAATTAAAAAACCCAATAATCCAAAAACTGCCACATAAATCAAAACTACTCCCAAAATACGGGGGACTTTTCTTTTTTGTAAAAATTCAACCGCAGGATTGGCTAAAATTGAAATCGTCAAAGCGAAAATAAACCAAATTAAAACATCCCTTACAAGAAAAAGAACATAAAAACAAGCT
>Ga0208373_1003216_pt1 | contig 16352 bp, 19 predicted proteins | sample RifOxyC2_FD_184036 | JGI IMG/M metagenome (GOLD analysis project Ga0208373, IMG submission 184036) | Soil microbial communities from Rifle, Colorado - Rifle Oxygen_injection C2 (SPAdes) | ecosystem: Environmental > Terrestrial > Deep subsurface > Rock core/Sediment | place: Rifle, Colorado...
AAAAAGTCTCCTTAAATTTAGTTGTGAAAAACTTGAATTTAATTTACTTGAGAGACTTTTTAAACATAACTTCTGACCGCTTCGCCCTCGTAGGCTAATTTGTTATTTTTGGGTTTAGTGGCTTCGTGTAAGTTTGTTGCTCAAGTTTATTACATTATGAAAATTAATTTCAAATCATTGGCTTTGTACTTCTCGTCTGCCCGTTTGTTTTTGGCGGCGGGTTAGTTGCAACGCCGTTAGGCAGTTATCAAAAATAAAGAGGTGAAATATGAAATCGGATATAAAATATCGGATTTATTTAATGATCTTCTTTGGAATGTTTGGAATTATTTTAAGTAGTTGCAATGATATAAATAATAATTCCGATAATAATTTTATTAAAGAGAATATCTATGCTAGTTTTTCAATCACTGATACTAACAGCATAGAAAAAAGTAAATTTATTCAAGGAGAAGATTTTATACTAAAATTCCAAGTTAAAAATGAAAGCGGGAAAGATTTACATTATACTTACACCTATCCAATAATTGTATTTGCAATATTAAATAATGATACTGTTGTAGCATCATCTACTGATTATACAGCATATATACATCCAATTGAAACAAGTATAGTTCATAATAATGGAAAATTTTTTGATGAATGGAAGGGACCAAATACTTTAGGTAGGATTTTTGAAAACCAAAAAATTATTCTCGATGTTGGTTTTTATAGAGCTAAAGTATATCACGGAGTTTTTTTTGATGAATATTCCGTTCCACCAGTAAACGATATAGAGTTTGAAATCATAAATTAAGAAAACTGCCTAACCAGCGGTTCAAGCTGACTGCTTCGCATCCGCCGGCTAATTTGTAATTTACAAATTTGTTAGCTTCGTTCGGCTAACTTGTTCAAAGTTGTTCTATTATGAAAATTTATTTTTTAATTATTGGCATTTGTGGTCTTGCTGTATTCTTGTTCTTGGCAGCAGCTTAACCGCAACGCCGTTAGGCATTTCAAAAAAGTGAGGTAATCAATGAAAACATATTATCTTCTTCTTTTAATAATTATTCCTTTTTTATCTGGATGTTCAGATAATGTTTTATCAACAGAAAATCAATTCGATTCATCCATTAATGGAAAGAGTATCAGCATTAATAAAAATCATCAATTTATTCTTGAGTTAGATTTAAATGCAGATGCCGGTTATCGGTGGGATTATTCAATGACTGATACCTCTGTTATAAGAATTGATAGCACAAATTATAGACCGAAAAGTGGTAATTGGAATCAAGTTGGTGGTGTCACTATAGAAACTTTCTACTTCTGTGGAATAAAAAAAGGTAATTGCACAGTTAATTTATTTGAACATCGAGTTTGGGAAAGTAGTATTTCACCTATTAATACTATTCAGTTTAATGTAATTGTTAAATAAAAATTTCGTTATTACATATTTTATTAATAAAAATGCCTAACAAGCCAATCAACCCGACCGCCTTTTCGCACTCGGCAGTTTTTATATTTTTGGCTTGGTTGCTCCGTTACAAGTTTGTTGTTCTAAGTTGTTCTATTAATTAACATTGTTGCAAACTGCACTTGCAAAGTAAGATAAGTACAGTTTGCTAAATCATTGGCTTTGTCTTTTTAATCTGCATTGTTGTTCTGGGCGGCGGGTTATCGGCAACGTCGTTATATGCTAAAAATAGAAAAATCACTATAGATATGCCCGAACGTGAACATATAGCAAATTTAGAAAATGGAAGCAAATTTTGGAATGAATGGCGGTCCAGTTATCACGGAACAGTTGACCTTAGTTATAGTGACTTAAGCAAAAAAAATTATGAACCTTTAAAGGCTATTAGACAACGCGGGAAAAATTTGTGGAAATCGTGGGATAATACTCCCGAAGAGTATTATTTGTACGCAGATTTTAGTGAATATAGTATAAAAGACGTCGATTTCAGAGGAGCAAATTTGGATGGAGCTTCTTTTAGGGATGCCAAATTATTAGATGTTAATTTTGAAAATGCTGATTTGAAAAATGTATGTTTTGGTAACACAATAATTATTAATTGCAATTTCTCATATGCAAAAAATTTAAGTACTTGTATTCACTATTCACCTTCTCTGTTTGATAATAGAACAATATTAAAAACTGGTATACTTCCTATTGAGTTTCTTAGAGGGTGTGGTTTAAGTGAATGGGAAATCCAAGTTTATCAATTATATAAACAAAACATTAATAATGATGAACTGAACAACATTTTATATAAGATATACGAATTACGAGCAAATAAAGCGATTCAAATTAATCCCCTTTTTATTTCATATAGCCATTATGATCATAAATTTGTAGATGAATTAGAAAACGTTTTGATAGAAAAAGGCATTCGATTTTGGAGGGATATTCATTATTTAAAATCTGGTCGTCTTGAGAAACAAATAGATAGAGCTATTCGGCATAATCCTATTTTTATTTTAGTTTTATCAAAAAATTCAATTGAAAGTGATTGGGTTCAACACGAAGTGAGAATTGCAAGAAGCTTGGAGAAGGAATTGAACCGTGATGTTCTTTGTCCAATCTCTTTGGACAATTCTTGGAAAAATTGTACTTGGCCTCAAAAATTATTGGAACAAATAACTGAGTATAATATAATGGATTTTTCAGAATGGAGAGATAAATATATTTTTCGTGAGAAGATGAATAGTCTAATAGATGGGATTAATCTTTTTTACTAGTTCAATAGCATATAACCCGCAAATCAACCGGACGCCTTAATGAGTTTGGCAGTTTTGTGGTTCTTAAGTTTAGTAAAATTAAAAACATTGCTGTTCAGCAGTTTACAAATAAATTAAATAGTGCAACCGGCTTGTGTAGTGAAAGTTACAAACCGGTTGCTAAATTATTGGCGTTGTTCTTCTAATTGGCATTCTTGTGTTGGGGCGCCGGTTATTTGCAACGTCGTTAGGTGTGTAGGAAAAAATGAAATTTATTTTTGAAGATGAGAATATCACCGTCAGTGACATTCAAAAATTGATAGACAATCAAATTGAAGAATCTATTCATCTTGAATATAAACAATCAGATGCTTTCGGTAAAACGGATGGGAAGAGAAAAGAAATTGCAAAAGATGTTTCATCATTTGCTAATTCTGATGGTGGAATTATTATATATGGTTTAACTGAACAAAATCATAAAGCAGAATCGTTATCATTTATTAACGGTAATGAATTCACAAAAGAATGGTTAGAACAAACTATACAAAGTAACGTACAGAGGAATATCCCAAATTTAAAAATTGTACCTATCCGATTCGAAGGTGATATTGAAAAAACTATTTATGTGGTTATAATTCCTGAAAGTTTTGATGCCCCACATATGTCAAAAGATAATAAATATTATAAACGCCATAATTTTCAGTCCGTAGTAATGGAAGAATATGAAGTTCGTCAGACATTTAACAAAAAAGGGCTATCTAAACTAGAAATTTATGATTGTGTTATAAATAAAGATGATAGAGACTTTTTTGAAAAAGATGGATATAATTCATTTATTGTTATAGTGTTAATAAAAAATACAAGTAATTTCATCGAGGAGAACTATAAAACGGTTGTTTATTTTAAGAATTATAATTCAAAAATTAAGTTAAGTACACCAAGAGAAGCTAAAGCGGATTCAATCTTAAGTTCAGACTTTGCTAAAGTATCCACACCTGGAATATCTCCAATTTTTCAAGATGAAGTTCTTAGTGGAAGTTTAATTTATTTAGATGTGCCCAAAAAAGATTGTGATGAAGTATTAAATGGTATTGAAGTAGAAATTGATTTATTATATACAAATGGAACTCACTCTAAAGATTTTTTAATGAAAGATATTTATGCAACATTACACACCTAACCCGCAACTCAACCCGAACCCCGCCAGAGGCGCGCGCAGGCAGCTTCGCCCTGTTTGACGGATTCGGGATTCCTGATACCAGATAAAAAGCTAAAGGTACTTTTTCAACATTGTTCTTGTAAAATAGTAATTTCAAATTTTGGCAACTGCTTACTGATTACTGCCTACTTGTTTCCGCCTTCGTTAAAAACTTCGGCGGACAAGCTGGGCGGCGGGCGGGTTATCATCGCAAAGCGAGATCCCGCTTTGCGGGAGTTGCAAGTCGTTATATGCTATAAAAATATTTTGATAGATGATAAATCAATATCGTAAAAATCTTATTCAACTTGTTTATGAATTTATTATTTCGTGCAAAAAAATTGAGGCTATTCAAAGAATCGCAATTATTGGTTCATTACTTTCAGAAAATGAAAAGCCTAAAGATGTTGATTTGCTTTTAACCATTCCTGATGATTTAGAATTATCCGGACTTGCAAGGATTAGTAGAACTCTTCAAGGAAAGTCTGGTAGTCTAGGTGGTGGCGCTGATGTTTTTTTAGCAAATTTAAACAATGAATATATTGGTCGAATTTGTATTTGGAAAGATTGTCGTTTTGGAGTTAGAATGAGATGTGATGCTAACAATTGTGGCAAACGGATATATCTTCACGATGATTTTAATACTATAACATTGAAAAAGGAATTAATTGATAATCCTCCTTTAATAATATTTCCAAATATAATTCGTAATGTTTTTATTCCTTTAGATGTTGAAGAAGGTTTACTAAAAAATATAAACGGCGCAATATAATCAACACTCTTGACCTGAATTTGCCTTAATAGATTAAATTTTAGGAGAGAAAAATAAGTAGATATTGAAAAGAGCATAATAAAGTCCCAAACCAAATAAGGCTCTTTTAAAAAAATTAACAAACCCGGAGTTTAAATAAACTACGAATACGCTGATTGTCGCTCCGCCAAAGGCGGACAAGTTTGACGACGAACCTGCCTGCGGTAGGCAGGTAACAGGTTGTTATTTCTTCTTCTTAATAAATAATTCCGCTACAGGCGGACAGTACATATTCAGAGAACTCAAGGGCTGTTGTGTTTTAACATAACACGCCGTTAGGTGTGTTAAGTAAATTCCATCAAAAGATAAAATTGCCATTGAATACAGTTAACTAATTAGTTATCTTCAATATGTGAAAGGAAAAATTTTATTCTTTGGTAATTACTTCTTAGATTTTTATTCTAAGCAAGACACTAAAACGAAAGAGAAAATTGATTTTGTTCTTGACCTTGTAAGAAACGTTGAAAGAGTTCCAATTAAATTCTTAAAGCATCTTGAAGGAACAGATGGATTATATGAAGTTAGAGTTTCAACCGTTTCAAAAAATATAAGAATATTTAGTTTTTTTGATGAAGGAAAATTAATAATTCTACTGAATTGCTTTGTAAAGAAGACTGATAAAACACCGAAAAAGGAAATTGAACAAGGAATAAAACTGAAAGAAGAATATTTTGTTGAAAAAATGAAAGGGAAATGATAATGAAAAAATTAACATCATTTGAAAACCATTTAAACAAGCAATATGGGAAAAAGGGAACTTCCAAGAGAGATAAATTTGAATCTGAATCACTTGCATTTAGACTTGGAGAAATGTTAAAAGAGGAAAGAAAAAAAGCTAAGTTAACACAAGAAGAACTTGCTGAAAAAACTGGTACAAAAAAGAGTTATATATCAAGAATAGAAGCTGGTAAGAGTGATATTCAGATTTCAACATTTAGCAGAATAATTGAAATTGGTCTTAATAAAAGAGTAAATATTTCAATTTCATAATGCCCACGCACCTAACCAGTTATTCCGATTAAAGTCAATGAAAACAAATAAGAAAATATTCAGAGAAATTTTATGAAGTTAGGATATAGTTATCCTAACAGAACAAAAGTGTTCTTTGACATAATGATAATATTTTTTACTTGTTCAGCTATGGATTTATCAAGAGAAAGTATCTGCCCGACAATAGCCTTAAGCAGAGAAGAAGAAACCTTGTCTGTAACAGAAGCCACGGAAGACCTGGCTTTATTAATAAGAGTACTCGCTTTTTCAGAGGTTATGTAAGGTATTTTAGTTAACGTGGAAACAGAAGCTTTAGAAAGACTGCTTGCAGAAGGATATCTTTTAAGCAGCTGTAAAACCCATTTAGATTACCGTGCTTACAGAAGATAAGCACTTCGGGGTTTACCGAATAAAGCAGAGACTCCAATTGGTTGTAGAGCTGAACTTTTTGTTTTACCAGGAGCTTAATGAAAATCCATTGTTTACGTAAAGGAGCAAAATAATCTTCCTGGGCAAAAGAGACTTTGCTGCGGTGATTAATAAGATACTCTGCAATACATAGAGCGCTGATCTTATCTGTAATAACTCTTTTAAGATCTGCTTTGGAGCTATGGCTAACACCGAAAGGATTCAGGCGTGCAACGGAAACCGGGAGATCTTCCTGAAGTTTTAGAAGAAGATTAACCCAGTTGTTTTCATAACCGCCGGTAGATTCAACTGCTGTAATGATATAAGCATCGGGAGTGTTAGCAATAAAGGAAGAAAGAAAGCTATAGAGGTGATGGTGTCCTTCGAAGGTATCGTCAAGCTGGAAGTTCTTCTCGATGATATTTTTTTTATTATCAAGAAGAATGAAATCGGCATAACCTTTGGAAACATCGATGCCAAGAAAATATTCCGACATAATAAAACTCCTTTAGCCAGAGGCTACTAAATTTGTAATGATGAATAAAAAATATCAGGTAACATCAGTCTTGTCGAATACGGCTTTATAAGCCAAGTTATTCCCCGATTTTAACCTGACGGAAGGAAGAAACTTGTTAACAGGCTAAATCTGCCTGGCGCCTCAACCTTCTCTACCGTAAGGAATAAAATATTATCATTAAAACATATTACAGCTTGTTCTCTTTAAACATACAAGCTGCTCAAGCCGTTATACATAATTAAGAAGAGGGGTCTTATATGAAATACCTTTTTATAATAATATTATTAGTAACAACAGTTAGTGTTCCAGCCCAAATAATTAATAATTATGGATTTAAGTTGGGTTATGTTAGTTCAAGCCAGACATATAGCGGCTTTGAATTAGACAATAGTATAAAACGAAAAAGTGGTTATAGTTTTGGGGCATTTGTAGACATTTTTAATTTTAATGGATTCTCATTATCACCCGAAATAAAATATATTCAAAAGGGTTGTGGATTAGAAATGGTACTCACTGGTCCAGAGGGACCTGAACCAATCGGGAAGAAAATAGAATATGTTTATCACAATTATTTGTCTATTCCAATTTTTTGGGTTTATAAAATCCAATTAATTGCCGGAATACCTTTTTTAAAAATTGCACCCCGATATGATATATTGTTAAATAGTTATGATGATTTTAATTCGCCAGCATCAACTTATGATAATTATAAAAATGTATTTGGTGGAACACTTTCTGCTGGATTTATTCCGAAATTAAACATAGCTATTACTCCATTTATTGAAATCTCTTATCATATGGATTTTACAAATACTTATTCCGGAGTTAATAATAAAATTAAGAATAATGCTTTAGAAGTTTGTGTAGGTTTAATATTACCATAGTAAATAAAATTATGTCTAACATGCTGTTCAAGCCGTTATGTACTATTTGTTTGCCCTTCATTATAGATTAGCAAACAAGTAACTAAAACTCAATTGCTGATTAGGAGGAATTTTGAAAACTAAAGGAATATTTCTAATAGTCTGCTTGCTTTTTATTTCGTGTGATCACAATTTGACCGAAGAAGAGGAACTAAAATCTTTAGAAGCAAAATACGTATTGCCTTATCCAGTGGGAAAAAAATATTATTGTTCACAAGGCTTCAATTCATCTTTCTCACACTATGGTACTTTTAAATACGCAGTAGATTTCGACATGTCTATCGGAACCATAGTAACTGCTGCTCGTGCCGGTCGCGTTATTTATGTTGTTGAAAATTATTCAGACAATGATCACATGATAGGACACGAGAATGTTGTAATAGTAATGCATGAGGATTCGACGTACGCCAGATACTCTCATTTAACAGCGAACGGGGCGCTGGTCGAAATAAATCAACAACTGATGCCGGGTGATACTTTAGGATTAAGTGGTAACTCCGGGCAAAGCAATCATCCTCATTTGCACTTTGATGTTACAAAAACATTTACCGGAAGATCTGACATGACAATTCCATTTGATTTTAAGAATACAAGTCCGCGTCCCGTAGGATTAAAAAGCGGTCATGTTTATGAGGCGTTTCGCTATTAATATTAATGTAGTTACGGATGCGGTAATTCAAGACTTTTATCTGATTTTATTTAAGAAGTACATAACCAGCTTTTCCACACGACCGCGTTTTCAATGCGGCATTGTTCAGTTTACGGATTTGGTTAAAAAGGTTAGCATTGCTTGTAACATTGTTCTAATAAATAAATTTGTTAAAAATTATTGACAGTCGTTTTTCATTTCGTCATTGTTGTTTGTGGGCGGACGGATGAAAAGCAACGCCGTTATACATTTTAATCTTAATAGTCATGGAGAAAAAATAATAATATTTTTATTTTTACTTATATCATTTGAGATATATTCTCAATGGATCCCGCAAAGCACTGGAGCTAATCACGATAATTATGGATGGATAGAAGAGAAAGAAAAGTACCAGAAGCAAATAGGGAAGAAATTCGAAAAGTTTTTGAGGGTGAATACAGAATCATCTATCGTATTGAATCTAAAAGAATTTTTTGTCCTTACAATTAGAAATTTCAAACAACTCTTACCTGATAAAGATTTTAAGTAAAAAGCTGTGGTATAAACCCGATTCTGCAATTGAAGATTTGAATGCTACCGGAGAATCTTTGGTTGAACTATCCGGGCCAAAGCCAAAGAAGAAAAAGAAATTGTAAGCAGATATTAGCTCACTTTATTTCAGAGTAGCAATAAATGAATAGAATGAATCCAAAGGTTAATGTATATTTAAGTAAAGCCAACCTGCCTGCGGCAAGGCAGGAAAGTAGCAGGAAGAAATTGAGAATGATCATTCTTGACTGTCACTGACCAGAGGTAATATAAAAGTATGAAAATAACTAATAGCAATAAAAAGACCCGCCTGCCGGCACTGCAGGAGGTGTCACCAGAACAACTTGCCTTGCCGTCAGGCAGGCGTGAAGAACTTCTCAGAGCGTTGAAAGCCCGTTTTGAGAAAAACATGAACCGCCATAAAGGTCTTGAATGGGCTAAAGTACAGGCAAAGCTGGATGCTAATTCTGTAAAACTATGGTCACTCAATGAAATGGAAAGAACCGGCGGCGAACCGGATGTTGTTGGTCATGATAAAAAGACGGGCGAATACATTTTTTATGATTGTTCAGCGGAAAGTCCTAATGGTCGCAGAAGTGTTTGTTACGACGGCGAAGCACTAAAGTCAAGGAAAGAACATAAACCGCAAAATAGCGCTATTGATATGGCAGCTGCCATGGGCATTGAGCTTTTAACGGAAGAACAATATCGGGAGTTGCAGAAACTTGGAAATTTCGATACGAAAACATCGAGCTGGGTGAAAACACCTTCTGATATTAGAAAACTCGGTGGTGCCATCTTTTGTGATCGCCGGTACGACACTGTCTTCGTTTATCATAACGGTGCGGAGTCTTACTATGCCGCCAGGGCGTTCCGTGGCTCGCTAAGGATCTAAATATTGCACAGAAAGCTAACCTGCCTGCCGGCAACAGGTTTGAATTTGAGAACGGATCACCAGAAAAAAAGAAAGAAATTTTCGCAAATTTAGGTTCGAACCTCACCCTCAATTTCGGAAAGTTCTTTGTAGTAATGGAAGAAGAACAACTGGTGCGTATCGCTTACCCTCCCTGAAGGTGGGGCTTCTATTACTCTCGCCATCCACCATGAACACATGAAAAAACATATCAGAAAAGAAAAAAAGAATTGCCTATTGTAATTCACTACTCTCTATCATTGAAATTCCAGGAGCTTTAGTTACATTTTTAATCGTATTAATTGTTTATCAAATTATTCACAACTACAATTCTTATATTTTTGGGGGATTAACATTGATTATTAATTCGATACTTTATGGAATATTTTTTTACTTCTTAATTCCCATTGTCTATAATCTTATAAAATCTAAAAATTATATCTATTATAAATGACAGGAATTTAGAGAAGTGTTTTATAATTTCGGGCACCGTGCAATATTCTATGGACAAAAATTGTTTTTTCTTCCATTGTATAAAAGATGAGATAGTTTTGAACTATCAAATATCTATAACCAAGAATTCGTATTTCTTCTTCTCTTGGAATTCTACCAAGGTTTGGATTTTCTGATAATAGTTCTAAGTTCTTTTCAATTTTGTTTGCCATTGCAAATGCTGCAGTTGGATTATCTGCAGCAATGAAGGATATTATTTCTGTAAAGTCTTCCTCAGCAATACTTAGAAAACGAACCTGGTATTTATCTGCCGGCATTAATTGTTTCTCTAATATTTGCCATTACTTGTTTTAATGTTTTTCCCTTATTGCCTTCAGATTTTTGTTTTTGTGCAACAGACAATTTGCCAATTAAGTCAAGTTTTAATTGCAGTTTAGAATAATGAGCCATTGACATTACTACCAAATCACCTTCTCCGTTTTTTGTAATAAATATTGGTTCATTAGAATTATTAGCAAGTTCGGAAATTTCATTTGATTTATTTCTCAAATCAGAAATAGGTTTAATAATTGGCATTTTATTTTCCTTCTTTTTACTTGTGTCAAAATTATATCAATATTATGATAGATGCAAAACAATATTTTGAAAGACGCAATATTTAACCCGCACAATTTTGGAATAACGGTCAGGAACGGACACTAATCCTCAATATGGGCAAAGCAACTTTGAAGATTTTCGATGAAACACGGGCAGAGACGATTGACCCAAATTGAAGTGGGTCAACTCATTAGTGAGCAGATTCGGTTTGCCATCCAGGTGCCGACTTGAAGTCGGCTATGGAACGCTTACTGACTCAAGAGACAACCTTAGTTTCGAGATAATAATGAATAAGATTAATCGCAGCATCCTGCAAGCTATCGGAAATACATCATTGATATATTTACGCAATGTTGTTCCGCCCGGTTGTGCACTGCATTAGAGATATTTTTACTAAATTGTCTATATAAATCGTTTCTTGGTTAGAATATCCTTGTTCTGTACAATACATTCTATGTAAGGAGAATAAAATGAAGTCTTGTCATCCCGTAAGATCTACGAATACTTTAAGTAATCTCCATCAGTCTGCTCAAGCTGCAAACTGGTATAAGATATTTTATGTTTGCTGCTTTTTTTTCTGTATAATTTTTATATCATCGCCGGCAATAGCACAGCCATCCGGCGGTCCCTACGGACCTATTCAGCAAACTTATGATTTACCCAATGTACCGGGTAAAATTTATTATGTAGCACCTGATGGAAAGTCCGGGCAGACCTGGGAAAGGCTTTCCAACCCAACAACAATTGAAGCAGCTATCGAACGCGTAAAAACCGGTGATGCTATTGTGATGCGTGGAGGCATATATCGTACGGGTAACCTGGTTTTAAATCAGGGGATTACGATACAACCCTATGCTGACGAACAGCCTGTTCTAAAGGGTACTTTTATTGCTACAGATTGGAAGAATCTTGGGAACGGATTGTGGACAACTTCATGGACACGTTTATTTCCTATCAAGCCTGCAGATTGGTGGCGGCGTAATAGGGAAGGGAAAAAAACACCTTTACACCGTTTTAATAATGACATGGTCTTTGTGGATGGAAAGTTCTTACAATCAGCCGGCTGGGAAGGAGAAGTCAATGAGAATTCGTATTACATAGATTATGAAACTGGGTTGGTTTACATAGGCGTTGACCCCACAGGTAAGTTAATGGAAATTACTGCTTTTGATGCTGCCTTAATAAGAACAACAAGGGATGCTCACGGTAAGGCTTCTGACCACAAAGGACCAATAATTCGGGGAATTACTTTCACCCAGTATGCATACCGTGCTATCGAGATAGAAGGAACTGATCCGGAAGGGCTGTCCAATGAAGCCAATCATGGAAAAGAAGTAGTGGGTACGACTTTAGAAAATTGTACTATTTCTTTCTGTTCCCGCGTTGCCGGTTATTTCAGAGGAGATAATTTAACAATTCGTCACTGCAAAGTTAGCGACACCAGCACAGAGGGTGTTTACATTCTTAGTTCGTCCGATGTTCTTTTAGAAAAAAATATTTTCACACGCAATAATATTGAAAGAATTACGGGATATTATCCTGCAGCAGTAAAGATTTTTAATCAATGTTACAGGGTTACGTGCCAGGATAACTTAGTTATTGATCTTCCCTATTCAAACGGTATCTGGTATGATGTTGGAAATGTAGCCGGACGTTTTCTTAATAACTGGGTTGAGGGGGTAGGCAATATTAATAGTGAGTTTTCTATAAAACAACCCTGGCCAAGCGACAATGGATTTTTCTTTGAAATCTCCAAAGGAGCAATTTGTAGCGGTAATGTATTTGTCAATTGTGACCACGGCATCTGGGTGCTCAATAGTTCGGATGTTCACATCTACCAGAACACATTTATAAACAGTACGGCATGCATTGCACGCAATGCACGAAGTGCTGTGGGTGACCACTTTGGCTGGCATCCAAGCACAGGTCCCGATGTTGATGAACGAGTCGGGCACATATTTGTAAATAATTTACTTACAGGAGATGAAAATTTTAAAAGACCACTTCTGTATGTCTGGCAGCCAGATACTTTATGTGGACAGGTAACTAATCTGCAACTGGAACAACTTGATTATAACGTGTACGTGCGCCGTTCGGATACGGGAATAGATCCGTTAATATTCTGGAGTCCTGTTAGAAAAGATAGTTGTTATACATTGTCTTTCAAATCACTGGAAGGTTTGCAGAAACTACATCCGGAATTTTCAGCTCATAGCCGGTATTTTCCTAATTATAATGGACCTTTGTTCAAGGGTTCCGAACTGGGCAATTACCAATTACTACAGACTTTCCCCGGTTCCAATATTGCTACGCAACCGCCGTCTGAAATAGGCAGGCTTCCCGGGAAAACGAAAAAGTATGTTGGAGCTTATCCACCGTTTCAGTGAACATTCAAATTATGATTGCGGATAGTTTCTTGAATTGAGTTAAATAAAACTACTTTGTTGCAGACGGCGTGTAAGTTTAATAGTTATTTACAAGGGTTTTTCGTTCAGAAACCTGTTCACCCTGAAGAAAGGTTAATTTAAATATACTCCCCTTCCCTTTTATTGAGGACACAAGCTTAAAAAAGAGCCTGTTACGAGGATAATTATGAGCTTAGCTTGTTAATAAGAAATTGAACTGGTAAATGTTCCCGAAAGAAAAATTCAACTAAACATGATAAATTTGGATTTAAGAATATTGAACAAAAAAATAATTAAAGGGAATTAAAATGTTCATTGGTCATTTTGGTGTTGGGTTCGCAGCAAAAAAAATTGATCACAAACCATCGCTCGGGACTCTTTTTATAGCAACACAATTCATTGACTTGCTTTGGCCATTCTTTCTTATTCTTGGTATTGAAAAAGTGGAAATTGAACCAGGCATTTCTGCAATGAATCCTTTTGATTTTACCTATTACCCTTTTTCACATAGTTTATTCGGTGTGCTTGTTTGGGCTCTACTTTTCGGTGTTGTTTATTTTCTTTTCAAAAAGAATTTTAAAAGTGCTTTGGTATTAGGAGCGCTCGTTATCAGCCACTGGGTTCTCGATTTAATCGTACACATTCCCGATCTCCCGATATTTCCCGGAGGAAGTATTAAAGTCGGATTTGGTTTATGGAATTCTATTCTTTCAACAATAATAATTGAAGGGTTGATTTTTCTCGCGGGCGTTTATTTTTACTTTAAATCAACAAAAGCAGAAAATAAAAAAGGTACGTTTGCACTTTGGAGCCTTGTAATATTTTTAATCATGGTTTATGTTTTGAACATTATCGGACCTCCGCCGGATTCTGCCAAAGCAATCGGCTATGTTGGTTTATCTCAGTGGTTAATAATTGCGTGGGGATATTGGATTGACAGAAATAGGAAGAGCACAAATTGAGTTTGATACTTAGTTTTATTGATATATAAAACTTAATTTATTTTTGAATAAGACTTTCACTTCCATATCTTAAAAAATGTAAAGGTATAATTATGGAATCTAACTATTTGAAAGTAAAAGTAAGAGGATCAATAATTACAGACATTGTGGATATAGCTAAGTATCATAGTATTAATCGCGGGATAAATGCTGGTTGGTTTAGTGTTCCAAGACAGGTATTTTGTATAGTAGATTTCTTAGGGTCAATTTCTTATAATAACAAGGGGAAAGAATCCGGTGCAAGCACTAGAAAAGCTGTACGATTTATAAAGGAATTTTTTCCAAAGCATTACAAACCTTTTGCTAATTTACTAATCGCTATGTGGCGTCACGGAACTGTACATAATTTTGCTCCCTCAGCCTATTATGTGGTAAAAGGAAATAGAAAAATTATTATAAGATGGACTTCTAATAGGAGTGATGCAATACATAATAGAAAGGTTAATTTGAATATTTTTGACAAAAAAGGACAAAAAGATAATATTTTCCTCTCAATTAATACTTGTCAATTAGCTGATGACTTACTTAATGCTTTCGACAAATTTATCAATAAAATAGAAAGGAAACCATCGTTTATGAATGGTTGTTTAAAACGTTTAAATCGTACTATAAGTGTAAAGAACTATATGACTCTCAAAGTAGGAAACTTAGAGAAAGATGAATTAAGAAGGCAGATAATCTTAGCAAAAAATTCAACAAAAGGAGAAATCGACGACAAGTTACAAGTTAAGTGGTATAATGCAAATTGATAGAATATAGCTTAAAGAGACTTAAATTATTTTAGTACCTATATTGCTGATAAGCAAAAAACCTTCCACTTAAAGGTTATTTGACCTCTCCCTCGCCCTCTCCTTAGTAAGGAGAGGGACGGGGTGAGGTCAGAACATACTTTAGTAAAATAAAAAACCCGTCATAAGACGGGTTTTAATTTTAATCGAAAGAAGTTCTTATTTTATCTCAATCGTTCTTGGTTTTATCCTGTCGTGCTTCGGAAGCCTTACAGTGAGCTGCCCATTTTCAAATCGTGCTTCTATCTTAGTTTCATCAACACTGTTGCTTATCCTGAACTTCCTGTAATAGTTGCCTATTTCATTTTCGTTTAGAATATACTTCCTGTTTTTCAGATCCTTGTAATTTACTTTACCAAGGATCGAAAGAGATCCCTCTTCCAGCTTAAGCTTAACATCATCCCTGGTAACACCGGGCATGTTCGCAACAAGGTGGAAATCATCATCAGTTTCGTAAACGTCAACAAACGGGGCAACAACTGATTCGGTTTCAAGAACCTCTTCCCAGTTCTGCTCTTTGTCTTTGACCGTTACGATATCTTTGTTGTCTGTCATTTTTTATTCTCCTGTTTTTTATTAATTAAAACTCAATTTTATAATCGTAGCACAGAATATTATCCTGCCTGTCGGCAGTCGGGTCTGTGCTACGGGGGTGTTTGTTTACTTTTTATTTTTGTCTTTATCTTTTTCTTCATCCACAACTTCGTAAGATGCATCCTGAGCTTCTTCTTTACCGGGTTTTGCATCTTGCGACCCACCTGCTGCACCTTGCGCGCCTGTTGCCCCGGGTTGCGGTCCAGCACCTGCCTGCTGGTAAAGCTGAGAAGCTATTTCATTCCAGACTTTAGTTAAACCATCTGTTGCAGATTTGATTCTTTCTGTGTCATTGGAAGAAAGAGCATCTTCAACTTTTTTTATTTCAGATTCAAGCCGTGATTTATTATCTGCCGATAATTTGTCCTTCATTTCTTCCATCTGTTTTTTGGTCTGGAAGATCAAGCTGTCAGCTTGATTTTTGACATCCACGCTTTCTTTTTTCTTCTTGTCTTCAGCAGCGTGTTCTGTTGCATCCTTCTTCATCTTTTCTACTTCTTCCTTAGATAAACCGCTTGAAGAGGTTATGTTGATACTCTGTTCCTTATTTGTGGCTTTATCTTTAGCATGAACATGCATGATACCATTTGCATCAATATCAAAAGTAACCTCGATCTGGGGTACGCCTCTTGGTGCCGGCGGAATACCATCGAGATGAAATCTTCCGAGTGTCCTGTTATCTGCAGCCATCGGTCTTTCACCTTGCAGAACATGTATTTCTACAGAAGGCTGGCTGTCGGATGCAGTTGAAAAGATTTCACTTTTCTTTGTCGGTATAGTTGTATTCGCATCAATAAGTTTTGTGAATACGCCGCCGAGTGTTTCAATACCGAGTGAAAGCGGTGTTACATCGAGCAGCAACACATCTTTAATATCGCCG
>Ga0208373_1003219_pt1 | contig 16339 bp, 9 predicted proteins | sample RifOxyC2_FD_184036 | JGI IMG/M metagenome (GOLD analysis project Ga0208373, IMG submission 184036) | Soil microbial communities from Rifle, Colorado - Rifle Oxygen_injection C2 (SPAdes) | ecosystem: Environmental > Terrestrial > Deep subsurface > Rock core/Sediment | place: Rifle, Colorado...
GGTGGCCACCGCCACAGCGGGGCAGGCGGGGTTAACCCCGCTAACACCTAAAAGATGTGTAGCGGCCCGTCGGGCGGATTTTTCTAATGAAAAATCCGGGTTTAATAATCCCGGAAGCTTTATTCAGAGCAAAACCCAGCTCCAGATGACACAGATATTCGCAGGCGGCGCATTTTTCCCGCAGGCGGCGCAGGCGCTGCATTTCTGAAGAAAACCATACTTCTTTCAGGTTTCTGCCGTTGAGATTCAGCCAGGGTCTGTTGAGCCCCAGAAGCGATACGCAGGGAAAAACGTTCCCGCAGCAGTCTATGTGGAGGTCAGTGTAGGGCGCAAAACAGCGCGGATGGGGCACTCTTCCGTCCAGCCGTCCGAGCGAATAGAGAAGATATTCTCTCGAATTGTCTATGAAGCTGTCTCCTCCCTTTTTCTCCTTGTACAGGTACAGAAAGAAACGTCTGAGTTTTTTAAGGAAAGCGCCTTCCATAACATTCGGCAGAGTCTCAACGGGCTGGGCCGGTATAAAGCTTATTCCATCCACCTGGCATTTCCGGGCCAGCGCCAGCAGGGAATACGCCTCGTCGATATTGTCCCCGGTGAGAGTGGCAATAAAAAAGAGCCAGGGTTTTTTCCTGAGGGCCGAACGGCCCGCGATAAGATTTTCCACTCCGGACATCAGGGCGTCAAAACCGTTTATCCCGCGTATCCGGCGGTACCCGCGGGCCGTGGCAGAATCCAGCGAGAGCGCAATAACGTCTATGCCCGTCTTAAGGAGCTCTCTTGCCTGTGTTCTATCTCCGAGAAGAACCCCGTTCGTGGGCAGGTGAGTGATCAATTCTTTTTGCGCCGCGTGATGAATCAGTTCGAAAATATCCTCCCTCAACAGCGGTTCGCCCCCGTAAAAAGTGACCCCGGTTGTTTTCAGTAAAACCAGCTGATCTATAAGATCAAGCAACCGGGAAGTTGACATCTCTTTCGATTCATCCGCCCTCCCGGGATAGTCGCACATCCGGCACGAAGAATTACACCGCCAGGTTACTGCTATTGCAGCAGAAACAGGACCCGTTAAGCTCTTCTTTAAACTAACCGATGCTGCCATAAGCAGTGCCTGATACGCTTTTTCAAGAAACCAGCGGTAATCCCTTTTCTTGATTTTAGAAAGTAGAAGTTTCTTGTATTTAAAACGCATGGTTCAATAATCCGTGCGCGGAAATCATGCCGGGAAACCTCTCTTTTTCTCTTTTTTCAAAAAATCGGCGGCTGAGCCTTCGACATCTCAAGGGATTTATCTCCAAAAGAGAAAAAGAGTTCCATAAAATTCTATATACTCAAATACCGCTTTATCTCCCTTTTAGATATTGCGCCTGAAACGCACAGCGGGCTGCACACACCCCTGTAATTGTTATCGATTATCTTTCTGCGGTAATACTGCATCTTTCTGTTATTCCAGATCCCGTCGAGGGAATCCTGCGGCACGGTTCCTACGTCTGCGCAATAAACATAGGGCCGTACCAGCCCCTGCAGATAGATGAACATAAATTGCCACGGCATGTAACAAAAGACGGGATGCCCTTTACCGGGACGGTTGCTTAAGGAACCCGGTTTATCTCCTGCGCCAAATACGGAATTATCTCGAATTTCTGTTTTACTACCGCCGTTTTCTATCTCCGCAACCCTGAAGTCTTTATTAACAGAAAAGGCATCAATGCCGGGGAGGCAGTTGAACAAATTTATGTTATACGATTTTGCCCTGGCTGCGATATCCGGCCTCACCTTTTCTATATACTCCGCTGCCTCGAGATCTTTATGAAAATAGATGTTTTCATCCGAAAAGTCGCATCCTTCCTGTATAGGAGCCAGCCGCACTGTGTCGATATTGTATTTGCGAGCAAAATCCAGGACCCTATCCAGTTCCCGATAGTTCGATTTCATGACTACGAAATTCATGCCGACCAGCACTTCAGCCGCAGAACGGCTTTTTTTTCTGCTGTTATTGACCAGCTCTATCTTCTTGAGCAGCGTTTCGAATTCCGCACCCCGTCTGATGCCCTCATAGGTCTTCCTGGTTATCCCGTCTATGGAAAAAGAAACATGGACATTGCCGGAGGTCAATTTGCGGGCCCATTTTTTATCAACAAGAAGTCCGTTTGTCGCGATGTATTGTTTGAGATGAGGATACGACGCGGCTTTTTCGAAAAGCTCTTCAAAACGATTAAACAGAAATACTTCCCCTCCCTCGTAATAGATCTCCTCGAGATAAGGAAAATATCCTTCGATTTCCCGAAGAGTTTTCTTCGGAAGATCCCACGGTTTTCTAAACGCAGAACACATCTTGCATTTTAAATTGCATTTATTCGTTAAGGCCACGACCAGCCCCCTGGGTTTGGAATCCAGCTTTGTTTTCCTTTCCGATATCTCAATTTCGTTTAATATCTTATTGGCAAGGAAGGGATCGTTTTTTTTCGGATTTTTTCGTTCCGATTTTTTCAATTCTCTTATGGACAGCTCATATTCTCCGGCTTCCCTGTATAATTCGCCTAATTTCTGATGCGCCGCTCCATCCGCCGTATTTAATTCTAATGACCGGCTTATCTCTTTTATGGCTCCGGCATGATCCCCTTTCTTATAATAGGCTCTCCCCAGTTCCTGATGCACTGAATACGTATCCGCGCCCGATCTTACGGCTTCTTCAAATCTTTTTGCCGCGAGGTCATATTCGCCCGCGGCTTCATAAGCTCTCCCCAGCCATGCCATTATATCGCCGTTCCCCGGGTTTAAAGCCGCTGATTTTTCGAGTTCTTCTATCGCCCGGCAGTACTCTCTTTTGCCGAAATATGCTGCTCCTAAATCTGCACGGACATATCGATCTTCCAATCCCAGTTTTAAAGCCTCGTTGTATCCCTTTATCGCCAGGTCAAGAGAACCTGCCCTTGCATGCACCCTGCCCAGCTCCGCGCGTATACCTGGATCATTTGGATTCGATTTTGTCGCCTTCCCCAGCTCTCTTATAGCCCGGGGATAATCCCCTTTCTTATGATAAACTCTCCCGAGTTCCTGATGCACGGTATGCGCATTTGCGCCCGAGCGGACGGCTTCTTCATATCTTTTTATCGCAAGATCATAATCTTCTTCCTTAAAATATATTCTGGCTAACAGGAGAAGCGCATCCTTGTCATCAGGACATTTTTCCCAAACCTTGATAATAATGCGGAAAGCCCCGTCGAAGTCGTTCAGCAAATAGTATATCTCAGCGAGTTCTTTTTGAGCGTCAACTCCATCGTATCCTTTTTTAAGGGTTTGAAGATATTCCGCTGCGGCCTGATCATATTTTTTCAGCCTGTAAAACGTTTTTGCCAGCAATAAACCCGCATGAATATCTTTCGGATTATTTTTAACCGCTTCCGTTAATCGAACTGAGGCTTCGGCATACCTGCCGCCGATAAACATCAATTTGCCTAACTCAAAATATGCATTCGATTGATTCTGGCTGCATTCAACAGCTTTTAAAAAAGCTTCTTCGGCCTTTCTCTCATCTCCCCCGTTATAATACTCTTTACCGGCCTCAACAAGAAACATCGCGTCAGCTTTCTTGTCTCTGAATTTTTTCATGACATTATATTTTTATTAATCAAACCGATGCCGGTAGCCTGCATGGGAACCTGTTTCAATCTTATCTCGCCGGAAAGAGACGGTTTTGCTCCTGAATCTTGTAGCCGGTAAATCATCTGCCTGATGGTATAGTCTCAAGCTTTTATTATACCACAACCCGGGACGAAAGAAAAAACATCGTTCTCACCCCGCATGAATATTGATACCCCCCCAACTGCAACTTTATTCTAGAAGGGTTCTGCGTTATCAAGAATTGGATATAATAATACAAACGGCAGGGTAAAAATTGACTTCAACAATAGTTCTTGGTGCGGGTCTGTCGGGGCTGACTCTGGCCCATGAACTGGGAGAAAAGCCCCTGGTACTGGAAAAAGAGAGAGAACCCGGTGGGCTCTGCCGGAGTTTTGCCATCGGCAACACCAATTTTGACATCGGTCCCCATATTATTTTTTCGAACGATAAAAAAAGCCTCTCCTTTCTCCGCTCGCTTGTTCCCTGCAGGCAGCACCTTCTCTCCAGCCGTATTCTCTTCCGCAACAGTCTGATCCCGTATCCCTTCGAGACAGGACTCGGAGAGCTCCCGGAAAAGGAAAAAGATTTTGCGCTTGTAAATTATATCGAAAACCCCTGCGCGGGAATCACTCCCCGCAATCTTTATTCATTTTTTTTGAAAAAATTCGGAAAAGGCATCACCCGGCTCTACCTGGAACCTTACAATCTCAAAATCTGGAAAACCCATCCGCGCAGGCTCTCCCTCCAGATGGTCCGGCGCATCCCGGATGCACAGAAAAACGAGATCATCCGATCAGCTTCAGGAATCAACCCCGGGGAAAAACCAGGCGGAATTCATTTTCATTATCCCAGGGAAGGAGGAATAGGATCTCTCGTTTCCTCCCTCCGGGATAAAATAAAACGCCGGGCCGGACTTCTGACAGGAATCCGCATGAAAAAGATCCGGAAAAAAAGATACTGGGAAGTTGAAACCTGCAGAGGAACTTATACCGCAAACCGCATGATCAACTGCATGCCCCTTCACGAACTTATTCCGCTGCTTGAAAATGTCCCGGACCCGGTCAGGAGAGCGCTCGCCTCCCTGAAATACAATTCTCTTCTCATTGCCGTTTTCCGTCTTAAAAAAGACCGGATCGGAAACTGTTTTACCGTGATGATCCCTGATGAATCCCTGCTGTGCCACCGGATCACCCGTGTCAATTATCTGGCGGCTTCCTCCGGAAATCAGGGAGATCCTCTCCTCATGGCGGAACTAACCCTCTCTCCCGGAAAGAAACTGCCGTCTTTCTCCTCTCTTCTCCGGAGGACCGCCGCGGATCTCGAAAAATCCGGACTGATGCGTCAGGACGATATTCTCGAAGCCCGGACTCTCTTTTTCCCTTATGCCTATGTGCTCTATACTCTGGATCACAGAAGAAACAGCGATATTCTTCTCACTTATCTCAAAGAGCGCTCCATCGAATCCTGCGGCCGTTTTGCACAGTTTGAGTATTTAAACATGGACGACGTCGTGAAAAATGCCCGGGAACTGGCCCGCAGGGTGAACGGCTCCAAAAGAAAATGCGCATATCCCTGATCAATCTTCCCGCCAGTGTCCCGGGACTGATGTATGTTCCGCACATCCGGCGGGCCTACACGGAGATTGGACAGGTGCTTCCCAACCTGAGTCTTCTCTACCTGGCAGCATGGCTCCGCAAGAACGGTCACGAAGTGTCTTACATCGAAGCTTTTGCCCTCAGGATGAACCTTGCGGAAATCGTCAGGGAAATAAAAATAATCCAGCCGGACCTCCTCGGTTTTAATCTTATAACGGAAACTTTCGAATCTTCCATGAAATGGATAGAAAAAATCAAAAATGCGGTCAAACTTCCGGTCATCGCCGGAGGAACGCACATGCGTTTTTTCGCGAAAGAGACCCTGACCCACTCTTCGATCGACTACGTTGCTACGGGAGAAGGGTGGTTCACTTTCCTGGAACTTCTCGAAACCCTGGAGGGTAAAAAAAATATCTCCGGGATCCCGGGAATCGGCTACCGCCGGGAAGGGAATGTAACGATAAACCCGCCCAGAAAAGAAACCCTTTCACTGGAACAGGCCCCCCTGCCGGCGAGGGACCTGATTCCCAACGATGCTTATACCACCCTTCTCTCCCAGAGGTGGCCGGTCACGGTGGCCCTCAGCTCCTCAGGATGTTCCCACCGCTGCCTCTACTGCGACATAGGGGCCCTTCCTCTCAGTTTCCGCAGCGCCGGCAGCATGCTCGCGGAGATCAGGGAATGTCACGAGCGGTTCGGCATCAGGGAGATCCATTACCAGGACGAAACGTTCACCCTGAAAAGGGAACGGGTGCTGGAGTTCTGTTCGGGACTGGAAAAAGAAAAACTCCCCGTTAAATTTTCCATCAGGACAAGACCGGATGCGCTGGACGAAGAACTGCTCCGCAGGCTGGCCCGGGCAGGCTGTTACAAGGTCCATCTGGGCATCGAATCGGGAGATGAGAAGGTACTGAAAAATCTCGGACGGGAAGCCCCTCTTCACAAGACAAAGGAAGCAGTTTTTCTCTGCCGGAAATACGGAATCCTGACGCTGGGTTTCGTTATGGTCGGCAATCCCGGCGAAAAATACCCGGAACTCCGCAGGACCCTCGCGCTCCTCAAATCCCTTCCCCTTGATTTCATCCAGGTCAATAAATTCGTTCCCACGCCACTTTCTCCTCTCTACGAAAGATATAGAACCGCCCGCAAAAGGGATCCCTGGAGAAATTACGTTTCAGGAGACTACGCAGCCCTCGAGGAACTGCGAAGTTCCTTCTCTTCTTTTTCCCCGGTTGAACTGGACCGCTGGCAGAAGCACTTCTTCAGAAAATTCTATTTCAGACCCGCATTTGTTCTCCGGCGGATCGGAAAACTTAAAAATTTCCGCGAACTGGCCGGATACCTGCGCGCCGCAGGATCGCTTTTATAGGCCATGCAGAACAGACCCTGTTTCCCTGAAAAGCTCCAGCTCTCCCTGAGCGTGGTAACACCTGTCTACCAGAACGAAGAACATATAGAGGGATTTATCCGTTCCCTCCGGATCGATGTCCTCGCCTTCTTCCGGAAAAGCGAGCTCATCGTAGTCGAGGACGGCAGCACAGACCGCACTAAGGAGATCCTGAAAAGGCTGAACCTGGAGATTCCCTTCAGGCTGATCTCCCGCTCCGAAAAACGCGGGTATGCCAGGGCCATGAAGGAGGGCCTGGAACTGGCCGAAAACGAACTGATCTTTTTCACCGACTCGGATGCCGAGCAGAACCCTGAGGATTTCTGGAAACTCTACGGCACGATAGACTCTTCAGACATGGTGATCGGTTACAAGGCCGGCAGGCGGCCCTTTTACAGAAAAATCGCTTCCCGCATAAACAACCTGATTCTCAATTTACTTTTCGGGACAAAGTTCAGAGACATGAACTGCGGATTCCGTCTGATCCGGAAAGAAATCCTGGACGAGATCCTCGGAGAAATCAAGGCCTTGCCCGTCGCGCCAAGCGCCGAGCTCACCATCCGGGCCTCTAAATCCGGCTTCAGGATCAGAGAGATCGCCGTCCGGCATAATTACAGAAAAAGCGTTGTCTTCTCCCTCATCCGCATGCCGGGACTCATCCTCCGGCACATACGGGATATTCGAAAGTTCCGCAGTGAACTTTCCCGCACATATGGAAGAGGATTAAGGGCGGCGCATATCATGAAATCTTTCCGGGCCGTCTGGCAGATACGCTTCCTCAGGAATCCGGTCCCTCTGGCTCTATGGGTGGATCTGACGACCCGGTGCCAGGGCCGTTGCTTCACCTGCGGAATCCCTGAAGGGAAACCAGCGGATATGCCCGTTTCCCAGGCTGGCCGTCTGATCAGGGAATCCTTCCGCCTGGGGTGCGCGCGGATACAGTTCACCGGCGGCGACCCCCTGCTGCACCCGGAAGCGGATTCTATCGTCACAAAAGCAAAACTCCGGGGACTCCATGTGACCATGGCGGTGCGGGAGACCCATGTCCGCCGGCACCTAAACACACTGAAAAAAGCGGATCTCGTTCTCCTGGCCTTCGACGGCAGAAAAGAACATCATGACGCCCAGAAGGGTGCAGGCAGCTTTGACAGCCTCATGGAGGCGTTCAGACTCTTCAAGGCGAGGGGCATCCGTTTTCAGACAACCACATGCCTTACTAAGATCAACCTCTCCTCCCTTCCTTTCATCATCCAGACGGCCCGGGAGCATGGTTTCAAAACGACTTTTCAGACTCTCTACTATCCCCTGGGAGGAAAGGGATCAGACGAAAAAAAGAACGGCCGGCATCCTCTAAAGGAATACCTTCTCAGTCCCGGGGAACACAGAAGCGCCGGGAAATATCTTCTGGAACTGAAAAAGAAAACGCGGGTAATCGCTTCTTCCCGCGGTTATATCCAACGGGTCTTTCTCGACTGGCCCGACCAGTCCAGGATGTTTCTGGATACCGCTTCAGATGAGTCTCTCAAATGCTGGGCCGGACGCCTTTTCTGCAATGTAAACGCTGAAGGTGTCGTGATGCCCTGCGGCGAATACCGGGATTATTCCCGGCCGGAGGATTTCCTGAGTTTTTTCCACGCCGGGTTCGCAAGAGCCTTCCGGGCCGCGGGCGAAGGGAGATGCCGGGCCTGTCTCAAATCCTGTTTCGTTGAAATCAATTCCGTGTTTTCACTCAAAACAGATGCGCTCTGGAACTGGCTGAATCTGCTGGGCTGACGCGGAAGGACATCCGGAAATACACCCGGGCCGGCAACCTAAGGAATTTTCAAATGGCTCTCTTCGATCAGTCCGGAAAGGCAGAAAGGGCTGCAGAAATCGTTTATCGATCCTTCGATGATGCGCTTTCTATATTCCTGCATAACCTCGTTATTCCATATTCCGGACAGAGAAGGAGTCTTCTTCAGATCGCCGGCGGACTTTTCCGGAAAACATAGACAGTCAGGCCGGACGGTCCCGTCGTAATCGATGGTTAGCTGCTGCCAGGGAATGTGGCAGAGAAACTTCTTCAAAAACTGTCCGGGTTTCTCAATCCCTTTTTTCTTCTTCCCTCCGGTCTCATTTCCAGATACCTGTGAAGAATGAGGAAGCCGGTTTTCCAGCCGGATCCCGTAACTGCGGGCCGTTTTTTCAAGACGCGGAGCAAGTTTACGAATAAAATCCAAAGCTTCCTCATCCCGGTTCGTGAAGATATCTTCCGGAGTCTTAAGATGAATGTGGATGGGCATTAGACATACAAAATTAAACCCGTATTCCTTCGCAAAATCCAGAAAACCTTCCAGCTGTCTGTAGTTGGATTTCATCACCGCTACGTTGAGATTAAGAACCATGCGGGATTCGTTCTGTTTCCTGATCTCTGAGATGCGGCGAAGAACACCTTTCAGTTTTTCGAAGTCGCCGCCCCTTCTTATCTTCTCATAAACCTCTTTCGTGACCCCGTCGACTGAAAATGTGAGCTCGACGTTGTTTTTTACGAGAAGTCCGGCCAGTTCCGGAGTGATCAGGAGACCGTTTGTCACGATCCGCTGTTTGAGGTTTGGATGCCTGAACGCTTTTTTTAAAAGTTCCGTGAAATAGGGGAGGGCAAAAACTTCTCCGCCCTGCCACATGATCCGTTCCAGGCAAGGGAAGAGATCGACGATCTCCCCGATGACGGGCTCCGGAAGATCCCAATTCACTTTACTTGTGAGACACATGATACAGTCCAGGTTACAGCGGTTGGAGAGCGTGACTGCAAGGGAGCGCACTTTCGATTCCAGCACCGTTTTTCCTTCGGCAATCTCCAGCTCATTGAGAAGTTTATTCCGGAAAAAGCGTTCTTCGGAGAAGGTATCGAGCTTTTCCCGCGTAACAAGCAGTTTTGTTTTGGCGTATTGCCCTCCGAAATTATAAAGCTGGGCCAGATGCGCGAGCACTTTTCTGTTTTCCGGATTTTCTCCTGCTCTCTTCTCATATTCCCTGACTGTCTCGCCGTATTTCCCGATGAACTCGGAAACCGAAGGAAGGCCGGTATATTCGTCCTGATATATCCAGTCGAGTTCCCGGTCGATCTCAGGATCATCCGGATCCTTTTCCTTCAACCTAATAAGAATATCCTGAGCCTTCCGGAAAAAACCCAGCGCCCTGTAGGTCTTGGCAAGCAGGATAGAAACTTCTGCCTGCGGCGGTCCGCCTGAAGACGCCTTTTCAAGCAGTGAACGCGCTTTCCCGTGATCACCCAGAACGTGCCACGCCTTTCCCTCTTCAAAAAGCGCCGGCGCAAATTCCGGATCTTTATCCAGAATCTGCCTGTAAATTCCGATTGCATCCTGCGGCCGGCCGGAGATAAATAATTCTTTGCCTTTGTCCAGAAGTACGGATTTTTCTTCTTTCTCTTCCCGGTTCATCGTTTCTTCCAGGGCCGAAGTCTGTCTGTCATATTCTCACTCAGTTTGCGACAATTTTAACTAATAAACCCCGTAAAGGCGACAGCCTCTAAAAAAGCAGCGGGGAATATTCCAGCAAAGAGCAGACTGTGTCTCTATATTATTATGTTCACCTCTGAAATATTATAAAATGGGCCTGTGGATCCCCTGGCAAATACCATTGAGGAAGGTAAGAAACTTTCACGGAACGGCTGTTTAAAGAAGGCCCGCGCCGTTTTTTCAGAAATCCTCCGGAAATTCCCGGACAACGGCGAAGCCCTTTTCGAACTGGCCAAACTCCATTACATCGAAAACAAAATATCCAGCGCGAAAAAGGAGTTCCGTAAGGTCCTTAAGATAAATCAAAAACATATTTACGCTCTCTATATGCTCGGTAAAATCGCCAAAACGGAAGGCGATCTCAACCAAGCCGTCACCTGTTTCCGGGAAGCCGTTCAAAAAGGATACTCCCTATTTGATATCCATAAAGAGCTTGCTCATCTTTACTGCGAATTGAAGGATTATAACAAAGCCCTCTCTGAATGCCGCATATTGCTCACTTCGGAACCCGGAGACCCCGAGCTCCGCGAAAAACTGGGCTTGATTTATGAAAAGAGAGGGCAGACGGGGAGGGCCATAAAAGAGTACAAAAATGCCCGTCAAAAAGGGGGGAACAATCTGCACATCGCGACGGCGCTGGGTTCCCTCTATCAAGCTCAGGGCAATCTTGATGCGGCAATCAGAGAGTTTACGGGAGCTTTGAAGTTCGATCCTTCCAACAAGGAAGTTCTACTTCAGTTGAGTCATCTTTATCAGACTCAAAGGAAGTTTGCCTCAAGCCTGAAAATGCTGCTTCAATATACCGAAGCTCAAAAGAAATGCGATTATATGGATAAAACTGCCGAGCCGGCTCGACGGAAAAAGTCAGGGGAGAGCAAACGTCTGCGCATCAAAATTATCCGTATTCCTTTCTTTGCTTCTCCATCCAGTCGGTCAAAAACCGAATTGACCCATACTATCTTTTTACCTCTCGGGATGGGCCAGCTTGTTTCTTATCTCCGGCATAGGGGAATCCGGATAGATCAGGATGACCTCAACATACGGATTCACCACGACAACGCTTTTGGACGGCCGGCCCGGAAAATCGACGAGGCAATCTTTCACCAGAGGGATAGAATCCTGCGTTATGTCAACGGCCGGCGAGACCGGGCCATTGACACGGCTCTTGAAAACTCGGAACTCAAATCAAAAATACGCGGTTACGACGTTCTGTTGTTCTCCGTGCCTAACGAATACGAAAACGAAAGTGCCGCTCTCTTTACACTTGCCTTTTCCAAATATGTCAAAACAAAATACGCACCGGTCGTCATCATAGGCGGGTTCAGACCCTCTTACTACGATCTGCTTAAAGAAGCGGGTGACACCATCGATATTATGGTGCTCGGAAAAGGAGAAAAAGTCCTTTTTAAAATACTGGAAGCGCTGCGCCGCTCCGAAGATTTGCGATCGATCTCTTCTATAGTTTTTAAAGACAACAAATTGGTATTCGATCCGGGTTTTGTTCCGTTCAGCCAGCCGGACTTCGGGGGACTCCCTATAGGCAAATACCGGTACAGAAGCATCAGCCGGAACTTTGAGGGCGAAGCCGGCGCCGGGAAAATCCTGAAAGAATTTGAAAAAAGCCGGATTCTGATTTCTCCCTTCAGTTTTATGGAAGGATGCCCTTTCCGGTGCGCGTTCTGCGGCACCTCGACCGGGAAAATGTCTGCGGTTATGAACCCCAAAGACGCCGTATCCCGCCTCAGGGCTATAAGGGATTCGTACGATATTTCCGGTTTTTTCTTCCTTAACAATACGCTCAACGTCTCAAAAATCTACCTTAATGCCGTGTGCGATGAATTCTTGAAAGCCCGTTTCAGAACTCCCTGGATGGATTGCGCCCGGGGAGAAAATATAGACAAACGGCTTCTGGCAAAATGCAGGGAAGCCGGATGCATCCGGCTTATTTTCGGGATGGAGTCGGCCAGCGCCCGCATGCTCAAATACGTCCATAAAGAAATCGACTTGAAATATTTCGAAAATATTCTGAAATGGGCGGATGAGGCTGGAATATGGGTAGGGATAGAACTCATCTGCGGATTCCCTTACGAAACAGATGCCGATGTGAAATTTACAGCGGATTTCATCAATGACAACAGCGGATATATCGACACGATTTATTTCAACAAGTTCTCTCTGGAAGAAAACAGTCTCTTCTACACAGAACGCGCCAGATACGGAATCGAGCGGATCTTCAGAATTTCCGATACGGATCATCTGCCTCCGGAGCTTGACCACGTGCGCCACGGGTACGACGAGACAACCGGACTGAAATGGGCGGATAAAGTCAAACGCATGCAGGAACACATCCGGTATTACAGGAACCGCGCATCAATAGAAACCGGATTCCCCTTTTATGAACTGGAACACCTTCTGGTCTTTTTATATTCCCGGTACGGAGACAAGAAAGAAATCAAATCCGTTTTCAACAAAATCAGACAGGGCCACTTCGTGCCGAAGCAGCGGCCGGGGCCGGAATTTACCCGATTCTCCTGTACTCGGGCGGCACGATGTCGTTAAAACACTGCTGGTTGCATAGAAGATGAGCTTTACCTTCAAAAATCATTTTCCTGTACAGCTGCATCATCTCGTTGTTCCATAGCTCTTTCAGAGAATATTCATCTACGCTGCCTGTTTTTTTCCTGCAGGAGCAGTGAGGGGCAACAGATCCGCCGTAGTTGATGGAGAGATACTGCCAGGGGAGCAGACAGAGCAGTTCCTGCTTTGCTCCGGGAGAAGGATGTCCCTTATCAATTTTCCGTTTTTTCTCTCCTCCTTCCACCGGAAGGGGAAGGCAGTTACGTAGAACCAGTTTTTTCTCTTCCGATCTTCTGATCACCTCGGGCATTTTTTTTCTTAAGAATTCGAGAGCCCTGCCGTTCCTGCAGAGAAAAATATTTTCCGGCCCTGTAACATCCTCGATAGAGGAGAGCTGGAGATATTGAAATCCGTACTCGGAGGCAAACTCCACGAAATCGAGCACCTGCCTGTAATTGGATTCCATGATCACGGCATTGAGCATCGTCTTCAGGTTTCCGGGTTTTCTGCTCCGGCGCTCGTTGAGGATCCCGAGGTTTTCGAGGAGTTTCGCAAACGAGCCGCCGGCACGTATTTTCTCGTAGACATCCTTCGTGACGCCGTCGATAGAGAAGGTTATGAGGTCGACATTCCCGTTCGAAAAACGTTCCGCCCATTTCCCGTCGAGCAGAAGGCCGTTGGTGATGAAAGAGTGGCTTATGCGGGGATATCTTGAAGCTTCCGCGTAGAGCTCCTCGAAAAAATCCGAAAGGAACACCTCCCCGCCCTGCCAGCGGATCTCCTGGAGATACGGAAGCCACCGGACAATCTCTGCCACGGTCTTCTTTTTCATATCCCATTCGGGTTTGCCGATATTGCACATGAAGCACCGGAGATTACACCTGTGGGTGAGGGTAACCAGAAGTCCCCGGGGTTTAGATTCCAGATAAGACTGCCCTTCTTTCATCTCCCTGTTATTAAGTTCCCTGTTCACTTCAAACGGATCTCCGGTACGGGAAAAATCCTTTTGAAACGTCTTCTTCCTTCCCCTTTTCGGACCTACATCCAGAATTACTTCTCCCCTGTCGGGACCGTACCGGAGTGTATCCAGAAATTCGTCCAGCTCCGAATGATCTCCTGCGGCGGGAAGGCCCAGTGAAAGGCAGACGGAAGAGCCCTCTCCTTTACCCCCTGCCTTCCTGAATTCCCCAAGCGCTTTCATGCCGTCGCCTAGAATCCAGTATATTCGTCCGAGCTCATGGTGCATCTCTGCTGTCCCCATTCCCATGCCGCAGGCTTTCGTGAGTTCTCCGGCGGCTTCGTTATACCGGCCCGTACGTTCATAGAGAAGACCTAATTCATAATGCCTCAGGGCCGAGGGAGAAGAAAGGAGGAGCCTCTGTAAAATCCCGGCGGCTTCCTGGTACAACTTCTCTTCCTGATAAACTTTGGCAAGCAGTTCAAGCAGGGCAACATTGCCGGGATTCAGCTTCTCGGCTCTCTCCAGATACTGCCCTGCTTCCGGGTACAGTTTTCTGGCATAACAGGCTTTGCCGGCTTCGAACAAAGCGTCGGGGTGGTCGGGACAATCTTTGAATATCAGCGAATACCTCTCCAGCGCTTCTTCGTAATCTCCTGAAAGGAATCTGTTTTTACCTTCTTCAAGAAGCTTTTGATGTTTCTTTTTCATTCCGGCAGCCTTCGCGAGGTTCTTTTAAAAATTGCCATATAATTTATCGCCGTAAAAATAATCCCCATGGTTCTTACTTCTTATCACACGTTCAGCTTGCGTGTTTTTTCGGGAATCAAACCGGACAGGCATTCAGGATTACATATCCCCCGGCATTCCCTTTGTACTATTCTCCTTCTGTATTCCTGCATTCCTTTTCCGTTCCATATCTGCCCTATACTAGACTTGAAAACGTTTCCAGCCCCTGGCATTCTTTCAGATTTCCACCCGTCGTCCCAGCAAAATACGTCCGGCCAGACATTGCCCCAGTAATCTATACTGATGCTCTGCCAGGGCCTGTGACAGAGAAGCTGTTTTTTGCCGTTTTTCCTGTATTTCTTTATGCCGGGGACAGGAAGCCGGCTGTCCAGTACCAGCCCGTAATCCGCCGCTTTCTTCTTAAAAAACGGCATCATTTCGCAAAGATATTCCATAGCCGCGGGATCTTCCTCCAGAAAGATGTTCTCCCCGGCGGCGCGGGTACCGTGAATATAATAAAGTTTGACCAGATCGAACCGATATTCCCTCGCAAAATCCAGCATCTTCCCTATCTCCCGGTAATTGCTTTTCATAATTACGGCTGTCATATGAAGTCCCGACGGGCCGGAAATTTTATCTTTCCAGAAACGGATACGCCTGAGATTTCCAACCAGATCCCTGAACTTCCCCCCCCTGCGGATCTTTTCGTAGAGGCGCTCCGTGACACCGTCGATAGATGCACGCTGTCACTCATTGTCCCATAGCTGCCTTTTTAAAACATCTTCCGGCACGCAGCCGGAAAGGCAGTTACGGCTGCATATGTTATTCTCCGAACCGCCGGCCAGCACCGTCCTGTAATGCCGCATTTTCTCATTGTTCCATAAGTCCAGAAGTGAAAACTGCTTCAGATTTCCCAGGGCTTCGGGACAGAAACAGTAGGGAAATACATTGCCGCTTCCGTCTATGAACAGATATTCCCACGGAAGATAACACCGGCTGGAAACGGTTCGGCGCGGCGGATCAGCTCTCAGGATATCCCGCGTTTCTTTTTCTTCACTGCGGTCTCGACTCTCCAGGGGAAGACAGTGCCTGAAGTCCAGTGAGTATTTCCGGGCCTTTTCAAAAAGAGGCGGCAGGTTACCTTTCAAATAAGCAATGGCCTCCTTATCCCGGTGAAGAAAAATATTTTCCTCGCCGGTGATGCACCCGACAGGACTAAGCTGTAGAGAGGAAAAACCGTATTCGCGTGCAAAATCCATAATATGAATCGCTTCCCTGTAATTGGACTTCATCACGACAAAATTGAGCGTCAGCACCATTTTGTTTTCCCCTGACTCTTTCCTTAAGCGGTTCAGAAGTCTCAAATTTTCCAGCAGGCGATCAAAACGACCGCCTTTTCTTATGTACTCATAAGTGGAAGCGGAAACTCCGTCTATTGAAAAATCCAGATTGACCCGCGAACGCGAGAGAATCCGGCACCAGGATTCGTCCAGAAGGAGTCCGTTAGTATTGATGTGCTGTTCCATCTGGGGATAAGATGCGGCTTCCTTGAAAAGTTTCTGAAAAGTATCCACAAGGAAAACCTCTCCGCCCTGCCAGTGAACTTTTTTAAGATACGGAAAAAGTTCCCGTATCTCTCCGGCAGTAGTCTCGGGAAGATCCCAGCGCACATTTGGCACCCCGCACATGATACATTGAAGGTTGCAGCGGGTAGTCAGAGTTACTATCAGTCCTTTGGGCCGTGCTTTGACTGTTTTTCTGCCCTCCGTTTTTTCAATTTCGTTCAGACCGATATCCTCCTGATACGTATCGGGGGAAGAAGGCCGGCCGCGGACGAAAAACCGGAGAGCTCCTTCAATGTCGCCCGCTTCCCTGGCATACCGTCCCAGCTTCAAGTTCTCCTCCCTGACCGGTCCAAGCTCCGCCCTCTTCTTAAAAGTTTCCATGGCTTTTTCCC
>Ga0208373_1003220_pt1 | contig 16335 bp, 23 predicted proteins | sample RifOxyC2_FD_184036 | JGI IMG/M metagenome (GOLD analysis project Ga0208373, IMG submission 184036) | Soil microbial communities from Rifle, Colorado - Rifle Oxygen_injection C2 (SPAdes) | ecosystem: Environmental > Terrestrial > Deep subsurface > Rock core/Sediment | place: Rifle, Colorado...
TTTAAGTGTTGAGGCGAAATTCGTCAGCTGATTAAAATTTTTCGATAGATATTTAGATTTTTATGTTGAAAAAAGTTAAGTTAAAAAGTCTTAATACTGCAAGCCTTTAGTCGAAGGCGCCGCAAGCTTGCTAGTGAAGCGCCGTAGGCAAAAGGCTTGCATGAAGCTAAATATTTTCATTACAAGATTCTGATTATTTAGAATGGATTTATACTTAACCTGAATGTTTTATCACCCAATAGTATTCAAAGTAACATATCTACTAAAGCAACAACATAAACTTCTTTTATGTCATTGCTTTAGTAGTACTATCAAATACAGAATGGTAATTCAGCTGACGAACTCCGGTCGTCATTTAAGACCACTCAAATGATAAAAGGCAGACGACCTTCGCCCAACATTGGTATTGATACTATCGGCGAAGCCTAAAGTAATTAATTAACTAATTTTAGCCGACAGCATCAATACCTTAACGTTATGCGGCATAAATTTATTTTCTTAATTTTCTAAAAGTACTTACCTTTAACGTAAGTATCTAAATTTTCGGGTATGATTCTTTCTTTTGGTTCTAAGGACACACAAAAAATTTGGGACGGGGAAAGGGTTAAGAAAATACCTAATACGATTCAAGAGGTTTCTAGGCGTAAGTTAAGAATGCTTAATAACTCTCAAGATCTCACGGATTTACAGATACCACCATCTAATAAGTTGGAGAAACTAAAGGGTAACCTAAAGGACTTTTACTCAATTCGGATAAATGACCAGTGGCGAATAATATTTAAATGGGATTCTGGTAATTCTTCCGATGTTGAAATCATAGATTATCACTAAAAGTGGAAAAATGAAACGTATAAAAAATATCCATCCTGGAGAGATTTTGCAAGAAGAATTTCTAATCCCACTTAGAATTTCTGCATATAGGCTTTGTAAGGACACAGGAATTCCACAGACAAGGATTTCTGCAATCATTAAAGGTAATCGTAGAATTACAGCAGATACCGCTCTGAGATTCTCAAAATACTTCGGGACATCAGCTAAATTCTGGTTAGGACTACAGGATGATTTTGATATTGAAGAAGAGAATTTTTTGCTTAAATCCGAGTTAGCTTCTATATCGAGATACAGTAATACAGCCGCATAACAAAAGGCTTTACACAAGTTCGGGTTTCAGCAATGGCCCATCGGCTTTGGTATTTCAAATGAGCTTCAGTAATTTGGCTTTAGCTAATCGGGTTCCCGCCTTGCGGGATGGCCAAGCTAGTATTAGGATCACAGATTATCCAAACTACGTAAAGCCCTGGCCGTTACCGCCAATGGTAAAAACGACCGTGCTACCTTGACAATGACGGAGAAAATTTAAACCGACCGACCATTTAACAACTTTACGGTTGACAAAAAAACGGGCGACACGCAGACCGACCCAAGAAAGATTTAATTTTTGCCCCACCGCACTTAAAAAAGAAAAAAAGGGACAAGCCGACCCACAATTTTTTGTCACGGTTTTTATCCCTCGCTTCGTTTAGCACATTTGCAGGTTAGTTTTTAAAATGCGTAGAAAAAATTACGCATTTTAAAAACTTGCTTCGCACCACCTGCAAAAGAGCTAAACCCTACCCGCAAACAAAAACCGATGCCAAAAAATTTTCCACCCCACAAAAAAAGATTTGGTAGTTACAAATATAGTTCATACTTTTGTGAACTATTAAACATTTAAACAATGACCGACAAGAAGATTTTTGAACTACACGCAGATGTTTGTAAAGCATTGGGACACCCTTTGCGTATTGAGGTTATTGACTTGCTTCAAGACAAAGAGCTTTGCTTTACTGATATTTTGGAAGTAACAGGCGGACTGAAATCAAACTTATCTCAACATCTTTCTGTAATGACAAAAAAGGGTATTTTAAAATCAAGACGAGATGGACAATGCACTTACTTTTCGCTTTCTTCCAAAAAAGTAGCACAAGCGTGCCGACTAATGCGAGAAGTACTTATAGACAACTTAAAAAAACATCAAACACTTATTGACAAACTTTAACCACGAAAGAAAAATGAGTAAGACCATATTAATATTAGGTGCAGGAACTGGTGGAATTATTACAGCCAAAGAACTAAGTAAAAAGGTTGGTGGTAATGCCAAAATCCTTGTCTTTGAAAAAGAAGAAAAAAATGTTTTTGCTCCTTCCCTTCTTTGGTTAATGGTTGGCAAACGGAAACCCAAACAAGTTTACAGAAACACTCGAAAAATTGCAGGTGCAGGAGTTGAAGTTGTAATCGGAGAAATTGAAAAAGTAAATCCTGAACAAATTTCTGTTACCATAAAAGGACAGGAATACAAAGGGGATTATATGGTTATTTCTCTTGGAGTTGAACAAATCACGGAACATAACCTTAACAGCTACGGACACGATTTTTACACGCTTGACGGTGCAACAAAATTCAATGAACAATTACAAAGTTTCAAAGGTGGAAAAATTGCCGTTTTGGTATCTGCACTTCCTTTCAAATGTCCTGCTGCACCTTATGAAGCTGCAATGCTTGTAGAAAGTTTTATAAAACAAAAAGGATTAGCCAACAAAACGGAAGTTTCGCTTTATGTTCCTGAACCTGGTCCTATGGGAGTTGCGGGAAAAGAACTATCGGGAGCGGTCAGGCAAATGGTAGAAATGAAAGGAGTAAAATATTTTCCCGAACATCAGGTTTCAACCGCAACCGAAAATACCTTGAGTTTCAGTAACGGTAAAACTTTCGATTATGATTTGCTGACATTCACGCCAAAACATCAATGCCCGTCAGTAATCAGAGAAACTGCATTTGTTGGAAAGTCAGGTTGGATTGAAGTAAACCGTAATACAATGGAAACCGATTTTCCTAATGTTTACGCTATTGGAGACATTACTTTCATTCCGCTTGAAATGGGTAAACCATTACCGAAAGCAGGAGTATTTGCACACTATCAGGCAGAAACCGTTGCAGACAACATTGCTCAAAAAATTGCAGGGAAAACCCCTGATAAAACATTTAATGGAGAAGGACAGTGTTTTTTAGAAATGGGTAACGGTAAAGCGGGATATGCAGGAGGCAATTTTTACGGTTCTCCCTTGCCAATTGTAAATATGAAAAAACCAAGTTTTTTCTGGCACTGGACAAAAGTTTGGTTTGAGAAATATTGGTTCTATAAATACTTTTAAAATTATATACTATGAGACAAATAACAGCCACAATTATTTCGATACTATTCTTTACGGGTTGCAGTAATAGCCAACCAAATCAAAAAGAAGCTGAAATATTTTTGAAAAACATTAATGCAACTGAATTTAAAAAACTTGTAGATGCCGGTAATGGAATTACATTAGATGTAAGAACACCGGAAGAAATCGCAGATGGTTATATAAACAATGCCAGCATTGTAAATTATTATGATGAAGATTTTGAGAAAAAAATAAACCTGATACCCAAAGACAAAGAAATATATATCTTGCAAATCGGGTGGCAGAAGTTCAGAAGCAGCGGAAATACTTCAAAAAAATGGGTTCAATCGAATTTATCAATTAGAAAATGGAATAATTGAATGGGAAGAAAAGGGCTATCCATTAGTAAAAACAAAAATTGAAAAAGATGAGAAAATACAAGAAGTGAGTTTGAGCGATTTTGAAGCATTGTTAAAAACAGATAAACCTGTTTTAATTGATTTCCATACGGTATGGTGTGCCTCTTGTCGTAAAATGGCTCCCATCATTGATGAAATAGCGGAAGAATATAAAAACAAAGCCATTGTAATGCGAATTGATGTTGACAAGAGCAAGGATGTAGGAAATGCTTACAATATAAAAGGAGTTCCTGTTTTTATTCTCTTTAAGAATGGAAAAGAAATATGGAAACACAATGGGATGATTTCAGAAGAGGAATTAAAAAAACAAATTGAAAATAATCTTTAACTAAATCACATTCAAAATATGAAAGCGAAAATCTTTGTCTTATCAGCAATTGTGTTTGGAATTATTTCCTTAAACCTTTTGACAAAACAGGAAACATTTTATCATCCTGAATTTGCAGAAAAGCAAACATCAGCATCATTTGGTATCAGCACAGCTTATGCCTATCCACCAGGTGTTGGAATATTAACCAATTCACCTAATTGTTTGAGTTGCCACGCCAATAACGGACCTTGGAAAGACGATGCAAACACAATTATTGATATTCTGGATAAAGACACCAAAAAATCACTGAAACAAAATGACGGAACATTTTTGATTGAAGCCAAAAAAGGCGAACCAAAAACCGTTCTTACTGTGGTAGGCAGCAAAAAAAGCAATGCTATTCCTGCATCTTACAGAAATGCTTGGCTTTACATTGACCCAACAACTATCGGAACAAACACACTTTCAAAATTTGCTCCGAATTGGGAAGTGAATTTACAAATGAGTTGCCGTTTGGTTGGCGACAATCTGAAAGGATATGAAGATGCAGACATTACAAGTTTACCGATGACCATTCAGCCACTTGAAAATGCAAAAGATGCCGAAATCAGTCTACAGGTAATGCTTACCAAAGGAGAAGCCACTAAAAATAATGCTCACGATGGATTGACAGGCAGTTACTTTGAACGTAAAGTTAAATTGAAAATAAAATGACCGATACAACCACAGCATTTGACCAAAATACATTGGAATACGACCAATGGTTTGAGAAACATTCTGCCGTTTATCAATCTGAAATTTTGGCTATTCAGCAAGCAATACCGCAGAACAAAAAGGGAATTGAAATCGGAGTTGGAACTGGAAGATTTGCTGAACCTTTAAAAATAAAATTCGGTGTTGAGCCATCAGAAAATATGGCAAAATTTGCGGAACAGAGAGGAATTAAAGTTTACAGAGCTTTTGCAGAAAATCTTCCGATTGACAACGCAACTTTTGATTTTGTATTGATGGTAACAACTGTTTGTTTTCTTTCCGACATTCCAAAAGCTTTTTCGGAAGTTCATCGCATTTTGAAACCTAACGGAGAAATCATTTTGGCAATCATTGACAAAAACAGTGAACTCGGCAGAAAATATGAAAAAGAAAAATCCTCAAACAAGTTTTACAGTAATGCACATTTTCATTCCACCGAAGAATTAACAGCACTCTTACAACAATCCCGTTTTCAAAATTTTCAATATTGGCAGACATTGACAAGTTTGAAAGAAAATGAAATTGAAAAACCTGAAAAGGGCTACGGTCAAGGAAGTTTTGTAGTAATCAAAGCAAATATAGTTTAACCATAAAAATACAAACACAATGAAAATTTTAATCTTAATTAATGACGCTCCATACGGAACAGAAAAAGCATACAATGCTTTAAGACTTGCAAACCAATTAAACAAAGACCACGAAACGGTTGAAGTCAGAATTTTTCTGATGGCAGATGCTACCAGTTGTGCTGTTGTCAATCAAACAACGCCTAACGGATATTACAACATTGAAAGAATGTTGAAACTTTCACTCAACAAAGGAGCAAAAGTAAAAATATGCGGAAGTTGTGCAGATGCCAGAGGACTAAAAAATTCTCAATTAGTTGAAGGGGCAGAAATGAGCACAATGGCAGAACTTACTAATTGGGTTGTGGACAGCGATAAAGTGTTGACTTTTTAGTTATGAAGGAAGAAAAAGAGCCGTCAATTCTCGCTAACAAATTTTACAATTCTAATTTAGTTTTTTTGCCCGAAAATTTGTTGCGTGAAGCAAGGAGACAAAAAGAGCTTCCCGATTGTCCTGTTCCTTTAATTTGTGTATTAGACCCTGACGGAGATTTGGTTACTTATTTAATCAAGCACAGTTTGACCCAAAAAAATGAATGTTGGGCTTGCTATCATTCCCATCTTTATACTTTTGATTTAAGCGGTGTTCAAGTCGGAATTGTTCCTTGTATTGTTGGTGCATCATATGCGGTATTGGTTGCCGAGCAATTGTTTGTTTCAGGTTGCGAGTTGCTCATAAGCATTACTTCAGCAGGTATTATTACTCAACCTTCTGAATTCAAAAGTTTTGCTTTAATAACGGAAGCTATTAGGGATGAAGGAACGAGTTATCATTACTTACCAAAGGAATTACCTTCACGATTATCAAATAATCTATTGCGAAAATTACCAAATAATGATATTTGGTTCACTGCCATAAGCTGGACAACTGATGCCCCCTACCGTGAAACGCTTCCTGCTATTGAAGCAATGAAATCAAAACGGGTTACTTGCGTAGAAATGGAAGCAGCAGCACTTTATGCTTTTGCAGAAGCAAAAAATAAAAATGTAGTATGTTTTGCTCACCTTACAAACACAATGGCTCAACAAGAAGGAGATTTTGAGAAAGGTGAGCATTTCGGAAGTATCAATACACTCAATCTTATAAAAGAAGTAATAAAATGGATGGAGTAAAACTCGGACTTAAAGAAAATTGGAAGCAGTTTACCATTTTGGTAATCGTAAATGCTTTTGTTGGTGGAATGATAGGAATGGAAAGAACTATTTTTCCGCAGTTTGCCGAGTTAGAATTTGGCGTTGCTTCAAAGACAGCTATACTTTCATTCATTACAGCATTTGGAATTACCAAAGCGATTGCAAACTATTTCACAGGGCGACTTGCCAATAAATTCGGACGTAAAAATTTGCTTCTGTTTGGTTGGCTCTTAGCCATTCCAATTCCATTTATGCTGATTTATGCTCCGAGTTGGAGTTGGGTAATATTTGCAAATGTGCTTTTAGGAGTTAGCCAAGGCTTGACTTGGAGCAGCACAGTAGTAATGAAAATTGACCTTGTTGGCGAAAAAGACCGTGGCTTTGCAATGGGATTAAATGAATTTGCAGGATATTTTGCAGTTGGTATTGTTGCATTCTTGACAGGTTATATTGCCAATACTTACGGTATAACACCTTATCCGTTTTACATTGGAATTTTCATTTCCATTGTCGGCTTTATCTTAACTGCACTTTGGGTAAAAGACACAAGAGTTTTTGTTCATAAGGAAAGTGCTACCGACAATACAACACAACTTGAAAATGTATTTTTTGAAACAACTTTCAAAAACAAAACATTAAGTTCAGTAACACAGGCAGGTCTTGTAAACAATCTGAATGACGGAATGATTTGGGGTTTGCTTCCAATAGTTCTTTTTTCGCTAAACTTTGACAATGCGAATATTGGAATAATCACTGCTATTTATCCAACCGTTTGGGGTATCGGACAATTATTTACAGGCAAAATGTCTGACCATTACTCTAAAAAAGCAATGCTATTTTGGGGTATGCTTCTGCAAGGTTTAGCAATTTTACTTATTCCATTCAGTAGCGACTTTTATGTTTTGGCTTCCATTTCAGCAATTTTAGGATTAGGAACTGCATTGGTTTATCCTACATTTTTATCAACCATTGCCCAAGCGACAAGTCCGAAACAAAGAGCCGAGAGCATTGGCACATTCCGACTTTGGAGAGATTTAGGTTACGCTTTTGGTGCTGTAATATCAGGAGTTACTGCCGACTTATTCGGTATTGAATACGCCATTTTTCTCATTGGTGGCGTAACAATTATATCTTCACTTATAATCAAATTCCGTATGCCCGAACAAATAAAAGTAATCAAAGAATGTATTGAAGTGGACGAAGTAAAACAAGCACTTCAAGCCAACAAAAAAATTCAAATCATTGACGTAAGAAGCAAAGAAGAATATGAACAGGCACACATTCCAAATGCTTTGAATATCTCACTTCAAGAATTAAAAAATAGCGTTTCACAGCTTGACAAAAACTTTCAATTTGTTACTGCGTGTGGAAAAGGTGGCGGACGGTCAGCAGACGGAGCAAAATTGTTGAAAGAGTTTGGACTGAATGCAATTTGGCTTTGTGGTGGGACAAATAAATGGTTAGAAAAATTCTAAGTATTCAACGCTTCTTTTTGTCATACTTTTTGTGCCGACACACTTTTAGCACATTGCCGTCCTCGTTCCTGTGGGCGGCAAAGAGCTAAAGCCGACACGCAAACAAAAAGCTATGCCAAAAGCAATCGCACAGGGACAGAAAAAAATCCCTCGCTTCGCAAAAATTAAATCTTTCCCGACCGCTCATTGCCGACAGACAAAAAATCGTTTTTCGAGACAAGTATTTGGACTGTAAAAATCGCTGAAAGCACGGTGGACAGTGCATCGAAAGACAGAACCACTGGCGGTAACACGGGTTTGGCAAAAGTGGCGGTGCAGTGCTTCGTAGGACAGTTTTTCCTATATTTGAACTTTGGTTCTTCGTATGAAAGTTGGTGCGTAAAATCGCCACCTTCGCCAAGCCCGAAAACGTTATGCGGCATAAATTTATTTTCTTAATTTTCTAAAAGTACTTACCTTTAACGTAAGTATCTAAATTTTCGGGTATGATTCTTTCTTTTGGTTCTAAGGACACACAAAAAATTTGGGACGGGGAAAGGGTTAAGAAAATACCTAATACGATTCAAGAGGTTTCTAGGCGTAAGTTAAGAATGCTTAATAACTCTCAAGATCTCACGGATTTACAGATACCACCATCTAATAAGTTGGAGAAACTAAAGGGTAACCTAAAGGACTTTTACTCAATTCGGATAAATGACCAGTGGCGAATAATATTTAAATGGGATTCTGGTAATTCTTCCGATGTTGAAATCATAGATTATCACTAAAAGTGGAAAAATGAAACGTATAAAAAATATCCATCCTGGAGAAATTTTGCAAGAAGAATTTCTAATCCCACTTAGAATTTCTGCATATAGGCTTTGTAAGGACACAGGAATTCCACAGACAAGGATTTCTGCAATCATTAAAGGCAATCGAAGAATTACAGCAGATACCGCTCTGAGATTCTCAAAATACTTCGGGACATCAGCTAAATTCTGGTTAGGACTACAGGATGATTTTGATATTGAAGAAGAGAATTTTTTGCTTAAATCCGAGTTAGATTCTATTTCGAGATACAGTAATACAGCCGCATAACAAAAGGCTTTACGCAAGTTGGGCTTTCAGCAATGGCCCATCAGCTTTGGTAGTGCTAATCAACTTCAGTAATTTGGCTTTAACTAATTGCGTCACTAGTGGCCAAGCCAGCAGTTGGATCAAAGATTACCCAAACCGCGCAAAGCCCTGTCCGTTAAGGGCTATGTATTATCAGGTTTCGTATCTTTGAAGTATGACACAGTTGGAATCCATAAAAGATTTGCTACTTAGGCTGAAGCCAGAGCTAATGGAAAAGTATTCTATTAGCTCTATTGGCCTTTTTGGATCAGTTGTACGCAATGATTTTTCACCAACATCAAGCGACATCGATATTATTGTAGATTTTTCTAAGCCTATCGGAATTGAATTCATTGATTTGGCTGATTATCTCGAACAGAAAATTAAAAGAAAAATAGATCTTGTATCGAGAAAAGGAATCAAGCAGAAATATTTTCAAGCCATAGAATCTGATATCATTTATGTCTAAAAGATCTACAGTCCTGCTTATTGACGATATCCTTGATAGTGGACAAAAAATCCTAGATTATACTCTTGGCTTGACTCTGGAGCAATTTTCAGCTGACTCAAAAACAGTAGATGCTGTAATCAGAAATTTCGAAATCATAGGAGAAGCGGCTAACAGATTACCCGAAGATTTTAAGGAGACGCATTCAGAAATTGACTGTCATAAAATACGAGGCTTCAGAAACAGAATTGTTCACGACTATTTTGGAATAGATTATTCTATTGTTTGGGTAATAAAAGAGACATTTCTTCCTAAAATGATTGAACAGTTAATTAAACTTCAAGGCTAACTTACGCAGCCCATAACAAAAGGCTTTACGCAAGTTGGGCTTTCAGCAATGGCCCATCAGCTTTGGAGTTTCAAATCAACTTAAGTAATTTGGCTTTAGCTAATCGCGTCTTTAGTGGCCAAGCTAGCAGTAGTAACACAGATTATCCAACCAGCGCAAAGCCCCGGACGTTAGCTGCAACCAAAGCGCTAAATCCGTAATTACAATTTTATGCCTAAAGCCATTATTTTATCTTTTCTACTATTTGTATTTTCTTCATTTCAGAATCGTTTAACAGTCAAAGACAAATTAATTGGAACTTGGGTTTTTGAAAATTTCGATTACCCCAATTACGTCTCTCCAGATAGCAAAGAAGCGAAGGAAGCGAATCGCGCAAATAAAGGCCTCACTATTACATTCATGCAGGATGATAAATTCAGTTCCATTCAACACGAAGGAATGAAAGAGAATAACACGAAAACAAGCTATAAAGTCTCAAAGGATAATAAATATTTGACAATTGGTACAGAAACTAGTAAGATTGAAAGACTTGATGAAAATTATTTAACCCTGTATGTTGAAGGAAGACCAACAATAACCTTTCGAAAGAAAAAATAAAAGCAGACGAATATCGCCCATCAACAGTAGGAATTCTGACCCAGCTTCAGTAATTTGGCTTCAACTAATCGAGTCTTAAGTGGCCAAGCAAGAGACAGAATATATTTCCAAACCTTAGCCAAGCCCTAGACGTTTGCAGCAAATACTTGACATTAATTATATTCAAAAATCATGTACGAGATCACTAAGAATAAAAGTATCACTACAAAAATTGCATATGGTATTATAGGGCTTATTCTATTGTCTGCGCTTTTAAAAATTCTGTTTAAAGAGCCAGAATTAACGCTTGACCAAGAGCTCCAAGAAATATCAAACATGACAAATAAACATACTCCAATTCAAATCGACAGTTTAACTACTTTAAACAATACTCAGGCCTTATACGGCAACAAGTTGCAGTATAATATCTCAATTAATGCCGATAAAGCAAATGTTGACACAACAATTCTTGTAACCACTTCAAAAGAGCGAGTTATTAATATGCTTAAAACTGACCCCAAAGGATCATATTTCTTCACTAACAAAATTGATATTATTTACAGGTATACTGATAAGACTGGAAAGTATATATGCCAAATCATTATTACTCCCAAGGACTTAAGCTCACAATAATCTTCAGCTAACATAAGGCTTTACGCAAGTTGGGCTTTCAGCAATGGCCCATCAGCTTTGAGTTTCAAATCAACTTCAGTAATTTGGCTTTAGCTAATCGAGTTTTTAGTGGCCAAGCCAGCAGTAGGATCAAAGATTATCCAAACTGCGTAAAGCCCTGGACGTTAGCAGTAACGCGATTAAGCTTGATTTCAAAAAAGATTTTGTAGTATATACAATTAGTATATACTTTTGTATAAATTAAAATTTTTATGAAAACGCTTTCATTAAAACTTGATGACACAACATTTGATGAAGCTGAAGAAATAACTACACAGCTTAACCAAGCAAGAAACAGATATATAAATGAAGCTGTAAGTCTCTACAATCAATTTAATAAAAGGAAAATTCTTAAAAACAAACTTTTGAAAGAATCCAAATTGACAATGAAAGATTCCTTAAAGGTTCTTCATGAATTTGAAAAGTTCGTTGATGAAAATTAAACAGTATGACATCTGGCTTGCCGATTTAAACCCAAGTAAGGGGACAGAGCCTGGCAAAACAAGGCCAGTTGTAATTATTCAGACAGACTTACTCAATTCTCATCATTTATCAACCTTGATTTGCCCTATTACTTCTAATGTTCAACCTGAAATTGAAATTCTAAGAGTACAACTCAGGAAAAATCAACTTGACAAACCAAGCGATATTCTTGTAGATCAAATTAGAGCTATAGATAATAAAAGACTTATTCAAAAACTCGGTAAACTAAGCGAAGAGCAAATTAACAAATTAAGAAAAAACATATCAATTGTTTTAGATTTATAAGCGCTACAGCTAACAATAGGCTTTACGCAAGTTGGGCTTTTAGCAATGGCCCATCAGCTTTGGCATTTCAATCAACTTCTGTAATTTGGCTTTAGCTAATCGCGTCTTTAGTGGCCAAGCCAGCATCAGGAAATATCCTTCCCCAACCTGCGTAAAGCCCCGAACGTTAGCGGTAAGCATAAAATAATAACAAGAGTGTAATTATTTATTTAATCATGTGGTTTCTTATACTAATCTTGATTTCCATAGCTCTTGTTCTCATTTATCAAGAGGTTAAAAATGATAAGTTACTTAGAACCGTAACTCATAAGGGAAGAGGTACTTGGTCAGAAAGGGACTTAATACTGAAACTCCTTAAGAATGGATTTTCATCTGAAACAATTTTTCATGATTTATATGTTCAAAAATCTGATGGAAGTTTCTCTCAAATTGATGTTGTGATAGTAACAGAAGTTGGTATTTTTGTAGTTGAGGTAAAACATTTTAGTGGTTGGATATTTGGGACTGGGAATCAATCAAAATGGGTTCAAGTTTTAGCTTATGGAAAACAGAAGTATCCATTTTACAATCCAATTTTTCAAAACAACAGCCATATAAAGTTTCTTAAGAGTAGGTTATCTAACTTAGACGATATTCCCTTTTATTCCTTAATTGTTTTTTATGGTGACTGTGTTTTAAAGGATTTATCACTAATCCCAAGTGAGACTAATATTGTAAAATCTGCTGATGTTATAGAGACTATTAAGAAACTTATTCAAACTGGCCGGGAATCAACTTATTCTAATTTTGCTGAAATCGAAGCGATATTATATGAATCAGTTAATCATGGTGAAGATCGTGATATAAGACTTCAACATGCTGAGAGTATTCAAAATAATTGGAATCCAAAAAACTTTTAAAAGCCTCCCGCTAACAAAAGGCTTTGCGCAATTTGGGCTTCAGTAAAGGCCCATCAGCCTTGGTAGTGCTAATCAACTTCAGTAATTTGGCTTTCAACTAATCGAGTTTTTTAGTGGCCAAGCCAGCAGTAGGAACAACTATTCCCAACCTGCGTAAAGCCTCGAACGTTATAGGCAAGCATATCTGACACTCTAAAAAATTCAACTGAACGAGACAAGACAAAATAATTATGATAGAAACAATTGCTAAATGGACAATAATAGTTTTTGGATTATTCTTCATCTTTGTTGGTCTGATTATGCTTTTAAAACCTCAAAAGGCAAGAGAGATTTTACGTAAAGCAGGAAGTACGAACTTTATCAACTATGCCGAAATAACAATACGAATGATACCAGCAACGGCGTTAATTTTATCTGCTAACATATCTAAATATCCAGAGTTTTTCAAAATATTTGGTTGGTTTATGCTTCTCACTTCTTTCGTTTTGTATTTTGTGCCACGACAACTTCATCATAAATTTTCATTGAAAGCTGCTGACATTTTAAAGCCATTTTACTTTCAATTAATTTCACCTTTTGCATTTATTATTGGCATTGTAATTATTTATAGTGTTACTTAAACAGTGGCTGACAATTGAGATATTTTCTAGACGATGCTATTAAAATGCCTGCCTATAACATAAGGCTTTGCACAATTTGGGCTTCCACCTCTGGCCCATCATCATTTGGTATTGCTAATCAACTTCAGTAATTTGGCTTTAGCTAATCGCGTTCCCGCCTTGCGGGATGGCCAAGCCAGCAGTAGGATCACAGATTATCCAAACTGCACAAAGCCCTTAACGTTGTAACCAATTTAAACATAACCAACATAAATCAAAAAATCTACTATGAAAAGTAAATTTGCATTCTATCTGATATTTCTTGGATTCGTTAACTGTGTTAATGCACAGGAAAAATTAAATAATGAAAAACTATTAGACAGTATTATAATTCTAGCTAAAGAAAATTCAGTCAATACAAACAATGTTGATTGGGATTTCATAACAAAAAAAGTAATAGCAAGATTGGATTTAAATGATTCAACACCATATGCTTTAGCTAAACCCACACAATTGCTACTCACTGAATTGAATGACTTCCATGGAGCATTGCAGATAAATGGACAAAGATACATGGGTGACGTTAAAAAAGATGTTACTTTTTCGTATGAAACCAATCAAGAAATACCTTCTACATTATATCAAGAATCAGTAAAAGGGTATAAAATTGAAGCCGAAATGCTAACTAAAAATATTGGTTATATAGTAATTCCTACCATTAATATTGGTGGCGACCAAAATGCAATAGATTTAGCAACAAACACCATAAGAGATAGTATTTGTACACTGCTTTCAAAAAATCCATCAAAGCTCATCATTGATTTGCGTACCAATCTTGGTGGCAATATGTATCCAATGCTATCGGGTTTGGGTTTGTTATTTCCGAATATGAATTTAGGAGGTGACTCAAAAGATGGAGAATCTTTTTACTCAAAGTGGGAACTTAAAGATGGAAATCTTTATATGTGGGGAAGTCAAATGACTTCAATTCCAATTAATTGTGATTGTAAGAATAAAATCAAAAAGTATGTTGTATTGACAAGTAGATATACTACAAGTTCTGGTGAAGTAGTAGCTTCATCATTAAAAGGACAGAAAAACATTACCTTATTAGGTGAACAAACCGCAGGTTATTCATCTACCAATAGTTGGTTTCAATTAACCAAAGAAATCCTGTTTAGTCCAGCAATAGCATACTATATGAGCATGGATAAAACGTTTCATAAAAATGGTATAATTCCTGATATGGAAATTGAAGAAGTCATTGATTTGGAGAATTTAAAAAATGGGAAAACAATAGATAAAGCCATTGAAATTTTAAAATAAAACTGGTTACAACAGCGTGTATAAGAAATAGCGGTTTTGGTGCTAAATCAAAGGTCTGTGCATTTAATAAAAGTTAGTGCTAAACTTAAAGTGAAGTGTTTTTTATTCCGCTACTTCTCATACTCGCAAAACGTTGTGCGATAGTTGACAAAACCTCGTAAAATGACAGAACTACCTAAAATGACTCTGCGATTCTCGAGAGAGCTCAAAATATTTTTAAATGAAAACCATGACAACTGTACTAGTTGCGGAAATCACTTTCAAAATAACGAGCTAACACATTTAGGCTATAAGGCAGACAATAGTTTCATTTACGCCTGTAATAGCTGTCGACATAACGTTGCAGAAACGGTTGTAAGATATGGATACAGTAAGAGAAGCTATGAGATACCTCCGAATGAAGCATATTTATGGCGGTATCTTGATTTTAGCAAGTTCGTTTCTATGCTTTTTAAAAAGGCATTGTATTTCACCAAAACTTCATTGTTTAAAGACCCATTTGAAGGAGCAATTGGCATTTTTGATAATAAAAAAAGCTATGATAGGTCAATGCTGTTTGCTTTACTTGTTGCTCACATGACAGCCCCAATAAATGGCAGAGAAGCTTTGCCGCCAAGCAAAGAAATAACTGATGAAGCATTGGCAATTTTAGATAGGATTGACAAAAACACTTTGTCGGCAGACGATGAAAAATTAGTTGCAAAAGCTCAAGCATTATCACAGCAAATGGAGGATGTAAGACCCTTAAGAAGAGAATATACGTTTGTCAATTGCTGGCACGAAAATCCATACGAATCTGACGCTATGTGGATGCTATATTCGAAAGATATCTCTAACGCAATATCTATTAGAACAACTTACCAAAGATTATACTTAGCCTTAGACAAAGACCCAGATATTTCAATTGGCAGAATCAACTATATTGACTTTAATAAAAGTTTTTCAGGTACAAACTCCACTCAGTGGTATAAAAGATTTTCATTTGCACATGAAAAAGAAGTCAGAGCAGTATTTTTAAACCCTAATTATAAGGAACAGCCAGGTATTGAATTTCCCGTCGACCTTGACATTTTAATTGACAAAATATATGTTTCGCCTAGTGCTGACAATTGGTTTGTAGACCTAGTTAAAGACATAACGAGTAAATATGGCTTAGACAAAGAGATTCTCCATTCTGATTTGGCAAAAAAACCATTATACTAGCCATCGCACAACAAAAGTATTTGCAAAAGCAGGGCTGGACAATTTAAAATCAGCTATGTGCAAGCATCAGTAGCGGTTCGGGCTCGACGTTCAATTTTCAGCTTTAGTTCTTAACTTCAACAACATATTTCCAATTGGGCATTTCTGCCGGACTGGACAATCAATGAATTTCCTGCCTTCGCAAATACTCGAACGTTAGACGTAATCTTATGAATGATATTTGGAAAAACGATAAGGATTTTAAACAAGCAATAGGTGGTTTTATTATTGCATTCTCTGAATTAGAATTTGGTTTAGTTTTTTTATGTACAATGACAGAATTTGACATACGGAAAAGCAATTCATACACTTCAAAATATTTAGGGTGTATTAACCCCCTAATTCTTGGATTAAATGATGTTAAAGGTTTGACATTTTTGGTTAATAATTAAATTTTTTATTGTGTTTTCCAACAAAGGGCTCAATGCTGTTTGTAAGGACATTCTTTCGCCC
>Ga0208373_1003223_pt1 | contig 16324 bp, 11 predicted proteins | sample RifOxyC2_FD_184036 | JGI IMG/M metagenome (GOLD analysis project Ga0208373, IMG submission 184036) | Soil microbial communities from Rifle, Colorado - Rifle Oxygen_injection C2 (SPAdes) | ecosystem: Environmental > Terrestrial > Deep subsurface > Rock core/Sediment | place: Rifle, Colorado...
GATTATCTTTACATTCTCGCCTCCAAAGAAGAAAGCGAAAAGCTGGACCAGATCCTAAACACCAAAATCGCCTACAACCGCAAAGCCGTGGTCGCCGGGTCTGGCTATATTGCCCAGCGGGTTGTGCAGGGGCTGATTCACAGCCATTTCCAAGTTACGCTGATTTGCGACGACCTGGCTCAATACCATGTTCTAAAAACAAAATTCGCCCATTTTGAAGAGTTGACCCTGGTCCATGGCGATGCTGCCAGCGTGAAGCTGCAACTGCGCGAAGACGTTGCCACCTCGGCGCTGTTTGTGGCTGTCGGGAAACGGGATCAGCACAACATTGCCACGGCCTTGGTCGCCAAGTATCTGGGCGCTTCCAAAACCATTGCCATGGTGAACCGACAAGACCTGGTGGAAACCGCCAGTCTGCTGGAGATTGATGTGATCCTCAGCCCGCGGCTCTCTACGGCGCGGCAGGTGAAAAAAGCCATGCAGGGCGGTCAGGCGGACCTGAACTTTACAACCATCTCTGAAACCGACATGGAGGTGCGGGAAATGGTGGTCTCGCCCAACAGCCCCTTTGTAGGAATTCCCCTGAAAGACCTCACCCTGCCGAAAGACACCCTCATCGGCGCCGTGGTGGATCAGGCAAACCAGGTGGTGATTCCCCACGGGAACACGGTGTTGGCGGTCGGCAACCGCGTGATTGTTGTCACCATGCCCGAATCGGCGCAGCGCCTACGCGAACTCTTTGAGGCGTAGCCCCGGCCTTGGGGGCTTCTGCTTGTCTTGAAAGGGAAATTGCATTATCCTGAACCCCAACTTCAAAAAGATTGGCGGGAAAGCGGACCAAGCCTGGGGCCATGAGGCAAACCAAGGTGCTGCCGCCACTGCATAGGGAACCATGAAAAAGCCTCTGGGCCTGCAATCCAACCTCGCGTTTATCTTCGCCTATTTTTTGGTGTGGCTGCTTTTGGCCTACATGGCCTGGCCTTTTTTAAATACCCTGGTGTTTGGGGCTATGTTAAGCGCCAGCTTTTACCCCCTGCGCAGCTACCTGGTTAACCATTGGAACTTCCGCCCCTGGCAGGCCGCCGTTGTCACTTTGATGGTGATTGTCCTGACGCTGTTTCTGCCTGCCATCTACCTGATCATCGGCCTGAGCGAAGAGGCGGTAAACCTGTTTAACTACCTCAAACTCAACCTCACCGAAGAGGCGATCGAGCAGATTTTGTTCGGGGAAGGGCTGTTTGGCAATGCCTGGCTGCCCAAGCTGATGGAAGATCTTTTTGCCGCCTTCAACCTGCAGTACAACGTCACTACCATCCAAGGCTTGATTCTCGATTCCGCCAGCCTTACCAGCAGCTACCTGCTGGACTTGGTTAACGAATGGCTGGGTAATATTTTGGGATTTCTGATGGATATCCTGATTATGTTCGTGGTGATCTACAGTATCTTGGCTGAGGGAGAACGCTTTATGGAGTTCTTTCACCGGGTCAGCCCTTTGCCCCGGGAAGAGGTCAACATCATGGTCTCCCGCTTTACCCAGATGAACTATGCCACCCTGGTTGCCAACGGCATTGGCGGCTTGATCCAGGGTGTGCTGGCAGGCGCCGCCTTTTGGCTGGCCGGGTTTGAAAGCCTGCTGCTGTGGACCTCGACCATGGTGGTTTTGGCCTTTATTCCCCTGGTGGGCATGAGCCTGGTCTTTATTCCTGCCAGCATTGTGCTGATGGCGCGGGGGCAGATCAGCGAAGGGTTGGCCCTCTTAGGCTTTTGCTCGCTAGTGGCAATTTGGGTGGAGCAATGGTTTAAAGCCAAATTTGTGGGCAACCGGGCACAGATCAATTCCATTTTGGTATTTTTTGCCATTGTAGGCGGCATGACCCAATTTGGCTTTTTGGGAATCTTTTACGGCCCGTTGATTGTTTCCATGTTTCTGACCCTGGTTGAACTTTACCACAAGCGCTTTAGCACACTGGACCCAACCGATGGAGAACCGATTCGTCACCCCTTTGGCACCAAGAGGTTGGGATGAAACATTTCTTTCAGGTGCAAAACAAGCTGGATGCCTTTGCCACCCAGCGGCTTATGAAACAAGCCAAGGAAGAACTCGCCAAAAAGCCCCTGCGGCCCGACCAATTTCGCACCAAAACCGAACTGGTTTGCATCAACAGCACCAACATCGCCGAATACGTGCCCCCGGGCATGGAGCAATATCTACTGGCAAAAAACATTCCCGTTGAATCCAATCTCCCGGCTGACTTTCTCAAGCAGGTGCAAAAGCTGGTCGACGAATCCAGCGGGCACGTTACCGCCTATATTTTTGGCAACATTCAGGCCAAAGAGGTGAACAACTACCTTGGATTGGCTTTTGACCTCCAACGGGATTACGATTTTGAATCCCTGGTGATTACCCATTTATCCGACCAAGACCTGGCCTTTTACCTGCGCCAATTTTTAGATGCCCCTGGCGAACAAAAACCCCCTGCCGAGGGCGAACCGCCCAAGGCTGCGCCGGGAAACGGTGTCAAGATCGAGGTGTTTGAGGGCAACGCCGCAGACCCCTGGACCACTTTAAACAAGCCGGAAGACCTAAACCGCCTGCAGGTGGGCGCGCGGCGGCCCGGTATCTTGGCGAAGCCCTTTTTCAGCGATATCCGGCTGAAGGTGAAAATCAACCAGGTGGATCAGATTCAGGAATTGCCCATCGGCAAGCTCCGCAGTGCCTTGGGCCTGTTTAACAAAAAAGTGGACCCTTCGGGCTTGGTGCATCGGGCCAAGGCGAGCCTTTTTTTGAAGTGGAAAGACATCGAAGGCTTTAAACTGTCCAGCGCCCAGGATGCAAAAAGCCTGGCAGGGGTCAGCCTGGGGGGGGAGTTTATTCCCCTGGGGCAATTTGTCCTTAAAAACGTGGGGTCCAAGTACCTAAAACCCGAGGAGGTTGATTTTTTTCGGATGCGCATCGGCAACGAGATGATCGACCTTTCACCTGCCGAAATCACAGAGATGGAAGTCAACATCGAAACCCAGCAGGTGATCTTCACCCGCGGGGTGGGCAAGACCGAATTCCACATTGCCCGCTTCCACCGCCTGAAGCTTTATAAGGCGGGTCGTGTTGCCGAGGTCAACAAGTGCATCGCCTTTAACCGGGGGGATTCGAACTTCGACAAGATCGAGCGCTACCTGGGCAGCCGTTTTGCGGAACTGGAAATGGCGCGTATCATCCGCCAAAGCCAGGTGGAACTTGATTTTCTAGGCCAAAAAAACGTCTATGCCGGGGATTTGGCCAGCCAGCTGGTGCTGAGTTCCATGCGCATGTTAAACATCTTGCCGCTGGATGCCCCCTGCCTGGGGTTTGGGCCTAGCGATATCAACAATTTCATGGGCTTGAAACAGGGTTTTTTGGAAAAAGCAAAGGAATTAAAAACCCTCTTTGAACGGATTTTGGACCTCAGCCAAAGCCCAAACTTTTCAGAAAACGACTTCTTGCGCCTGACCAAGCGGATTCGATTTTTTTTGGGGCTGGACGACCCTTTAAAGATCGCGGCTGAGCAGATGGACGACCTGCTGGTGGAGTTGGAACTCCTCACCCAGTATATGGACGACTTCTTTAAACTCAACCTTTACAACCGTTTTCAGGATAACCTAGAGGTAGACCGCATGAGCCACCTCGAGGAAGAAGTAACCGAAGAACTCGATACCAACCCCGAAGAATTCAAATTGGACGAAGATGCCAAAGAATTCATCAGCGAAAACTATACCTTTTTCAAGAAGCGGGAATTGGTGATTTCGGCCATTACCAAGGTCGAACAGATGAGGTTTTTTTTAGGGCACATCCAAAAAAATGCAGAAAAGGGCGACAAAGAGGCCGACTTGGTGGTGTTTTCTAGCCGCAACAGCCTGGTGGAGCATTTTAAAAAAACCGCTTACCCTGCCTTTGCCCTGACCGATGTTTTAAATCGCGAGATTTTCAACCTGGGCACAGAGGAGGAAAGACTGCTCTTTATCCAATTCATGCGGGGCTTTACCCGCAAGGTGTTTCAAAAGGCGCAAGAGGTAAACCAAACCTTTCACCACCAATACAAGCATACCTTGGCGGAATTGAGTTTTTTGGCAGGAGAAAAAAAAGAACATCTTTTGGCAGAATTGGCACTGCTGGAAGACCCCGCCCATAAGGAAAAAGCCTATCAAAAACTCCTGGTCAAGCTGACCCAGGTCTACCAGGGACAATTAAAAGATCGGGAAGACCGCATCACCGCCCTGCGCGAGGAAGAAAAAACAGTTGAAACCGACCTGCGCCAGCGGCTGCAAGAGCTGGGCAAAATATTGAAAGAGGAATTTCCCTTTGAAGAGCGCGATGCCAAGCTGACCCAAATGCCCCACCGGGTTGAGGCCCTCAAGGGCGAAGTCGAAGAAGCGCACAAAAAGCGCCGGGCTAGAATCATTCACAGTTTCAACCCCTTTGTGAAATTTCAAACCCTGGTGGTGGGCTATTATCAAAAGGTTCTTAGCTATGTGGGGCTGTTTCAAAAAGCGCTTTACATTACCAAGCGGGAAGCGCTGATCAAGGAGCTGAAAGCCCATGCGAAGAAGATGCTCAGCCAACCTGCCGAAGAGCTGGAAAACCAAATGGCCCAATGGCGGCACGATGCGCCCGACACCCAATCCGGCGAAAAGGCCAGCCAAGAGGTGCAACGGCTGGGAAATGCTATCAAAACGGAATTGGCGGTGTTGCAGGGGCAAAGCCCCAAGGGCATGTTTCAAGACCCCAACAAGGCCAACGGCCCCCTGACCCCCTATCTGGAATATTACCAGGTTGAGGCCGCCAAGCTGGAAGGGATGTCGCAAATTCTTGCAACCCAATATCAAACCCTGAATCGCCTGGAACAGGAACTGTTTGAAGCGCAAACCCAGGTGGTGGATGCAAGGCTGGCTCAGGAAAAGAGAAAATACCTGCTCCGTTTGGGGCAGATTCGGCTGGAATCCCCTAACCCAGAAGAGGATTTGCTAAAGTTTTTAGATGCCAGCCATCAGGTTCCTCAAGAGATTCGTAAGGAACTCAACGAGTTTCGTGGCAAAGTGCAAGAAGCAGCTAAGAACTACAATGAGATCTGCACCCCCGAACTGATGGCAGGCAACAAAGATTTTGCAGCCATGTTGGCCCGCAGCAAACGACGCGACCAGATCAACGAGATCTCTAAAGAAGCAGTCAACCTGAACCAGGGCTTGCACGCCCTTGGCCCTGAGATTCAAAACGAGATCAAAGACCTAGACTACCTCAAGGCGCAAGAGGCCAATCTGGAGCAGGTAGCCATGTCCAAGGCTTTGCCCAGCACCCGCATCTTATTGAAGACGCAGTACATTCCCTTGGTTGAACGGGAACAAACCATGCTGCAAAAGGCGGATCAGTTTTTAAGCGAAATTATGGGTAAGGGCAGAGACCTCAAAGAATCGTTTGTCGACTGCTTTTTTCGCAAACGCTTTTCCTTTCCCCAATTTATGCGGGGCAGCTTTTGCATTGATGCCAAAGGCGGCATGAAGTCCAACACCGTGAAAAACATCAATGCCGCCTTGATGTTGTTGGGCGAAAAATGGGCCAATGGCTGTTCGCCTGCGGCGAAATACGAAGACAAATTTTTTCTGAAAAAGCTAGAGATCACAGGTCCAGAGGCGATAGAAAAACGGATTCACGAAATCTGGACCGGTGGCATTGAAGAAAACCTGATCTGCCTGCCCCCGACCCTGACCCTGGAGCAGGTGCTAACCCTGACCGATGCCAAAGAAAGCCTTTGCAAAGAGATCAAAGTGGCGGGGATGTCGCGCCACTCCATCGTTCTGCTCTACGCTGGCGAAATCAACTGGCCCATGATCCAGCAAAACAAACAGATGCTGGAACGGTACCACACCGCCATCATGAGCAACATCTTTGTTGATATTGATGGAGTGAACATCTTCAACAACCGGCAATCCATTTATGATGGTGTTGTGCTGGCAACCTTTGGGGCGGGGATCGACAACCTTTCCCGCCAAATCGGCCATCGTTTTTTAACCGAGGTCTAGCTCTTGCGCGGCCAAGGCCAAAATCCGCTTTTAATTTGCATCTTAGGCGCTACCCAAGTAAAATAGTTGACAAGCGGCGGATTGCAGGTTTGCCGCGAGGGGTATGGTTTTTTTGCAGGATTCCGCTTTTTAATTTCTGCCTGGACTAGGCCTAAATACCCCCCAGAACACCGCTAAGTTGAGCGCCTTATATGGAACGGAGGTTCTATGCTTACCTGGAAAGAGGAATGGGATTTGGGCATCAAGCCCATTGATAAGCAGCACCGCAACATACTGAAAGCAATTAATTTTGTTTGCGATTGGGCTTGCAATACCAAGGGAGGCAAGGGGGACATGGAAAAGGTGATCCGTGCCTTGGAGGCCTATGCAGCCAAGCATTTTGCCTATGAAGAAAACCTGCTGAGAAAAATAGGCTATCCCCATTTGTCAGACCAAGAACGGGAACACCGGCTTTTTACCAAAAAGGTGCAGCAAATGAAACATCAATTGGCAGAGGCTACAGAACTGGATGACCTAGCCTTTGAAGTGGTGAGTTTTTTGCAAGCCTGGTTGAAGCATCATATCTTGGAACATGATGCCGACTACGCACCTGAGGTAAGAGCCTATTTTATCAATCGCACCCTTCCTCTTTCTGCAGACGCGGTTCCCGTGACGCAGGAGAATTCCCCTGCTGCGCCCCTGGACTTGGCTAACTAACTGCCTTTGATGTTAAGGGTATCTGAGTGTGAAGGCTGATTCGACTTGAGTTTGCAAAAATGGGTTAGCGCTCTTGTTTGGTTTGGATCAGCATGGCTTCTAAAAACCTTGCCAACATCGACAAATGGCCTCTTTCTTCATTGGCCATTTCAGTAAAAAATCCCCGTTTATCCTCGTCCTGCTCGATTGAGCGAAGTCGCATAAAAAAATCAAATGCTTGCGCCTCAACCCCCATCGCCAAGCTCAACAGGGCTGTGGGGTCGTCCATGTAAGGCAATAATTGTTCCGCAGATTGTTCGATGCCGTAGCCCCCCTCCAACATTCCAAGATTGAATTTGCTCACCTCAATGTTGGCTTGGGTTATTTTGCCCCGCTGCGCGATTTTTGTTTTATGCCGTTCTTCCAGGTTGATCAGACAATACAGCAGGTTTTTGGTTTTTACATTTGAGGTCTGTTCGGAAAGCTTTTGATAAAGAATTTGCGTCCCCTGTTCCAGGGCAAAGGCCAACTCTAGGGCAAGGTGAAAGTCGCCTTCCAACGGAAGCAGTTGCAGAGGGTCAAACAGCGGTCCGGCAACCTGCGGACCCGCCCAATTGGAAAAGCCTTCTTGGATATTATAAATCTCTTTGAACCCCTTTTGCAGCATCCACATCGCGGCTGCGGCGCTGCGAAAGCCAGAGTGGCAATAAACGATGGTTGGCAGCAGCGGGTTTAATTCCCCTTCTCCGTTCAAAAGGTTTTCCAACGGCAACAACAAAGCGCCCGGAAAATGCCCTTCTTCATATTCTTCTGGTTGACGAACATCAACTAATTGATATTCCTCAACTCTAAGATTTGCGCAAAAGGATTTAGCTTGTTCACAACTGATGACTTTTACTGACGTAGGTATCACAAAATAGCCTCACAACTGGGGCAGCATACAGGACAGATAGATTCAACGGTGAATCCATTTCAAACCGAATCATTCATTCATAATAGATACATATTATAAAGGAATGTCAATCCGATCCACACCCTAGTTGCCTGACTGGATATTTTGTTGACCCAAACCTGTAAGCTGGGGGCTGTTGCCTCGCCACTGCATGCTCATTGTTCCGTAAAGAGCTGCCAAAGGCGCTTCACAGCCCTACCGGCGGTTGCGCAGGCCGCGCCGCCCCCCCCTTGGGTTTGTTAGCCAATAAACCGATCAGAAAACTAGATGCCAATGCAAATCAAGAAATTAGCAATTTCTTTGCGCAACTGATCTGGATTGACTCTCATACTCGTTTTGCGCATCACCCCCATGAGAAAGGTCATGAGGAGTTGCCCTGTAAGATGGGGGTCAAGTTCTTGAGGAGCCTCGCCTTTTTCAATGGCCATTTGCAACTGTTCCGCAAAAAACGATTCCATGCCGCTCACTGCTTCGCGCACTTTTTGCGCAATTTGCGGGTCTTTAAAACAAGCTTGGTTGATGCTATTTAAGATCAGACAACCACCGGACCAGGCAGGGTTGTAAGCGGTTTGCACGATCTCGGAAAAAAAAAGACGCATGGATTCAGAAAACGAATTCCCCTGCCCAAAGGCATGCATTCTTCGCTGTCCAATGGTCGTCCTATAATGTTCCATCGCCTGCAAAAACAACTGTTTTTTGTCTTTGAAGAGATGATAAAAGGAGCCATTCAGAATCCCCATTTCCTTAAGCAGATCCTGCAACGATGTATCTTGGTAGCCTTGGCGCCAAAAGAGCAACATTGCCTTGTCCAGCGCTAGGGTCTCATCAAAGGCTAATTTTCTTCCCATAAGATTGGCAGGTTGTTTACGATCGAATCCATCTATTTTTGAGTGGCTAATCAAATATACTTGACGACAATCCGCAAGGCAAGGGAAACTGGCCCAGATTATTTGAGCAATTGTTCAAGTTTATTACGAAACAACCCATGACAGCCAATTCTGCCCCCAGCTTCCCCCAAATCGCCCGCCGTGATATAAGCACCTTACAGGTGAACCTGGGCTATCAATGCAACCAAGCATGCAGGCATTGCCATGTGGAAGCAGGGCCACACCGGACCGAGATGATGGATCAAGACACCATCAACCTCATCGTGCCTGTGATGCAGGCAAGGGGCATCCAAAAGCTCGACCTTACAGGCGGTGCTCCTGAGCTGCACCCCCATTTTAAGCAACTGGTAGCTGCGGCAGTTGCAGCAGGTTTGCAGGTAAGCGATCGCTGCAATTTGACGATCTTGCTGGAACCGGGGCAAGCAGGCTTGGCTAGTTTTTTAGCCCAGCACCGCGTGGAGGTGATTGCATCTCTGCCTTGCTATTCCGCTGATAATGTAGATCAGCAACGGGGTTTGGGCAGTTATGAAAAAAGCATTTTAGGGTTACAACTGCTCAATCAAGTGGGTTACGGGCAAGCTGGAAGCAATCTGCATTTAAATTTGGTTTACAACCCCCTGGGGCCTTCCCTGCCGCCCAACCAGCAAAGATTGCAGGCTGATTATCAACAAGAGCTTTTTGGTCGCTATGGCATTGTCTTCAATAAATTATTCACTGTAACCAATATGCCTGTTCATCGCTTTCGGGATGCCCTGCTGAAACAAGGCCGGCTTGATGAGTACTTGCAACTGTTACGCAATAACTTCGCACCTGATAACTTGGAGCAACTCATGTGCCGCCAAATGATCAATGTGGGTTGGCAAGGTCAGCTTTACGACTGTGATTTTAATCAACAACTCGATTTTCAAATCCATAAAGACAAAGGCCTGCATCTGAGCGACCTGTTGCATTATGAGCTTGTTAATCATCCTATTCAGGTTGCTGAACATTGTTTTGGCTGTACAGCGGGGCAGGGAAGCAGTTGCGGCGGGGCTTTGAGCGTTGTAGCCGCGTGAAAAGAATCGGTTTCTTTTTGTGCCTCACCGCGTTTGGCTTGTCGTTTTACCTTTTTGAGCTGCATCGCTTTTTCAACCTAGCCGCGTTGCAAGAACACCTTACCCTGCTGCAAGCTTGGCAAAGTGACCGCCCTTGGCTGCTCAGGGGAAGCTTTTTTGTGATTTATGTGCTGTTGGCAGGGCTATCGCTGCCAGGGGCAACCATAATGACATTGGCCGCCGGAGCATTGTTTGGTTTGCTTTGGGGAACCCTGCTGGCATCATTCGCTTCAAGTTTGGGAGCATTGTTTGCCTTTTTAACTTCGCGGTATTTACTACGGGATTGGATAAGGGATAAATTAAGCACAAGATTTGACCGCCTGGATGCAGGCATGAAAAAAGACGGCGCAATGTATCTTTTTAGCCTGCGCATGATTCCCCTGGTGCCCTTTTTTTTGGTCAACTTGGGCCTGGGTTTGACCTCTTTGCCGGCGCGAACCTTTTATTGGGTAAGTCAGCTGGGCATGTTGGCCGGTACTGCGGTGTATGTGAATGCAGGTGCGCAAGTATCCAAATTGCAAACAACGGCGGATATTTTATCGTTTGAGCTTATTTTATCCTTTACCCTGATCGGAGTCTTACCCATGGCCGCCCAAAAAACGGTGCAAAGTCTGCAAAAGCGCCAACTAAAAGGCAACTGGAAGCGTCCAAAAAGATTTGATCGCAACCTGATCGTAATCGGAGCCGGGGCTGGGGGTTTAGTGACCGCTTATATCGCCGCTGCTGCAAAAGCCAAGGTTACACTGGTTGAAGCCCACAAAATGGGGGGCGATTGCCTTAATTATGGATGTGTTCCCAGCAAGGCATTGATCAAAAGCGCCAAGATAGCGCATCAAATTCGTCATGCAAGTCAATATGGGCTTGAGGACAGCGAACCAAACTTCTCGTTTCCCAAGGTAATGCAACGTGTGCAGGACGTGATTGCCGCCGTGGCCCCCCATGATAGCATTGAGCGGTATAGCGCCTTGGGGGTCGAGGTTTTGCAGGGCTATGCAAAATTAATCACCCCCTGGGAAGTGGAAATCCAACAGCACAATGGCGCATCCCAAAGTTTAAGCGCAAGAAGCATTGTGCTGGCCACAGGTGCCAGCCCTTTTATCCCCCCGCTGCCAGGTTTGGAAGAGGTGGGGTATCTGACCAGTGACAACCTATGGGAAGCCTTTTTAAAAATGGAATCTGCGCCAAAGCGGTTGGTGCTGCTGGGGGGTGGCCCTATTGGTTGTGAATTGGCGCAGGCCTTGGCTCGGTTGGGGTCCCAGGTGACTCAAATTGAAATGGGGGATCGTATTTTAGCCAGGGAAGATGTAGAGGTTTCCCGTCTTGCCCAAACAACTCTAGAGGCTGATGGCGTAAAGGTTTTGACCGGGCATAAAGCCTTGCGTTGTGAGATCATCAACCAACAAAAGCAAATCATTGTTGAGCACCAAGGCCAAGAACAGGCCATTGCGTTTGATGTTTTGCTGTGCGCCGTGGGCCGTGCAGCCCGTTTGCAGGGATATGGCTTAGAAGATTTGGGTATTCCCGTTGGCCGCACCATTGAAACCAATGAATACCTGGAAACCCTTTATCCCCATATCTATGCAGTGGGGGATGTAGCTGGCCCTTATCAATTCACCCACACCGCCGCCTATCAAGCCTGGTTTGCGGCGGTCAACGCGTTGTTTGGCAAATTAAAACGGTTTAAACCCGATTATCGGGTGATTCCCTGGTGTACTTTTTTAGACCCAGAGGTAGCCCGGGTCGGGCTGAACGAGCAAGAGGCAACCGCCCAGGGCATTGCCTATGAAGTAACCCTGTACCACCTTGCAGACCTTGACCGGGCCATTGCCGAGGGAGCCACCGCTGGTTTTATCAAGGTATTAACGGTTCCCGCTAAAGACAAGATTTTGGGGGTTACTCTGGTCGGTGCCCAAGCAGGGGATTTGCTGGCTGAATTTGTTTTAGCCATGAAACATGGTCTGGGCTTAAATAATATTTTGAGCACCATTCACCCCTACCCCACCTGGGTGGAAGGCAATAAATATGTCGCCGGGCAGTGGAAAAAGGCTCATGTATCCCCCACTGCACTTTCTTTGTTAGAAGCCTACCACCGTTGGCGGCGGGGTTAGCAACAAATGGCAAATCTTCGCATTCTTGTCTTTGCCAAGGCCCCTTTGCCCGGCTTTGCCAAAACCCGCTTGATTCCGGCGTTAGGGGCAGAAGCCGCCGCACAACTGGCTCAAAACATGCTGATTCACAGCGTTGAACAAGCCTTGGCCGCCAAGATTGGCCCTGTGGAACTGGTAGTTACCCCCGGCCCCAGCCACCCCGCATGGGATGAGTTGCGGGAATGTTTTGCAATGGAATGGTCAAGCCAGATTGCAGGGGATTTGGGGCAACGGCTGTTGCATGCAGCGCAAGCAAACCGCCAACCGGGTGAAGCAGTGATTTTCATGGGCACAGATTGCCCCGACCTGACAGCAGACATTCTGCGTTTGGCAGCCAAGGCGTTACTCGAGTTTGATAGTGTGATGATCCCTGCCCAAGACGGGGGATATGTTCTTTTGGGGTTGCGCCAGGTGCATCCCTCGTTATTTAGTCGGCCCTTACGAACCCGCCTGAGCCATGGGTGAACCGACCAAGGGCAAAACCCGGCCAAAAACCAGCATCCGAATCCAGACAAAGAAAAGGGCCAGGGCCCTCATTGCCTTTTTGAAGTTGAAGGCTGCTGCCGCCAGGAGGACGTTCACCTCGTCCCCGGTCACGCCCTTGAGGAAGTTCCGGCCCATGCGGTGGTCCGACTTCAAATGTCCGATGATGGGTTCGATGGCTGCCCGGCGGCGGAAACGCCTGCGCATCTTCTGCTTTTCATGGGCCGTGGCATCCTTTTTCGGCGGTTTGGGAATCAGGATTTCGGTTTCGCCGATCTTGGCCCTACCCCGATATCCCCGGTCACAGATGGCGATTTTGGGCAGTTCGCCTCGGAACCTTCTCACCTGATCCAGCACCTCGGGAAGAGTATGCCCATCGTAGGGGTTTCCTTTGAAACTCAAGGCCCCGACGATGATGCCGGAGGTTTTGGTCATGGCCACCGAAACCTTGGAGCCGAACTCGTGCTTTTTGTGCAGCTTGCCCTTGGAGATGCAGGAAACATCCGGCTCGTGAAGGCTGTAGACCTTGTTCTTGTCGCTCCGCTGTTGTTGCAGAACCCGTTGGAACAGCCCCAGCTTCTTGGCGAACTTTTCTTGTTGGTCCTTGTTGAGCTTGCGTTCCAGCTCCCTTACCAGCCGTCCGGCAATGGTTTTGAGCTGTCTCGCCGCCTTGATTGCCTTTTTTTGCGTCTTGGGGCTTCTGCGGAAGCGCTGGGCCATTTGCAGCTTTTTCACTGTCCGGGCGTAGCTGCGCCGCAGCGGAACGCCTGCGCCCTGGGCGATGCCGACGCATTTTTCAATGATCCGGGCATGTAGTTTGGTGTCGGTGGGGTAGGTGATGTTTTTCTCCTGCACCGTGGTATCGACCACGATTTCCTTCTCTAATGCCTCCTCCTGGTGCATGGCGATGCTGATGGTGAAAATCCATTCCATGCCCTTGATTCCGATCCGGTTGCGGAAGTGTACGAGGTCGGAAGGGTCGCAGGGGAACTTCCATTGGAATTCGCGCTCCCCGCAGAAATGCTGGTAGTAAGGATTTTCAACCCACTTCTCCACCACCCGCTCGTCGCTCAGGTTGTCCATCTGCTTCAAGATCAAGATCCCGACCATGAGCCGGATCGGCTTGCCCGGCTGGCCGGTGTGGCTGTAAAGGGTTGCGAACTCCTCCTCGAAGGCATCCCAGGGAATCTGATTCGCCAGTAGGTGCAGGGGATGCTTGGGGTTGAGTTGCTCCAACAGCCCAGCAGCCATGAAACTTGTTTGATTCTGATCCGGGGATTTGCCCACCATATGCCCATCCGTTCGACCGGGTTTTGATGGCACTTTATCAGAATCCGGTCAGAAATGACGAGGGTATTTTGGACTAAATGCCGATGAATTAAAGGCTGAACGAGTTCTTCAGGGCAAACTAGCTAATATCATTGATGCAAAGATAAGGATGAATGCTTTTTTTATTTTGATCTCCAAAAAAGGGTAAAAGCAATGAGAAATAATTTAATTTGTAGCGAATAAATATCAAGATGTCATGTTCATTTTAAATATAAATTCGTTGTGCTAAGAGTTGTCTGATAAAAAGAGGAAATTCTGAATATAATCAGCATCATTTTTGAGGTTGCTGATTCTTCCGTAGATTTTATAAGCAACACACGTATCAGCCTTACCTTAGCTTCAGCCTTGAATGGAGGGTTAATTACTAAATCCCTTGTTCATTTCTTCAAAGCCATCAAATATTGAATTTGGGTCTTTTTGCAGTTCTTCCAATGTAGGGTTACTTAAGGCTTTTTTATACAATTCTTTGCCTTTGTGCTCGTAGCCTAGGGAATCCACAGCTTTGCGTTGTAATATTTCGGCATAGATCACCATTTCAGGGTATTTCACCTCGATATCCAATTGCAACTCCTGTTCTGGGCCAAAATTGAAATCGGGCATACCACGCAGGGTAATCACATGTTTCCCCATTTTCACATTTTCGGCCCTCAACTGAGTGGCATCTTTTAATGCCCGTTGGGACCACTGTTTGGAGTCGGGTTTGTATTTCAAAGCCGTGCCTGTTAACCCCACATAAGCCCCATCCACAAACACCGCTGTGCCTGGTTCCTGGGCTAAAAACACAATATCCCCACCGAGTTCATCTTCACGGGCGTTCATCACTGTTGTATGACCTGCCTTTATTGGTGCTTGGCATTGCCATTTGAAATTGCCAAAAGACACAGCAAATTTATGGGTTCCCGGTTGCAAGCGGCTCGCCTTGTATGGCGTAGTGTTTTGGGTGTCGTTGTCATCCACCAACACGGGCAAGCCATCAGGCAGGCTTTTTAGCACCGCATTCCCCGATTTTTGGTCCGGGTCAGCATAGCGTTTGCGGTAGGTTTCTTGCGCGGTCAGGTAAATGCTTTTTAATTCGTCTTCTTTGTGCACATGCTGAAAAAAGCCCTTGGTCGCCTGTTGCAGTTCGGTTAGTTTTCCCACCTCCACTTGCCCCAGTCCAATACCCATCAGCAAAATGCCTTCTGATTGGTTCATTTTGCGAATGTCTTCAATGGTGAAACTGCTCGCGTTATCAGCACCATCGGTTAAATATAATATCGTTCTCTTTCCCTTGGTTTGGGTCAGCATTTGCACTGCCTTGGCCACTCCATCATACAAGGCGGTGTTGCCATCCAACCTAATTTGATCAATGGCTTTGTCCAAAGCGGCATGGTCGCTGGTGAAATCCAATTCCACCTTTACTTTGTTGTCAAAGCTCACCAAGGCTACCTGGTCATCGCTACCCATGCCCTGCACAAACGCTTTCAACCCTGCCTTGGCTTGGCGTATGGGGTTGCCCGACATACTGCCGCTGCGGTCAACTACCAAAACAAAGTTATTATTAGCTTGTTCCTTGACCAGGGTGAAACAACTCTTGTCGGCGGCCAAACCCGGCGTGGCTGCAACCAGCCCCCCCCAGCCCAGCAGGGCGAATTGAAAAACAACCTTCTTGAGCTTCATGTTAACTCCGCAAAATTGCTGAAATACTGTAAAATAAAACTAAACTGGAAACGCCATGGGCTTGCGCCCCTGGCACCCACCCCGGTCAGACAAGCTGGCCCGGGACCCCTGTTGGCCCTAGGGGCATTTTACGAAATCGCCGGGACAAAGCGCGAAAAGAGCCGCTAGCGTGGCAAGGCCGCCCCAAGAGGGGCGGGATAACCAAAACCCAACCGGTTCCGATATACTGCCGCTGCGGTCAGCCACCCCGGAAAAATCACAGGAAGAAGCAAAGCTGTTGCAGGGAAGCAGCAACAGGGCAAACGCAGCAAGCAGGGTATTTTTGCAAACTGCCTTTGCGCTGCATGAGGGTCGATTCGGTTGCTGCGTGATGCTTTTTTTGCTCCGTTGCCAACATATTCTGAAAATTATCGTTTGAACTGGAAATTTGTTTGCAGTCCAGATGCTGTCAAGTCTTCATATACCTGTGAAAAAGCACAGGGAGTACCCGTCCATTTGCCTGAGCTTGCAGTTTCCACCCCCTCCAAAACATCGCCTTTTGTTTCGGTTTTTACTTCGAGTTGCGACTTGCATTTACCTGAAAATGATATTTTAATTACGCTCGTTGTTTCTATACCGCTGTTTCCCTTGGTCTGTGTTGTATTCGCTGCCGAATATTCAACGCCGATTTTTCCCAATGCAGCTTTTGCATGGGAACTAACTTGTTCAGCATCTTCTTGCCCCAGTTTTACCTTTTTTCTGGATACTGTTGTATTCATTGAGGCCACAAAAGAGCCCATGGAATTTGCAAAGGCGAGTTCCCAGGCATTTGCGGCAAGCTTGGTTTCAGCGGCAAAGGCAAGTTGAGTGGAAAACAAAAGCGTAACAGTAATAAAAATTCCTTTCATGGTGTATACCAATAAATGTTTGTTCAAGCGGAAAGAGCCGCTGACGCGGCAAAAGACCGCCTGCGGCGGAAGGCCGCCCGTCGACGGGCGGAATAACCAAATAACCAATGTCCCCGCTGTGCAGGGCCAGCCGGGCTATCGCCCGGCAGCTCGGACACAA